>Ga0209023_10003004_pt1 | contig 20434 bp, 22 predicted proteins | sample LakOneMetagenome_FD_187468 | JGI IMG/M metagenome (GOLD analysis project Ga0209023, IMG submission 187468) | Freshwater and sediment microbial communities from Lake Erie, Canada (SPAdes) (version 2) | ecosystem: Environmental > Aquatic > Freshwater > Lentic | place: Lake Erie, Canada...
TGGCGTAGCCGTTGAAATCCTGCGACGGCCGCACCGATTCGAACTTCACCACGCCGGCCGGGCTGTTGCGGCCGAACAACGAGCCCTGCGGCCCGCGCAGCACTTCCACCTGTGACAGGTCGAACACCGGGAAACCCTTGAGGATCGGGTTTTCCTGCACCACGTCGTCGTACACCAGCGACACCGGCTGCGAGGTGTTGAGGCGGAAGTCGGTGTTGCCGTAGCCACGGATGTAGAAGCGCGGGAACGCGCGGCCAAACGACGATTCGATGTTCAGGCTCGGCACGCGCGCGGACAGGAAGCGCACGTCGGTGCCACCGGATTGCAGCGCGTCGAGCTTCTCGCCGGAAACCGTGCTGACCGACACCGGCACGTCCTGGATGTTCTCGACCCGGCGCTGCGCGGTGACCTGGATCTGGTCGAGCGTGGCGGCGGCATCGGATTTGTCCGTCGGCGTGGCAGCGGGTGCAGGTGCGGTTTCCTGGGCCAGGGCACCCGCGGCAGGCAAGGCGAGGGCAAGAGCGAGGGCGAGGCGGTGCGGCGCCGGCGCGGCGTGCTGCTTGGACATGGCGATTTCCCCGGGGACGGCCGAATGGCTGCGGTCATCATGGTGCAACACGCGCGTGGTCGCGGCAACGCCGGCGACGCGGCGGATCGGGAATGTGCCGGCTGACGCGCTATTTCCCGGCCAGGGTCGCGGGCCCAAGCTGGCGATCGTGCAGGCGCGACAACAGCAGCAACGACACGATCGCGCCGCACAGGCAGGTGAACATGTCCCATTGCGTGTCCCAGGGATCGCCCTGGGTGGCGAGGAAGGCATCGGCATCGGCGCCGAAAGCCAATGCGCTCCACCATTCGATCAATTCGAAGAACGCCGAGAAGCTCAGGCACGCGGCCAGGACGAGGTACACCAGCCAGCCGCCGCGACGCAGCGGCGTGAGCCGCAGCAGCAATTCGCGCGCGAGGATCGCCGGCACGAAACCCTGCATCCAGTGGCCGACGCGATCCCACGGATTGCGCGCGGTATGCAATACGTCCTGCAGCCAGAACCCCGCCGGCGTCTGCGCATAGGTGTAGGCGCCGCCGTGGATCAACACCAGCGCGTGCGCGGCCAGCAGCCAGCACAGCAGGCGCGTCAGCGGGAACGACCTCCATTTCCATGCGATGAGCGGCAGCGCCAGCATCACCCACGCGGTTTCCAGCAGCCAGGTGAACCGGTCGTGGGCGATGGCCAGCGACAGCAGCAACGCGACGACGACCAGCGCCAGCAGCACGCGGCGTTCGAGCGGTGTTGGTGGAACGGCGATGGAAGCAGGCATGGCTGGCATCGCACCGATGCTAGCGCCAATCGCGGTTACTGCCGCGCGCGGCCGGCGGGGGTAAACTCGGCGCATGGACAACAAGCCTGCCCGCCTCGAGAACCTGCACACCGACAAGGGCAAGGTGCCGGTGTACGCGACCGGCATCGTGTCGCAGCCGTGGGACGACTACACCGCGGTCGACCACGACGTCTGGCGCCGCTTGTACGAACGCCAGCGCACGCTGCTCATCGGTCGCGCCGCGGACGAATTCCTCGCCGCGCAGGACGCGATGGGAATGACGCCCGACCGCATCCCGAAGTTCGCCGACATGGACACGGCGCTGCGCGAGGCGACCGGCTGGACACTGGTCGGCGTCGAAGGCCTGCTGCCGGAGCTCGATTTCTTCGACCACCTCGCCAATCGCCGCTTCCCGGTGACGTGGTGGATCCGCCGCCCGGACCAGGTCGACTACATCGAGGAGCCGGATCTTTTCCACGATCTGTTCGGGCACGTGCCGCTGCTGATGAACCCGGTGTTCGCCGACTACATGGCCGCCTACGGCCGCGGCGGGGTCAAGGCGCACGGCATCGGCCCCGAGGCGCTGCAGATGCTGACGCGCCTGTACTGGTACACGGTGGAATTCGGACTGATCCGCCAACACGACGGATTGCGCATCTACGGCAGCGGCATCGTCTCGTCGAAGGGCGAATCGATCCATTGCCTCGACAGCGAGGCGCCGAATCGGATCGGCTTCGACCTCGAGCGGATCATGCGCACGCGCTACCGCATCGACACCTACCAGAAGACCTATTTCGTCATCGACAGCTTCGAACAGTTGATGGACGCGACGCACCCGGACTTCGCGCCGATCTACGCGCGGCTCGCGGCGCAGGACAACTTTCCCGCCGGCGCAGTGCTCGACACCGATGCCGTGTTCCATCGCGGCAGCGGCGAAGGCTGGGCGACCGACGCGGACATGTGACTTCGAGTATCGCGAAGTCCGTTACTTTCGCTTCCGGGATCCGCTTTCGTCCGGCTTGATGACTTTGCGCTTGATGCAGTCAAGTCCGTTGAACCGGAGCAAGCCTTCGCTAAACGCCGCGATCACCACATCCTTGCAGCCATCCGAATCGAGGTCGCCTGCAGCCATATTGTGTTCGTTTTGGGACAGATTGCTCAGCGGATTGTAATTATCCGTAAGCACTGGATTCTCAAAAATACCGCCCACTTGTCTATTCCAAGCCAAGTGGATGCTGCTGAACCCACCGCCAACGGGCACCATTTGTACCGAGATGGTATCGACCCAGCCATCGCCATCCATGTCCACAATCAATGGCGGCCACATGCCGCTTTGGGGCCATGTCGGAATGCTTGTGGGCGTTGCGTATGTTCCGTCGGACTTTCTCATCCAGACATACATGGCCGACTGTGTGTCCGGGGTTCCATCGCCGTTGAAATCCGCTGCTTGAATTCCAAACCACCCGTCGGGCGGGGATACTGTGTGCAGAAAAACCGGCGGATTGAATGCGCCGCGGCCATCGTGGTACATGGCGAACGCCGTGCCCCCGTCCCAATGCGTCGCCGTTCGATAGAGGATCAAATCCTTGAACCCATCCCCGTTCAAATCAACCGCGTCTCCCATCTGGAAACCAGTGCCATTCGTTTCGCTAGGGAAAATTTGGAATGCGGTTTTCTTGAACCCGCCCGCGCCATCGCCGTACATGATGCGCAATCGGGTACATGAATCGTATGCTCCAGGACATTCTGCGATGGGCGGAACGTAGCTTCCTCCTATGAACCCTTCGATCTGCACGATGTCTGAGTTTCCATCTAGATCCACGTCCATCGTGGTCCAAAAGCCGCCGTTTCCGTTATTCGAGTCCGTGGTGGTGTGCTTGAGCTTGAGCCCGCCTTTACCATCGCTGAGAAGCATGCTGACGACCGTTGTGTCATGGCTTGTCACATTCGTGCGAAACGCGATATCCCGAATGCTGTCATGGTTGAAGTCGGCGATGACCGCATCCTGCGAATGCATGTATATGTCGTCGTTGTAAATCCAGACCAGCGGTGCCTTGAGGACTCCATCAGGTCCTTGGACGAATACCAAGATGTGGTTTTCTTCCGGAAGTGCAATTAGATCTTCCCTTCCATCGCCGGTAACATCGGAGATGAATACCTTTTGAAAAGGCTCGCTGTAAGACAAACTTCCGGAAGGGATGAATTCCTGGTACTGGGACGGCGGCGCGAAATGGAAACCGCTGACCGTAACCGCTTGCGCCAATGCAGGGTCCGCCGCAACTTGAAGTGCTGTGTTTACGGCATGTCCCGTCCACAATGACCTGTTAACCCATCCGCGGGAGTGGCTGCTTGGCCGAAGTTGTTTCGCGGGTGATAACGTGTTCGCCGACTGTTCCTGACTACAGCTGGAAACCGCTATGGCCATGGTAGCAACGACCAAGCAGCGAACCCATTCATGGGCCAATTTCATCGTCTTCCCCGCCCCCGCAGTCGAATAAGCATACGACGAACCCGCATACCCACCATTTTCCGCTGATGTGTGGCAAGACATTCCTGCTCAGTCGAGCCTGGAGTCCGGATCCGCACCCATCGCGCGCAGGTAGGCATCCAGCCCGCGCTTCGCGTCGTCTTCGAAAATTTCTCCGCTCGGCTCGAACGCGGCGATGCGATCCGGGCGGAAGCTGCGGAAATCGCGGCGCAGCCGGCACCACGCGCCCAGCGTCCAGGTTCCGCCCCAGAACGACAGGCACAGCGGTTCCACCTCGCGCCGCGTCGATGCGTCGTCCTTGTCGCGGTAGTCGAGGCGCAGCACCGCGCGCGCCTCGATCGCTGCATGCAGGCGGTCGATGGTGCCGCTGGCCTCGATCCGGTCGTCGAGCTCGGGCGCGAAGATGCGCGTGCGCCGGCCGCGTTCGCGCAATTCCGGCGGCAGCACCGCGTTGATCTTCAGCAACGCGGCGCTGGCGGCGCGGCCGAGGCGCTCGCCGCCGAACGCGCGCACGAAGCGCGTGCCGACCACCAGCGCCTCGAGCTCATCCGCGTCGAACATCAGCGGCGGGATGTCCGCGCCCTTGCGCAGCATGTAGCCGACGCCGGCTTCGCCTTCGATCGGCACGCCGGAGCGCTGCAAATCGGCGACGTCGCGGTAGATCGTGCGTAGCGACACGCCCAGGGTTTGCGCAAGGCCGCGCGCCGGCAGTGCGGTGCGACGCCCGCGCAGGGCATGGATGATCAGGAACAGGCGGTCGGCGCGGCGCATGCCCGGAGTGTGACATGGCGATCATGCGCCCCGTCCTTCGCGTTCAATCCTGCAACAGCGAACGCGCGGCCGGGCGCAGGCGATGCACGTCCGCCGGCCAAACCAGGCGTTGCAGCAGCGTCGGCGCGATGTCGCGGGCACAACGCGGATCGCTGGCGGCACGTTCGTGATAACGCGCATACGCCGCGTCGTCGGCGAAGGACGCCACCCACACCAGCACGTGCTCGGGGCGCACCGGCAGCGGCGGGAAGTTGTTCGCGCTTTCCTCGCTGACGAAGGTCGCCAGCAGCTTCGCACCGTCGGCCTGCGCGCGCGGCGCCAGTGTGTCGCGGAAGAACGCGATGAAGGCCTCATCGACCGGATTCACCAGCGCATAGGTCGTGACCACGACCACGGCCTTCGAATGCGGTTGCGCGCCGATGGGCGGGCGCGGCGCGGTTGACGCGGCGAAGCCCGATCCCGGCCACGCTTCGTGCAGCAACAACACGTTGTCCGAATCGATCATGGTGGCGTTGGCGTCGTTGCGGTACTGCTGCCAGACCGGATCCTGGCGATAGAACGCCGGCAGCGCGCGTCCGCGCGATTCCATGTCGTCGAAGCGCCGGAACCAGGCGAAGCGATCCGGGTTGTCGAGGTCGCGGAAATGCGCGGGCACCTGCATGCCGTCGCGCTCCAGCGGTTCGATGAAATGGTCTTCGAACAAGGCGATCAGCGTGTCGCGCTGGCCGGGATGCAGGGTGTACTGGCGCAGTTCGTAAACGGGATGTTCGACGGGTTGTTGCATGGTCGGCTCCGGTTGCGCGGCATTCGCCAACGAGGCCGATGCGATGACAAGGATCGGCAGCAGGCCCTTCGACAGTTTCATGATGCCGTTCCGTCGCGGGTGAAGTGCATGAACCAGTTGGTTTCCCAACGCGCGCCGTTGTCGGTGGAGAACGCCTGTTCCCAGCGCGCGTGGTCGCCGTCGATGCGCGTCCACTGGAAGCGCACGCGCACCAGGCGCCCTTCGTGGCGATCCTCGCCGAGGAAGCTGCCGACATCGCGCTCGAATCCACCGAGGACCGGCGGCTCCAGTTCGCCGTCGCGGTCGCTGGCCCAGTGGATGCTCCACCGTCGCGTCGCCGGCGCGTACAGGCGCAGCGCAATACCGCGATAACCGCCGTTCCAGTCGGTGTCGTAGGTTTCGAGGTTGCCGAGCCCACCGAGCAGCGGCTGGCACGTGGTCGTCGCGTCGAACCGTTCCCAGTCCGTGCAACCGGCGAGGCGTTCGCGCAGGCGTTCGTTGCGTACCTGCCAGCGGCCGTGCAGGAAATCGAAATCGCGGCGGCCGTCGCGATTCATGCCGCGGCCTCCACGTCGCACTTGAGCGCGGCGAGCACGTCGCCGAAATCCCCTGTCACCGCATCGCCGACGCCCGCGGCATCCGGGCCTTCGACCTCGGCCTGGTACGCGACGCGGCAGCGTGCGCCGTCGATCGGATCGATCCGGTGCCAGACCCGCACGCAGTGCTCGCCCACCTGCGTTTCGTCGGCGAAACAACGGCCCTCGACCACGTCGAACAGACGGCTGGCGAATTCGCTGCCGTCGGGCAGGCGCATGCCGAAACTCGCACCGTCGGCGAACGCGCCGTGCAGCACGCAGTCGGCGACGCCGGCGTTCCAGCGTTTCCAGCCGGCCACGTCCGCGAACCGCGACCACACCGCCGCGGCCGGGGCATCGACCTCGATCCTGCTTTCGTGCAACCACATGCGCGCATCTCCTCGTACGGAGATGCCAGCCTGCGCCCGCCCCGCTGCCAGCGCGGTGTCAGCAGTCCGCACGCCGCGGGTAAGCTGTCCGCGGATCGCGGAGGAGGCAGGCATGACGGAACCCCTGGCCTGGTGGCGTTGGGCGCGGCAATGGCGCCAGCAGCAGCTGGTCGCGACCACCGATCGCATTTCCGTGCTCGAACACGTGGACGAAGGCGGGCGGCTGGGCCCGCGCTATGCATTCATGACCGTGATGTCCTGCGGCATCGCCATGCTCGGGCTGCTGCAGGATTCGGCCGCGGTGATCATCGGCGCGATGCTGATCTCGCCGTTGATGGGCCCGATCATCGAACTCGGCATGGGCCTGGCCACGTTCGACTTCCGCACCGTGCGCGAATCGCTGCGCACCCTCGCCGTCGGCGTCGCGCTGGCGCTGGCGATCGCGGTCCTGATCGTGTGGTTGTCGCCGCTGCAGGAAGCCACCGGCGAAATCCTCGCGCGCACGCGCCCGACCCTGTTCGACCTGCTGGTCGCGGTGTTCTCCGGCCTTGCCGGCGCCTATGCCACCGTCACGCGCAAGGGCGAGGCCATCGTCGGCGTCGCCATCGCCACCGCCTTGATGCCGCCGCTCGCGGTCGTGGGTTACGGCATCGCGGTCGCGAACTGGGACATCGCCGGCGGCGCCGCGTTCCTGTTCATGACCAACCTGCTGGCGATCGCGTTGTCGGTCACCATCGTCGCGCGCTGGTACGGTTTCGGCGGCAGCGACACGCCGAAGCAGACCGCGTGGCAGGCCGCGCTCATCGTCGGCTGCTTCGCGTTGCTGTCGATTCCGCTCGGACTGGCGCTGAAGAAGATCGCATTGCAGTCGCAAACCGAACTCGCGGTGCGCAACGCGCTGAACGCGGCCGCGGACGAAGTCTCCGGCCGGGTGTCCGCGCTGCGCGTGGATCCGGGTGCGGACGGCGTCAGCGTGGATGCGGTGATGATGACGCCGAACCACGTCAACGGACTCGCGGCTTCTCTGCAACAACGGCTCGCCACGCAATTCGGGCAACCGGTCGTCGTTCGCATCCGCGAAGTGCTGACGTCCGATGACGCCTCCTTCGCGAAACAGCAGGGCACGCTGGCGGAACTGCGCCGCAGCGTGACCGCGCTGCAGGACGCGGAAAGCGTACGTGCGGCGCAACAGCAGCAGCGGGCATTGGCGCTGTCGCGGATGCAGGCCGCGTTGCTGCCCTACCTCGGCCGCCTGCAGCCCAGCGGCGATGGCACGCAATGGGAATTGTGGCTGTCGCCGGACGCGCGCATCCCGCTGGCGCGCGCGTTGTCGATCGAACAGTCGGTCAATGCGCATCGCGCCGCCGACGCGCTGCCGCTGCGGCTGTATCCGGCGTTGCAGCCGCTGGCGCCGATCACGTTCGATGCGGCCGGCGAGCGCGCCGGTCCCGGCGAGGCGCAGCGCGCCGAACTCGCGGCGCAGGCATGGGCGTTGCAGCGCTGGCGCGCCACTGCCGTCGACGCGACCATCGCGAGCCGCGACGACGCCCAATTCGATGCATGGGAGGCAGCACTGCGGGAGACGTTGGCCGCGCATGGCCTCGTGCCCGGGAACATCGAGCGAACCCGCGACGGCTCGCGACGGTTGCAGCTGGCGCTGGCGGCGCCTTGAGCGGGAACTGAGCGCATCGGCGACAATACGCATTCCGTCGCCCGCCCTTTCCCGCCATGTCGCCTGATCGCATTTCCCTGACCCGTTACCTGATCGAGGAACAGCGCGCCGACCGCATCGGCCCGGACCTGCGCCTGCTGATCGAGGTCGTCGCGCGCGCGTGCAAGTCGATCTCGGTCGCGGTCGGCAAGGGCGCGCTCGGCGGCGTGCTCGGCGATGCCGGCACCGGCAACGTGCAGGGCGAGGCGCAGAAGAAGCTCGACGTGCTCAGCAACGAGATCCTGCTCGAGGCAAATGCCTGGGGCGGGCACCTCGCCGGGCTCGCGTCCGAGGAAATGGAGCATTCGCAACCGATCCCGGACGTGTATCCGCGCGGCAACTACCTGCTGCTGTTCGATCCGCTCGACGGCAGTTCCAACATCGACGTGAACGTGTCGGTGGGCACCATCTTTTCGGTGCTGCGCTGCCCCGAGGGCGTGACCTCGCCGGTCGACGCGCATTTCCTGCAGCCGGGCACCGCGCAAGTCGCGGCCGGTTACTGCGTGTACGGGCCGAGCACGGTGCTGGTGCTCACGGTCGGCCACGGCACGCATTTCTTCACCCTCGACCGCGAGCTCGGCAGTTTCGTGCTGACCGATCGCGACGTGCGCATCCCGCAGGAAACGCAGGAATTCGCGATCAACGCGTCCAACCAGCGCCACTGGGAAGCTCCGGTGCAGCGCTACGTTGCCGACCTGCTCGCCGGCAAGGAAGGGCCGCGCGGCAAGGACTTCAACATGCGCTGGGTCGCGTCGATGGTCGCCGACGTGCACCGCATCCTCACCCGCGGCGGCATCTTCACCTATCCGCTCGATGCGAAATGCCGATCGAAGGGCGGGCGCCTGCGGCTGATGTACGAAGCCAACCCGATGGCGATGCTGGTGGAACAGGCCGGCGGCGCGGCCAGCACCGGGCTCGGGCGCATCCTCGATGTCGCGCCGACGCAACTGCACCAGCGCGTGCCGGTGTTCCTGGGTTCGAAGAACGAGGTCGAAGCCGCGGAGCGCTACCACGCCGAGGCGGGTTGAAGCGCGCTCAGGCCGGCGCGTCCGGCGTCTCGTTCAGCACCAGCCAGTACAGCCCGACCTGCTTCACCGCCCACACGAACTGTTCGAAGTCGACCGGCTTGCGGATGTAGCTGTTGACCCCGAGCGCGTAGCTGGAATCGACGTCGAACGGCTCGGCGCTGGTGGTCAGCACCACCACCGGCAGGGTGTGCGTGGCCTGGTTCGCGCGAATCGCCTGCAGCACCTCGCGTCCGTCGACCTTGGGCAGGTTGAGGTCGAGCAGCACCAGCGACGGCAGGTTCGCCGGATCGCGATCGGCGTGCTTGCCGCGCGCGAACAGGTAGTCGAGCGCCTCGGCGCCATCGTGCACCACGCGCAGCAGGTTCGAGACCTTGGCTTCCTCGAACGCGATGCGGGTGAGCTCGACGTCGTCGGGGTTGTCCTCGACCAGCAGGATTTCCTTGGGCATCAGTCCGTGTCTCCGGCCGGGAGTTCGATGGTGAAAGTCGCACCCGCGCCCGGCTCCGAATGCGCGGAAATGCGCCCGCCGTGGCGCTCGACGATGCGTTGCGCGATGGCGAGGCCGAGGCCGTTGCCCGCGCCTTCGTCCGCGCCATGCAGGCGCTGGAACGGCTGGAACAGCTTGTCGGCGTAGCGCGGGTCGTAGCCGATGCCGTGGTCGCGCACTTCCACGCGCAGCATGTCGCCATCGCGCGTGCCGCCGACCTCGATCCGCACGCGCTCGCGTTCGCGCGAAAATTTCCAGGCGTTGTGCAGCAGCGCGGTGACCAGCTGCTTCAGCGCGCGTTCGTCGCCGCGCGCGACCAGTCCCTGCTGCACCTCGATGGTCGCGGGGCGATGCGGCTCGGCATCCTGCAATTCGGCGCCGGCCCAGTCGGCGAGCAGGCTGAGGTCGACCGGTTCCGAACGGAATTCGCCGTGCATCACCCGCGACAGTTCCTGCAGGCTCGCGATCAGCGTATCCATTTGCGCCGCGGCCTCGCGGATGCGGCGCAGGTAGTCGCGACCCTGTTCGTCGAGCCCGTCGCCGGCGCGGTCGTCGAGCAGTTTCGCGAAGCTGGCGATGCTGCGCAGCGGCGCGCGCAGGTCGTGCGACACGCCGTAAGCGAAGCGCTGCAGGTCTTCGCACACGGTCTCGAGGTCGCGGGTGCGCGCGGCGACATGCGCCTCGAGGTTCGCGTTCACCGCCTGCAGTTCGCGTTCGGCGCGGCGCTGTTCGCTGACGTCGGTCATCTGCGAGAGGAAATACAAAGGTTGCCCGCCGGCGTCGCGCAGCAGGGTGGTGTCGAGGCGGATATGGACCACGCGACCATCGGGCAGCAGGTAGCGCTTCTCCGCGCCCAGGCTCGAGCAACGGCCTTCGAGCAGGTCGGCGAACAGGCGCTCGGTCAGCCCGAGGTCGTCGGGATGGGTGAATTCGCGCACGCCGCGGCCCGCGAGTTCGGTCGGCGTGGTACCGAGCATCGCCGCCAGTGCCGGGTTGGCCTGCGCGATGCGCCCGTCCAGGGCCACGATCGCCATGCCTACGCCGGTCGATTCCATGATCCGCTGGAAGCGGTCCACGTCGGGCGATGTGCTGGCTGGAGCGTTGTGCAGGGTCACGGCGTCGGGCGCGGAGCGTCGAACAGGCAGTCTAGGCCGGCGCGCAACGCCTTGTGTCGACATGGCGTGAACACCGATGCCGCACAATCCCCGCCATGGCCTCGAACATGCCCTTCCCCGCCCACTGCATGACTCCGTCCCGATGACCCTGGACCAGGGCCTGTTCCTGCTGATTTTGGGTGGTGGGCTTTACCTGTTCGTCAGCGAACGGCTGCGCGTGGACGTGACCGCGATGCTGCTCCTGCTGGCGCTGGTGCTGACCGGCCTGCTCGACTCGAAGCAGGCGCTGTCCGGCTTCGCCAGCGAGCCGGCAATCATCGTCGCCGCGGTGTTCGTGATTTCCGGCGGGCTGTCCGCGACCGGCATCACCGAGCGCCTGGGCCACTGGATCAGCCGCGCGGCCGGGCGCAGCGAGTCGCGCGCCGTCGCGGTGGTCATGCCGGCGGTGGCGGCGCTGTCGGCGTTCACCCACCACGTGATGGTGACCGCGATGATGCTGCCGCTGCTGCTGAAGCACGGGCGCGAGAACCGCCTGCCGGCCTCGCGCCTGCTGATGCCGATGTCGCTCGCGGCCTCGCTCGGCACCACCCTGACCCTGGTCAGCGCGCCGGCGTTTCTGCTCGACAGCGACATGCTCGCGCGCAACGGCAGCGGCGAGCTGGGCGTGTTCTCGATCACCCCGATCGGCATCGCGCTGGTGCTGGTCGGCATCGTCTACATGCAACTGGTGCGCTGGCTGCTGCCGCGGCGCAGCGGCGAACAGGGCGAAGACGATTACCTGCGCCTGGACCGCTACCGCACCGAACTGGTGGTGGTGAAGGACGGCCGTTGGAGCACGCGGCCGTTGGCGGAACTGCAGAAGGCGCAGGGCGCGCGCTTCCGCCTGCTCGGCTGGCTGCGCGACGGACGCCGCCGCGATGACCTCACCCCCGCGAGCCCGCTGCTGGCCGGCGACGTGTTGTTGGTCGAAGCCGCGGCGGACGAGCTGATGACGCTGCACGACGACCCGGGCCTGGACCTGCACGCGATCGCGCGCTTCCACGACACCGTCACCGGCGAGGGCCTGCCGCAGCTGGTGCAGGCGGTGGTCGCGCCGGGTTCCGAATTCATCGGCCGCAGCATCCGCGAACTGGATTTCTCCCGCCAGTTCCATGCGGTGATCGTCGGCCTGTGGCGGCGCGACGGCGAGATCGCGCCGCGGCTGTCGGATGCGCGCCTGCAGGAAAGCGACCTGCTGGTGCTGTACGGTCGTCCCTCGCGCTTCGCCGACCTCGCCGCGCACCACGGCTTCCTGATGCTGGTTCCGTTCGCGGGCGAGGCCAAGCGCCGCCTGCACGCGCCGCTGGCGTTGGCGATCCTCGCCGCGACCGTGCTCGCGACCGCCACCGGCTGGCTACAGGCGCCGATCGCGTTCCTGTTCGGCGCGGTGGCGATGGTCGTGACGCGCTGCATCGACGTGAAGCAGGCTTACCGTGGCATCGACGTGCGCATCTTCGTGATGATCGCCGGGGTGATCCCGCTCGGCATCGCGATGGAACAGACCGGCACTGCCGACCTGCTCGCGCGCGGCCTGTTCCAGCTCGTCGCGGATTGGCCGTCGTTCGCGGTGCTGCTGGTGATGTTCGGCGTGGCGGCACTGGTGACGCAGGTGATGAGCGATGCGGCGACCACCGCCCTGCTCGGGCCGATCGCGATCGCGTTGGCGCAATCCTTCGGCCTGCCGCCGACGCCATTCGTGGTGTGCACCGCGCTCGGCGCGGTGGTCGCGTTCCTGACCCCGATCGGCCACCACGGCAACCTGCTGATCCTCGGCCCCGGCCAGTACCGCTTCGGCGATTTCCTGCGCATCGGCCTGCCGCTGACGGTACTGATCGCGCTGGTCAGCTCGTGGATGTCGCGCTGGCTGTGGCTGGGCGGGGCGTTGTGGCCTTGGACAAGCAGCTGAGTCGCGGGTATGCCGCTCGAGGTGGCTAGTGACGAAACTCTGGGCAACTGAGCCCGTGCATGACCCGGCGCGGAGCCCGACCCGGCTGCTGTTTCGTTTCCGCCCCGTGAGCGGCGATGTTGCTGCCTTCGGCTATTCTCTCAGCCCTTCGCCATACGCCGTGTCGCTAGGGGGAATCACGTGCACATCCTGAAAAGGGGTTTGTCCGTCACCGTTTCGCTCGCCATCGGACTTGCCGCAACGTCCTCCGCAACGGCCGCGATCCAGACCAAGTACTACGAGTTCTCGGCCGCCGACGCCTGCCAGTTGAGCATTCCGACCACCGACACCAAGGTCCGGCCGCGCGCCAACGGCTATCGCAACGAGGGCACCAGCAACCAGTTCGTGATTTGCGCCATGGGCGGATACGAAAGGAACACGGTGGTGCAGATGGTGCTGCTGTACACCTCGATGGACGGACTCGCGCATTCCATGTCATGCACCGGCGTCACCGGACTGACCGGCAGCGGTAGCGGGCCGATCTATTCAACCAAGACCGTGAACATCGCCGCCACCGGTTTTTCGTTCGCTACCTGGGGCGCCGAGGACTTCGGCGGTATCGAAGGCGATCCCATCGACCAGGGCCTCAATCTCTCAGTGACCTGCACGCTGCCGCCGAACGTGGCATTGCAGGGATTCGAGTCCGAGCAGGGCATCGACGTCGGCAATTGAGGAACCCCACATGTCCCCGACCATCCGCGGTTCCATCCTTCCCGTCGTGTTTGCCGCCGCCTTACAGGCGTCGACCGCCATGGCCGTGACGCAAACCAAGACCTACGAATTCCCGGCCGCGGACGCTTGCCAGTTGAGTGTTCCGACCACCGACACCAAGGTTCGGCCGCGTGCCAACGGCTACCGCAACGAAGGCACCAGTAACCAGTTCGTGATCTGCGGTATGGGCGGTTACGAAAACGGCACCGTCGTCTCGACGACCTTGCTCGCGACGTCGGTCGACGGGCAGGCGCACAGCATGGCGTGCACCGGCGTCACCGGGCTGACGGGTTTCGCCGGTCCGTACTACTCCAGCAAGACCGTCAGCGTGCCCGCGTCCGGGGTTGGGGCGCAGTCGTGGGTCGCCGTGGATTTCGGCGGCATCGAAGGCGAACCAATCGACGGTGGAATCAACCTGTCGGTGACCTGCACCCTGCCGCCGAACGTGGCGCTGCAGGGATTCGAATCGCAAGGAATCATCGACGTCGGCAACTGAGGCCGGGCGAGTGCTCCACGAAACCCGGCACCGGCCGGGGTTTCGTTTTATTGCGCAGGCATGTCCGCTTTCGGGACGGTTTTACGCATGGGAGCTGACGACCGCTCCGCGTCGCCTGCTTTCGGAGAAACCCAATGCGCGTGCCCTTCCCCCTTTCCACCGCCACGGTTCTGTTCGGCTGCGTTTTCGCCCAGATGGCCTTCGCCGCTACTACCACGAAGTTCATCACCTTCAACCCGGCCAGTGCCTGCACGCTCAGCATCCCGACCACCGACACCGGGGTGCGGCCCAAGGCCTCCGGCTTCCGCAACGAGGGCACGGTCAACAACTTCGTGATCTGCAGCTTCGCAGTCGAAGGTCGGTCCGATGAACTGACCCCCTACCTGGACGGGATGTTCCTGACGTTCATCCCGGACAGGTATGACAACGCCGCCGTCTCGTTCAATTGCACGGCCATGGATCGCACTTACATCAAGGCCACGGGCGATTATTCGACCAAGACCGTGACGATTCCGGCATGGGCATCCGGGGTCAATACGAATCTTGAATTCTCCCCGCAGGATTTCCCGACCAGCCACCTCACCGGCGGAACCACGTCGATCACCTGCCTGCTGCCCCCGGGCGTGGCCGTCACGGGCGTGGTGGCGTACCAGAACATCGGGCAGTAGCGGCATTCCCCAATCCCAGCCCCGGCCGGGGTTTTGTTTTTCCAGGGCCATGTCCGCTTTCGGGACGGTTTTACGCATGGGAGGTGACGACCGATCCGCGTCGTTTCCAGGGGAACCCGCATGCGCGCCATTCCGATTGCCGTCGCCTCCACCTTGCTGGGGGCCACGCTCGCGCCGGCGCCTGCCATTGCCGGCTCCGTACTCAAGACCCTGACCCAGGACGCGGGCAACGCCTGCACGCTCAGCGTCCCGACCACCGACACCGGGGTGCGGCCCAAGGCCACCGGCTTCCGCAACGAAGGCACCGCCAACGCCTTTGTCATCTGTAGCGCGGACGTCGCGAACGCCGATGGTTTCGGTGGGGATACGACCTACATCGGACTGAGCCTCGCCTCGTTCGACGGCAATGCGCATACCACCAACTGCACGGCCGTGGCCCGCTATCCGGACACCTTGTCCAACATCCAGTACGTCACCCTTCCCGCGCTGAACACCGCCGCAACCGGCGTTGCCACGAGTCTGACCACGAGCGGCGCCCCGCCCAGTTATTACGACCACCAACGCGGCGTGCTGTCGGTGACGTGCGTCCTGCCGCCAGGGGTTTCGATCCTGGCCGTACAGCGTGGCTACAAAGACATCGACAGCAACGATGGCAGCGTGCCGCATTCGTTCCCGCAGTGCGGGGATGGCCTCGACGACGACAACGACGGGCTCTCCGATTACCCGGCGGATCCGGAATGCCAGTCGGATTACGACAACGACGAATCCATCCTCTGATTCAGCATTGCATCCGCCGGCAACCCCGACTACGGTCGGGGTTTTTGCTTCGGCGTCAGAACAGATCGCCCTGCGGCGAATCGATTTTAGGTGGACGGAACCCGTCGCAGCGCAGCTGCGGCAGGCCGGGGAAGCCGAGTCGTTTCCTCGCCTTGGCGAAGCGCATGGCGATGAGGTCTGCGAACGGGCCTTCGCCGCGCATGCGCGTACCGAAGCGGCTGTCGTAGTCCTTGCCGCCGCGCATCTGTTGCACCAGCGACATGACGTGTGCGGCGCGATCCGGCACGTGCAGGTTCAGCCATTCACGCCAGACTTGCTTTAGTTCGTGCGGCAGCCGCAGCAGCACATAGCCCGCGGCGCGCGCGCCCGCTGCGTGCGCGGCCTCGAGGATGTGCTCGAGGTGTTTGTCCGTGACCATCGGGATGATCGGCGCGACCATGACCCCGACCGGTACGCCGGCCTCGTGCAGGGTGGCAATCGTCTTGATGCGCGTGTGCGGCGCGGCCGCGCGCGGTTCCAGTTGCGACGACAGCCTGTTGTCGAGCGTGGTCACCGACAGCATCGCCGCGACCAGTCCCTGCTCGGCCATCGGTGCAAGCAGGTCGAGGTCGCGCACGATCAGCGCGGACTTGGTGATCAGGCTCACCGGGTGCCGCGCCTCGGCCAGCACTTCCAGGCATTGCCGCGTGATGCGCTGCTCGCGCTCGATCGGCTGGTAGGCGTCGGTGTTGATGCCGAGCGCGATCGGGCGCGGCACGTAACCGGGCTTGGCCAGTTCCTTGCGCAGCAGTTCCGCCGCATTGGTCTTCGCGAACAGCCGGGTTTCGAAATCGAGGCCGGGCGACAGATCGAGGTAGGCGTGCGAGGGCCGCGCAAAGCAGTACACGCAGCCGTGCTCGCAACCGCGATACGGATTCACCGACTGGCTGAAGCCGATGTCCGGTGACTGGTTGCGGCTGATGATGCTGCGTGCGCGTTCCTCGGCGACGCGGGTTTCCGGGCGCGGATCGGGCGTGAAGTCGTCTTCGGCATGCAGCGAATCCCAGCCGTCGTCCTCTCCTTCGACTTGCCGCTTTTCGTAGCGCCCGGGCACCCACGAGGCCGCACCGCGACCCTTGATCGCGTTCGCCTGCGGCAGTGCGGTCTTGCGTTCGAGCGGCATGCGGCTAGCCTACGACGCAAGCGTCGCACCCCCCGCGACGACGGAAGCCGCCGATGCTCGAGGCGTTGCACGAATCCTGGCAGGCGTTCTGGGCGGTGCCGCATATCCGCGCCGCATTGGCGGTGGGTTGGGCGATTTACCTCGTCGGGCTCGGCCTGTGGATCGTGCTGCAAAAGCGCGAACCGGTGGCGACGATCAGCTGGCTGTTCAGCCTCGCCGCCCTGCCCTACCTCGGCTTCCTCGTGTACCTGGTGTTCGGGCCGCAGAAACTGAAGCGTCATCGCCTGCGGCGTTCGCGCAACCGCGTCGACCTGCCGCGCGCGCAGGAACACGCGATGGACGAAGCCGGCGTGGAACTCGCGCGGCTCGGCCACGCGACCTCGCACCTGCCGCCGTCCACCGCGACCGGCGTGCGCCTGCTGCAGGACGGCCGCGCTACATACGCCGCGCTGCTCGAGGACATCCGTGCCGCCCGCGACCACATCCACCTCGAGTACTACATCTATTCGCCCGATCGCACCGGCGCGATGGTGCGCGATGCGCTGGTGGAACGCGCGCACGCCGGGGTGAAGGTGCGGCTGCTGCTGGACGCGCTCGGATCGTCGAAGGCGAAGCGCAGTTTCTTCCAGCCTCTGCTGGATGCGGGCGGCGAGCTCGCGTGGTTCCACCCCGCGCGCTTCGGCCGGATCTGGACGCGCACCTGGATCAACCTGCGTACGCACCGCAAGATCGTGGTGATCGATGGGGCCATCGGCTACACCGGCGGCATCAATGTCACCGACGAGGAAAACGACGCGTTGCGCGCTGACGCCTATCGCGACCTGCACATGCGCATCACCGGCGACGTCGTGCGCGCGCTGCAGCTGACCTTCGTCGAGGACTGGGCGTACGCGACGCAAAGCCGCGACTTCATTTCGTCGGTGGCGCGGGCGATGCCGCCCACCGCGCCCGGGGCGATCGACGCGCAGGTGCTGGTATCCGGCCCGGATTCCTCGTGGGAGGCGATCCACCGCATGTACGTATCCGCGATCCACACCGCCAACCGCCGCGTATGGCTCACCACGCCGTACTTCGTGCCGGGCGAGGCGGCGATGATGGCGTTGACCTCGGCCGCGCTGGGTGGACTCGACGTGCGGGTGATGGTGCCGAAGATGAGCGATAGCCGTTCGGTGACCTACGCCGCGCGTTCCTACTTCGACGAACTGCTGGCGGCGAACGTGAAAGTGTACGAATACGGGCCGCGCATGCTGCACAGCAAGGCGCTGCTGGTCGACGACGATTTCGCCATGATCGGCAGCGCGAACTTCGACCACCGCAGCTTCAGCCTCAACTTCGAGGTGCAGACGCTGTTCCGCGACCGCGGCGTCGCCGCCGAACTAGAACGCCTGATCGAGGCCGAATTCGCGCACGCGCCGCGCGTGCGCGGCGACCGTTCGCGTCCGCTGCTGGGCGCGCGCCTGCCCGAGGCGCTGGCCCGGCTCGCCTCGCCCCTGCTGTAGCCGCGGCGCGCGGTTGGTTAGACTGGCGACCGGACGCGAGGCGGAGGGGAAAGGCCATGCCATGGGTGTATCTGCTGTTGGCGCTGGGCGCGCTGGCGCTGGCGCTGCTCACCAAATCCACCGCGCTCGCCGTGGTCGCCCTGCTCGCGGCGCTGGCGCTGTTCCTGATGTGGGTGCTGGGCTTGCTCGCCAGCCGGGTCGACGCCGGCAGCCGCAACGAGGCATTGATGGTCGACCCGATGGAACTCAAGCGCCTGCGCGAACAGGCTGAAGCCCGGCGCCTCGCGCAATCGGCCGGCCGCGACGCACCGCCCGCTCCCGGCGCGGAATGAACGCCGGCGGACATCGCGCGCGATGACCGTCCTCAGCGTCAACGTCAACAAGATCGCGGTGCTGCGCAATTCGCGCGGAGGCGATGCGCCCGACGTGGCGCGCGCGGCGCGCGCCTGCCTCGACGCCGGCGCTCACGGCATCACCGTGCACCCGCGTCCGGACGCCCGCCACATCCGCCACGACGACGTGCTCGCGCTCGCCGCGCTGTGCCGCGAACATGGCGTCGAGTTCAACCTCGAGGGCAATCCGTTCGCGCCGCCGCGGGCGGGCTATCCCGGCTTCCTTGCGTTGTGCGAGCAGGCACGGCCGGCGCAGGCCACGCTGGTGCCCGATGGCGACGCGCAACTCACGTCCGACCACGGCTTTGATTTCGAACGCGACGGCAAGGCGCTGCGTCCGCTGGTCGCATCGCTGCACGCGCTCGGCTGCCGCGTCAGCCTATTCGCCAATGCCGGCGGCGCGATGGAAGCCGCGGCCGCGACCGGCGCCGATCGCATCGAGCTCTATACGGGGCCATTCGCCGCAGCCTTCGCCGCAGGCGATGCGTCGGACGCCCTTGCGGTTTGTGCCGACAGCGCGCGGCGCGCGGCCGCAGCCGGCCTTGGCGTCAATGCCGGCCACGACCTCTGCCAGGCCAACTTGGGCGCCTTCCTCGCTGCAGTGCCCGGCGTGGCCGAAGTTTCGATCGGCCACGCGCTCATCGACGAAGCGCTCTATGCCGGGCTCGATGCAACCGTCCGTGGCTACCTGCGCATCCTCGTCGGCGCCTGAGCCGCTTCAGCGATCGGTCGCGATGGCGTGGATGCCGGCTTCGCGCGCGGTCGACAGCGCTGCGACGAAACCCTGGTATTCGCCGTCGTCGTCGCTGCGCAGCACCAACTGCAGGTCGGGGTCGCGTGCCGCGGCCGCGCGCAGGGTCCCGAGCAGTGCGCTTCGATCGACGGCCGCGTCCTCCAGCCAGTAGCCGCCGGCTGCATCCACGCGCAAATGCAGTTGCGGTGCGGGCTTGGGTGGCGTGGGCGCGTCCGCGGGCATGGTGACATCGAGGCTGCGCGCCAGCACCGGCGCGGTGACCATGAAGATCACCAGCAGCACCAGCAGCACGTCGACCAGCGGGGTGATGTTGATCGCGGCCACCGGCAGGGCCGCATCGCGGTTCGCAAAGGCCATGGCGTTCCCCTCATCGCGCGGAGGCTTCCGCACCCCCGGTCTAAACCGGTAATCGTCACGGCGGCGTGAACTCGCGACAAAAAAGAAGCCGCCCTCGTGGGGCGGCTCGAAAGAAGCAGTTCGGTAAGCGTCGCGGCGCGCTGCAGTGCGCCGGGGACGTTATTCCTTGACGAAGCCGATCTTCTGCATCTGCGCGTTGCGCGCAGTCGCCAGCACCTTGGCCAGGATGCCGTAATCGGAATCGTCGCTCGCGTTGATCTGCAAGGTCGGCTGGTTGTTCGGATCGCGCTCGACCTCGGCGTCCATCATGTTGCGCAACGCCGACAGCGGCACCGGGCTATCGTTCCAGAACACCTGGCCGGCGGCATCGATGCGCAGCTTGATCGGATCCGGCGGATTCTTCACTTCCGGCGGCGGATTGATCGACTTCTGCGGCAGGTCGATGTCGATCGGATAGGACAGGATCGGCGCCGTCACCATGAAGATGATCAGCAGCACCAGCATCACGTCCACGAGGGGCGTGACGTTGATGTCGGCCATGGGCCCGCCGGATCCACCGGTACTGAATGCCATCGTCGTTTCCTCGTCAGTTCGGGCGTTCGCGGGTGGCGATGTAGCCCACCTTGCGGATGCCCTGCGCCTGGGCCATGTCGACCACTTCGCGGATGCTGCGGTACTTGGTGACCTTGTCGCCGCGCAGGTTGACCTCCGGCTGCGGGGTCTTCTGCGCTTCCACCGAGAGCTGGCTTTCCAGCAGCTCCTTGGTGATCGGCGCGTCGTTCCAGTACAGCGTCCCGTCTTCCTTGACGGTGACGGTCACCGGCGGCGTGGGCGGCACGGCGTCGTCCTTCTTGTCCAGGTTCGCCTGCGGCAGCTCGACCTTGATCTTGTGCGACATCAACGGCGCCGTGATCATGAAGATGATCAGCAGCACCAGCATCACGTCCACGAGGGGCGTGACGTTGAT
>Ga0209023_10003005_pt1 | contig 20430 bp, 19 predicted proteins | sample LakOneMetagenome_FD_187468 | JGI IMG/M metagenome (GOLD analysis project Ga0209023, IMG submission 187468) | Freshwater and sediment microbial communities from Lake Erie, Canada (SPAdes) (version 2) | ecosystem: Environmental > Aquatic > Freshwater > Lentic | place: Lake Erie, Canada...
AGAACCCCAACAGGACCACGACGACGGTCCCGGTCACCATGACGACCACCCCCGCGGCGCCGACGACACGCTGAGGCAACGATCCTCAGCTCTTGGGAGGGCGCCCGACCCGTCAGCCGGCGCCGCTCGGGTCGCCGCGGGGCGGGTGGTCGGGCGGGGCCGATGAGGTCTGCGGGGGCGTCAGCGGCGTCGACTCCTCAGGGGTCGGCGCCGCCGCCGTCGCTTCGTTCGCCGCTTCGACCGCGCCCAGATCCGGCGCCTTCGACGGCGGCTCCGGTTCGGACGGTTGTGAATCGGGAGCAACGGCGGCATCGCCGTCATGCACCCACAGCTCGGGGCGACCACCGCCGGGGGCGGTGATGTGGGCCTCGGTCAGCGCCGCCAGCAGACGGATGCGCAGCTCGCGCATCACGCCGAACTGCGACGCCGGCCGGGTCTTGATCACGAGGCGGATCGCGTAGCCCTTCTCGGTGAACGACTCGATGCCCCACACCTCGGGCGCCGACAGGATCTCGGCCATCCAGTCCGGCTCGGCAGAGAGCGCCTCCGCCACGCGGCGAATGACCTCGGCGGCGGCTTCGTAGTCGACGCTGCGATCGACCTCGATGTCGAGCACCGCCCGCGCCCACTCCTGGCTCTTGTTGGCGACTCGCAGGATCTGGCCGTTGGGGACGTGCCACAACGTGCCCTGCACGTCGCGCACGCGCGTCGCCCGCAGCGTGACCTGTTCGACGGTGCCCTTGGCATCGCCGCCGAGGTCGACGATGTCGCCGACCCCGATCTGGTCCTCGATGACGATGAACGTGCCGGCCAGGAAGTCCCGCACGATGTTCTGCGCCCCGAAGCCGAGCGCGACCCCGATGACGCCGGCGCTGAACACGAAGGGCGCCAGATCGATGTGCACGACCTGCAGCATGGAGATCACCGCGATGAACCAGATCGCCACCGAGGCCAGGCTCTGGAACACCGTGGTCAACGTGTGCATGCGCGCGTCGCTGCGCAGCGAGTGCTCAGCGGTGTTCTGCAGCACGAGCGGTGTGGCCCGGCGCAGCGCCTTGCGGGCGCGCTGGTGCTCCGGATCGAACATGCGCCGCATGCCCCGACGGATGACCTTGCGCGCGATCCGGTTCACGATGATCGCGATCAGCACGATCAGCAGGATCGTGAGGGGCTTGGCGACGAACCACTCCGCGGCGCCCGCCCAGGTGGCGGGGCTCGACCAGCCGTGCGAGCTGGCGAAGTCGTAGACCGTCCGGCACGTCCACGAAGGGTTCGTCCCGCACGCGTCGTCGAGGTTGGCCAGGTTGCTCAGCGCGCTGTGGACCGTGGTCGCGGGGTCGGGCGTCGTGCCCTTGGCGCCGGGCACCGTCACCTGCCCCAGCACGGCGAAGACGGTGCCCACCCCGATGCCGATCATCCGTCGACCCTAACGAGTCGGCGGGGCCCGGCAGCAAGTCGTCGTCGGGTGAGCTCGTCACGACGCCGAACGGCCCACCGGTTCAGGGCCTCGACCGGAAGACGAACGACGCCGCCCCCGGAGGAGCGGCGTCGTCACAGATCGTTGCGTGCGCGTGGCGAACGAAGGTTCAGCCTTCGAGGTTGGCGGTGACGAAGTCCCAGTTCAGGAGCGAGTCCAGGAAGGTGTCGATGTACTTCGGCCGCGCGTTGCGGTAGTCGATGTAGTACGCGTGCTCCCACACATCGATGGTGAGGAGCGCCTTGACGCTGTGCTTGAGCGGCAGGTCCGCGTTGCTGGTCTGCATGATCTCGAGCGTGCCGTCGTTGTCGACGAGCCACGCCCAGCCCGAGCCGAACTGCGTCGTGGCGGCCTTGGCGAAGTCCTCCTTGAAGGAGTCGTACGAGCCGAAGGCGCTGTTGATCTTCTCGCCGACCTCACCGGTCGGGGCGCCGCCACCGGTCGGGCTGAGGCAGCTCCAGTAGAAGGTGTGGTTCCAGACCTGCGCCGCGTTGTTGAACAACCCGCCTTCGGCCTTCTTGATGATGTCCTCGAGCGACGAGCTCTCGTCCTCGGTGCCCTCGATCAACTTGTTGAGGTTGGTCACGTACGTCTGGTGGTGCTTGCCGTAGTGGTACTCGAGCGTCTCCTGGCTGATGTGCGGAGCGAGTGCATCCATGGCGTACGGCAGCGGCGGGAGTTCGAAGGCCATCTGTTCTCTCTCAATCGTTCGGTCTGACGAAACGCGGGAACCCTACCCGACAAGCGGCGCAATCAGTCAGGACACGGCGCCCGCATCAGTCGGGGACGGAGACCCGCGAGCCAGACGCCGGTTCGCCCTGCGCCAGCGCGCTGGTGGCCGGGGGCGCCAGGAACCAGCCTGCGACGGCGATCGCGACCACGACGACGAGAGCGAGAGGGCTCGCCCAGCGATCCACACCGTCGAGCATGTCGATGTGCATCGAGTGGAAGGCGAGGTGCTGGATGCCGAAGATGAACCAGGCGCCGCACGCCACGCGCACGATCGTGCGCCGGAACCGGAAGGTCGCGACCAACGAGATGATCCCCAACGCCAGGTTCATCGCCCCGAAGTCGCGCAGCAGGTGCTCGTTGTAGGGGCCGAAGGACGCGACCCACCGGTGCCCGGCGCCGGGGAACTCGTCGAAGAAGCTCCGCGGCGCGACCTGGATCCACACACCCAACTGCAGGCCGGTGAGCGCGAGGATCGCGACCGGGATGCGCCGCACGAGCGAGGTGGCGCTCATGATGCGCTCGCCACGCTCGATGACGCGCCTGCCGCTGCGGCGATGCCTTCGCGGAACGACGGGTAGCGCGGTTCCCAGCCGGTGGCCGCGACGAAGCGGCGGTTCGAGACGCGTTGCGATGAGACCAGGTTCGGGCTCTTCTTGGCGATCAGACCCGTCACGAACCCGGGCACCGAACGCAGGTGGTCGCGGCCGACGGCACTCGCCATCGCCGCTGACCAGGCGTCTCGAGTGACTGGGTCCGAGTCGACGATGTTGAAGGTCCCGGCGGGGGCCTCGAGCGCGGCCGCCACGGCGGAAGCGGCGTCATCCGCCGCGATCGTGACCATGTAGGCGTCACCGGCGCCGGGCATCATCGACCAGCCGCGTCGAGCGCCCTTCAGCATGCTCTGCGTGTGGCTCGCTTCGGCGGCGTAGAACTGCCCGAAGCGCAGCACCACGCCGATGCCGCCGGCGGCGGCGAACCGATCGACGGACGCTTCGACGTGCCGCACGCTGCGCGTGATCGCAGTGTCGAGCAGTGGCTCCTCTTCGTCGATCCAGGCCGACCCGTGGTCGTCGTAGTTGAACGCCAGGGACTCCTGGACGTAGCGAACGGCCCCGACCTCGAGGGCCGCCGCAACGACGTTCGCCGACCCCTCGGAACGGATCCGGTCGTTCTCCTTCCACGCCGACGCCCGGGCCGACCTGGACAGAGGCGGGATGTGCGTCGTCAGGTTGATGACCGAGTCATGGCCGGCGAACGCAGCGACGAGCGAGGGCCGATCGAAGAGCGACGCATCGACCGGGGTCGCGCCCTGGGCCGCGACGGCCGCCGCCTTTCCTTGTGTTCGGGTCAACACGGAGACCTGATGTCCGGATCCCACGAGCAGCGGGAGTGCCCGTCGCCCGATCACGCCGGTCCCACCGGCCAGGAAGATCTTCATCTCTTGCACCTCCTCTGCGCCCCGAGAGCGCGTCGATCGGTCTGCTCCTTCAGCGCATGACCTCGCCGAACCAGGTCACGGCCTTCTCCACGGCAACGGGATCCGCATCGACCGCGATGCCCATCACGAGATCGGCGATGGTGCGCTTCGCGAGCTCCGCCCGCCATGCATCCTCGGCGGCCCACATCGCGCGGGCGATGCCGCACGGCAGTGGGTAGCCCTCAGGGCCAACCGCAGAAGGCCCCCGCCGTCGGATCTCGGTGCAGCGGAAGGCCGGCTCGGAACCGTCGATGGCCACGACCACCTCGAGCATCGTGATCTCCCGCGCCGGGCGGGCCAGCCGGTAGCCGCCCTTCGGACCGGCGACGGACTCGACGATGCCGGCCCGTGAGAGCGCCTGCAGGTGCTTCGCCAGGTAGGCCGGAGGCACGCCGTGGTACTCCGCGAGGCGGCCCGCTGGCAGGGCCGTCGGTGGCGGCACGAGCGCCAACACGGTCACGCAGTGGATGCCCCACTCGACGCCCTCGCTGATCTTCATACTCGGATAGTAAACATCCGAGTTATGTGCCGTCAAGGGGAACACCGGGGTGCGGGGTGTGGGCGGTGGGCGGTGGGCGGGTGGAGCGCGCTCTTACACTCGGCCCATGGGCTCGCGCCGGCGTCGGTCGTCGATGGTCGCGGTCGCCGCGATGGCGGTCTTCGTGGTGACCCTGCTGGCCGCCCGAGGTCGCGACGTGGCGAGCATCGAGGCGGAGGTGTTCCGCACCGTCAACACGGCACCCGTGTGGCTGTACCGACCGGTGTGGCCGCTCATGCAGTTCGGCAACGTGCTCATCGCGTGCACCGCCGCCGTGATCGTCGCCGCGCTGCTGCGCCGGTGGCGAGTCGCGGTCGCCGGCGTGGTGGCGTGTGTCGCAGCCTGGTACCTCGCCAAGGTGGTGAAGAACGTCGTCGAACGGGGCCGCCCCGAGGTGTACCTGCCCGACGTGCGGCTCCCCGGCGTCCCTGAGGACGGCTTCGGCTTCATCTCCGGCCACAGCACCGTGGCGTTCGCACTCGCGACCGTGCTCGGGGCGGCGCTCCCCCGCCGTTGGCGCGGGGTGCCGTTCGCGATCGCGACGGTCGTCGCGATCGCGCGGCTCTACGTGGGCGTGCACCTGCCGCTCGATGTGGTCGGCGGCGCTGCGGCGGGTGTCGCGATCGGCAGCGTGGTGAACGCCGTGACGGTCCGGCGGGACCCGGTCGATCAGTCGGTTCAGTCGGTGGCGACGAGCCCCACCGGGCAGGCGACACCGGTGCCGCCCAACCCGCAGTAGCCGTTGGGGTTCTTGGCCAGGTACTGCTGGTGGTAGCCCTCAGCGAAGTAGAAGTCGGGCGCCTCGACGATCTCGGTCGTGATCTCGCCGTAGCGGTTGGCGCTCAGCACGGGCTGGTACGCGTCACGGGACGCCTCGGCCTCGACCAACTGCTCGGGCGTGGTCGCGTAGATGCCGGAGCGGTACTGGGTGCCCACGTCGTTGCCCTGGCGCATGCCCTGCGTGGGGTTGTGGTTCTCCCAGAACACCTTGAGCAGCTGGGCGTAGCTGACCTTCTCCGGGTCGAAGACGACGAGGACGACCTCGTTGTGGCCGGTGCGACCGGAGCACACCTCTTCGTAGGTCGGGTTCGGGGTGTATCCGCCGGCGTACCCCACGGCGGTCGTGTAGACGCCGGGCACCTCCCAGAACTTGCGCTCCGCCCCCCAGAAGCAGCCCATCCCGAAGATCGCCTGCGCGAGTCCATCGGGGTAGGGCGGCGTCAGCTCGTGGAAGTTCACGAAGTGCTGGGCGGGTACGGGCATCGCGGTGTCGCGGCCCCTCAGCGCGTCGGACGGATCGGGCATCTGCGACTTCTTGCCGAACATCATGTGGGTCCTCTCCTCCAGCCGGCCGGACCTCCCGGGGCGGCCTGTGCCTCGTTCAACGATAGGGCGAGGCCCAGGGTTCCGACCGGTCGAAGGCCACGTTGGACGTCGAGCGCACGGCCCGCCGGATCAGTTGAGCCCGTCGCGCACGATCGCCGCGACCACGCGCAGCATCAGGACCGAACCGCTGGCGAGGCCGATGGCCCCGAAGATGTGCAGCAGCTGCGTGCCGTCCGCCAGGATCGGCCCGCGATCGGTGGCGAGCAGGATCGCCGAGATCACACCGAGCACCGCGCCGAGGAAGGCCAGGGTGAAGCGGTTGACCAGCTTGGTCACCAGCATCACGTCGGACGGGATCGAGAACAGCGACACCCGGGTGGTCAACGTGCCCCGCTCGATCAGATCCGCGATGCGGTCCGCGTGCCGGGGCAGCTGGCGCAGCGTGGGCAGCTGCAGGAGCAGCTCGGACTTGACCAGCTCGTCCATCGAGCCGGGATCGAACTTCTCGGCCGCCCACTCCTTCGCGATGCCCTGCACGTGCTCGGACAGCTTGTAGCCCGGTGACAGCGTCGCCAACGTGCCTTCCAGGATCACCAGGGCGCGCGAGAAGGTCGTGAGCTCGGCGGGTACGCGGATGCCGAACGTGGTGAGCATCTGCATGAGATCGTGCACCGCCGACGCACCGATCGCCGCTCCGGGCGCGACGTGCTCGGCCATGAACCGCGAAAGCGCCCGCTCGAGCGCATCCGGGTCGACGTCGGGCCCGATCTCCGCGACCTCGCTGACGGCCTGGCGCAACAGCGCGGCGTCATGGAGGCTGGTCGCCACGAGCATCTGCTGCAGCGACGACATCATCAGGGGATCGAGACGGCCGGTCGCCCCGAAGTCGATCATCCCCACCGTGCCGTCCTCGAGCACCATGACGTTGCCGGGGTGCAGGTCGGCGTGGAAGAAGCCGTTGGTCATCATCTGGGTCAACGCTGCGCGGAGCAGGGTGTCCGCCAGGGCCTCGCGGTCGAAGCCGCGAGCCCGCAGCTCCTCGCTCTCGGCGACGCTGATGCCCTCGAGCCGCTCCTGCACCATCACCCGACCGGTCGAGTACGCGCTGTAGATCTTGGCGACGCGGATGCCCGGCTGGGCCTCCATGTTCTCGCGGATGGTCTCGGTGCTGCGGCTCTCGATCTTGAAGTCGAGCTCCTGGGCGAGCCCCTTCGTGAACTCCTCGGCCAGCTCGTAGACGCGGTACTCGGCGCCGACCGGTGTGTTGTTCTCCACCGACTGGGCCAGCCGCAGCAGCACCTTGCTGTCGCGCCGCACCAGCTCTGCGACGTTGGGACGTTGGGCCTTGACGATGACCAGCTCCCCCGAACGCAGCGTCGCCCGGTACACCTGGCCGATGGATGCTGCCGCGATCGGCTCCCAGTCGAACTCGGCGAACACGGTCTCCATCGGCGATCCGAGCTCCTGCTCGAGCAGGACCTTCATCACCGCCGGCGGCTCCGGTGTCACCTGGCTCTGGAGGTGGCTCAGCACCTCGATCACATCCGGCGGGAACAGATCCGTGCGCGTCGACGCCATCTGCCCCAACTTCACGAACATCCCACCGCACTGCTCCAGCGTCGCCCGGAGTCGTACCTCGACTGGAGCATCAGCCATCGCCTCACGCTTCTCGCGACGGCTCCGCAGACCGAGGCGCAGGCCGAAGCCGTTGCGGGTGAGGATCTGGATGATCTCGCGCGTGCGCCTCGCGTCGTCGATCGCGCTGCGCACCTGGGTGACGGGATGAGGAACGACGAAGAGCCCGGCCTCTTCGCCCTTGGCCAGGCTGCCGGGCTTCGCCAGCAGATCCGCACCGACGGCGACGACCATCGTCATCACGAAGGCCATGGCCATCGAGTTGCGCAGGAACCCGCGCACCGCGATGTCGCCGTCCGCGATCACGAGGGCGATCGTCGTGCCGAGCACCGACCCGAGAACCACCGAGGTGATGTTGGCGAGCCACGACCGTCGGACCCCCAGCAGCCGCGTGGCCACGAACGTGACCAACAGCAGGCCGGGCACGAACAGGATCAACTCGAGAAGCACCTTGCCGGCGTCACCCATCATGCTGTTCTAATCGCGAACGAGGGGACGGGGCCGAACGGGCGCGCCGGCTCGCTCCGTCAGGTCGGAGGGTGCTCGGCGGCCGCCGCCTCGAGCTCATCCCGGAAGTCGGGGTGGGCGATCGCCGCCAACGCCGCCGCGCGCTGGCGGACCGTGAGGCCGCGCAGCTCTGCGACGCCGAACTCGGTGACGATGGCATCGAGCTGGTGGCGCGGGGTGGTGATGATCGAGCCGGCGGGGTGCTGGGCGACGAGCCGGGACATGGGGGTCCCGCCGATGGTGACGGTCGAGGGCAGGCAGAGCAGCGAACGGTCTTCGAGCTCGAGGCCGGACGGCATCGTGAAGTCCTCGTGGCCACCGATCCCCGAGTACTGCTTGCCCCCGACGGTGTCCGCGATGACCTGCCCGGCGAGGTCGATGCTCACGGCGCCGTTGATCATCACCATCTTGTGGTTGCGGGCGATCACCTCGGGTGCGTTGACCACCGACACCGGGAGGAACCGCACCTCCTCGCCGCCGTCGAGCCACTCGTAGAGCTCGGGCACGCCGGCGGCGAACGTCGTGATGGACACGCCTTCGAAGATGCCCTTGCGCGCGTTCGAGACCTTGCCGGCCTGGTGCAGGCGCATGAGGCCGCTCGTGAACATCTCGGAGTGGACGCCGTAGTCGCCGCCCGGTCCTTCGGCGAGCAACGTGGCGACCGTGTTCGGGATCGACCCGATGCCGGTCTGCAAGGTGCACCCGTCGGTGACGAACGCCGCCGTGAGCTCCGCGATCCTGCGCTCGGCGTCGCCGGCGGCAACGTCCGCGATGTTGACGGGATCACGGTCGCTCTCGACCAGCACGTCGATCTCGTCGAGGTGCAGGCGGTGGTGATGCTCCCCCAGCCCGAGCGTGCGCGGGAACTTGGCGTTGGCTTCGACGATCAGGAGGCGGTCGGGATCGGCCCCGGCCTGGTGCAGCGCATCGACGGACGCGCCGGCGTGCACGGTGAGGCTGAGGTAGCCGTCGGCGTCGGGAGGCGAGGCGACCGTGGTCATGACCCGCGGCTTCAGCGCAACGAGGATCGGCTCGAAGCGACGGAAGTCGGCCGGCACGAACTGGATGTCGGCTCCCGAGTCGTGCAGGAAGCGCTCGGCCGGGCCGAAGAAGCCGCTCAGGTAGTGCACGCCGGGACGGGTGAACAGCTCGTACAGATCCACGAGGAGCGCGCCGAAGACCTGCAGGTCCTCGAAGGACTCACGCGCCCCCAGCGCGTGCAGGAAGCCGGTCGGCTGCCCGGGTCCGAGCGGGAAGGCCATGGTGTCGACGGGCTGGACCAGGTCGGCGGCTTCTTCGAGTGACAGCGTGCGCGGGGCCATGGTGACGGTCTCCTCAGAGGGCGTGGGCCGGAACCTTAGTGGCGGCGCCACCAGGGCCGAGCGGCCCGGGATGTCATTCCTGACGCGGCGTCAGATCGGACGGTAGCGTCAGGCCATGGTCCCCACCGAATCCGCGGCCGACGCACTCGTGGTCGTATCCCACCCGCAGCCGCACACGACCGTGCTCACGCTGAACCGGCCCGAGCGTCTGAACGCGATGTCGATCGACCTCGTGATCGCGCTGCACGACGCGCTGGCCGCCGCCAACGACGACAACGACTGCTACGTGGTGGTGCTGACGGGCGCCGGCCGGGCGTTCTGCTCGGGCCTCGACCTGAAGGACTACGGCATCATCCCGAACATCGACGGGCTGCAGGTGGGTCGGATCGCGCAACGATCGATGCGCTACTACTCCCGCCTCGTCCCGCTCATGCGGCGGATGCACCAACCGATCATCTGCGCGGTCAACGGACCTGCCTACGGCGGCGGCATGTGCCTGTCGCTCGCGGCGGAGCTCCGATTCGCCTCGACGAGCGCCACCTTCAACTCGACCGGGATCGTCAACGGCCTGACGTCGACCGAGCTCGGCGTGAGCTGGCTGCTCCCCCGCCTCATCGGCGCGGCCCACAGCAACGACATCCTGCTCACCGGGCGGACCATCGACGCCGACGACGCACTGCGCATGGGGTTGGTCTCGCGCGTCCTGCCCGAGGACGATCTGTTGCCGGCGGCGCTCGAGGTCGCGGCGTCGATGTGCGCGTTCAGCCCCTATGGCCTCGAGATGACGAAAGACATCCTGTGGGTCAACCTCGAGAACCCGAGCCTCGAGGCGGCGATCGAGATCGAGGACCGCAACCAGCTCATGCTGGGCTTCACGGACAACCTCCCGGAGGCGATCCGGGCCTTCGACCAGAAGCGGGCGCCGGTCTACCGCGACGAACCGCGCAAGGACCTGTTCGAGTAGCGCGCCGCGCCGGGGCCCCAGCGACGGTCGCGGCGGACGCGACTACCGCTGGGCGCGCTCGCGGCCGACGAGGACGAGGCCGACGCCGATGAGGACGAGCCCGAAGGAGACCGTCTGCCACGGCACGCCACCGGTGGCCGGGAGCTCGGCGGCGATCGGGATGCCGCCCGTGACGACCGGACTCGGGTTCACAGGCGTTGTCGTCGGCGAGTTGCTGACGACGCTGGCGATCGTGATCTGCTGGCTCTGGACGAGGACCGCGCCGCCGACGGTCTGGCCGGTGAGCTTGATGGTGTGGACGCCGGCGGCGATGGTGGTCGGGATCTGGACGGTGGACGCCACCGCGCCCGAGGGGTCCGCGGTGACGGTGCCGAGCAGGACCGGCGTGGATTCGATGGTGATGTCGACCGAGCTCCCCGGCGCGAAGCCCGCACCGGTGACGTAGAGCGAGTCGCCGGGCCGCAGCACGTCCTTGTTGACCTCGATGCCCGGGGGCGCAAGGCCGTCGGTGAGGGAGATGGTGGCAGGGCCGCAGCCGGCCTTGCCGTCACTGGCCGTGTAGGCGAACGAATCGGGGCCGATGTAGTTGGTGGCAGGCGTGTAGGTCAGGTTCGGCGCCGTGCCGCTCAACGTGCCGTGCGTCGGCTGGGTCGTGATCGCGTACGTCAGCACGTCGGTGGAGTTCGGGTCGGTGGCGCCGAGCGCGACGGCCTGCGACTGGTTCCACAGCACCCCGACGGAGGACGCCGGGCACACGGGGGGCTCGTTGCTCTGGAAGCTGTCGGCCTGGAGGAACACCGAGGAGTCGAGGACCTGGTCTCCCGTGTCGGCGATGGCGAGCTTCATGTGGCTGGTCTGGCCGGGCGTCACGTTCGCCTGGCAGTTCAACACGGTGGTGAGCCCGTCGTACTGCGTGTCGATCGGCGACGGCGGATCCACTGAGGGATCGGCCGGCGTCGGGTTGTCACGGAAGAGCTCAGGGTGGCTCGCCGGGAAGGCGGCGTTGGAGGGGTTGCCGTTGTTGATCGTGTCGACGCTGACCCGTTGGCCGCCGACCGTGGCGCAGTTGGTGTTGTTCACGAAGAAGGCGAACACGTCGTCGACGCCCGAGCCGACGAACTCGCTGTACTCCTCGGACGCGAACACGTACTTGAAGCTGACGACGTTCGAGGTCGGCACGAAGTCGAACTGCAGGACCGCGGCGTCCTCGGTCGTGGCCGGAGCCGACGGCGTGCTGACCAGCGCGTCGAGCTGCGGGTCACCCGCGGTGCCGAAGGCGGTGGTCTGCCCGGAGGTCTGGTTCGGGCCCACGGCGTTCACGACGTCACCCGAGGAGAGCACGATGCCGTTGTCGAAGCCAACGGCGCCCATCCCGCTGAAGGTGCCAAGCGCGCCGGCGGCGCCGGTGTAGGTCACGTTGGAGACGGTGACGCCTGGGCCGCCGAGGGTCTGCGCGGCGGCATCCGCGGCCGAGACGGCGACGACCTGCCCCGGCGATGCGTGAGCCGGAGCGGCGGCGACGCCGGTGGCCAGGAGCACGGCCGCTCCCCCCAGCAACGCGACCCGTCCGGCCCGACCTCGACGACGTTGCCTGCCGTTGGCCCCGGCTGGTGGATCCTGCGCCCGCCGGACGGAACCCCTGTTGCTCGGTGTGTACACGCCCACGCCCTCCAGATCGCCGTGCCCAGGCCACGCAGCCTAGGTCGCAGTTCCTCCCTGGACAATGGCGCGCGGCCTCGGTTACACCCTGGCGTCGAACCGGCCGGCGGGGGGCCCGTCAGGCAGGCCGAGGGTGCGTCAGCTCCACCACGTTGTCGTAGAGGATCCGGCGGCGGGCGTCGTCGTCGAAGTCCTTGACCTCACGCAGGTAGTCGAGCGGGTGGGGCAGCGCCTCGATGTGCGGCCAGTCCGAACCGAAGATCACCCGGTCGGCGCCCATCAGGTCGACGACCTGGTGCACGTCGTCCTCCCAGAACGGGTTGATCCACACGCTGTTGCGGAAGATGTCGACCGGATCGTCGGCGAAGTAGCCCTGCACGCGGTTGGCGACGGAGCGCAGCTTGCGGAAGAGATCGGGCAGGAACTCGGCGCCGTTCTCGACGGACGCGATGCGCAGGTTCGGGAACCGGACGAGGTGGTTCTCGAGCACGAGGGAGGCCATCCACTCCTTGATCGCCTGCTCGATGGCGAAGAACTTGATGGACGGCTTCCAGCCGGCATCGAAGGTCGCGGCGAACGGGCCATCGGGGGTGTAGCCGTTCGACGAGACCCCGCCGTCGCTCGCGTGCAGGACGAGCGTGACGCCGCTCTCGTTCAACCGCGCCCAGAACGGATCGAACAGCGCGTCGAACGGCGAGTGGCGGCCCGAGTCGGTGGTCGGCGCGGCCGGGCGCATCACGATCATGCGGGCGCCCTTGTCGAGCGCCCACTCGAGCTCCTCGACCGCCCAGGCCGGATCGGCGAGGGAGATGTAGGGCGCCGTGAAGATCTTGTCCCGGTAGGCGAAGCCCCAGTCCTCCTCGAGCCAGCGGTTGAAGGCGCGGAACGTGTGGGCCACCGCGCCAGGGTCGTCCTTGAGCGGCTCCTCGTAGATCATGCCGAGCGTCGGGAACAGCCAGACGGCCTCGAGGCCCTGCTCCTCGATGACGGCCACCCGGGCGTCGCGGTCGCGGTACTCGGCGCGGATGGGCTCGCGGCTCGCCAGGAACGAAAGGGGGTCCTTGCCTTCTGGGTTGCCCCGGAAGTAGTCGTACATCGCTCCGGGTTCGGCGATCGGGTCGAACGTGGGGTTGGTGACCGCCTTGCTGACCCGCCCGCCGAGCACCTGGTACTTGCGCCCGTTGATCTCGCACCACTGCACGCAGCGCGGACCGAGCGCGGGATCGAGATGCCGGGTGAACGCGTCGAGCGCCTCGTAGTAGTGGTTGTCGGCGTCGAACACCGGATGGGCGAGACCCTCGGGGAACCCCATGTGTGCCACTTCCTTCCACGGCTGCGCCTGGTCGGCGAAGGCGAAACGAGAACCTGTTCTACCCATGATGGTCGCCGCGCACCGGCGGCGCCAGCAGCGCGCGGTGGCGTAGCTTGCGGGGATGCATGCTTCGCGGGGGCGCACGGTGGCGGCACTTCGACGGGTGATCCCGTTGGTGGCGGCGGTGACGCTGCTGGCCGTTGCGTGCAACGGGCCGTGGGCGTCGCCGCACGCCGGGCCGGACCAGAGCGGGTACAACCCCTCCGAGACGGTCATCGGGGTGGACAACGTCGCCACGCTGACGCAGAAGTACTCCTTTCAGGCGTACAACGCCTTCGGGACCGCCATCGACAACGGCCACGTGTTCGTCGGCGACTACGAGCAGCTGTCGGTGTACAACGCCGGATCGCCCAACCGGCTCTGGTGGGGCACGTTCCCCACCCCACTGGCCAGCGCCCCCGTCGTCGCTGGCGGCCGGGTGTTCGCCACCAGCCGCGCCCGTGACAGCAGCGGGAACCTCGTGAGCGGAGCGTTGGAGGTGTTCGACGCCACGCGGACGAGCCCCTGCGGCGCCGACTTCGTCCCCCAGCCGTGTGCGCCCCTGTGGCAGGCCCCCACCGGCATCGACTTCGCGTCGCCGACCGTCGTCGATGGCGTCGTCTACGTCATCGGCAACCTCGGGGGGTCGGAGGTCCTGCAGGCCTACGACGCCGCCGGATCGACCGGCTGCGGCGGCTCCCCGAAGGTGTGCTCGCCCTTGTGGACCACCGCGCCACTGAACAGCGTGGCCACGCCGGCTGTCGTCGGCGGTCGGGTCTATGTCAGCACCCTCTTCGGTGGCGTGTCGGTCTTCGACGCCGCCGGCGTCAGCGGGTGCAGCGGCATCCCGAAGGTGTGCACGCCGTTGTTCACCACGACGAGCGACTATCAGTCCAACTTCCTCGCCGTCGTCTCCGGGCGCATCGTGCGCTTCAACGGGACCGACAACCCGCTGCTCTCGGTGTACGACGCCGCCGGCTCGCAGAACTGCACGGGGACGCCATCGGTCTGCTCGCCACTGTGGACCGCCTCGGCCCAGGGCTTGGGCCTGTTCGCGGCGCCGGCGATCGCCTACGGCAACATCTACCTGCCGACCTACTCGGGCATGCAGGTCTACGACCTGGCTGGAGCCGCGGGCTGCAGCGGTACGCCGAAGACGTGCACGCCGCTCCGCACGATCGACCTCAAGAACCCTGCCAAGTCCAGCCCCGACTTCGTCACCTTCAGCGCCGTGAGCATCGCCAACGGCGTCGGCTACATCGGGAACGACGCCGGGGACCTCATCGCGTTCGACACCCGCTCCACCGACGGGTGCGCGGGCCTGCCCCTGCGGTGTCCGCCACTGTGGCGCACGAACCTGAGCACCAGCAAGGTCGTGACGACGCCGGCGATCGCCAACGGTGCGGTCTACGTGGGCACGGACGACCACGTGATGCACGTGCTCGGCCTCGCGGCCTGACCCTTGGCCGTGCGCCCTCCCGACGAGCCCTTGGGCGACGGACGGGTGCACCTGCGTCCGTACGAGATGTCCGACGTCGCCGCGATCGTCGATGGCTTCGGGGACGACAGCGTCACCCGTTGGTTCCCCGTGCCGCTGCCGTTCGATCGGAACCAGGCGGTGGCGTACGTGCGGGACTGCCGGGCCGGATGGCAGCACGGGGTGCAGGCGTCCTTCGCGATCGTCGAGCACGCCAGCGGGCGCCTCGTCGGTGGGGTCGATGTCGACGAGATCGATCACGACGCCGGTACCGGCGACGTCGGCTACTGGGTGGCAGCAGAGTCCAGGGGCAACGGGTACGCGGCCGCCGCCGTCGCGCTCGTGGCGGGCTGGGCCCTCGGCGACCTCGACTTGCGACGGCTCACCCTGTTGGCCGAACCCGAGAACGCAGCCTCGATCGCCGTCGCCGAGCGCGCCGGCTTCACGAAAGACGTGCTGCTGCGAGCTCACGACACCGACTGGCGCGACGGGCGCGTGCGCAACTTCCTCCGCTTCATCCGCGAGCGCGTCGACGCGTGAGCGTCAGGCCCGGTCGCGGGCGAGCGCTTCGATCGCGCCGAGGCTGAGCCGCACGTAGCGCTCGGTGATCTGCTCCTGCGACCAGCCGTTGATGAACCACGAGCGGATCGCGCCCTGCGTGCCGTCGACGAGCACCGCCGCCACGAGGCGGGCGTCCTCGGGGGCGAGGTCGTAGTCGGTGCCGATGAGATCCGCGAAGAACTGGTCGACCCGCTTCTGGCGTTGTCGGCGACGCGCCTCCACCGGGCCCTCGATGAGCTTCGACTGCTGCAACATGCCCAGCAGCTCACCGCGCTCCGCGACGATCGCGACCCACACCTGCACCACGCCGCGGATCTTGGTCTCGAGGTCGTCGTCGATCGCGGCGGCCTGGATCATGCGCGCGTCGAGCACCGCCATCTCGCGATCGAACACCTCGACGAGGACCTGGTCGCGGTTCGTGAAGAACCGGTAGCCGAGCGCCTTGCTCACCCCGGCCCGCGCGGCGATGCCCTCCATCGTCACCGCGTCGGCGCCTTGGTCGACGATGATCTCGACGGCTGCATCGAGGAACACGGCTCGCCGCTGGTCCCGGTTGAGTCGGGTGCGGGCGGGCGGCGTGCTCGCCCGGTCGCTGTCGCCAGCCGGGTCGCCCGCCGGGTCGCCGGTCAGGTCGTCGTGCGCTGGGGCGGGCGCCGTCGCCGCCGCCGAGGAGCGAGTGATCGATGAACCGGAACCAGCCACCACGCGACCCTACGTCAGCCTTCAGCCGCCCGGCGGTACTCGTCGCGGAGGCGGACCTTGGCGAGCTTGCCGTTGTCCTGGCGCGGCAGGTGCGCGACGAAGTCGACCGATCGGGGGCACTTGAAGTGGGCGAGGTGGTCACGGCAGAACGCGATGAGCTCCGCCTGGAACGCGTCGTGGTCGACCGTGGCGAGGTCCTCGTGCAGCTCCACCACCGACTTGACCTCCTCGCCCCACTCGTCGTTCGGGACGCCGATCGTCGCCACGTCCGCCACGCCTGGGTGCTGCAGCAGCACCGCGTCGATCTCCGCGGGGTAGATGTTCACGCCTCCAGAGATGATCAGGTGCGCGGAGCGGTCCGACAGGTACAGGAAGCCTTCGGCGTCCATGGACCCGAGGTCCCCCAACGTGAAGTAGTCGCCGCGGAACGACGAGGCCGTCTTCTCGTCGTCGCCGAGGTAGCGGAAGCGCTCGGCATCGGCCGCGCGCAACCAGACGTACCCGACCTCGTCCGGCGGCAGGCGCTCGCCGTGCTCGTCCCCGACGTACACCTGCCCCTCGGGGTTGGGGCGGCCGACCGTGCCCGGGTGCGCGAGCCAGGTCGCCGAGTCCACCAGCGTGCCGGCCCCTTCGGTGGCGGCGTAGTACTCCCAGATGACGGGCCCCCACCACTCGATCATCGCCTGCTTGACGTGCACCGGGCAGGGTGCGGCGCCGTGCACCGCGACGAACAGCGACGAGAGGTCGTAGCGCGCCCGGGTCTCATCGGGCAGCGCCAGCAGCCGGTGGAACATGGTGGGCACGAGGTGGGTGTAGTTGACCTTGTGCTGCTCGATGAGCCGCAGCGTCTGCTCCGCGTCCCACCGCTCCATGAGCACGAGCGTCGAGCCGGTCGACAGCGCGGCGTGCAGGGTGATGGTCAGCGGCGCTGCGTGGTACAGCGGCCCGGTGAGCAGGTGCACGACCCCCGGGACGTACACGGCGCGGTCCACCACGAGCGTGGCGTGCCGATCCTTGTACACGCCCTTCGGCCGCCCGGTCGTGCCGGAGGTGTAGAGCATCGTGACCCCGGGGACGGGATCGTCGATGTCGTGAGACGGCTGCGCGGCGAGCGCCTCGTCGTAGTCGTCGAAGCCCTCCGTGTCAGCGGACGGGTGATCATGGCAGAGGTAGCGGACGACCAGGGCGGCTGCGTCGCTCGAGGCCGGCGCACCGATCGAGGCCAGGCCCCGGTCGACGACGAAGGCACGAGCGCCGCAGTCGTCGACGATGTAGGCGACCTCGTCCACTCCCAGATGCCAGTTGATCGGGGTGAACCGCCATCCGGCGCGCAGGCACGCCCAATACACCTCCACGAACGCGGCGCGGTTGGGGACCAGAGCGGCGACACCGTCGCCGGGTCGCAGCCCTCGCGCCCGCAGGGCCCGAACGAGTTGGTTGATCCGGGCGTTCAGCTCGGCGTAGGTGCGGGAGTCGGCGGCGTGCTCCGGGGCGGTAGCGACGAGCGCGGCGCGCTCGGGCGCGACCTCGGCCCAGTGCGCGAGTGCCATGCCCTCCTGCGAGCGGGCGCGCCACCGATCGGGGTCATCGACCCGCGTGGTGGTGGTCTCGGTCACGCCGCCACCGGCGCGCGCCGGAGCCCATGCGGTCGCGTGATGTCGAGTCGCATCGAGCCGTCAGGCACGGAAGACGTAGTGCTGGCGCTCGAGCAGGTCGTCGAGGCCGGGCTCGGGTGCTTCGAGCGGGTGTTCGGCGAGGTCTCGCTCGTCCGGTGCCTCGGGTTGCTCGTCGGCGAAGTACGACACCGGACCCTCCGCGGATGCTTCGTCCTCGGCGACCTCCGTGAGCGCGGACCACGTCCCCGCGGCCGGTCTCTCGTCGTCCTCGAGGTGCATCGCCACCTCCTCCGCGGAGTCCGGGAGGATGACCTCGGCCGTGGTGAGATCCTCTCCGTTCCAGACATCGAACGGGACATCAGTGGGCATCGGGTACCCCCTTCGTCACGACGCTCCGCACGGGCGGCGAAGCGAAGGCTCGCCCCCCAGGGCGGACAAGCTCAGGGTAGGAGGTTCCGTGCCGCGATGCTCGCACGACGCACCGATCGTCATCGCACGCGGCGTCGGGAGATCGGCGACCGCAGGTCGTTTCAGGACGCGGGCGACTCAGCCGTGGCGGACTTCGGTGCCGCATCGATCGCCGCGTCGAGCTCTTCCTGCATCGCCTTGATCTTCATGACGGCGACGACGGTGAACAACGAGAGGATGACGACAGCGACGCAGCCGATGATCAGCTCGGCCTCGAACCAACCGTTGCGGTTCGCGACGTAACCCCCGAGCACGGTGCCCACGATGAAGACGCACAGCGTGTACATCGCCGAGCGCGGGATCAGGTACCAGATCGTCGAGAAGCCGGCGAGGAGGTACACCATGAACGGGATCAGCGCGGCCGCCGGGATCAGCTCGGAAGCGCCCAGGAAGTTCGGCTGCACGGTCGGCGTGGACTTGAGCACGGTGCTCGTCGCGAGCTCGTGGAACAGCGGCGGCACGGCCATCAGGAACGGGACGAGCCCCAGCATCTCGAGCACGATCTGGCCGGCCCAGAGCCCGACCTTCGACGAGGCGTCGGCGCCGCGCTTGCCCGGGGTGAACGAGCCCAGGAAGAAGCCACCGACGATCGCCGCGACGCTGGACAGCATGAGGAGCTCGACCGTGATGCCGAAGCCTGCGGGTTCGCCGACCTTCACGAGCAGCAGGGCCATGAAGCCCGGCAGGTAGAACAGCACCCGCACGAGGCGCATGTTCGAGCGCTGATCGCGCGGCGGCGGCATCTTGGCGAGCAGCGCCGCGACCTCCGGCGTCGGGGTCGGCTCGTTCTCTGCGCTCACACGTGCTCCTCGATCGTCGACGCCGGCTGCCGGGACCGGCCGGCCGTGCGCCATGTTCTCGCGTCAGCCCGTCTCAGCTGAGGATGGCCGCGAGCTGCTCGTTGAACGTGCCGACGTCGAAGTAGTCGCGCCACAGCGACACGAGACCCTCGTCGGTCACGACGAACACCCCCATCACGGGCAGGTCCATCCACTTCTCACCGATCCGGAAACGGTCGGTGCGCTCGTTCATCACGATGTTGCCGGTGGCGGTCTGGTGGTGCACGACGAACTGCACCTCGTCGAGGCCCTCGACCATCGGACCCAGGAGGCCCTTGATGCCTTCGGGCCCGAAGTTCTTGCCCATCGGCACGTTGTCGTACTCGACGTCGGCGGTGACGAGCTCGCACGCGCCGTCGAGGTCCTTGCTCACGATGCGCTTGATGAACTCGTTGACGGTCTCTTCCGCGGTCATGGCCGCGAAGCCTGGCACAGCCGCGCCCGCCTCGCCGCCGGGCCTGGGGTCAGATCTGCGCGTTGATCATCCAGGCGTACTCCTGCGCGCCGTTCGTCTGCAGGTGCATGCCGTCCTTGGCGAACCACTCGGGATGGCCATCGCCCGCGCTCTTCCAGTCGATCAGCACGGCGTTGGGCATCGAGGCGACACCGTTCGCGATGACCTGGTTGTTCCCCGACTCCCAGCTGCGCGGGACCTTGTTGTTGATGAAGATCACCTTGGGCACCCCGGAGAGGATGTCCTTCATCTGGTTGAACTGATCCTCGTTGAACGTGCCGTTGTTGCCGATGTGGACCACCACCACGTCGCCGAGCACCCCGCGATCACGCCACAGGGTGAGGATCTGGAGGCACTCGGACACCTGGCGCCCCACGCGCGCGTCGACGAACACGCTGCCGTTGATGGACGAGCTCATCTTGGCCACACCGCCGAGCATCACCGAATCGCCGATGGCCGTGATCCGCTTGGTCCCCGGCGGGACGGTTGCTTCGGAGGTGACGGGCGCACCGGTGTTCGGGTCGATCGCCGTCGTCGGCGGCGCGGGTGTGGTGGACGACGTGGGGTCGATCGTGGTCGACGTGCCGTCGCCTCCGACCGCAGGGGAGCTCGGGGCCACCGTGGTCGAGGTGCCCGCGCCTTCGGAGGCGCCCGTGCTGGTGGTCGTGGGGGTGGTATCGGTGCTGGCGGCCGGTGCCGGGGGCAAGGCCGCCGCGGGGGGCAGCCCGGAAGCGGTCGACTCGGCGCCGCCGGCCGCCAGGAGGTAGTCCGGCGGTGGTGGCGGCTCGGCGCGCACAGCGACGATCACGAGGATCGACAGCGTGGCCGTGAGGACGGCTGCGCCGCCCAGCCAACGGGTCTTCTCGCGGCGCGCCTCCACCGAGCGCGACGCGCGCAGTGCCGCCCATCGCTTGGTCATCGCGCCCGTGCGGATGGGGGTCTCGATGTAGCGGTACGACAGCGTGGCGACCGCGAACGTCAGCACGAGCCGCAGGGTGAGCAAGGGCACGCCCGAGAGCGGGACGTCGAGCTGCGGTCGCGTGAGCTGGAAGATGGGCCAGTGGTACAGGTAGATGCCGTAGGAGCGCAGGCCGATCCACTTCAACGGCCGCATGCCGAGCACCTTGCCCACCATGGCCGCCGGGTGCACCACCACGGCGATGAGCACCGCGGTCACCAGGGACACGCGCAGGAAGCCGCCGCGGTAGAGCGAGTCGGAGAACTCGTCGGTGACGCACAGCATCCACCCCAGGAGCCCCAAGCTCACGAGGCCGACCACGTTGAGCGCGAGCGGGGCGCCGCGGCCGACGGACTTGGTCAGGCGG
>Ga0209023_10003006_pt1 | contig 20430 bp, 22 predicted proteins | sample LakOneMetagenome_FD_187468 | JGI IMG/M metagenome (GOLD analysis project Ga0209023, IMG submission 187468) | Freshwater and sediment microbial communities from Lake Erie, Canada (SPAdes) (version 2) | ecosystem: Environmental > Aquatic > Freshwater > Lentic | place: Lake Erie, Canada...
CGTCGGCGAGGCCGTGGATGCGCACGATGCCGTCGGACACGCTGGTCACGGTGCCTTCGTTGCGCGCCTCGGCGGCGAGCTTCACCTTCTCGATGCGGGTCTTGATCAGTTCGCTGATTTCGGACGGATTGAGCGTCGTGGTAGCCATTTCTTCTTCGTTCCCAATGTAGGGTGGGCCTTGGCCCACCATCGCGTTCGGTGGGCCAAGGCCCACCCTACGTGTATCCGTTAACTCGCCAACACCGTCTGCAGCCGTTCCAGCTTGCCGCGCAACGAACCGTCGATGACGACATCGCCGGCGTCGATCACCGCGCCGCCGATCAGCGATTCGTCGATTGCCGATTCGACATCGACCTCGCGGCCGAAGCGCTTCTTCAGCGCGGCCTTGATCGATTCGAGTTCGGCCGCCGGCAGCGCCGCGGCGGAAGTGACCTTCGCCTTGACCACGCGCTCGGACTCGAGCCGCAGTTCGTCGTACAGGCCGGCGATTTCCGGCAGCAGCGGCAGGCGGCGGTTGTCGAACAGCAGGCCGAGGAAATCGGCGAACACCGCGTCGGCGCCGTCGGGAGCGAGCAGTGCGACCGCGTCGTCGCGACCGAGCCGGGGATGGCCCAGCAGCGCGGCCACGCGCGGATCGGCGGCCACGCGCGCGGCGAAGCCGAGCGCATCGGACCAGCCGGGCAGCTTGCCGGCATCGCGCGCCAGCGCGAACGCGGCGCGCGCGTACGGACGGGCGAGGGTCAGGGCCTGCGACATGGCCTCAGATCTCCGCGGCCAGTTCGTCGAGCAGCGCCTTGTGGGCGTTGGCGTCGATTTCGCGCTTGAGCAGCTTCTCGGCACCGGTCACCGCGAGCGACGAGACCTGCTTGCGCAGTTCCTCGCGGGCGCGGTTGGAGGCGGCGTCGATCTCGGCCTCGGCCAGCGCCTTCTGCCGACCGGCTTCGGCGATCGCGTCCTGCTTGGCCTGGTCGACGATCTGGTTCGCGCGCTGGTGCGCCTGGTCGATGATCTCGTTGGCCTTGGCGCGCGCCGCCTTCAGTTCCTCGTTGGCCTTTTCTTCGGCCTGCGCGAGGTTCTTCTGCGCGTTGTCGGCGGCGGCGAGGCCTTCGGCGATCTTCTGCTGGCGTTCTTCGATGGCCGCGATGATGTGCGGCCAGCCGAACTTCATCACCAGCCACGCCACCGCGAAGAACGCGAAGCCCTGAATGACGAGAGTGAGGTTGGGTAGCATGACTGGCTCCTGGTGCCGGCGACGCGATGCCGCCGGCGATGCCTGAATCGCTTGCTTGGTCTGCGCCGGATCAGCCGGCGATGGAGCCCAGCAGCGGGTTGGCGAACAGCAGCAGCAGCGCGATGGCGACGCCGATCATCGGCACGGCGTCGAGCAGGCCGGCGACGATGAACATCTTGGTCTGCAGCATCGGGGTCAGTTCCGGCTGGCGCGCGGCGCCTTCGAGGAACTTGCCGCCGAGGATGGCGAAGCCGATGGCGGTGCCGAGGGCGCCGAGGCCGATCAGCAGGCCGGCCGCGATGACCGTGAACTTCAGCACTTCAGCGTTGAGGACAGAGATATCCATGGTGTACTCCGGTTGGATCGTTGCGATTGCGCAGGGTGGAAGGGAAAAACGGGAAATCCGGATCGGATGCGGGATCAGTGGCTCTCGGCCGACATGCTGAGGTAGACGATCGTCAGCATCATGAAGATGAAGGCCTGCAGGGTGATGATCAGCACGTGGAAGGCGGTCCAGCCGAAGCCGGCCACGAACTGCATGATGCCCATCGGCCAGGTGCCGAAACTGGCCAGCGACGAGCCCAGGGTCATCAGCGCGATCAGGATGAAGATCAGTTCGCCGGCGTACATGTTGCCGAACAGTCGCAGCGACAGGCTGAGCGGGCGTACGCCCTCCTCGATCACCCGCAGCAGCAGGTTGGCCGGGGCCAGCAGGATCTTCATCAACGTGCCTTCGGCATGGAACGGTGCGGTGAAGATTTCCTTGGTGAAGCCGCCGACGCCCTTGTGCGAGATGCCGAACACCTGGATCAGCAGGAACACGGCCAGCGACAGGCCCAGGGTGGTGTTGAGGTCGGCGGTCGGCACCACGCGCAGGTAGGCGTGCGCCGGGTCGTGGCCGGCGGCTTCGTGGCCCGCGGCCCAGGCCCACGGCAGGAAGTCGACCGGCAGCATGTCCATGAAGTTCATCAGGAACACGAGGCAGAAGATGGTGATCGACAGCGGCGCGATCAGCTTGCTGCGGCCGTGGAAGGTCTCGCGCACCAGTCCGTCGACGAAGCCGACCACGATCTCGACCAGGGCCTGGAACTTGCCCGGCACGCCGGCGGTGGCCTTGCGCGAGGCGCGCAGGAAGAAGAACACGAACAGCAGCGACAGCAGCAGGGTGAAGAACAGCGTGTCGACGTTCAAGGTCATGAACGAGCTGTCGCCCACTTTCCACTGCAGGTGGTGCAGGTGGTGGTTGATGTACTCGGTCGAACCGCCAGTGGCGGCTTCGGTCATGTTCGTGTTTTCGCTCACGCTCAACCCTTCGTCGCCCGTTGCGTCCCCAGCCCGCGCAAACCCGCCAGCCAGGCCATCAATCCCGCCACCAGTCCCGCCAGCATCGGCAGCGGTGGCAGCTGCCAAGCCTTCAGCGCGATACCCAGCGCCACGAACACCACCAGCCACTTCACGCTCGTCCCCGCCAGCAATGCGGCGAAGGCGAACCTGGCCGGTACCGCGCCACGCAGCGAGAGCAGCGTGGCGAGGACATTGCCCAGCGCCAGCGCCAGTCCCCCGATGGCAGCCGAAACGGCGGCGCGCGTCCCGTCCCCGGCAAGGAAGACCAGAGCGACCAGCAGCGCGACGACAGCCTGCGTGGCTGCCGCCCGCAGTGCCGATCGACGGCTCGCGGCGATGGGATCGTGCACGCGTGGCCCTGTTCAGCTTGCGGAGGCGGGGCCGACGTACCGCAAAACGGCCCAGCGAAGCCGCAAAATTATAGCCGGGGCCAAAATTCCCGGCAACGGCCAAGCGTTGCCCCTGGAACCGGGTCGGTCACCCGGAACCTTTTGCCTGGGGGCAGGTCACACCGCCGTGGCCTGCGCTCCTTCCTCGTCGATCGCGAGCAGGCCCCGAAGCCCCGGCCGTCTCCGCCGGGGCTTCCTTTTTTCGGCCGTCATCCCCGTAGGGGCACGGCATGCCGTGCCCCTACTTTTTCCTGGGGATGTACAAGTCGGTGATCGTGCCGTCGTAGACCTCGGCGGCCATGCCCACCGATTCGCTCAGGGTCGGGTGCGGGTGGATGGTGTGGCCGATGTCCTCGACCTCGCAGCCCATTTCGATCGCGAGCGCGATTTCGGCGATCAGCTCGCCCGCGTGCACGCCGACGATCCCGCCGCCAACGATGCGGTGCGATTCCTCGTCGAACACCAATTTGGTGAAGCCCTCGGTGCGCGACAGTCCAATGGCACGGCCCGACGCCGCCCACGGGAACTTGCCGACGCCGATCTTCAGGCCCTTGGCCTTCGCCTCGGTTTCGGTGACGCCGACCCAGGCGATTTCCGGATCGGTGTAGGCGACGCTCGGAATCACCCGCGCGACCCACTCCTTCTTCTCGCCGGCGGCGACTTCCGCGGCGAGCTTGCCCTCGTGCGTCGCCTTGTGCGCCAGCATCGGCTGGCCGACCAGATCGCCGATGGCGAAGATGTGCGGCACGTTGCTGCGCATCTGCGCATCGACGTCGATGAAACCGCGTTCGCCGACGCGCACGCCGGCCTTGTCGGCATCGAGCTTGCCGCCGTTCGGCGCGCGCCCGACCGACACCAGCACGCGGTCGTACACCTTCGTTTCCGGAATGCTGTCGCCCTCGAACGCGCAGGCGATGCCGGCCTTCTGCGCTTTCGCCTCGACGACTTTCGTCTTCAGGTGCACGGCCACGCCCTGTTTCTTCAGGCGATCGGCCAGCGGCTTGACCAGATCCGGATCCGCGCCCGGCATCAACTGCGGCATGAATTCGACCACGGTGACTTCGCTGCCCAGCGCGCGATACACCGTCGCCATTTCCAGGCCGATGATGCCGCCGCCGACCACGAGCAACTTCTTCGGCACGTCGGCGAGGTCGAGCGCGTCGGTGGAATCCATCACGCGCTTGTCGTCCCAGGGGAAGAACGGCAACTTCACCGGCTGCGAACCGGCGGCGATGATGCAGTTGGCGAAACGCAGCAACTGCGTCTTGCCGTCGGCGCCCGCGATCTCCAGTTCGTTCGCGGACACGAACTTCGCCGTGCCCTGCACCGTCCGCACCTTGCGCTGTTTCGCCATCCCGGCGAGGCCCTTGGTGAGCTGGCCGACGACCTTGTCCTTGTATTCGCGCAGTTTGTCGATGCTGATTTTCGGCTTGCCGAAATCGACGCCGTAATCGCTGGCGTGCGCGGCCTGTTCGATCACGTCGGCGGCGTGCAGCAAGGCCTTCGACGGAATGCAGCCGACATTGAGGCAGACGCCGCCGAGCGATGCGTAGCGTTCGACCAGCACGGTATCGAGGCCGAGGTCGGCGCTGCGGAACGCGGCGGTGTAGCCGCCCGGGCCGGCGCCGAGCACGACCATCGCGCATTCAAGATCCGCCTTGCGGCCCGACGACGAAGCAGCGACAGGCATTTCCGCTTTTGCAGGAGCGGGCTTGACCGCGACTGGTTCCGAAGCTGCGGCGGTCGCGGTCGAGCCCGCTCCTACGGAAGCAGCGCCGCTCTCGATGATCGCGATCACCGCACCTTCGCTGACCTTGTCGCCGAGTTTGACCTTCAGCGCCTTGACCACGCCGTCGGCGGCGGCGGGCACTTCCATCGTCGCCTTGTCCGATTCCAGCGTGACCAGGCCTTGGTCCTTCTTCACTGTATCGCCGACCGCGACCAGCACCTCGATGATCGGTACGTCGCCGTGGCCGCCGATGTCGGGAACCTTGGATTCGATGTCTGCCATGTCGGTTTCCTCAGCGTGCAGTCGTGGACGGCAATGTCGTTATCCGCGAAGGGTCGAACCCTGCCGGCCGCATCCAATGGAACCAGATCGCGCGTGCCTTGCCGAGCATGGCTTGTCGAGCCACGGGACCAGTGAAGCGGCTGTCTTCCGAATTCGGACGGTTATCGCCCAACAGGAAATATTGATCCGGGCCGAGCACGACACGCTCGAACGGTACCGGTATTTCCACAACCGGCTCGCGGACTGTAGCCCATGGTTCCGCAAGCGGCTTTCCGTCGATTTCGACGCCATTGCCTTTCACGACAATGGTTTCGCCCGGTAACCCGATCACTCGCTTGATCCAGGTTTCCTTCGGATGACGGACCGGCTTGTACGTCACGATGTCGCCTCGCCGGATGTCCGCCATCGACGCGGCACGATCATCGGCGACGATGAAGTCGCCAGGGACAAGCGTCGGCTGCATTGCGGTCGATGGAATCCGGAATGGCTCGTAGCCGAAAATCGACCCCCTGTGCGAGCCCATCACGGCGACAAAAGCCAGTGTCGCGGCCGCAATCCACAAATAGTGGTACCACCGGTTGTACCACCGCGCCGGTGCGCCATCGGGAACCGCGCGGGCGGAACGAAATGCCGTAATCATCGTTACCACGACGACAATAGCGGCGATGCCAAGCATGGCGACATATCCGTATCGCGTGAACGCAAGCCCCGTGCGTCCGCCAATCAACAAGACGAGCGGGCTTGCGAGCACAAACGCAATTCCCCACCCGATTTTCTGTGTATAGGCAAATGCCGTCGGTGGAGAGAAATAGGCGCCGATTACCGCCAGCGTTCCGCTGCGACGGCGCAAAGAGCGAGGCGCAACCGCCTCGCTCATAGCATCGCCCGGCGCAGGTCGCCGAGCAGTTGCACGAGGTAGGCGGTGAAACGCGCCGCGGCGGCGCCATCGATCACGCGGTGGTCGTAGCTCAGCGACAGCGGCAGGACCAGCCTCGGCTTGAACTTGTCGCCGTTCCACACCGGCTTCGTTTCCGACTTCGACACGCCCAGGATCGCGACTTCCGGCGCATTGATGATCGGGGTGAACGCGGTGCCGCCGATGCCGCCGAGCGAGCTGATGGTGAAGCAGCCGCCCTGCATCTGCTCGGGCTTGAGCTTGCCGTCGCGCGCGAGCGCCGCGAGTTCGCCCATTTCCTTCGCGATCTCCATCACGCCCTTCTGGTCGGCGTCGCGCAGCACCGGCACGACGAGGCCATTGGGCGTGTCGGCGGCAAAGCCGATGTTGTAGTAGCGCTTGAGGACGAGGTTGTCGCCGTCGAGCGATGCGTTGAAGTTCGGATACTTCTTCAACGCGGCGACGCTGGCCTTGATCAGGAACGCGAGCATGGTCAGCTTGCCGGCCTTGCCCGCGGCGATGGCCTTGGCGTTTTCGTCGTTGAGTGCGACGCGCAACGCCTCGAGCTCGGTGATGTCGGCGTCGTCGTGCTGGGTGACGTGCGGGATCATCGCCCAGTTGCGGGCGAGGTTCGCGCCGGAAATCTTCTGGATGCGCGACAGCGGCTTGCTCTCGATCTCGCCGAACTTGGCGAAATCGACCTTCGGCCACGGAATGAGGTTCAAGCCGCCACCGCCAGAACCTGTCGGGGCTGCCGCTTCTGACAGCCGAACGGCTGTCCCACCCCCTCCCACGGCGCCGCCGGCCAGCGCGGACTTCACGAACTTCTGCACGTCTTCCTTGCCGATGCGGCCGCCGCGTTGCGTACCGGTCACCTGCGCGAGCTCGACGCCGAGTTCGCGCGCGAACAGGCGTACCGCGGGGCTGGCGTAAGGCACCTTGCCCGGCAGAACCGCGTCGGCTTCGAAGCGCAGCGGCGGGCGGCTCGCGGGATCGCCGGGTTCGGCGACCGGCGCCAGCGCGGGCACCGGCGCGCCGCGTTCGACTTCGATGATCGATTCCTCGGCTAGCCGATCCGGCTGCGCGGGCACGTCCACCGGCCGCACTTGCATGCCGGTTTCGGACGCAGGCTTGTCATTCTTCGGCGCTTCGGGTTCGGCGCGCGGTGCGGTGGCGGCTTCGCCGGCCGGTTCGATCAGCGCGACCAGACTGCCTTCGGACAGCGCGTCGCCGAGCTTGACCTTCACTTCCTTGACGGTGCCCGCGAACGGCGCCGGCACTTCCATCGTCGCCTTGTCCGATTCCAGGGTGACCAGCCCCTGGTCCTTGGCGACGGTGTCGCCGGGCTTGACCAGGATCTCGATCACCGGCACGTCGTCGTAGCCGCCGATATCGGGGACGCGGGCTTCCATGGGTGCGGCCATGCCGGGCTCCAACGCAGGAATCTGGCCCGTATTGTGGCCATAGAGTCGGACAATGCGCCAACCACCGGGGAATTGCCCGGGCAAAAACCCCGAGTTCGTCGAAACACGACCCCCGGCAAGCCGAGCCGGGCACCAGGCCCGGCTTCGGCTTCACGGGCAAGGGCGTGGTTCAGTCGCCGACGATGCGCAATCCGAACATCAGGCTGGCCTCGTCGACCAGGCGCACGCTGCCGCTGACGTTGAGGCTGATGGTGATCGGCTTCTTGAACACCTGCGTCGCCTGGGCGTCGCTCAGGCCATAGGTGTCGACCAGCGCGCGCTTGCTCAGCAGGCCGGCGATGCACACTGCCGAATCGCGGGTTCGTTCGAACTGCTGCTGTCCCGGCGCCAGCGGGACTTCGAAATGCTCGGACGCGGTCATCGCGGTGAGCAACTTGCCGTCGAACGGCACGCCGGTGCTCGGGTCGATCAGCGCCGGATCGTCCAGCACCTCGCTTTCGACGGTGAGCGTGGGCGAGTACGCGAGCATGCCGACATCGCTGGCAGCGGTCGGGTTCAGGTAGTCCACGCTCAGGATCGGCGAGAACCAGTAGCACAGCAGCGAGTTCGCCGATTTGCCCGGCAAGGTCACGTGGGCGATGCCGTCGAGGTCGAACGAGGTCGGGCCGGGCGCCGCATTCAGCGCCACGCAGTTCGTGGTCGGGTCGCCGTCGTCCGGCGGGCAGCTCGACGACAGGTCGAGGTTGCCCTGGGTCACGCCCAGCCAGACGAGCGAACGACCGAAGGAATCGACATCGCCGACATCGCCTTGCGACGGTGCGGCGGCGGTGTTCCCGGCGCGGTTGCGGATCGCGGTGGGCGCTACCAGGCGCGTGGCCTTCGCGTTCGGCAGCAGGTCGGCGGAGGCGTGTTCCGCCGCCATGCTCCTGGTGTCCATCCGCGCGGCATGGGCGATCAGCGTCGCCAGCAGCGCCGCGAACGCGAGCACCGCGACCGAACGCGTCGAGGGCATCTTCATCGTGTTTCTCCATCGATTGCGCGGAAGCGCGCCTTCCTGCTTACGCAGCGATGGACGCAAAACGGACATGCAGATGCCCGGCTCAGGGCGGCGCGATCGGCTCCGCGGGCACGCGCCCGCCTTCGCGGCGCATCAGGTAGACGCCGCTGGCGACGATGATCGCGGCGCCCAGCCAAGTCACCGAATCGGGCAACACGCCCCAGATCGTCGCGTCGAGCAGCACGCCCCAGACCAGCGCGGTGTATTCCAGCGGCGCCAGCAGCGACGCCTCGCCGTGGCGGAATGCCAGCGTGATCGCGTATTGCCCGAGCGCGCCGACCACGCCGATCCCGGCGATCAGCCACAGGTCGTCGTGGCGGATCGGTTGCCAGTCCTGCCACGCCAGTACGCCGGAGCCGAGCGCCATCAGCGCGAGCAGCCACACCACCATCGCCTGGTTGGAATCGCTGCGCGCGAGCACGCGCACGGTGATCGCCGACACCGCGTAGCCGAACGCCGCGAGCAGCACCGCCAGCCCGGCGAGGCTGGCCATGCCTTCGCCGCTGGGACGCAGCACCACCAGCACGCCGAGCAGTCCGATCGCGATCGCGGTCCAGCGCCGCGGGCCGACGCGTTCGCCCAGGAACGGCACAGACATCGCGGTGATCAGCAGCGGCGCGACGAAGAAGATCGTGTACGCGGTCGACAACGGCATGCGCTTCAGCGCGTACACGAAGCTGGCCATCATCGTGATGCCGATCGCGCCGCGCAGCAGGTGCAGCGGCCAGCGCACGCGCAGCAGCGGCTTCCACCCGACCGTGGCCAGCGACCACGCCAATACCAGCGGCAGCGAAGCCGCGCCGCGCAGGGTCGCGACCTGGAACGGCGGATAGCGTTCGGACAACGTCTTCAGCCCCGCGTCCATCATCGCGAACAGCACGACCGCCACGAGCATGACGACGATGCTGCGGCGGCGGCTGTCGTGGGTGGAAAGCGGTTTCGCGTCCATCGTCCCCGGATCGAGGCAAGCCGCAGCGGATGGCGACCGTCCGCGAGATGCTATCCGAAGCGATCCATCCCTTGCGCAACCACGAAAAAAAGCGGCGGCCCGAGGGCCGCCGCCAGGTCATCGCGCAGGCTGCATCAGCGCGCCGGCTTGATGTGGAACGCGCCGACTTCGACGCCGAGGTTGATGCCTTCGCCGCCGCCGGCCAGGGCCAGCGACACGTTGCCCTTGGACAGCAATTGGGTTTCCGCGGACTTGACCAGGCCCGCGCTGGCGCTGGCATGCGCATAGTTGCCGTAGACCTCGCGGATATCGTGGACGTCGGTGAAACGGCCCTTGCCGTTGTCGATCTTCCACTTGCCCGCGGTCAGGCCCAGGCCTTGCGCGGTGATCCGGACCGGCAATGCCTGTCCGTTGTTGCAGCGCACCGTGCCGTTGCCGGCGGCGTGCTTGTAGACCAGCGACCAGCTGGTGAGTTGGTAGTCCAGTTTGCAATCGATGTCAGTGCCGCTTGCCCCCGCATTCGGGGCGGCGGCGAGGGCGATTGCGAGAGTCGATGCAGCAAGCAGGGTTTTCATGATGCCTCCGTGTTCTCCGGAACACGCCCGACAGTCTCCGCGCGTCGCCTGAACCGGATGGAACGCCGCGGCTTTTTCCTTCAGCGCCGCGTCGGCGAGTTGAGCGTCGCGTGAAATCGGATGCCGCAGGCCTTCATCCTGCGCGGCAATGCCCGTCGTGCTTGGCGGGCGCAATGAATCCGCCCGTCCCGCGCAACGCGTTCCATGCGGTAACCTGCGCACCCGCTACCAGCATCGCCGCCATGCCTTCTTTCGACATCGTTTCCGAAGTGGATGCCCACGAACTCACCAATGCCGTGGACCAGGCCAATCGCGAGCTGTCCACCCGCTTCGATTTCAAGGGCGCGGATGCCAGGTTCGTGCTGGACGACAAGCTCATCACCCAGTCCGCTCCCAGCGATTTCCAGCTGCAGCAGATGACCGACATCCTGCGCGCGCGCCTGGTCGCGCGGAAGATCGACGCGCGCTGCCTGGATTTCGGCGACATCGAGACCAACCTGGCCGGCGCACGGCAGAAGATCACCGTCAAGCAGGGCATCGAGCGCGAACTGGCGAAGAAGCTGCAGGGCGCGATCAAGGACGCCAGGCTCAAGGTCGAGGCGCAGATCAACGGCGACAAGCTGCGCGTGACCGGCAAGAAGCGCGATGACCTGCAGGCGGCGATGGCGCTGCTGCGCGGCAAGGATTACGAGCTTCCGCTGCAGTTCGACAACTTCAGGGATTGACGCCGATGGATCCGATGCGGGTCGAAGCCGACGTCCGCCGCTGGCTGGAACGCGCGGTGATCGGGCTGAACCTGTGCCCGTTCGCGAAAGCGGTCTACGCCAGGCAACAGGTGCGGATCGTGGTCAGCGATGCGACGACCGAACGCGCGCTGCTGGAGCAGCTGGGCGAGGAAATGGCGCTGCTGCGCGATACGCCGTCCGAAACGATCGACACCACGCTGCTGGTGCATCCGCAGGTGCTGCAGGATTTCCTCGACTACAACGATTTCCTCGACGATGCCGATGCATTGATCGAAGCAATGGAACTCGACGGCGTGCTGCAGGTCGCGAGCTTCCATCCGTATTACCAATTCGCCAACACCGACTCGGATGATGCGGAAAACCTGACCAACCGCGCGCCCTACCCGATCCTGCACCTGCTGCGCGAGGACAGCGTGGATCGCGCGGTGGCGGCCTATCCGGAACCGGATGCGATCATCGAACGCAACGTGACGACGATGCGCGAGCTTGGCATCGAAGGATTTCGAAAATTACTCGCTGAAAGTTAAATATTCGTCATCCCGGCGAAAGCCGGGACCCCGTTGTGATGGATCGAACTTGCGAAAAGCCGGGTTCCGGCTTTCGCCGGAATGACGATTTCCTAAGTATCGAACAACACGACACGATCACTGTCGTCGAGCATCCGCCACTCGCCTTCGCGCAGATCGCCGAGCGCGAGTCCGCCGACGCGTTCGCGATGCAACGCGGCGACGTGGTTGCCGACCGCGGCGAACATCCGCCTCGCCTGGTGGTAACGGCCTTCGTGCAGGACGAGGCGCGCGTTGCGCGGATCGATGGTTTCGAGTTCCGCCGGCAGCAGCGGCGTCTTCTCGCCGTCGAGCATCAGGGTGCCGCCGGCGAACAGCGCGACTTCATCGCCACGCAGATCTTCCGCCAGCGTCGCGCGATAGACCTTCGCCAGTTTCGATTTCGGCGCGATGATCCGATGCAGCAGCTGGCCGTCGTCGGTGAGCAGCAACAGGCCGGACGTGTCGCGATCCAGCCGCCCGACGATAGACAGCGCCGGATTGCGCAGGCGGAAGCGCGGCGGCAACAGGTCGTACACCACGCTCCCCGGATCTTTCGTCGAACAGGTGACGCCGATCGGCTTGTGCAGCATCAGCAGCAGGCCTTGCGGAGGATCCAGTGCCTCGCCGTCGACGCGGATCGCTGCGTGCGGCACGACATCGTCCGCGTACAGCACTTCGCCGGATCCGTCGGTAACGCGGCCTTCGCGGAACATCCACGCGACTTCCTTGCGGCTGCCGTAGCCGAGGTTGGCAAGGTGCTTGACCAGCTTCATCGTTTGCGCGCCTCGACGATCTTGAAACCACCCTGCTGCGCGACGCTGCGAACGCTTGCGAAACCGCTCGCCAATGCATCTTCGTAGGGCAGGTGCCGGTTCGCGACCAGCCAAAGCACGCCGCCGGGTTCCAGTGCATTCGCAGCCGATGCGATGAAGGCGCGGCCGATGTCGGGGCGTTCGCCACGCCCGAGCGCGTGGAACGGCGGGTTGCAGACGATGGCGTCGAAGCGTTCGTCCACGCCGTTCGCCACGTCCCGCCAATGGCAATGCACGGGAACGCCCGCATCCGCGAGATTCTCGTCGGCCAGCGCCAGCGCGCGCGCATCGGCTTCGTACAGGTCGAGCGAGGCGACGCGTGGGCAGCGCGCCAGCACCTGCATCGACAGATAGCCCCAGCCCGCGCCGAAATCGGCGACACGACCGTGCAAATCCGCGGGCAGGTGCGATGCAAGCAGTTCCGACGCGGCATCGATGCGGTCCCAGGCGAACACGCCGGGGCGGGTAAGGAAGCGAATGCCGTCGCTTTCGATCGTGCGCGTCGTGTCGAGGCGCCTCCATTGTTCGACCAGGATCGCATCGAAGGACGCATCGGGCCGCGTCCAGAACACGCGACAGTGGTGCTTGCTCTGCACGGAGAGCGTACCGGCGAGTTGCTTCAGGTCGGCCTCGCGCGATTTCGCGCCCTCGTCGTTCGCGACCGCGGCAATCACGACCCCGCCCGCTGCACAGGCCGCGCAGGCCTTGGCCAGCAGCGCGCGCGCTTCCTCGCGCTGGCGCGGCGGCAGCAGCAACACCAGCGGGAACCTGCGTTCCGGCAGCGCGTCCTCATCGAGCAATTCGATGCCGATGCGCTGGAGTTTGTCCGCTTCCGGCCGGAACGGTTGGGTCGCGGCAAAACCGCACGCATTCGCCGCATGCAGTGCCGCGCCTTCGCGTGCGCGCAGGAACAACGCACGTTCGCCGGGCCAGCGCAGCGCGCCGTCGGCGAACGGATGCAGCAGGGCATCGAGTGCGGGATCGCGCGTGGCGGTCATCCGCGCAGTGTAGCCGCGCGCGACGCAGCTTCAGTGCAGCGCGTGGTCGCCGTGGCCGATGCGCAGGCGGCCGAAACCCCAGGTCATGGCGATACATGCACCCAGCGCCAGGCCCCAGCTGCGCAACGCGGTCGCATCCGCGGCCGGCAGCAGCGACAGGCTCGCGCGCAGCCATTCGCCGCCGTCGTTCGCGATGAAATACAACGCCGATACCGCGAACGCGACGACCAGCATTCGCACCAGCCAGCGTTCGAGCGCGCTCTCGCCACGTGCCGGCAGGCGCGAGGCCTGCGCGGCGACGCTCTTCGCGAAATCCGGCGGCAGCGCATCCGGCATGGGTTCGCGCAATGCGCGCACGATGCGGCGATACGCTTCGACCTCGGCATCGCCGCCGTCGGCGGAAGCGAGCCGCTCCTCGCGCAGCGCGCGCTCCTGCAGGCGCCATTCGCGTTCGTCGAACTGGTCGGTGGGCTTGTTCATGCGGCGACTCCCATGGCCGGCGCCAGCCATTCCTGCAGGCGCTTGCGGCTGCGGAACAGGTGGCTCTTGAGCGTGCCCTCGGCGAGGCCGGTGATGCGCGCAATCTGCGCCAGCGGCAATTCGTCGAGGTGGTACAGGGTGAGGATGGTGCGTTGCAGCGGCGGCAGGCGTTCGATCGCCGCGTGCAGGCGGCGCGCCATTTCGTCGTCGGCGACGGCGTTTTCGAGGTCGAACTCGTCGGCGATGCGTTCGTGCAGCGGCGTGCCTTCGTCGTCCGCGTCTTCCGCGACCGGGATGCGCTTGCGCTCGAGGTGGCGCTTCGCGACCGAATACGCGACCTGCCCGATCCAGGCCTTCAGCGGCGCATCGTGGCGGTACTGGTGCAGGCACTGGTGCACGCGCAGGAAGGTTTCCTGGCACAACTCGCGCGCGTCCTCGGGGTGGCGGACCATGCGCTGCACGATGTGCCAGCACAGGCCCTGGTATTCGCGCACGAGGCGTTCGAACGCGCCGGGTTCGCCACCCAGCACGGCGGTCACCAGCGCGCGATCCTCGGGTGTACGGCCGTCCTCCATGGCGCATGGGATACGCCCGGGGCGGGACCGGTTGCAAGTCTTGCAATTGCCGCTGCCCCTCACCCGCGCAACTCGCGCCATCCATGGCGCTCGCCCTTCGGGCCAGCTTCGCTGTTCGCGGGCGCTCCTGCGCCCGCAGTCGGCACCCTCTCCCCGCATGCGGGGAGAGGGAACTTCCAATGCAACCGACGCCGCTGTGCCCGCATCCCCTGTCCCGAACGCCGCATTCCGCGGCCGATACGGACAATGCCATGGACTTCGGAATCCTGATCCCGATCACCCTGTTCCTCGCCATCGCCTACACCATCAAGGCCGTGGTCGATGCCGGCGTGCGCCGCAAGATGGTCGACGGCAACGGCTCGCAGGAGCTGGTGCGTTCCATGCTGGAAAGCGAGGAAATCCGCCGCCGCCACGGTTCGCTGCGCTGGGGCATCACCCTCACCGCGCTGGCGATCGGTTTCGGCCTGGTGCAGGCCACGGGCTGGTCCGAAATCAATCCGGGCGTGATCGCGGTACTGGTCGGCGCGACCGGCATCGGCAACCTCGCCTACTACCTGCTCGCGCGCAAGCTGGGCTGATGCACATGCGCCCCGCAGCCGCCATGCACCGATCGATCTCCCTGCGCGCCCGCGCGCGCGCCACCGCGATCGCCGCCGCCGCGACCGGCGTGCTGGCGGTCGCCCTGGGCATCGCCGGCTGCACCCACGGCCGGATCGCGCAACCGGATGCCTGCCGCTCGCGCGACATCCCGGACGCGGACATCGTGGCGCGGGTGCCGTTCGAACTGGTCGACGGACGCATTTACGTGCAGGCGCGCGTGAATGGCCAGGGACCGTACCGTTTCGCCATCGACACCGGCGCCAGCGGCATGGCCCGCGCCGACGCCAAGCTGGTGTCGGCGCTGAAACTGCCTGTGCAGGGCAGCGCCACCAATTCGGACGGCATTAACACCGCGACTACCGACACCGTCCGCATCGACACGCTGCAACTCGGCGGTTTGGCGCGCAACGGCGTCGAAGCGATCACGCGCGACTACCGCAGCCACTCGACGCCGCAAGCCGCGTTCGACGGCATCCTCGCGCGCGAGTTCTTCGCGGACGGCCTGCTGGTCGTCGATTACCCGACGCGGATCCTGACCTTCACCCGCAAGGAATCGGTTTCGCCCGGCGACAGGAATGCGCTTGCCTACCAGCGTGCATTCCGTGTCCCGGTTTCCATCGGAACCTTGCAGACCGAAGGCAACATCGACACCGGCGCCGATATCGCCTTCGTGGTGCCGAAGGCGTTGTACGACCGATTGCATGGCGGCCCACTGCAGGCGGCCGGTCGCGGCGACATGGCCAATGGCAAGGTGGACAGTTGGCGCGCAACCGTGCCGGGGCCGATCCGCATCGGGGATGCCGCGTTCGCGAACGCGGAAGTACGCGTGGTGGACGGTTATCCGGAACTCCTCGTCGGCGCCTACGCCTTGCGGCAATCGACGCTGTTGATCGACCAGCGATCCATGCGCATCGCGGTCTGCCCGCACTGACCCTTCATATGGCCGGTCCGCGCGCGGCCTCGCCGGACAGCACCTCGCTGGCCGGCGCCGCCTTGCCGATGAGGTAGCCCTGCGCGTAGCGCACGTCGAGTTCGCGCAGGCGCTGCAATTGCGCCTGCGTTTCCACGCCTTCGCAGATGACGTCGGCGCCGATGCCATGGGCCATCGCGGCGATCGCGTCCACGATCGCCATCGCCCTGGGCGAATCGAACATGTGCCGGGCGAAGGCCTGGTCCATCTTCACGTACTCGAAGTCGAGCTTGTGCAGGTGGGTGAGGTTGGAATAGCCGGTGCCGAAGTCGTCGAGCGCGAAGCGGATGCCGTGCCCGCGGCAATGGCGCATCACCGCCGCGACCGGCTCGTAGTCGAGCATGCGGCTTTCGGTGACCTCGAGCTTGAGCGCGCCTCGCGGCAGGCCCGCGCGTTCGACCCGGTCGACGATCTGCCGCGCCATGCCCGGTTCCACCAGCTGCCGCGCCGACAGGTTCACCGCGATGTCCGGCAGCGGATCGTGGCCGGCATCGCGCAGCGACGACAGCAGCGCGACCACGCGGTCGAGCACGTATTCGCCCACCGGCACGATCAGCGAGGTTTCCTCGGCGAGCTTGATGAACTCGGCCGGCGAGACCATGCCGTTGCCCGGCAGTTCCCAGCGCACCAGCGCCTCGTAGCCGGACACGCGCGCGGCCGGGATGTCGTAGATCGGCTGGTAGCGCACCTCGATGCCACCTTCGTCCAGCGCCTGGCGCAACTGCGCGTCGAGCCGCAGCTTGTCGATGCCGCTGCGTTGTTCGTGGTCCTCGCCCGGCAGGTCCTCCACCGCGTGCGCGGAGGCGCTTTCGCCGCCGGACTGGATCCGGCGCATGCGCCGCGCCAACCCCTCGACCATCGCGCGCACGATCGGGTCGCAGGATTCGATGCGTTCGCGGAAGGCCTCGTCCTCGATCGCGAGCAGCACCGCGTCGCTGGCCGCGGTGGCGGTGGCGGTGCGCGCGCCGTGGTCGAGCATCGACAGTTCGTCGAGCATTTCGCCCGGACCGAAGCTGCCGTGCTCGTGCCGGCGCTGGCCATCGCTGGAGGCGAGCACGACCTGCCCGCTTTCGATCAGCCACGCGCAATCGGCGGGATCGCCCTGTCGGTACAGCACTTCGCCCGCGAACAGCGAACGACGGATCGTGGCCATGCTTCCCCCCGAAGCGTTTTCCGTATTGAACGCGATACGCCGGGAAGGCGGCAAACCGGACAGGCGGCGCGGCGCACGCTAGGCTAGCGCGACTTCGAACGCCATTGGCCACATGAACACGCCCGCCGACACCCCTTCCGACACCCCGCCCGACCGCCTCAGCAACGATCCGCGCAGCAAGTACCACGACGAATCCCTGCTCGAACGCGGCATCGGCATCCGCTTCAACGGCGAGGAACGCCACAACGTCGAGGAATACTGCGTCAGCGAGGGCTGGATCCGGGTCCAGGCCGGGCGCGCGCTCGACCGCCGCGGCCAGCCGATGACGATGAAGGTTCGCGGCAAGGTCGAGGCCTGGTTCCGCACCTGAACCGCGCTTCGATCCGCCGGATGCCATGACCACCGGCGTTTGCGCCGCGCGTAAGCGCGACCTACGCTCGGGGTTTCCCCACGCCGAGGCCCGCGCATGTCCGTCCCCACGATCCAGCGTCGTTCCCTGCTCGCCTTCGCCGTTTCCGCCGTGCTCGCCACCGGCCTCGGCGCCTGCGACCGCGCCTCCGCGCCGTCCGGCGACAACGCGAAGCCGGCTGCCCAAGCTTCCGCACCGGCCAAGCCCGCGCTCGGCACCTTCGGTTTCGATACCGCCGGCATGGACAAGTCGGTCGCGCCCGGCGACGAGTTCTACGACTACGCCAACGGCGGCTGGATGAAGTCCACGGAAATCCCCGCCGACCGTTCCAGCATCGGCGCTTTCGCCGTGCTCGCGCAGCAGGCGCAGAAAGACACGCGCGACATCGTCGAAAACGCGGCGAAGGACGCGAACGCCAGCGGCGACGAAAGGAAGATCGGCGATTACTACGCCGCGTTCATGGACGACGCGGGCATCGAGGCCAAGGGCCTCGCGCCGGTGAAGCCCGAACTCGACGCCATCGCCGGCATCGCCGACGCGAACGCGCTGGCGACGACGCTCGGCGGCCAGTTGCGCGCCGACGTCGACCTGCTCAACGCCACCAACTACTACACCGACCGCCTGTTCGGCCTGTGGGTGTCGCAGGACATCAACCAACCCTCGCGCACCGCGCCCTACCTCGTGCAGGGCGGCCTGGGCATGCCCGACCGCAGCTTCTACCTCGACGGCGGGCGCATGGCCGACCTGCGCAAGGCCTACCAGGCGCACGTCGCGAAAGTATTGAACCTCGCCGGCATCGCCGATGCCGACGCGAAGGCCGCGCGCATCCTCGCGCTGGAAACCGCGATCGCGAAAGTGCACGCCACGCAGGAAGAGACCAACGATGTGCAGAAGGGCGCGAATGCCTGGAAGCGCGCCGACTTCGACGCCAAGGCGCCGGGCCTGGATTGGGCCGCGTACTTCGACGCCGCCGGCCTCGGCCAGCAGCAGGATTTCATCGTCTGGCAGCCGAAGGCGGTGGCCGGCATTTCCGCGCTGGTGAAATCGCAGCCGCTGGACACGTGGAAGGACTACCTCGCCTACCACGCGCTCGACCGCGCCTCGCCCTACCTGCCCAAGGCCTTCGCCGACGAAAGCTTCGATTTCCACGGCCACGTGCTCAACGGCACGCCGCAGCAGGCCGAACGCTGGAAGCGCGCGATCGACGACACCAGCGGCGCGCTCGGCGAGGCGATCGGCAAGCTCTATGCCGACAAGCATTTCACCCCTGAAACCAAGGCGCGCGCCGAGGCGATGGTGAAGAACATCCTCGCCGCGTTCGGCAAGCGCATCGACGCGGTCGCGTGGATGTCGCCGGAAACCAAGGCGCAGGCCAAGGCCAAGCTCGCCGGGCTCAAGGTCGGCGTCGGTTATCCGGATGCGTGGCGCGATTACTCCGCGCTGGAAGTGAAGCGCGACGACGCGCTCGGCAATGCGCAGCGCGCCGGCGAATTCGAATACCGCCGCAACCTCGCCAAGCTCGGCAAGCCGGTCGGCCACGACGAGTGGTGCATGCTGCCGCAGACGGTGAACGCGGTGAACCTGCCGCTGGAGAACCGGCTGCTGTTCCCGGCCGCGATCCTGCAGCCGCCGTTCTTCGACCCCAACGCCGACGACGCGGTGAACTACGGCGGCATCGGCTCGGTGATCGGCCACGAGGTCAGCCACAGCTTCGACAACAGCGGCGCGCTGTTCGACGCCGACGGCAAGCTGCGCAACTGGTGGACGCCGCAGGACCTGAAGAAATTCGAGGCCGCCGGCGACGCGCTGGCCGCGCAGTTCGATGCCTATGCGCCGTTCCCGGACCTGCACGTCAACGGCAAGCTCACGCTCGGCGAGGACATCGCCGACGTCGCCGGCCTCGCCACCGCGTACGACGCCTACCACGCCTCGTGGAACGGCAAGGAACCGGCGACGCTCGACGGCTTCACTCCCGACCAGCGCTTCTTCCTCGGCTTCGCCCAGGTGTGGCGCACCAAGTTCCGCGAAGCCGCGTTGCGCAACCGCGTGCTCACCGACGTGCATGCGCCGGGCATGTACCGCGCGCTGACCGTGCGCAACATCGACGCGTGGTATCCCGCGTTCGACGTGAAGGACGGCACCAAGCTCTACCTCGCGCCGGACAAGCGGGTGAAGATCTGGTAACCCGCGATTCGTGGTGCGGGAACGAAAAACGCCGGCGATGAGCCGGCGTTTTTTCGTCATGCGCGCCGCCGTTCTGCAATGCCGTCCACGCGGTTGCGCGACGGCGTTGTGCGCTGCAAGGTGCCCAGTGGACGGAAATGTTATAGCGTAACAGTCGCAGGCATCGGGGCCTGCAGCGATCCAGGGCCCGGGCACGCGCAATTCCCATCGCACGTTGCACGGGAAACCCGGTATCGGCGCCTCCATGCGGGGATGGAAGGCGCATTCGCATGGCATCGCAAATCGCGACCGCCGAGGTTGCGCGGCCGTCTTCTTCCACTCCATGAGGGCAGGATCTGGCAATGGTCAAAAATTTCCGTTTGAAGGTGCTTGTCGCGGCACTGTCTCTGGCCGCGGGCGCGACGGCGAACGCCGCGGCGCCGGCGATCACATCGATGGCGCGGCCTACGCGACTGGCGCAAGGCGACGTCGTGGTCGGATCGCTGGCGACCTCGCAACCGATGCACATCGTCATCGGCCTGAAGCTGCGCAACAAGGCGGAACTGGATTCGTACATTTCCAGACGCGGATTCAAGCCGCTCACCGGCGCGGCGTTCGCATCGCGCTACTCGCCCAGCGCGGAGCAGGCGCAGGCGGTGGCGCACTTCCTGGAGCTGTCGGGTTTCACCAACGTCAAGATCTCGCCCAATCGCATCCTCGTGTCGGGCGATGCGCCGGCGGCGAACGTGCAGCGCGCGTTCCAGACCTCGCTCGTCAGCGTGAGGACGCAGGACGGTCGCATGGCTTACGCGAACACCCGCGACGCCACGCTGCCGGCTTCGTTGCAGTCGTTCGTCAATGGCGTGGTCGGCCTGCAGAACGTGCACGTCCCGCACCTGCTGTACCGGGTCTACAAGGGTGGCGCGACCACGGCGGTGACCGGCCACCAGCCGACCGATTTCCCGTCGATCTACGGCGCGGACGGCCTGCCGGTGGCGTCGGGCATCAATGTCGGCATCCTCGCCGAAGGCAACCTGAGCAAGACGATTTCCTCGCTCGATAAATTCACTTCGGCCAATGGCTTGCCGCCGGTCACGACGC
>Ga0209023_10003007_pt1 | contig 20429 bp, 19 predicted proteins | sample LakOneMetagenome_FD_187468 | JGI IMG/M metagenome (GOLD analysis project Ga0209023, IMG submission 187468) | Freshwater and sediment microbial communities from Lake Erie, Canada (SPAdes) (version 2) | ecosystem: Environmental > Aquatic > Freshwater > Lentic | place: Lake Erie, Canada...
CGCTTACGACCTGATCATCGTCGATGCCTATTCATCGGATGCAATTCCGATCCATCTGGCGACGGAAGAGGCGATGGCGATCTACAAGGCCAAGCTTGCCCCGCAGGGCGCGGTGGTCATGCACGTCTCGAACCGCCATCTTGAACTTGCGAGCGTTGTCGTCGGCATCGCCGAAGAGAATGACTTGAAGAGCTGGGTGTTCAACGAGGATTCCGGACGCGACGCCGAATACATCTTTACGACCAATGTCGTAATTTCGGCGCATGAGGAAGCCGATGTCGGCAAGATCGCATCGGACGAGAAGTGGGTGCTGACCGAAGCCACTGAAGGCCAGCGCGTCTGGACCGACGACTATTCCAACGTGCTGGGCGCTGTGTGGCGCAGGCTCAGGACTCCGGACGAATAGTCTGGGCCTTTAATCCGCGTAGTAATAATAACCGCCGCGTGGATTCGCGTAACGTGGCTGCTGCTGGTAGCGCGCGTCCTGCTCATAGCCCTGATAATAGCCGCGCTGCTGATAGATGCGGCGTTGCATCGGGCCTGCATCCGCAGGTCCGTAATAAGCCTGATCCTGCGGATAGGACGGATCGCGATAGGCACGATCGGGTGAGACCTGACGCGCGCGCGTGTTGGCGTTGAGATCCTCGCTGTAGCCGCCGCCGCGCGGCGCGATCTGAACCGGCTGGCCGACGGCATCGTCGCCGCGTGCAACGGTGGTGCGCGGATTGCGCGCCAGTGCGACGCGTGACGATCCGGTCAGCGTCACCGTGGTATTGAGCACGCCTTCTGCCTTGACGATATCCCACAGCTTCAGCGCGTTGGCGCGCGAGAGCCGCACGCAGCCGTGCGAGGCAGGGCTGCCGAGACGGCTGACGGCGTCGGTGCCGTGAATGGCGTGACCCTGCTTGGTGAAGAAGATCGCATTGGGCATCGGCGCATCATCGAATTCCTTCGAATAATGATCCTCTTCCATGCGGAATGTCTTGAAGCTGCCGTTCGGTGTTTCGTGCGAAGGATTGCCGCTCGACACCGGCCATGTGTAACGCGTGACGCCGTCGACGGAGACGGTCATCTGCTGCGTATCCTTGTTGACCAGAATGGAAACCGCCGCGTTTGCAGCGCTGCCTGAGAGCAGCATCAAACCGGTCAGTGACACCAAAATCGCACGCATGTCGTTTCGCCTCGTCTCTACCCCTCAATTTCCAGTAAAGCATGGAAAATGGCTTTTTTCACAGTGACTTCGTCTTAAGGTTGATACGCGCGGTCAAACGGTTTCGTGAACAGCGCATGTTTACGGCGTGTTTTCGCCAAATTGACGCAACTTTCCGGCGCCGCGGACGTTACCCGCAAACCCGACATCCCGTCGCTTGTGGAGATTCCCTGAAATGAAGACCGAAGCCTTGTTCATGTTCAATCCAGCGCGCCGGCGTCTCACGTTCATCGCCGCGGCGCTTGCCATTGTGGCGTTACCCATTGCCGCTCATGCGCAGGGCGTTATCAGAGGCATGGAAGGCGGCGCGGCGGAGGGCTCATATCGCGGCAATCGCGCTGCAGGCCCGGTGGGTGGCGCGGTTGGCGGTGCCGTCGGAGCAGGCGTTGGCGGCGTTGTCGGAGGTGTGAACGGCGTGCTCGGGATCGACAACCGCCGAAGCTATCGCCACCGCCATTACCGGCACAGGCGCCATCGCTGATTGATCCAAGGATTGGTATCTCGAAGGCGCATCCGGCTCCGGACGCGCCTTTCTCGCGCTGGAAGCTGCAAATCTCCGCTGTGGCTTTTAAGACATTCCGGCTGGAAACCGCCGCCTGCGCAGTCCTTCCGCATTGTATTTCCATCCGGGCTGACGCAACCTTCCGTTGCTGATTTGCTTCGAGGCCGATTTGGCCGGGCAGGGAGATTTTTCAGATGAAGATCGCAGCTTCGTTCATTTCCACCGCAGCGGCGCTGGCGTTTTTGACTATGCCTGCAGCGGCACAGCAGGATCCGGTGAATGGTGCCATCAGCGGCGCTGCACAGGGCACGTATCAGGGCAGGACCGCGGCCGGACCGGTCGGCGGGTTGGTCGGCGGCGCGCTCGGCGCAGGCGTGGGTGCTGTGGCCGGCACGCTCAATGTGGTCGGCACCGGTGTGAGCAACGCGGTGCAGCCAGCGCAGGTGCCGCCACCGCCGGGCACCGGACCCAGCGGTTACTATGACAGCAACGGAAACTGGCGCCCGAACTGAGCAGACGCGTTATCAGTTTTGCCGGTTAAGTTTTTCGACACGCCCCGCCTGCGGGGCGTGTTTCGTTTGGGATCAGGTCTTGAGCCGATAGCCGGTCCGGAAGATCCACCAGACTGCGACGATGCACAGTGCGAGGAACCCCAGCGTCATGCCGAGGCTGACGGCTACGCTGACATCGGCGATTTCGAAGAAGCTCCAGCGGAAACCGCTGACCAGATAAACGACGGGATTGAACAGCGTCACGGTCTGCCAGACCGGTGGCAGCATGTGGATGGAATAGAAGCTGCCGCCGAGAAATGTCAGCGGCGTGATCACCAGCAGCGGGATCACCTGTAGTTTCTCGAAACCATCGGCCCATATGCCGATGATGAAGCCGAACAGGCTGAACGTCACGGCCGTCAGCACAAGGAAGGTCAGCATCATGAACGGATGCGCGATCTTCAACGGCACGAACAGTCCTGCGGTCGCGAGAATAATCAAACCAAGGATGATCGATTTGGTGGCCGCGGCGCCGATATAGCCGACCACGGCTTCGAACGACGACACCGGCGCGGACAGCAGTTCGTAGATCGTGCCGGTGAATTTTGGGAAGTAGATCGCGAAGGACGCGTTGGCGATACTCTGCGTCAGCAGCGAGAGCATGATCAGGCCCGGCACGATGAAGGTGCCATAGCTCACCCCGTCGATCTCGGTGATGCGCGAGCCGATCGCCGAGCCGAACACCACGAAGTACAGCGATGTCGAGATCACCGGCGAGACGACGCTCTGCAGCAGTGTACGGAAGGTGCGCGCCATTTCGAATTTGTAGATCGCGCGAATGGCATACAGGTTCATTATTGGTGCACCAGACTGACGAAGATTTCTTCGAGCGAGCTTTGGGTGGTGTTGAGGTCGTTGAAGCGGACGCCGGCGTTATTGAGGTCATTGAGCAGGGCGGTGATGCCGGTGCGTTCGCCCTTGGTGTCGTAGGTGTAGATCAGTTCGTCACCGTCGGACGACAGGTCCAGATGATGCGCGGCCAATGACGGGGGAATGGCCGTCAGCTTCTCCTGCAGATGCAGCTTGAGCTGCTTCCTGCCGAGCTTCTGCATCAGCTTCGCCTTCTCCTCGACCAGCACGATCTGGCCCTTGTTGATGACGCCGACACGGTCCGCCATCTCCTCGGCTTCTTCGATGTAATGCGTGGTGAGGATGATGGTGACGCCGGACGCGCGCAATTCGCGCACCACATCCCACATCGCCTTGCGCAATTCGACGTCGACGCCCGCGGTCGGTTCATCGAGGAACAGGATCTGCGGTTCGTGCGCCAGCGCCTTTGCGATCATCACGCGGCGTTTCATGCCGCCGGAGAGAGTGATGATCTGGCTCTTGCGCTTGTCCCACAGCGACAGATCCTTCAGCACCTTTTCGATATGCGCCGGGTTCTTTGGCTTGCCGAACAATCCCCGGCTGAACGAGGCGGTGGACCATGGGCTTTCCCAGGCGTCGGTGTGCAATTCCTGCGGCACCAGTCCGATCATCGATCGTGCGGCGCGGTAGTCACTGACGGTGTCGTGTCCGCCAACGGTGACGGTGCCTTCGGTCGCCCCGACCAGCCCGCAGATGGTGCCGATCAGCGTTGTCTTTCCGGCGCCGTTCGGGCCGAGCAGCGCGAAGATTTCACCGGGGCGAATATCGAGATTGATATCCTTCAGCGCGGTGAAGCCCGTGGCATACGTCTTCGAGAGATTCTTGATCGAGATGATGGGGGACATGGGTGCGATCTGCAAAGGCGGGAGCATGACATAGGCGCGAGGACGCCCTTGCGCAATACATAATGCCTGTCAGATGGCTGCCGCGCGCAGCGAAAATTCTATTGCGACGAATTCAAATTTGTCATGCGCAGCCGTGATGGCCGCTACGCGCGGGTCACAAAGCTGTCGACCACCTTTTTCTCACCGGCCTTCTCGAATGCGATGGTGAGTTTGTTGCCGTCGACTTTGGAAACGTGGCCGTAGCCGAACTTCTGGTGGAACACGCGGTCGCCGGGCGAGAAATCCGAATTGGTGCCGGTGGATTTCGCGATCAGTTCGCCTTCGATCACCATGGGCTTGCGGCTGACATTGCCGCGCGAACCGGAGTCGTAACGCGCGCCGGTTTCATCGAAGCCCTTGCCGCCGCTGCGGGAGCGGTTGGCCTGCGCGCGCTGCCAGCCGGGCGTTGAATAGCTCGATCCGAATGTTTCGACATTGTCGAAGCGCGATGTGCCGTAACCGCCGGAGCCACCCCATCCCGAGCCGCCCTTGCTCTCGGTGATTTCGACATTTGCTTCCGGAAGCTCATCGAGGAAGCGTGAGGGAATATTAGTCGTCCATGATCCGTGTACCATGCGGTTGGTGGCGAAGTAGATTTTCGCACGCTTGCGCGCGCGCGTAATGCCGACATGAGCGAGGCGGCGTTCTTCTTCTTCTCCCGCACGGCCTTGTTCGTCGAGGGTGCGCTTGCTTGGGAATAGGCCATCTTCCCAGCCAGGCAAGAAGACGTTGTCGAATTCGAGTCCCTTGGCCGAATGCAGCGTCATCAGCGATACTGCGTCTTCCCCTGCATCGCCTTCGCGGTCCATTACCAGCGAGATGTGCTCGAGGAATCCTTGCAGGTTTTCGAACTCCTCCATCGATCTCACGAGTTCTTTCAGGTTGTCGAGGCGGCCTGCGGCGTCCGCGGAGCGATCCTTCTGCCACATCTCGGTGTAGCCGGATTCGTCGAGTACTATTTCGGCTAGTTGTATGTGAGTGATGCTTTTAACTGGCTCATCGGCTAAATTCATCGGCTCTGTTTGCAGGAGCGTACGCCAGCGGTCGAAATTGGCGATGACATCGCGCAGGCTGCCGCGCGCCTTCGGCTTGAGTTCGTCGGTCTCGATGACCTGCCGCGCGGCTTCGGTCAGCGGGATGCGGCGCCTGCGGGCAATGTCGTGCAGTATCTGCACGGTGGCGTCGCCGAGGCCGCGCTTGGGCACATTGACAATGCGTTCGAAGGCGAGATCGTCGGCAGGCGAGTTTATGACGCGCAGATAGGCCAGCGCGTCGCGGATTTCCGCGCGCTCGTAAAAGCGCGGGCCGCCAATGACGCGATAGGGCAGGCCGAGGGTGACGAAGCGTTCTTCGAACTCGCGCATTTGGAACGACGCGCGTACGAGGATAGCGATCTCGTTAAGATTTTCGCCAACACGCTGAAGCTGCTCGATGTCCTCGCCGATGCCACGGGCTTCTTCTTTCGAGTCCCATGCGCCGGTGACGGTCACCTTCTCACCGTCGATGTCTTCGGTACGAAGCGTCTTGCCGAGACGGCCTTCGTTGTGCGCGATCAGATGCGATGCCGCTGCGAGAATATGGCCGGTCGAGCGGTAGTTGCGTTCAAGGCGGACGACCTTCGCGCCGGGAAAGTCGTGTTCGAAGCGCAGGATGTTATCGACCTCCGCGCCTCGCCAGCCATAGATTGACTGGTCGTCGTCGCCGACGCAGCAGATGTTTTTCGGTGCAGCGACAGTCAGACTCGAAACCTGCGGTGGTTCGTCGGCATTCTGCTGTGCAATCGCCGGCGCTGCCTGCTTGGACGGCGCCTGCGCCAGCAAGCGCAGCCAGAGATACTGCGCGACGTTCGTGTCCTGATATTCATCGACCAGAATATACTTGAAGCGATTCTGATACTGCCGCAGCACATCCGGGTGCTCGCGGAACAGGCGGATGTTCTCCAGCAGAAGATCGCCGAAGTCGGCGGCGTTGAGAATCTTCAGCCGTTCCTGATAGGTCGCGTAAAGTTTGCCGCCCTTGCCGTTGCCGAACACGGCGGCTTCACCGGCAGGCACCTGCGATGGCGTCAGTCCGCGGTTCTTCCAGCCGTCGATCAGCCCGGCTAACATCCGTGCCGGCCAGCGCTTGTCGTCGATACCCTCTGCCTGCAGCAACTGCTTGAGCAGGCGGATTTGGTCGTCGACATCGAGCACGGTGAAGTTGGATTTCAACTGCACCAGCTCGGCGTGATAGCGCAGAATCCGTCCGCCGATGGAATGGAAAGTGCCGAGCCACGGCATGCCCTCGACGGCCTGGCCGAGCATCTGGCCGAGGCGATGCTTCATTTCCCGCGCCGCCTTGTTAGTGAAGGTGACGGAGAGAATTTCATGCGGCCGGGCGCGGCCGGTGGAGAGGATATGCGCAATGCGCGAGGTCAGCACGCGGGTCTTGCCGGTGCCCGCGCCAGCCAGAACCAGAACCGGACCTTCGAGCGTCTCGACGGCCTCGCGCTGCTCGGGATTGAGCGCGGTCAGATATTGCGGCGCTGCCGACGCACGCGCACGAGCAGCGATACCGCCAGCGGCAGGCTGGTGGCTCGGCACATCGCGGAAGTCTGACGGCGGCAACTTGTTCGGTTCGGTCATGCGATTCGTCTTTGCCGTCACGATGGCACTTCGGAGCGCGATCAGCAAAAGTGGAGGCCGGTTTTGCGTTGATCGCGCTCCAAAATATTGGTTTGCGCACGATCTTGTCGCCGGACCGCTTCACACTTCGGCGGATCGTGCGCCGACGCCCGAAAGGGGAGGTTTCATATCAGGATATGGGGACATATAGGCATGATTGGGCACGCCTGCAGGGCCGATTTTCCCCGGAAAACAGACCTTCATGGAGAGCAAATGGCCGGATTTGTTCCCTTCAGCCCCAGTTTTTGAACAATTTAAAGGGGTGGGGTTGGCTGGAACTCCGGCCTTCCTGGCGGATTGATTTCTCAGTCGGAGCGCTGGCTTCCGCGCTCGAAATCGAACCGCAGGAGCATGTCATGTTGAGTTGGGTGGTCACATTTCTGGTTATCGCGCTGGTCGCGGCCCTTCTGGGCTTCGGCGGCATTGCGGGCGCATCGATCGAGATCGCCAAGATCGTCTTCTTCGTCGCCCTGATTCTGTTCCTGATCTCGGCGGTGGTGGGTCTGGCACGCCGCAGCGGCGGCCCATAAGGGCTGCCAAAGCCGCAATGGCGTCATTTGGCCGGCATAGCGATGCGCCGGCCGATGCCATCCGGCCTCGGGACCGTACCATGCGCCGCGATGACATCCCGAATCCGTGCTGCGATGTCCGGCGGGAACGGTGCGGTTTTCCGCGCATTCATATCGACATGAAGCGTCATGTTCTCCGAGGTGGCTGAAATCCAGCCCTCGGTGGCATGGCGCAATTCTTCATAGGTGTGCAGGCGCTTGTCATCGGTGGCGATCAGGTAAACCGAAACCTGCACCGGGTCGCCGAGATGCACCTCGCGCAGATAGCGCACATGCGCTTCGGCAGTGAACGTCGAGCCGTGACGCTCCTTCATATATTGCGGGCCGATCCCGAGTTCGAGCCACATCTGATCGATGCCGCGATCGAACAGCACGTTGTAATAGGCCATGTTAAGGTGGCCGTTGTAATCGATCCATTGCGGTTCGATCTGCATCACGGTGGTGAGAAACGGCGCTGCGATATGTTGCGGCGCATTGTTCTGGTGATGCATCGTTGTCATGGATCAACTTCCGAGTTCGTGGCGGCAGTTTGGCTTGACCCGCTATACATCCTTTGCCACGGTTCGCGCCACAACCGGATCAAAAGAAGAAACGAGCGACCGTGGCCTTTTCAAACGCAACTCTCCCACGCCCCTCAGCATCCGCACTGTCCAGCGCCATTGAAGCGCTTGCCGCGCGCTTCGGTAACAGCCTCATCACATCGCAGGCGGTGCGCGAGCAGCACGCCCATACCACCACCTGGCTGCCCATGCAGCCGCCCGATGCCGTTGTCATGGCGCAGAGCACGGCGGACGTTCAGGACGTGGTGCGCATTTGCGCGAAGCATCGCGTGCCTGTGATTCCGTTCGGCACCGGCACGTCGCTGGAAGGGCAGGTCAACGCGCCCGCTGGCGGCATCTGCATCGACCTGCGCGAGATGAACCGCATTCTCGCAGTTCATGCCGATGATCTGGATTGCGTCATCGAACCCGGCGTGACCCGCAAGGCGCTCAACGAACATTTGCGCGATCAGGGCCTGTTCTTCCCGATCGATCCGGGCGCGGACGCCTCCATCGGCGGCATGGCGGCCACCCGCGCATCCGGCACCAATGCCGTGCGCTACGGCACGATGAAGGACAACATTCTCGCGTTGAAGGTCGTGCGCGCCGACGGAGAGATCATCACCACAGGCACGCGAGCCAAGAAATCCTCGGCCGGTTACGACCTGACGCATCTGTTCATCGGCGCGGAGGGGACGCTCGGCATTATCACCGAGATCACCCTCAAGCTGCGCGGCATTCCGCAAAGCATCTCCGCCGGGGCTTGTTCATTCGAGACGGTCAAGGGCGCATGCGACGCGACCATTCTGGCGATTCAGACCGGCATTCCGGTGGCGCGCATCGAACTGCTCAACGCGGCGCAGGTACGCGCCTGCAACGCCTATTCCAAGCTCACGCTGCCGGAGACACCGCTGCTGCTGCTGGAATTTCACGGCACGGAAGCTGACGTCGCCGAACAGTCGGCGATGTTCGGTGAAATCGCCAGGGAGTGTGGCGGCGGCGGATTCGAATGGGCCACGCGCCCGGAGGATCGCACCCGGCTGTGGCAGGCGCGGCATGACGCTTACTGGGCGGTGCGCGGACTGCGCCCCGGTGCGCAGGCGGTGGCCACCGACGTGTGCGTGCCTATCTCGCGGCTTGCGGAATGCGTGGTCGAAACCGAGAAGGACCTGGAGACGGTCGGATTGCTATCTCCGATTGTTGGCCATGTTGGCGACGGCAATTTCCATTGCTCGATGCTGGTGGACGTCAACGATCCGGATGAGATGGAGCGCGCGGATGGATTCCTGCACCGGCTGGTCGAGCGCGCCCAGGCCATGGGCGGCACCTGCACCGGCGAACACGGCATCGGGCAGGGCAAGCAGAAATATCTCGAAACCGAACTCGGCCCTGAAGCTGTGGACGCGATGCGCGCGCTGAAGGCGGCGCTCGATCCGCACAACATTCTCAACCCCGGCAAGATCCTGCCGGTATGACAGCGATGGACGCGAACAGCATCGCCACCGAGGCGCTGTCGGTACTCGGGCAGGGCCGTCAGATTACGCCGTTTTCGTCGCGCGATCCCGCCTTCGGGCTGGATCAAGCCTACAAGGTCACGCCCATTGTCAGGCAGATGCGCGAGGCGCGCGGCGAAAAGATTTTGGGCCGCAAGATCGGTTTCACCAACAGCACGATCTGGGCGCAGTACAACGTCGATGGCCCGATCTGGGGCTACATGTACGACAGCACCGTGCGCAATGTGAGCGAGATCGGCGGAACAGCGTCTCTTGCCACATTGACCGATCCCCGGATCGAACCTGAAATCGTCTTCGGTTTATCAGCCGCGCCCCATGCTGGGATGAATGAGCGCGAGCTTTTATCCTGCGTCGGCTGGGTGGCGCTCGGTTACGAGGTCGTGCAGTCGATCTATCCTGACTGGAAATTCGCGGCATCCGATACGGTGGCCGCCTTCGGGCTGCACGGCGCGATGCTCATCGGCGAGCGGCATCCGGTGTCGGGAAATGCCGAAGCGTGGCTCGGTCAGTTATCAGATTTCGATGTCGAACTCGCTTGCAACGGTGAGGTCATGGACCGCGGCCATGCGCGCAATGTGCTGGGTGGACCCCTGTCGGCCCTGCGCCATTTCGTCGGCGTGCTGGCAAAGGATGATGTAAACCCGAATCTTGCAGCGGGAGAGATCGTCACCACCGGCACACTGACGCGTGCGCTGCCTATCAAGCCGGGTGAGACATGGACCACAACTGTCTCGGGTATTCCGCTCGGCAGTATCAGCGTCCGGTTCGCCTGAAGGCTGAGCCTCAGTATTTTTTCCGAAAGCTGTAGCGCATCAGGCTGACCATTCCTGCGCGGAAGCCGCCTGCGGACATGCGCAGGTAGCGGCGGAATTCGTCGGTGCGCTCCTTGCCGACCAGTGTGACGGCCTTGTCGTAGTTGGCGAGCAGGTTCTGCTCCCACATCACCAGTGTCCGATAATAATGATCGGCGTCGTTACGTGCCGCGATCAGGCTGAATGTGCCTTCTGCGGCGGCAATCGGCTCCCATTCCAGCGGCAGGTCGCTGTCCGGGAAGGTCTTGTCCAGCAGCGGCTGGACTCTCGTTCGTTCGGAATAGGCGATGGTTTGCAGCGACAGCTTGCCGCCGATGGCCAGAACCTTGTCGCAATAGGCGAAGAATTCGCGATAGGCGTCGAGCTTGATCTTTGGGTCGAGGCCCTTCTGCACGAAGTGTTCGAACGCGCCGACCGAGATGATCGCATCGTAGCGGCGTTCCGGTTTGTGATCGCGCCAGTCCTGCTCAAGCACTTCGATTTTCGGATTGTTGCCATCGCGAATCCAGCGCGCCTGCGCCGGGCTCAGTGTCAGGCCGACCGCATGCCCCACACCGGCATGATCGACCAGCCGCCGCAGCATGGCACCCCAGCCGCAACCGATGTCGAGCACCCGCGCGGTATTCGCGGCTCCCGCAGCATCAATGTGGTGATCGAGCTTGTGACGCTGCGCCGTGGCGAGGTCGTCGTCGCCTTTGAACAGGGCGCACGAATAAATCATCTCCGGATCGAGCACGAGCCGGAAGAAATCGTTGCCCATGTCGTAATGCGACATGATCGCTTCGGGCGAAGCGCCGGTTCGGTCCGCGGGGCGGCTCTGCTGTTCGGGCATGTGATTGCACAGGGTTGTGAACAAGGGGCGTTAAAATTAGTATTCGAGGCAATCGGCTGGTTCAATATTTGCAAGCTTACGGCAGTCTCGCGCCGTTGCCATCACAGATTCGCCGATCCCATTGAGGAAAGACCTTGCAGACCACGCTGCTCGGACTGGCCATTGCTCTCATCCTTGCGCTGATCACGGCGCTGGTCGGGCCGTACTTCGTCGATTGGAACCAGTTTCGGCCCCAGTTCGAGGCAGAGGCGTCCCGCATTCTCGGTGCGCCGGTACGGGTGAACGGCAAGCTCGACGCATTGCTGCTGCCGACGCCCACGCTGCGGCTCTACGGCGTCGCGGTCGGCGAAAAGGGCGCGCCGTGGGTGAGCGCGGACAAGCTGGACGTCGAGTTCAGCCTCGGTTCGCTGATGCGCGGCGAGTGGCGCGCCAGCGAACTGACGCTGAACGGATTCTCGCTCGATCTGAGCCTCGACCCGCGAGGGCGCTTTCAACTGCCATCGACGACGGGGCGCGCCAATCTCGGCTCACTCACCATCGATCGCATGAACGTCGCCGGGCAGATTGTGCTCCACGATGCCGCCAGCGGCGGCACGCTGCGGATGGACGATCTGAAATTCAGCGGGGACATGCGTGCGATCGCCAGCAGCATGCGCGGGGATGGATATTTCTCGCTGCTCGGCGCGCGGACTCCGTTCCGCATCTCCACGGGGCAAAGCAACGACGGCAAGGGAACGCGGGTGCATGTCACGTTGGACCCCGGCGTCCGCCCGCTGATGGCCGATCTCGACGGCACGCTGACATTCGACACCGCAGTGCCGAATTTTGACGGCGCGTTGGTGCTGGCGCAGGCGGGCGATGCCAAGCCGGCCGAGCAGGGGCCGCCGTGGAAGATATCGTCGCGGGTCAAGGCCAATCCGTCGTCCGCGGCGTTCGATCAGGTTGAAGCCGCTTACGGTCCCGACGACAACGCGCTGCGGCTCACCGGCAGCGGTGACATCCGTTTCGGCGCAGCGCCGCTGCTCAAGCTTGCGTTGTCGTCACGGCAGCTCGATGCTGATCGCCTGCTGGCAAAAGGCGCGGCGAATGCCGAGCCGTTGCGGCTGCTGCCTGCGCTGCGTGTGCTGGTGACATCGCTTCCGCCGTTGCCGGTTCCAGCGCAGATCGATCTGAGTGCGGATCAGATCGCGCTCGGCGGGCGGCCTTTGCAGAACGTGGCCGCAACTCTTCAGGCCGACGACAAGTCGTGGACCGTCGGGAAATTCGAGATGCGCGCGCCGGGCGCGACGCGCGTGACGGCCAGCGGCGTTGTTTCCACGCCGGGACCGTCGGCCCGTTTCAGCGGCCCGGTGAGTCTCGAATCCAGCGATCCGGATGTTCTGACGGCATGGCTGCAGGGGCGCAGCGATGCGACCTACCGCAATCAGAAGCCGCTGCGGTTGCGCGGCGACGCCACAGTGGCTGCGGATCGCATCGGGCTCGACGGCATGAAGGCCGAGATCAACGGCGGCGCGATCGACGGACGTGTGGCGCTGCTGACGACCGATGGCAAGACCCGATTTGAGGCCGCTTTGACGGCGGCCAGTTTCGATGCCGATGCGATGTCATCGCTGGTGGCAGTGCTGGCCGGTCCGCAGGCAACATTGCCTGACGAGGCGCAGATCTCGTTGGATGCAGGACGCGCAGTGATCGCGGGGCAAGAGGTAAAGCCGGTCGGCCTGACGCTGGGTTACGGGCCAAAGACTATTGTCCTTGAGCGGATTCAGATCGGCGGCACGGGCAGCGATCTTGCTGTGACCGGCACCGGTTCGTTCGATCGCATCGACGGCAAAGGCAAGCTGGCGCTGGATGGGGCTGCGCTCTCGTTCGCGCAGATCGGCGCAATGGTGGCGCCATTTGCACCTATCGTCGCGGAGCGGTTGAATGCGATATCGGCTCCCGGGCCGGTGAAAACGCAGTTGTCTGCCGATGTTGCGCGCGAAAATTCTCGCGCCAGTGGCCGCGTCGTGCTCAACATTGATTCATCGCAAATGAAAGGCGCGATCACGTTGTCGGCCGCGCCCACTTTCGATGCTACAACCGGACTGAATCTCTCTGCATTGGGGGGAATGGAATTCAGTGCAGGCATCAAGCTGTCTGCGGACAATGCGTCCGTCATCGTTCAGGCGCTGGGCCTTGCGGGCGTTGTGTCCGGCGGTGATGGCCCTGCGCAATTCGAGTCGTCGGCAAGTGGTGTGTGGGGCGCACCATTGCAACTGAAAGCCAGCCTGACCGGCACGGGCGTTGATGGCGATATCGAGGGAACGGGCAACCCGTGGGCCGAGCAAGCCACAGCATCGCTCAATGTCGCGATACGCCGCGCCGATATGTCAGCGTTGCTTGGTGCGAGGGCCGCAAGCGTATCGCCGCTGTCGCTGTCGTCGCGGCTTGGCGTGTCGGGCAATGTCTTCACCTTCGACAATCTCGACAGCACGATAGGCGGTTCGCGTATCCGCGGAAGGCTGGTGCTGACGCGCGGCGATGAAACCGGCGTGGACGGCGAGATCGGATTGGATACGCTTGATCTGGCATCCGTGACCGGCCTGGCTTTCGGTGCGGCAGGGCATGACTCGTCTGCGCCGCTCGATAGGGGATGGCTACGCGGTTGGCGCGGCAGACTGGCGTTCCAGGCACTGAGCGCTGTTCTGCCGGGCGGTGCTGAATTGCGGCCGCTTGGCGGAGCGATCAAGGGCGACGGCCGGTCGCTGATCCTTGAGAATGTCAAAGGTGGCATCGGTAGCGGCGAGGTGGCCATCGACCTCGACGCGCGGAACGCCGGAAATCAGGGCACGGCGTTCAATGCACGCATTCAGGCCATCGGCGTCGATGGTGTTGCGCTTCGTTATCGCGGCCTTGCGATGCCGGAGGGCAAGGCCGCGCTGCAGATGACACTCTCCGGGCAGGGCCGCAGCGCCGCTGGATTGACCGGCGCATTGTCGGGTGCCGGTACACTCACACTGACGGAAGCACGTATTGCGGGCCTCGACCCACGCGCATTCGAAGCCGCCATGCGCGCCAGTGATGCCGGACAGGCGACGGACGACCTCAGGCTGCGGGATGTTGTCGAACCCGTGCTCGCTGCGGGTGCGCTGATGGTGCCATCGGCGCAAATTCCGTTCAGCATCAAGGACGGGCGGCTGCGGATCGAGACGGCAACGCTGGAGGCGAAGCGCGCGCGTGTGGCGATTGCGGGCGGATACGATCTGCTGGCGGATCAGGCCGACCTGCGTGCGATCATGTCTCCGGTCACCACGCGGCCGTTGAATGGACGCCCCGAGATTCGCATCGATCTCAACGGCCCGCCGGACCGGCTGGTGCGTGCTGTCGATGTGGCTGCGCTGTCGTCGTGGCTTGGACTGCGCGCCATCGATCGCGAGACTCGCCGTCTCGATCAGCTTGAACGCGGCGTGACGCCATCCCCGGAAACGGACGAACTGTGGGAGGAGGAACTGCCATCGGTGGCGCCGATTCCGCCATCGCAGGTGAAGGTTCCCGCTCGCGATCCGCGGCGGAAAGCTCCCGCATCGAAAGCGCCAGCACCACGTCCGCCAGTGGCGGCGAATCCGCCGCCGGCTCCAGCACCGAGTGCTTCTTCTCCGCCAAGTCCGTCGAGCGGAAGTTCGGCGGTGCAACCATTGCCCCCGCCGATCGATATCAAGCCCGCGCCGGGAGCCATGCGGCTGCAGAAACAGCGGCCCGCCGCACCGGCGGGCACTTTTTAGTTTGATCTAGCGCACGATGTGATGCGACGGCTGCCGCTCGCCGATGAAGACGGATGTCACCGCGCGGGTGCGGAAGTGATCCAGCACGAACAGACGGATCGCGGATGACAGGTTCGCCGTCTTGCGCGTCCGGTCGATCGCATCGATCTGTGTGGACAGTGGCAGGCCGCGCCGTGTCGCGATGTCCTTCAGGCTGGTCCAGAACGCATCTTCAAGGCTGACGCTGGTCTTGTGGCCGCCGACAACGACGGAGCGTTTGACCACCGCGAATTCCTTGACGCTGCGCACGAAGGCGCCGTCCGCGATCGGCGTGAGATTGTCGTTCTGCATCGAAATGCCCCCATTCTGGCCGAGCGATCTCACGCCGCGAGATGATATCTCGCTGCCGATGACGCGCTGGTACATGCACGATGTTGATCTCGCTGCGCGGATCAGGATTGCAGCCGCCCTCGCAGCCTGTCTCGAAACGGTATCCATTTCGAGACACAGGTACATAGTAACGGAAACGGACTCGCCGCGGTATTCGGACGAAAACCTACGGCGGAGTCACGATCGTAACTGCACGATGCGGGGAATTACGGATGAGGGCTTTCAGCCTGCAATCTGCTGCTGCCGTTTCCGGTCGTGTGAGTCGCGCGCGAACGGAAGTAATCCAGCACGAACAGGCGGATTGCGGAGGAGAGGTTGCCCTGCTGGCGGCCGCCGTCGATCTCACCGACGAGTTCGGACAGGGTCAGGCTTCGCACAGAGGCGATTTCCTTCATGCCATTCCAGAAAGCTTCTTCAAGGCTGACGCTGGTCTTGTGGCCGGCGACGACGATCGAGCGTTTGACGACAGGCGATTTCATGCTGGCGTTCCGTCATCGAGGTGATGCTGGTCGAGGATGCCGCTGGCGCGCTTGGCCTGGAATTCGTCGCGGCTGCGCTCGCTCTTGGTGCGGCCAAAACGAGCCCGGTTGGTTTCGGCCTGCTTCTCCGACGCTTCGCGTGCGATGCGTTTTTTCACCTGTTTCAGGTTCACCAGATCACCCATCACGCCTCCTTATTTTTTGAACAGCGCGAGTTCGGCACGTGATGGACGCCGGTCGCGCTTGTTCTGTTGGGGACTCGTCAGAGCGAATGGCTCACGCGGTCCGTTTTGAATGTTTCGTGTTTCGATGCGCTGATGCAGCGCGGCGCAACTGAAAAGCTACCAGCGTCGCGCTGCGGATGGTAGCCGTTAGACGTATGACTTTAGGTGGTGCGACGAGATGTCCGCCTAAGATTACAGTAAGTTAATGTGCGCAACTGCTGCACTGAAGCGGATTCAACGCTCGCCGCAGTGCGCAATCAGATCACTCACCGGGACGAGTCATTTTCTCGGGCTTCACAAGCCGGTCGAACTCGGTAGCGGACACGAAGCCGAGACGGACAGCCTCTTCCTTCAGCGTTGTGCCGTTCGCATGAGCTGTCTTGGCGACTTTGGCGGCAGCGTCGTAGCCGATCTTCGGCGCAAGTGCCGTCACGAGCATCAGCGAGCGCCGCATCAATTCATCGATTCGCTTGCCATCGGCGCGAATGCCGACAACGCAGTGTTCGGTAAACGAACGCGAGGCATCAGCCATCAGCTGGATCGATTGCAGCATGCTGTACGCCATCACCGGCTTGTAGACATTGAGTTCGAAATGGCCCTGGCTGCCGGCGACGGTGATGGCTGTCTGGTTTCCGAAAATCTGGCAGCACACCATGGTCATCGCTTCGCACTGCGTCGGATTGACCTTGCCGGGCATGATCGACGAGCCGGGCTCGTTTTCCGGCAGGATCAACTCGCCAAGGCCGGAGCGGGGGCCTGAACCGAGCAGCCGGATGTCGTTGGCGATTTTGAACAGGCCGGTCGCGGTTGAGTTGATCGCGCCATGCACGAAGACGTAGGCATCGTTCGACGCCAGCGCTTCGAATTTGTTGTTCGCGCTGGTGAACGGCAGCTTGGTGAGCGCCGCGACCTTCTTCGCGAAGAGCTTGGCGAAGCGCGGATGCGAGTTCAGGCCGGTGCCGACGGCGGTGCCGCCCTGCGCCAGCGGATGGAGGTCCTTTGCTGCGGCGCGAATCCGCGCGATGCCGCTCTCCACTTGCGCGGCATAGCCGGAAAATTCCTGGCCCAGCGTCAGCGGCGTCGCGTCCTGGGTGTGGGTGCGGCCAATCTTGACGATCTTCGCGAAGGCTTTTTCCTTCTGCCGCAGTGCCTTCAGCAGAATGGTGAGCGCGGGCAGCAGGTCGTTGGCGATGCGCTCGGCGGCGGCGATGTGCATGGCTGTCGGGAACGAATCGTTCGACGACTGGCTCATGTTGACGTGATCGTTCGGGTGCACCGGTTTCTTGGTGCCGGGTTCGCCGCCGAGCAGTTCGCTGGCGCGGTTGGCGATCACCTCGTTGAGGTTCATGTTGGACTGGGTGCCCGAGCCTGTCTGCCAGACCACCAGCGGGAAGTTATCGTCGAGTTCGCCGTCGATCACCTCGCGCGCGGCGCGGATGATCGCGCGGGCACGGCGCTGATCGAGCAGGCCGAGTTCGAGATTGGTCTGTGCCGCGGCAAGCTTGACCATAGCCAGCGCACGCACAATCGGCATCGGCATGCGTTCATTGCCGATCTTGAAGTTGTGCTTCGACCGCTCGGTCTGCGCGCCCCAATAGTGATCCGCAGGCACCTCGATCGGTCCGAACGTGTCGGTTTCGATGCGCGTGTTTTTCTTCTGAGCAGCCATAGCAACTTCCGGTGTGTTGTGGGGACACCGAAGTTTGGACCTCATCACGGAGGCATGCAACCGCGTCAGTACGCCTTGTGGCGCGAAAAGCATGTTCGCGCTTAGAAAGCCTCAAGATGAAGTGAAGTCTTTTGCGAGAATTACTTCTTGCGGAAGCGGTCGAGACGAACAACCTCGGCGCCTTCACCCTGCTTGACCGGCTCTTCGCTGGCTTCGGCGGACTTTTCCGGCGCTGCGGTCACCGGCAGCGTTTCCACCGGTGTTTCCGCTTCGGCGGCGGGAGCGTCGACCGGTTCGAATTGCAGACCGAACTGCACCGACGGGTCGAAGAAGCTCTTGATCGCGCTGAATGGGATCACGAGCCGCTCGGGAATGCCGTTGAACGACAGCCCGACCTCGAAACGGTCGTCGGTCACCACCAGATCCCAGAACTGGTGCTGCAGGATGACGGTCATCTCTTGCGGATATTGCGACAGCAGGCGCGGGGAGAGCTTCACGCCCTCGGCCTTGGAGAGGAACGTAATATAGAAATGGTGTTCGCCGGGAAGGCCGTGTTCAGCGGCGTCCGCGAGCACATGCTTGAGCACGCCGCGCAGCGCATCGCGCGCGAGGACATCATAACGAATGTGATCGGTCGCCATTATCTGGTCCTGCAAAGGTCGTCTGAATTCGAAGGTTGCGGGATAACCGGACCCGGGTGTCCGACTCGCCGTTTATTCATGCTATCCGGTCATGGCCCGGAGGTCAGCATCTGCGGAAGGCAGATCGCAGATATTCTCGCTTGCCGCAACGGATGCGGCCAATAAATCCAGTGTGATCCTGTGAGTTTAAAGTGGAGGCTTCTGTTGCCAGGTGCCTCCGAACCCCGCCTAGAGGGGCTTATTCCCCTAGGACTTTAATTCGGTATTTCAAACTGCGTTACGCAGCCTGAGCAACCGGAGCATAGTTGTCGTTTGCAACTATTGAGAAGCCCGATAACGGCGGAACAATACCGAGAAAAAGCGAGTCCTTTACGCCCTCGTCGATCCTGTTTCGCCCCCGCCGAAACCCGCCTTACGGGGCCGGGCTTTGGTGGAGGCGCCGGGTGCTGCCCCCGGGTCCGAATGGTTTATTACGACGGCCATTTATTTCCATAGCCGGCGAACCGGCACCCCCAATATAGGGGGCAAATCCCGTTCGCAAAAGCCCCTGGTTTCGGGTCTATGGATAAGCCCGGATGATTTCCGGCTTGCGTCCTGTGCATGTGCGCCGCACCGGAATAGCGATTGGCCCCGGTGCACCGTCATTCTAAATCGGGCCATGTCCTCAGAACCCGCGCCAGCGATATACCCGCCCGACGAGACAGCGATGCCGGAGCGTCCGGGACTGTTTGAGCTGTTCGTGGCTTTCGCCAAAATGTCATTGGCCGGGTTCGGTGGCGTGCTGGTGTGGGCCAGGCGCGCCATTGTCGATCAGCATCGCTGGATGACGCCCGATGAATTCAACGAAGCGTTCGCGCTCTGCCATTTTCTGCCCGGCCCGAACATCGTCAACCTGTCGGTGGTGTTCGGAGCGCGCTTTCGCGGCATTCCGGGGAGCATCGCGGCGTTTCTCGGTCTGATCGGTCCGCCCGTGGTGATTGTCACCGTGCTGGCCGCGATCTATGCCCGCTACGGCGAGATACCGGCGCTGCAGCGCACACTGGCCGGTGTGTCCTGTGCGGCCATCGGCCTGTTTCTCGCGGTGATTGCACGCATGATGATGCCGCTGCTGAAGCGGCGCGATCCGGTCGCGCTGACACTGCTTGCCGCCGTATTTGTCGCGATTGGAATATTGCGGTTCCCGCTGGTGCCGGTGTTGCTGACGGCCATTCCGCTCAGCATTGCGCTCACGTTCGCCACGCGAAGAAAGGCGGCAGCGTGAACTCACCGGCAAATGTACTCGTCACAATGGCCTGGACATTCGGGCTGATGTCCCTGCTTGCGATTGGCGGCGCGAATTCAACCATTCCGGAAATGCACCGCGTTGCGGTGGAGGTCCGGCACTGGATGACGGACGCGCAGTTCGCGGACATGTTCGCGATTTCGCAATTGTCGCCGGGGCCGAATGTGCTGATCGTGACGCTGATCGGCTATCATGTCGCCGGAATTGCAGGCGCGCTGGTGGCGACATTCGCCATGTGCGGTCCGTCGGCGGTCTTTGCCTATTTCGTCAGCAACATGCTGTTGCGTTCGAGCCAATCGGCCTGGCCCGCGATCCTGCAGGCTGCGCTGGTTCCCATCTCTATCGGACTGATGTGCGCCAGCGGGTTGATCCTTACACTCACATCCGATCGTTCATGGATTGCTGCACTGCTTACAATCGGTGCGGCGGCTGTTGCATTGTTGACCCGCCTCAATCCGCTGTGGATGCTGATTGCGGGTGGTGTTCTCGGTTTTGCTGGCATCGTCTGACGAAAATAGCTAAGCAAAGGCAGGGGCGACCCTGAACGACAAGAATAGACCGGGCTGAAGCCCGCGACTGAGGGGGATGACAATCATGACAGAAGCGCCAGACAGCGCTGCCGTAAAGCCGCGCGGGCTGATCAAGGGACCACAGGACTTCTGGGGTGGCGTCGTCCTGATGGTGATTGCGCTGTTCGCCCTGTGGGCATCGAGCGATCTTCAGGGCATGCGCGGCTTCTCGTTCGGTCCCGGCACGGCGCCGCGGATGTTCGCCTACCTGCTGCTGGCGCTCGGGGCAGGCGTCGCCTTGACAGGTTTCCTGATGGATGGGCCGCCGCTGCAGCGTTACGGCATTCGCGGGCCGTTGTTTGTGACGCTGGCGATCCTGGCGTTCGCCGTCATGATCCGTCCGCTCGGCCTGGTGGTGTCGTCGTTCGTGAGTTTCATGATCGCGGCCATGGGTAGCGACGAGACCAAGCTGGTCGAAGCGATCATCGTCGGGATTTGCCTGACGATTGGATGCGCGCTGCTGTTCCCGTATGCGCTCGGGCTTCCGCT
>Ga0209023_10003008_pt1 | contig 20419 bp, 19 predicted proteins | sample LakOneMetagenome_FD_187468 | JGI IMG/M metagenome (GOLD analysis project Ga0209023, IMG submission 187468) | Freshwater and sediment microbial communities from Lake Erie, Canada (SPAdes) (version 2) | ecosystem: Environmental > Aquatic > Freshwater > Lentic | place: Lake Erie, Canada...
CGCCATGGCAAATGCGCGCAGCGAGCGCGCCACCTCGTCCTCGGTCTGGGCGATGATGGCCGCCATGTCGACCGCCACGCCGAGCAGCACGCCGGTCTTGAGTTCGTTGGTGGTGGCGATGGCCTCGGGGCTGCGCGCGCCGCCGTGCAGGTCTTCGAATTGCCCTCGGACCAGGCCCTGGGTGCCGATGGTCTCGGCCAGGCGCGCCACCAGGCGGGTGCGCGTGACGGGCGGGATGTCCTGGGCGGTGGCCAGTACGCCGAAGGCGCGGCTGAGCAGGGCGACCGAGGCCAGGATGGCGACGTCCTCGCCGTACTGCACATGGATGGCGGGCTTGCCGCGCCGCAGTTGGGCATTGTCCATGCAGGGCATGTCGTCCAGCATCAGCGAGGCGGCGTGCACCATCTCGACCGCGCAGGCGACATCGACCAGGGCCGGCGAGGTGCAGCCGAGGTCGCGCGCGACCAGCATCACCAGCAAGGGACGCATGCGCTTGCCCGCACTGAGCGCGCCGGCGCGCATGGCGGCGCTCAGAAGGTCGGTGTGCTCGCCGCTGCCTTCGAGCAGCTCGTCGATGCGCTGCTCGATGCAGTCGCGCAGTGCCGCGATCTGGTCTTCGCCATCCGCCAGGTCGAAGCCTTCGAATCGCCGTGTCGCTGTAGTCATGCGCTAACCCCTTTTAGCCGAGAGCCACGATTTGTCAGAATTGCTGACGATCATACCGGACGGAATATTGATGAATCGCTAATTGGTTTCAATCGTGCGCGACTTCTTGCATGACGGTCGAAAAGCCGCCTGCGCACAACCGCATCCTTGTTGAAGGCGTATTAAACTTGAAAATTCGGCCACATTCGTTAACGACGCTCAGGAGAGCGGGTCAAGCGTGGGACGAAGCTGGGTGGTATAGACAGGTCTCACCCTGCATGCAAATGCAAGAAAGCCGGCAAGTGCCGGCTCCAGGAAGGCCTCGCGCTGCGAGGCCGTGGCGTGCCGCGTGTGGCGCGGCAGCGGGGGCTTAGAACGCGTGGCGCACGCCGAGGGTGAACACCGACGGATCGGCGCCCAGCGCGGTGGCGGCCGGGGTGACGTTGGTCGACGAGGAGTAGATGCCGAACACGCCGCGGCCGTTGTTGCGCAGCTGCGCGTAGGTCGTGTAGATGTTGGTGCGCTTCGACAGGTTGTAGGTGTAGGCCAGCGAGACGGTGTTGCCCTTGGCGCCGGTTTCGACCTTCTGCTGCTGGAAGTTCACGAAGAACTTGTTCGGGCCAGTGGTGTAGGCGACGCCCACGTTGGCGTTCTTGTACTCGTTGTTCGGACCGGTCTGGTCGGCGACCAGGTAGTTGCCCTTGACTTCGAATGCACCGAAGGTATAGCCGGCGCCTGCGGCCCATTCCTTGTCGTCGCCGGTGGCCAGGCGCTCGATCACGTGGTAGCCGGCGCCCAGGTACAGGCCGCCGTTCTTGTATTCCAGCGATGCGCCCATCAGGTCGCCCGAGGGATCGACGGCCTTCTCGCCGGTCGAGTAGGCGGCGTTGACGGTGAAGCCGCTCAGCGAATTGCTCTTGTAGTTCACCGAGTTCGCCAGGCGGCGGGTCAGGCGCGCGAAGGCCGACAGGTTGCTGCCGAACATGCCCTGGCCCAGGGTGTCGGTGGCGGCGGCGACGGCGGCGATCGGCGAGTACTCGCGGCCGACGGTCAGGGTACCGAAGTCGCCTTGCAGGCCGACCACGGCGCGGCGGCCGAACAGGCTCGAATCGGCGGCGCCGGTGTCGAGGGCAACGCCGGCTTCGATGTTGAACAGTGCTTTCAGGCCGTTACCCAAGTCTTCGGTACCGCGGAAGCCGATGCGGCTGCTCGACTGGTTGCCCGAGTTGATCACAGTACGATGGCCTTCGCCCGGGGTGTCGGTGTTCTCCACGGCGATCGCAGCGTCCATCACGCCGTAGATGGTCACATTGGTCTGGGCGTGGGCGAACAGCGGGAGGGACGACAGCAGCGCAGCTGCCAGGCACTTAAACTTCATGTAGATCTCCAGTTTGGTTTGGACAGGATGTCGAGCTTTAATCACTCGGATCGACGCGGATCTTACGGGGGGAATATGTCCGCTTGATGACACCCTGACATGCCAAACGCTTAACCGGCCTGCGCCTCCAGATGGGAATGGCCGCTGATAGGGATCGCGATATCGATGCGCGTGCCGGGCGCGTCGTCGGCGCTGATGGCGATTTCGCCATGCAGGGCCCAGACCCGTTCGCGCATGCCGATCAGGCCCAGCGACTCGACCTTTTCCATGTCTTCGGAACGGATGCCGCGGCCGTTGTCGCGGATCGTGACCAGCAGGTCGTGGTTGCTGCGGTCGAGGGTGAGCACCACGCTGCTCGCTTCGGCGTGGCGCGCGATATTCGTGAGCGCTTCCTGCACGATGCGGAAGATGGCGGTGCTGGCGGCGTCGTCCAGGCGCAGCTCGGCCTCGTCGGCCAGCAGCACGCAGGCGATGCCGTGGCGTTCGACGAATTCCTCGCGCAGGCCCTGCAGGGCGAAGAACAGGCCGCCTTCGTCGAGGGCGCGCGGACGCAGGTTGGTGGCGATGCGGCGCAGCGAGGTGATGGCGGTGAGCAGGTTGCTTTCCATGCCATCGAGCAGGCGCTGGTGCGTCTCGGGCATGTGATTGTTCTGGCGCAGCAGGGTCATGTCCATGCGCAGCGAAGCCAGCAGCTGGCCGAGGTCGTCGTGCAGCTCGCGCGCGATGTGGGTGCGTTCTTCTTCGCGGATGGTCTGCAGGGCCGAGGACAGCTGGCGCAGCTGGTCGTGCGAGCGCGCCAGCTTCTGCTGCACCAGGTGGCGTTCGGAGACGTCGCGCAGGATCACGGTGTAGACCACGCGGCCGTCCTGTTCGACGCTGGAGATCGAGCCCTCGATCGGGAACAGCTGGCCGTTGGACCGGATGCCGGTGACCGCATAGTCGGTGGCGCGTCTCCCGGCGCGCCCGCCGCCGGCGGGAAAATAATCCAGCGGCAAGTTGGCATCGCGTCCCGGCGCCTGGATGAAGCGCGCCAGCGTGCTGCCCCGCATATCGGCCACGCTGGTGGCGAACATGTGGGCGGCGGCCGGATTGGCGAACACGATCACGGCCTGGCCGTCGATCGACAGGATGGCGTCGCTGGCGCTGTGGACGATGCGGCGCCCGTCGACCTGGCGCACTTCGGCGGCAGGCCGGTGCACCTTGCGTGCACGGCGCAATGCGGCTGCCGCCTGGCCGGCGCAATAGCCGCCCAGGAAGCTCACTACGAGAACCGCCGTGCCGGACGCGCGGCGGCGCTGGCGTCGATGTGGAGTCATGCGGAGGAGCTGCGGGTCGTGGCCGAGGGGCCGGGAGCTCTACATTACGTGGCGGCGGCGTGGGCGGGCTTGATGCCACACAAGGGCGGTCCGCAACGCCGCCCGGCCACGCTAGAACAGCGTGAAGCGCAGGCCGTAGTTGTCCAGCGTTCCCGGCAGGCGGTCCGGGTCGAGCCGGCGGTTCTGCAGCCCCAGCGTGTGCGTCTCCAGCAGGGCGGCCAGCATGGCGCTGCCTGTCATCAGCACCAGGTGGCGCCCCGGACAGATCACCGGTCCATCGCTGAAGGGAATCAAGGGCCAGTCGCGCTTGACCGCCCGCTCCCAGTCCTCCATCCACAGCTCCGGCGCGAAGCGGTCGGCATGGGGCAGGTTCGCAGCGTCGCGGTGGAAGAAAGGAGCGTGGATGAGCACGCCGGTATCCGCCGGCATCGTGGCCTCGCCCCACTGCGTCTGCGCGCGGCTCTGGCGCAGCACCATGGGCGTCGTCGGCCACAGGCGCAGCGCTTCGAGCATGGTGGCGCGCAGGAAAGGCAACTGCGGCTTGTCGGCCCGCTGCCCGATCTCCGCACGGGCGCGCTGCAAGTGCTCCGGGTAAGTGTCCAGCAAGGCCAGCGCACGGAAGCTCGCGATCACGGCCGCATCGAAAGCGAACAGCCACTGCGGCACCTGCTGCCGCGGCTCGGTCGTGCTGCTGCGTGAAATGCCGGACATGAAGCCCGCCAGGCTGCCCGGTTCCGCACGGTCGAGGTAGATCTGGATGCGCGCCAGGAAGCGCTCCCGCTTGCCGCGCATCGTCGGATGGAAGCCGGCCCAGTTGGCCGCCCCGCGCAGGCGCGTGATCGATGCTTGCAGCGCGTGGTCCTCGGCGGCGCTGTCGCCCAGCACGATGCGGCGGATCAGGCGGTACCAGCCCTGCGACCAGATGTCCCAGTCGAGGCGGCCCTGTGCGCGCGCGGCGTCCAGCATGCGCGCGGCTTCTTCCCCGACGAGCGGCAGGAAGGTTTGCGCCATGCGGTGCATCGGGTGCGCGGTGTCGAGCGCGGCTTCGTTGAAGCGGCGCCGTTCTACCCGCTCGGTGCCTTCCGACAGCAGGACGGCCCTGGGCTCGAAGTGGGAGAGGGCGGCGCGCTTCTCGGTGCTGGCGGGAGAGAACGGTGCGGGCGAGTCGTCCAGCACGCGCTGCGCATGCCGCGGGTCAAGCACTACGGCCTGGTGGCGGATCGGCAGGGGCAGCATCAGGGGGCCGCGTCCGTACTTGGCGCGCAGCTTCTGCATGCGCTGCACGGCACGGCGGTCGAGGTCGAGTTTCTCGGCCAGCGCCACCATCGGTGGACGGCGGATGATGACGCCCTGGGCCACCAGGGGCGCGAAGACATCGAGGCCGAGGGCGAGGGTGTCCAGCACGCTGGCCCGGGGCAGGCCGGTGTCGGTGGTGCCGGATCTGCCGATGCCGCGGCCGAGCGCGATGCCGGCCGCGAATGCGCCGAGCACGCCGGCCGCCATGAGGAGGGTGTCCTTGCGCGTCTTGCCCATGAATCGTCCTGTCAGTGCGTAAAGCTTGACTTTACGTCAACTGGCGGACGCGCCGCGCACGGACGAAGCTGCTTACATCTGCTTGAACAGGTGCAGGAAGCTGCGGCTGACTTCGAGCTTTTCCGGACGGCCCTTGACCAGCACCAGATGGCGGCCGCGGATGTCGCGCGTCACGCCTTCGATGGCGTTGACGTTGACCAGGGTGGCGCGGTGAATCTGCCAGAACAGCGACGGGTCGAGTTCCTCGGCCAGGTCGCGCACGGGCTTGCGGATCAGGGCCTCGAAACTGGCGGTCTGCACGCAAGTGTATTTTTCGTCGGAGCGGAAGAACAGGATGTCTTCGACCGGAATCATGCGCAGGTCCTGGCCGATGCTGGCCTGGATCCACTGCAGGTGCTTCTGTTTCGGCGCGCCGATCTTCTCGGCCAGCTGCGAGAGCATCTGCTGCACGCTGTCGTTGACCTTCTCGCCCGGGCGCTCGAGGCGCTGCTTGAGTCGGTCGACGGTGACCTTCAGGCGCTCCGGCTCGGTCGGCTTGAGCACGTAGTCGACCGCGCCGCGCTCGAAGGCTTCCACCGCGTACTGGTCGTAGGCGGTCACGAACACGATCTGGCTGCGGTTTCCAATGTCGCGCGCCGCTTCCATGCCGGTCTTGCCGGGCATGCGGATGTCGAGGAAGGTCAGGTCGGGCTGGAGCTGGTCGACCAGCTCCACCGCTTCCTCGCCGTTTTTCGCCTCGCCCAGGATCTCCAGCTCCGGCCACGCCTCCGACAGCCGCAGCCGCAGCTGGTCGCGCATCAGTCTTTCGTCATCGGCAATGATTGCAGTAGGCATGGGAGTTCCGGTAGCTGAATGAAGAGTAACAATTATTCAATGAAACGGCGCGGCAGGCAAGCTGCCAGTCCTGCCATCTTGGACCGCGGCTCATTTGGAGAGTTGGTACGGCACTTCGATCATCGCGATCACGCCGCTCGGGCTGTTGGCCGCGATGTGCAGGCCGGCGCCGTCGCCGTGCAGCAGCTTGAGGCGGTCGCGGATGGTCTGCAGGCCCAGGCCCGTGCCGTCGCTCGGCACCACGCCGAAGCCCACGCCGTCGTCGGTGACGGTGACGCGCAGCTTGCTGTCGACCACTTCGGCCTGGATCCTGAGGGTGCCGCCTTCCGGTTTGCATTCGAGACCGTGCTTGATCGCGTTCTCGACCATGGACTGCAGCATCATCGGCGGAAAGGCGGCGCTGCGCAGGCCGTCGGGGATCTGCATCACCACCGTCAGGCGCTCTTCCATGCGCATCTTGAGCAGGGCCAGGTAGGCCGTGACCATGTCCACCTCGCGCCCGAGGCCGGTAACCACGGCGTTGTCGCGCATCTGCGGCAGCACGGCGCGCAGGTACTGGATCAGGCTGCGCTGCATGGCCGAGGCGCGCGGCGGGTCGACCTGGATCAGGTGTTCGACCGAGGCCAGGGTGTTGAACAGGAAGTGGGGCTCGACCTGGGCCTGCATCATCTGCATCTTCGTTTCCGACAGCTGGCGCTGCATGGCCTCGCGCTCGGCGGCGGCGTTGGCGACCTGCGATTCCGCCTCGGCGCGCTTCTTGCCGCCCACCAGGGCCTTGGTGCCGAACAGGGCGAGCACGAACAGCAGCACGAAGTTCATGAACCAGGTCGAGGCCTGCTTGTGGTAGCGCGAGACCTTCTGCTCGGCGGCGTCCTCGACCGCGACCTCGATGGCGTTCGACAGTTCTTCCGTGATTTGCGGCGGCAGCGCGATGTGCACCGAGTCGCCGTTGGGGTAGACGGTGGCGGAGGGCGTGGTCGCCGGCGTCGGCACGGCCGGCGGGCCGACCGCAGGGTCGGCCGGCGTTTCCGGGGCGGGCGGAGCGTCGGGCGCCTCGGGCGCTTCCGGGGCCTCCGGCGGCACGGTGGAGGCGCCGCTCCTGGGCCGGCTGCGCGGATTGAAATGGATGCCGCTCTCGTCGATGAGGATGGCGGCGTCGCTGCGCTTGTCCGGGCTGCGCTCGGCGCGGGCTTCTTCCTCGGCCGGGCGCGAGAACAGCTCTTCCTGCAGGATGGCGCCGGCGGTCAGGGTCAGGATCGCAAAGAGGAAAAACTTCCACCACGACAGCTGGGTCACCCAGGTCGCCACGGCGTCGAAGGCGCGGTAGAGCCACGACAGGACGCTGGATAGATGGTTCTGGCTTGTGTTCCTTGCTTGCATGGTCTGGTGTTCGAGTCGGTTCGCTTGCACGTGCAAGCGGCGAGTGTACCCTCCGCCGCCCCCGCGTGCCGGAAAAACAACATTGCCGGCATCTACAACTGTTGGGATGATGCAACTTTACCCGGCACGGGTGCGCCTGGCGAGCCCCGTGCGACAGCCTGCACGATCGGGGGCATGGACTGCACCCGGCCCAGCCAGGATGCGCCGGGCGGGGAATGCGCCAGCGCAAAGGCCGATGGCCGGAAACACTGCAAGGTAGGGTTTTTGGTTTTCATGAGGGGATGTGCGATGTCAGCCGAACACCTTGCCGAACCGTCCACCGTCCACCCCGGCGCGCGCGCCGGAAGGTTCCGGCTCGTTACCCGCAGCGATTTCGACGGCCTGGTCTGTGCGGTCCTGCTCAGGCACCTCGGACTGATCGACGACATCCTGTTCGTGCACCCAAAGGACATGCAGGACGGGAAGGTCGCGATCAGCGCGCGCGACATCACGACCAACCTGCCCTACGTGGCGGCAGCGCACCTGTCGTTCGACCATCATTTGTCGGAAACCATCCGCAACACGGGCGTGCGCGCGAACCACATCATCCATCCGGATGCGCCCTCGGCGGCGCGCGTCGTGTACCGGCACTACGGCGGCGCCCGCACCTTCCCGGCGGCGTGGAACGACATGATGGCGGCCGTGGACAAGGCCGACGCGGCGCGCTTCACGCGCGACGAAGTGCTGTTCCCGCAGGGATGGAACCTGCTGAACTTCCTGATGGACGCGCGCACCGGCCTGGGGCGCTTCCACGACTTCCGGATCTCGAACTACCAGCTCATGATGGCCCTGATCGACCACTGCGCGGCCCACCCGATCGAGCGCATCATGGCCTTGCCCGACGTCCGGGAGCGCACCGAGCTGTACTTCGCCCACAGCGAGCGTTGCAAGGAGCAGATCCGCCGCTGCGCCGGGTGGCCGGGAACCTGGTGGTGCTCGACCTGCGGTCGGAAGAGGTGATCTATGCCGGCAACCGCTTCATCATCTATGCGCTCTTCCCCGAGACGAACATCTCGATCCACGTGCTGTGGGGCCTGAAGCGCAGCAACACCGTGTTCGCCACCGGGAAATCGATCCTGAACCGGACCTCGCGGACGAATATCGGCCCGCTGATGCTGGAATACGGCGGGGGCGGGCACGAGAATGCGGGCGCCTGCCAGGTGGACAACGAGCTCGCCGAGGACGTGCTCGGCGCGCTCGTCAACCGCATCAACAAGGACGGCTGAGATAGTAGGGTGGTCGGCTGCACCCGGAAACATGAACGGCCGGCGACATGTGCGCCGGCCGCGCGTTCAATGCCCCATCGGGCAATTGCGGTTCAGTGGCCGGCGTGGCGGGCGCCGATGCGGATGCAGCCGAGCGCGGCGCAGGTGACGGCCAGGCCCAGGGCCAGGCCGCCGACCATGCCGGCCATGCCCAGCGGCGCCAGCAGCCAGGCCAGCATGTAGCCGATTCCGCCCAGCACCAGGGCCCAGCCGGCGAAGCGGCGCGCCGCCTGGTCCGCTCCCGGGGAAGCGCAGCGCATGCGCTTCGACAAGGCCTTCGGGATCGCATTCGCATACACCACCACCACGCCGCCCAGCAGGGCGCCGGCCAGGCGGCGGCTCCATTCGGGATCGAGGAAGGCCGGCGAGGCCCAGGCCAGCACGGCGGCGGCGCCGAGGATGAACAGGGCGGCCAGCACGGCGCGGCACAGCTGGGAAAACTGCGGGGACGGCTTCATGGATGTTCCTTTTCCGGTGAGGGGGAAGGGGTGTCGGTCCGGCCGAGCTTGAGCCCGATGGCTTGCGCGAATCCCAGCAGCGCATCCTCGAGCACCGACAGGCGCAGCCGGTAGGTGATGGTGCGGCCGGTCTTCTCGGGCTCGATCAGGCCGGCGGCCACCAGCACGGCGAAGTGGGCCGACATGGTCGGCTTGGACACGTCGAACAGGTCGGCCAGTTCGCCGGCGCCCATCGGCCCTCCTTGCAGGTGCTCGAGGATGGCGCGGCGGGTCGGGTCGGACAGGGCTTTGAATACGGAAGTCATGAATCGATTATTAGCTAAACATCGAACTATTACAAGGACTTTTGCACGGCCGGGCAATGTCATTCACGATGCATGGTAGCGCTGGTCGAGCATCTGGCGCACCGCCTCGGCCGCCAGCGGCTCGCTGAACCATTGGCCCTGCAGCTGGTCGCAGCCGTGCGACGTGAGAAATGCCACCTGGACCTCGTTCTCGACCGCCTCGCCGACCACCGCCAGCTCGAGGTTGTGGCCGATGTCGATCAGGGTCTTGGCCAGGCTGCCGCGCCCGCCCTGCGTGATGTCGCGCACCGCCGCCTTGGACAGCTTGACCTGCCGCACCGAGAGCTGCTGCAGGAAGGCGAGGTCGGAGATGCCCTTGCCGAATTCGTCGAGCGAGAGGGCGACGCCGACTTCGCGCAGCTGGCTCGACAGGTCGCGCCCGAGGCCGGGATTACGGATCAGGTCGGCCTCCGGGATCTCGATCTCGAGCGCGCCCGGCGGCAGGGCGTGGCGCGCCATGCGTGCGGCCAGGCCGGCGATGAAGGCGTGCTGGCTGTACTCGCGGTGCGACACGTTCACGGACACCGGCAGGCCGGTGTAGCCGAGCTGGCGCAGCTGCTGCAGGAAAGCGCAGGCCTGGTCCAGCACCCAGTTGCCGATCTCGACCATCTGGCCGGTTTCCTCGGCTTCGGCGAGAAAGCTGGCCGGCAGCATGACGCCGTGCTCGGGGTGGCGCCAGCGCAGCAGGGCCTCGAAGCCGCCCACCTTGCCGCTGCGGGCGTCCATGCGCGGCTGGAACAGCAGGAACAGCTCGTCGTGCTCGAGGGCGCCGCGGATGCTGCTGGCCAGTTCCGCGCGCTTCTCGTCGGCCGAGCGCATCTCGGGCGAGAAGAAATGCACCCCGCCGCCATTGCCCTTGGCGTGGTACATCGCCAGGTCGGCGCCGCGCACCAGCTCGGCGGGACTCGTGCCGTCGTGCGGGTAGAGCGCCACGCCCAGGCTGGCGCCGACCGGGATCTCGTTGCCGCCGAAGGCCACCGGCATCGTCATCGTCCGGCACAGGCGCTCCACCATGCGCAGGGTGAAGCGCAGGGAGGGCTGGTCCACCAGCACCAGCACGAACTCGTCGCCCGACATGCGCGCCACCGTGTCGCTCTCGCGCACGGCCGCCTGCAGGCGCCGCGCCACCACCTTGAGCACCACGTCCCCGGCCTCGTGGCCGAAGGTGTCGTTGATGATCTTGAAGTTGTCCAGGTCGATCAGGACGGTGGCCGCCATCGAGTGGTGGCGATGGGCCAGGTGCACCGCATGGTCGAGGCGGTCCCACAGCAGGGTGCGGTTGGCCAGGCCAGTGAGGGGATCGTGGTTGACCTCGTGCTCGAGGTGGGCGGTGCGCTCCTTGATCGCGGTGACGTCCTGCAGGATGCCGATGAAGTGGGTGACTTCGCCGTGCTCGTCGCGCACCGGGGTGATGCGCAGGTCGTTCCAGAAGATGTCGCCGTTCTTGCGCCGGTTGCGGAACACCACGTTCACCGCGCGCCGCTCGGCGATCGCCAGGCGCACCTGGCTGCGTTCGTGGACGTCGAAGTCGGCCGCGGCCATGAAGCGCGGGTCGCGCCCCAGCGATTCCTCGGCCGAATAGCCGGCGATGCGTTCGAAGGCCGGGTTCACGTATTCGATGATGCTGTCGTGGCCTTCGCAACGGGTGACGACGATGCCGTTGCTTGCCGCATGCAGGGCGCGCTCGCTCAGCATCAGCTGGCGCTCCTTGATGCGCCGCTTGGAAATGTCGATGCCCATGCCGAACAGGTAGTCGCCGCCGTTGCAGGCCACGCGGGCGCCGCCCACCAGCATCGGCGTCTCGCGCCCGCTGCGCGACACGTAGTTCATTTCCATCGACACTTCGGCGCCTTCCTCGAACACGCGGCGGAGGTTCTCCTGCGCCATCGGGCGCTCGCGCGGCTCGAACATGTCCATGACCTGGGCCGCGCCGAGTTCGTCGGGCGTGAGCTCGGTCAGGCGTTCGAGGTTGTGGTTCCAGAGGACGAAACGGCCGGCGCGGTTGATGGCGTAGAAGGTACCGGGCAGCAGGTCGACGACCTCGGCCAGGGGCGTGTGGCCGACGCGTTCGGATTCGCAGCCGGATTCCCGGGGCGAGACGATGACGCTGGCGCTCCAGCCCTGCGGTTCGCCGCGGCCGTCGCACTGGCGTGTCAGGGTGAGGGTGGCGTTGGCTTCGCCGCCGCCGGCGAAGCGCATGTGCACGCGGCCGCCGCCAGAAGAGGCCAGCGACTCCCAGCGCGCCGTGCCCGCCAGCAGCTCGGTGAGGGCGCGGCCCGGCGCCTTGTCGACGGTCCAGCCGAACATGGCGCAGGCCGCCGGATTCCAGCCCACGACCTTTCCCTCGTCATCAAGCAGGAAGGTGACCTGCGCGGAAGGATCGATCATGGTCATGGCGCACCCTTCGTGAAAGCGCTCGCTGGGAATCCAGATTACACGCCTTCGCACAAAGATGGCGCAGAAACACAAAGCCACGGCGAACCGTGGCTTTGAAGATATGGAACCGTGAAAGGCGGGATCAGGCCGCGGCGATTTCCTGTTTCGGCGGCAGCGCGATCTCGTTGTTCACGCTGAACTGGTAGTCCTCGAACACGTGCTGGGCCGACAGGATCTGGTAGCTGCCGTCCGCCAGGCGGTGGGTGGTGTCCTTCAGGCGGTAGGTGTAATGGCCGCAGGTCCAGCAGTTGAAGTTGCGCATGTGCGTGCACAGGCAGGTCTTGTCCATGACGGAGATGTTCTTGCCGTCCGGGCTGGCCTGCACTTCGCGGTTGTACGAATTGATGTAGGCGCAGTTGCCGGTCGCGTCCAGCAGATAGCCATAGGATTCGCAGCCCGGGCGGATGCCGGAACCGATCGCCGGCGTGCTTTTCAGCATGCGCATCGGATAGCCGGTCGGCGACACGCCGTTGACGATGATGTCCTCTTCGCTGGCGCGGAAGTATTCCTGCTTGACGTTGTCCGGCATGCCGCACTCGTGGGTGACCGTGAAGCGGGTCGCCACCTGCACGCCGCCGGCGCCTTTTTCCAGAAAAGCCACCGCGTCCGAACCGGTGAAGATGCCGCCCGCGGCGATGACCGGGATGTCCAGGTTCTGCTCGCGCATGAAGACGTGGATCTCGTCCATGATGGTGTGCAGGTCGTACTGCTTCCAGTCCTCGATGCCGAAGCCCAGGTGGCCGCCGGCCAGCGGGCCTTCGACGATGATGTAGTCGGGCAGGCGGTTCAGGCGCGACACTTTCTTGAGGAACAGCTGCAGCGCGCGCACCGAGGACACGATGATGCCCAGGAAGGTGTCGCGGAAGCGCGGGTGGTCCTTGATCAGGTCGAAGGAGCCCAGGTGCAGGCCGGCCGACATGGTGATGCCGTCGATGCCGGCGTCCATCGCCGCCGACAGGCGGGTGCGCAGGGTTTCCTTGGGCGCGTTCATGGTCAGCTTTTCCATGCAATTCACGAAGATCAGGCCATCGCCCTTCTTCGCTTGCATGGTCGAGCCGACGTGCAGGCGGGTCGCCTCGGCCAGGCGGTCGAGGTCGAACTGGACCACCGCCTTGTTCATGTTGTTGATGTTGAACTTGTAGAGCTTGGTCTTGTCCTTGACGAAGGTGGTGTCGAACTTGCGGTCCGAGACGTCCTGCACCATCGCATCGGAGATGTGGCCGATGCCGCCCAGGCGGGCTGCTTCCAGGGCCAGCTCGGAGGTCGAGATGTCCACGCCCATCCCGCCGATCATGATGGGCACATACTCCTTGTTGCCCAGCTTCAGGCGGAAATCATCAACACGTTTCATTGCAATCCTTAAACCTTCGTTTTTCCCTGCGCGTACACATGCACGATGCCTGCCCGTCGCGCAGCCATCATTCTACTCCCGGGCGAGCTCGCAGCCGCGCCTCATTGCGGCCGGCGGAGCTCAGTCGCGGAAGTTGTTGAAGGCCAGCGGCAGGTCCTGGATATCCTTGCGCAGCAGGGCCATGGCGGCCTGCAGGTCGTCGCGCTTGGCGCCGGTGACGCGCACCGATTCGCCCTGGATGCTGGCCTGCACCTTCATCTTGCTTTCCTTGATCAGCTTGGTGATCTTCTTGGCGTCCTCGGTCTCGATGCCGTTGCGCACCTTGATGACCTGCTTGACCTTGTCGCCGCCGATCTTCTCGATCTTGCCCTCGTCGAGGAAGCGCACGTCGACCTTGCGCTTGGCCATCTTGTTGATCAGGACGTCCTTGACCTGGCCGAGCTGGAAGTCGGAGTCGGCGAGCAGGGTCAGTTCTTTTTCTTTCTGCTCGACATTGGCCGAGCTTCCCTTGAAGTCGAAGCGGGTGGTGATTTCCTTGTTCGACTGTTCGACGGCGTTCTTCACTTCGACCATGTCTGCTTCGCAGACCACATCAAACGATGGCATGGCGTTTTTCCTTTTTCTGGTAGTGCTAACTAGATGAATCCCTCTATTTTAACGGACAACGCCCCTCCAAGCCATCAATTTGCCCGTACGGCAACAGGCTGAACCGGGCCTGCCCCCGCGTTGCGTCCTATAATGCTCCAAAAACACCCTCACGCCATGCAAGCACACAGCCCTGTCCTCCACGACCATCCGCTCGATTCCCTGAACACCTTCCGCATCCCGGCGCGGGCCCGGCATTACCTTCGGGTGGAAGGGGCGGCCCAGCTCGCGGCCCTGCGCGCCGATCCGGCGCTGTCGGCGCTGCCGCGCCTGGTGCTGGGCGGCGGCAGCAATCTGCTGTTCACCCGCGACTTCGACGGCGTCGTGCTGCACATGACGGGCCTGGGCAAGGAAGTGCTGGGCGAGAGCGAGGGCAGGATCCTGGTGCGCGCCCAGGCCGGCGAGAACTGGCATGCCTTTGTCCAGTGGACCCTGGCCCAGGGCCTGGGCGGGCTGGAAAACCTGTCCCTGATCCCCGGCACCGTGGGCGCCGCCCCGATCCAGAACGTGGGGGCCTACGGCATCGAAACGAAGGATGTGTTCCATTCGCTGACGGCCTTCGACATGGCCAGCGGCGAGCTGCGCACGCTGGACGCGGCGGCCTGCCGCTTCGCCTACCGCGACAGCGTCTTCAAGCATGCCGAGGGCCGCGAGCTGGTGGTGCTGGACGTCACCTTCGCGCTGCCGGTAGCGTGGGTACCGAACCTGCGCTATGCCGAGCTGGCCAGGGCGGTGGAGGACGCCGGCCTGGCCGCGCCCACGCCCCAGGACATCGGCCGCACGGTGGAAGCGATCCGGCGCCGCAAGCTGCCCGACCCGCTGGAAATCGGCAACGCGGGCAGCTTCTTCAAGAACCCGATCGTCGCGCAGGAGCACTGCGCGCGCCTGCTGGTGGAATTCCCGAACCTGGTGCACCATGCACAGGCGGACGGCAGCGAGAAGCTGGCGGCCGGCTGGCTGATCGACCAGTGCGGCTGGAAGGGCAGGGCCCTGGGCGCGGCCGGCGTGTATCCGAAACAGGCGCTGGTGCTGGTCAACCTGGGCGGCGCGACCGGCCAGGACGTGGTGCGGCTGGCGCGCGCGATCCAGGCCGACGTCCGGGCGCGCTACGGGGTCGAACTCGAACCCGAACCTGTGTTCATCTAGCATCTAGCGGAGGCGGGCATGATCAAGGCAGTCGTGACGGGCCACTCGCGTGGCCTGGGCGCCGCGGTGGCGGCGGAACTGGTGGCGCGCGGCATTCCGGTGCTGGGCCTGGCGCGCGGGCATGCAGAAGTGGCCGACGGCATGGAACAGGCGACGGTCGACTTCGGCGACGCCGCGGCCTTCGGCGCCTGGCTGCAGGGGCATACCTTGAGCAGTTTCCTGGCAGGCGCGGACACGGTGCTGCTGGTGAACAATGCCGGCGTCGTCTCGCCGGTGGGCCCGCTGGCCGAACAGGAGCCGGCGGCGGCGCTGCGCGCGGCCCTCATCAACGTGGCGGCGCCGCTGGCCTTGTCCGCCGCTTTCGTGCAGGCGGCGCCGCAGGCCGAGCGGCGCATCCTGCACATCTCGAGCGGGGCCGGGCGCAGCGCCTATCCGGGCTGGAGCGTGTACTGCGCGACCAAGGCGGCGCTGGACCAGCATGCGCGCGCGGTGGCCCTCGATGGCGATGCGCGGGTGAAAGCGGTGAGCCTGGCGCCGGGCGTGATCGATACCGACATGCAGGCCGAGATCCGGGCCACGCCGGATGCGCGTTTCCCGCTCAAGCAGCGCTTCGTCGACATGAAGGACAGCGGCGTGCTGGTGACGCCCGCGCAGTGCGCGGGCAGGCTGGTGGACTATGTGCTCGGCAAGCGCTTCGGCAGCGCGCCGGTGGACGATCTGCGCGACACGCGGGCGTAGCGACAGCGTCCGCCCGCGCCAGGACCGGGCCCTACATCTTGGCCAGCTTGTCTTCCACCCGGCGGGCACGCGCGGCCGGCTCCGGGTGGCTCGACATGAGGGAGTTGCCACCGCCGCCGCCCGCCTTGGCCAGTTTGCGGAAGGCCGAGGCGAGGGCGGCCGGATCGTGCTTGTGCCTGCGCATGAAATCGAAGCCGTAGTCGTCGGACGCCGTTTCGTCCTTTTGCGAGAACTGGGCGTTGGCAAAGGCTTCGATCGTCCTGGCGTTGGCGGCCACCGCCTTGCCGACCGAGCTGCTGGTGGCGCCGGCCGCCTTGGTGCCGGCCGACATCAGGAGCGCGTTCTTCATCTGCGACTTGCTGTGCCCAAGCTTGGCGTGCCCGATCTCGTGGCCGATGACGCCGCGCAATTCGTCGTCCGTCATCATGTCCATCAGGCCCTTGTAGACGCGGATGCTGCCGTCGGGCGTGGCGAAGGCATTGACCTCATCGAGCATGTAGACGGCAAAATTCAGTTTCAGTCCGTCCTCCTGGTCGAGGCCCGCGGTCAGCCTGGCCAGGCGCATGGCATAGTCGCTGCCGGGCGCGGCGATCTCGTTGCCCTGGTCCATCTGCGCCATCATGTTGCGCGATCCTTCGATGATCTCGGCATCGCTCAGCGAGGCGGCCTTGAACAGGTCGGCGCCAGCGCTGCGCAAGCCCTTCAGGTCGACTGCCTGGACGAGGCCTGCGCAGAGTGACATCGCGGCAATGCCGGCAAATTTTGTCAGTTTGTTCATGTGCTTATCCTTATTGAAGTGACGTGCGGAAACTTCAACAGGATGGCATGGCAGGGCCCGCGCTTTTTGACTGTCATCAACCGGCGAAGGCGCCTGGAAAAACAGGCTCAGCGCGGCCGCGGCGTGTAGGCCCGGATGAACTCGCGCGCCAGTTTTTCGGACTCGCCCAACTGCTCGATGGGGATGGTGCCGAGCAGGCGGATCAGCGCGCGCCTGGTCATGTCGAGCGCCTTGCGGTCGTCGTCGTCCTCGGGCGCATCGCTGTTGGCCAGGGAGCTGCGGTACCAGGCATAGGCCTGCACCAGGTCGCGCGGCACGCCTTCTCCCTGCTCGTATATCGCGCCGAGGTGGGCCTGCGATTCCGCGTGGCCGCGCTCGGCCGCGGTGCGCCACAGCGAGACCGCACGGGCCAGGTCGGCCTTGCCTCCCCAGCCCATGTAATAGAGGTAGCCGAGATTGTTGAAGGCCGAGGTCTCATTTTCTTCGACCGCCTGCGCCCAGTGCTTGCGGGCCGCTTCGTAATCCTTGGCGACGAAGGCGGCCACGCCGCGGTTGTAGGCCGTATCGGGCGCGGCCATCGCAGCGGCGGGAGGCAGCGCGAGCGCCAGCAGCACCGCGGCACGGCACAGGGCGCGCATCATGGGAGCTCCTTGCCCGCCGGCGCCGGCCGGCCCGTGCCTGGCGGACTGGCTGGCCCCGGTTGCAGCCGCCACACGCGACGTGGCGCCGGGCTCAGACGCGCCTGCGGCGACTGGCGGCAAGACCGGCCAGGGCAAGGCCCATGAGGGCCAGCGAAGCCGGTTCGGGTACGTCGCCGGAGGCGGTTTCGTCGCCGAACACCTGCAGTGCCAGGGCTCCCGACGTGCCATACCAGATGCCGTCGATGCCGACGTAGAGTTGGCCGGCCGGCGCTGGCGCATCGAAGGCCATGGCGCCATCGAAGCCGGGGTCGGTCGGGGTGAAGGTCACGGCATAGGTGCCGGCAAGCAGGTCCCACGCAAGATCGGATGCTCCGACCCAGTGCGAAGTCGTTTGTGCTCCGATGGCAATGCTGGTCGAATACAGCACGGTCGATGGCTTGCCGCCGTCAAGCTGGGTAAGGTTCATCTGCAGGGCGCCACCGCTCCACGAGCTCATCCAGCCATTGATGCCCGTCACCGTGTAATTCTTGTCCAAGTGGATCTCGCTGCCCAGCCATTGCCAGGAGGCTAGTGCATAGCCGCTGGTGGTGCCGCCTGCGCCGGTATCGATGATGGTGCCGGCGTGGCTGCCTGCCGCCATGGCCAAGGAAGCGATGAGCGGCAAGACGAAACGCGACATCATGTTCATGACAACTCCTGGATATTGCTCATGGACATGCAAATCTTGTGCCACTAGGAAATTATTTAATCAATTCAAGGACTTGGTATCGACAAGCACATCGCTGTACACACCGCTGTAAGGTTTGCCGACATAAAAAAACCGCCCGGAGGCGGTTGCGCAGAGAGGCGGCCAGCGAGCTGGCCGTCTGCTTACTTGCCGCGCGCCGCGCGCGCCTTCGCGGCGATGCGCATGCGCAGCGCGTTGAGCTTGATGAAGCCGCCCGCATCCGCCTGGTTGTAGGCGCCGCCGTCTTCATCGAAGGTCGCGATGTTCATGTCGAACAGCGAATCGGTCTTCGAATCGCGCGAGACGACGATGACGTTGCCCTTGTAGAGCTTCACGCGCACCCAGCCGTTGACGGTCTTCTGGGTGTGGTCGATCAGGGTCTGCAGCGCGACGCGCTCCGGCGCCCACCAGTAGCCGTTATAGATCAGGCTGGCGTAGCGCGGCATCAGGTCGTCCTTCAGGTGCGCCACTTCGCGGTCCAGGGTGATCGATTCGATCGCGCGGTGGGCCTTGAGCATGATGGCGCCGCCCGGGGTTTCGTAGCAGCCGCGCGACTTCATGCCGACGTAGCGGTTCTCGACCAGGTCGAGGCGGCCGATGCCGTGCTTGCCGCCGAGGCGGTTCAGCTCGGTCAGGACCTCCGCGGCGCTCATGCGCTTGCCGTTCAGCGCGACGATGTCGCCCTGCTCGTACTCGATGTCGAGGTACTCGGCGTCGTTCGGCGCCTGCTCCGGCGAGACGGTCCAGCGCCACATCGATTCCTCGGCTTCCGCGCTCGGGTTTTCCAGGTGGCGGCCCTCGAAGGAAATGTGCAGCAGGTTGGCGTCCATCGAGTAGGGCGCGCCGCCGTTCTTGTGCTTCATGTCGACGGCGATGCCGGCGTCTTCCGCATACTTCAGCAGCTTCTCGCGCGAGAGCAGGTCCCATTCACGCCATGGCGCGATGATCTTGACGTCCGGTTTCAGGGCGTAGGCGCCCAGTTCGAAACGCACCTGGTCGTTGCCCTTGCCGGTCGCGCCGTGCGAGATGGCGTCGGCACCGGTGTCAATGGCGATCTCGATCAGGCGCTTGGCGATCAGCGGACGCGCGATCGAGGTGCCCAGCAGGTATTCGCCTTCGTAGACGGTGTTCGCGCGGAACATCGGGAACACGAAGTCGCGCACGAATTCTTCGCGCACGTCGTCGATGTAGATGTTTTCCGGCTTGATGCCGAACTTGATCGCCTTGGCGCGCGCCGGTTCCAGCTCTTCGCCCTGGCCGAGGTCGGCGGTGAAGGTGACGATTTCGCAGTTGTAGTGATCCTGCAGCCATTTCAGGATGACCGAGGTATCGAGGCCGCCGGAGTAGGCGAGGACTACTTTTTTAATGTCGCTCATGGATGTTCCAGTGAAGGGAGGGAGGTGGGGACTAAATGGTCAGCCGGCCCATGGGGAGTCCGTCGCGGCAGGACCGGGGCGGACGGGTCGACGATCAAACATAGGATGGGTGCTTCAGCTAATAAAAACGTTCAAACGGGTACGCGGCAAACGGCCTCGATATTGTGGCCGTCCGGGTCGAGCACGAAGGCGCCGTAGTAATCCGGATGGTAGTGCGGGCGCGGACCGGGTGCGCCGTTGTCGCGCCCGCCCGCCGCCAGCGCGGCCTCGTAGAAGGCGTCGACCAGCGCGCGGCTGGCCACGCGGAAAGCCACGTGCACCGGCGGATGGTTCACCGGCCGCGCCGCACTCGCGCCCGCGATCCAGAAGTCAGGGAGAGGCGGCTCGCCGAAACCGGCGGCATCGGTGCTGCCCGTCAGGGCGGCCGGGACGTTGACAAGCAGGGTATAGCCGATCGGCGCCAGCGCCTGCGTGTAGAAGGCGCAGCTGCGTTCGAAATCGGAGACGTTCAGGCCGGTGTGGTCGATCATTTACTTATCCTCGATGCGTCCGAGCAGCAGGTATTCGATCAGGGCCTTCTGCACGTGCAGGCGGTTCTCGGCCTCGTCCCAGACCACCGACTGCGGGCCGTCGATGACCTCGGCCGCGACTTCCTCGCCGCGGTGCGCCGGCAGGCAGTGCATGAACAGGGCGTCGGGCGTCGCACGCGCCATCTTGGCGGCGTCCACGATGAAGCCGTCGAAGGCCTTCAGGCGCTCGGCGTTCTCCTTCTCGTAGCCCATGCTGGTCCAGACGTCGGTGCTGACCAGGTGCGCGCCCTGGCAGGCGTCCGAAGGATTGTCGAACAGGGTGAAGCGCTGCGTCGACACCAGCTTCGGATCGATCTCGTAGCCCTTCGGGGTCGAGACGTTCAGGTGGAAACCGAACACCTCGGCGGCCTGCAGCCAGGAGTACAGCATATTGTTGGCGTCGCCGATCCAGGCCACCGTCTTGCCGGCGATCGGGCCGCGGTGCTCGTAGAAGGTAAAGATGTCGGCCAGCACCTGGCAGGGGTGGTGTTCGTTGGTCAGGCCGTTGATCACCGGGACGCGCGAGTTGGCGGCGAAACGCTCGATGATCTCCTGGCCGAAGGTGCGCACCATGATGATGTCGCACATGCGGGACATGACCTGGCCCGCGTCTTCCACCGGCTCGCCGCGGCCCAGCTGGCTGTCGCGGGTGTTCAGGTAGATCGCGGCGCCGCCCAGCTGGTGCATGCCGGCCTCGAAGGACAGGCGGGTGCGGGTCGAGCTCTTCTCGAACACCATCACCAGGGTGCGGTCGACCAGCGGGTGGTAGACCTCGTAGGCCTTGAATTTGCGCTTGATGACCTTGGCGCGCTCGATGACG
>Ga0209023_10003010_pt1 | contig 20401 bp, 12 predicted proteins | sample LakOneMetagenome_FD_187468 | JGI IMG/M metagenome (GOLD analysis project Ga0209023, IMG submission 187468) | Freshwater and sediment microbial communities from Lake Erie, Canada (SPAdes) (version 2) | ecosystem: Environmental > Aquatic > Freshwater > Lentic | place: Lake Erie, Canada...
TAAACCCGCCTATCGCGCATCGTCGGCGTCGAGACGGTTAGCCGATCGACGGGATGCGCGCCCGTACGGGGGCTCTTGGGTATCAGAGCTGAAACACGCTCGCTTGGCCCAATCCTCACGCAAGAACAGCTTCTGCGAAGCGGACAGGTCGAGCCGAAACGCACAAACAACATCACGGTCATCCGGGTTCGCCCCGGCCGCTTCGCGCCTCCCCGACTAGCTCAGCGGTTCTCCGTTTGAGATCGCGAACTCGCGTCCAATGCCCGGACGCCCCCTCCGTCACGCTGCGTATTCGCAGCGCGCCACCTCCCCCGTTTCACGGGGCAGGAGAAGAGCGCTCCCTCCTGCCCCGTAGCGAAGCGTGCGGGGGAGGTGGCGCGGCGCGAAGCGACGTGACGGAGGGGGCGTCCCGGCGATGGCCGCATCAGCAACCAACCCAGGAGAACACCCCCATGCCCAAGTCCAAACCACCCCGCAGCCGCTATCGCCCGCTTCGCCGCGTCAACAAGACGACGGAGCGCGCGATGATGATCTATGACCGGCTGGAAGAGGTCACCGAAAAGCTGCATCGGCAGATCGCGCCCTTTCTCGACCAGATCCCGGCGCGCGAGCGCACGCTGATGCTGACCCTGCTGGCCGACAACCGCGCCCAGATCGCCGGCGGTCGGGCCGACATCCTGCAGCCCAGCGCCACGCCCGTGCTGGACGAGCTGATCCGGCAGGACACCGAGCGCCGGCGCAAGACGCCACATTGACTCCCCCGTCCCCGCCCGTATTTTCCGCCCGTTCGCGTAACTGGCGCTAGTGATGGGCAACCATCGGGGAGCGCGGACCGGCTCGCTTTCATGAGAAAGCGAGCTTGCAAAAATGCTTGCGAGCGGACGCAAAACCGGCGTCCACTTTTGCTGCTCGCAAGCCGCCGCGCGCCTGGGCTCCCTCACCGTCTTCCACCAGACCCGGAGTCCCGCCGTGCCCGCCGCCCCCGACTATCCGTCCGCCCCCGATCTCGTTTCGCCCAAGCGCGCCCTGCTGTCGGTCTCCGACAAGACCGGCCTGGTCGAGGCGGCCAAGGTCCTGCACGACGCCGGGGTCGAGCTGGTCTCGACCGGCGGCACCAAGGCGGCCATCGCCGCGGCCGGCCTGCCGGTGAAGGACGTGTCGGACCTGACGGGCTTTCCCGAGATGATGGACGGCCGGGTCAAGACCCTGCACCCCATCGTCCACGGCGGGCTTCTCGGGGTTCGGGATGCTCCCGAACATGCGCAAGCCATGGCCGACCACGGCATCGGCGGCATCGATATCCTGTATGTGAACCTCTATCCGTTCGAGGCCACGGTCGCCAAGGGCGGCAGCTACGCCGAATGCGTCGAGAACATCGACATCGGCGGCCCGGCCATGATCCGCTCGGCGGCCAAGAACCACGGCTATGTCGCCGTCTGCACCGACCCGGCCGACGTGGCCGAAGTGCTGGACGCGCTGACGGCCGGCGGGACCACCCTGGCCCTGCGCCAGACCCTGGCGGCCCGCGCCTATGCCCGCACGGCGGCCTATGACGCGGCGATCTCGGCCTGGTTCGCGGGAGCCCTCGGCCAGGACTTCCCGGCCCGCAAGGCGATCGCCGGCGAGCTGCGCCAGGTGATGCGCTATGGCGAGAACCCGCACCAGAAGGCGGCCTTCTATGCCTTCCCCAATCCCCGCGTCGGCGTGGCCACCGCCACCCAGCTGCAGGGCAAGGAACTGAGCTACAACAACATCAATGACACCGACGCGGCCTTCGAGCTGATCGCCGAGTTCGATCCGGCCCAAGGCCCGGCCGTGGCGATCATCAAGCACGCCAATCCGTGCGGCGTGGCCGTCGGCGGCAGCCAGCGCGAGGCCTATGAGCGGGCCCTGGCCTGCGACCCGACCTCGGCCTTTGGCGGCATCGTGGCGGTCAATTCGCGCCTGACCCGCGAGGCGGCCCTGCAGATGGTCGAGATCTTCACCGAGGTGGTGATCGCCCCGGAAGCCGACGACGACGCCATCGCCGTGTTCGCGGCCAAGAAGAACCTGCGCCTGCTGGTGACCGGCGGCCTGCCCGACGCCCTGTCGACCGGCGACACCTTCAAGAGCGTGGCCGGCGGCTTTCTGGTGCAGTCGCGCGATGACGCGCGGATTACCGCGTCGGACCTTAAGATCGTGACCAAGCGCCAGCCGACCGACACCGAGGTGCGCGACATGCTGTTCGCCTTCACCGTGGGCAAGCACGTCAAGTCCAACGCCATCGTCTATGCCCGCGACGGCCAGACCCTGGGCGTGGGCGCCGGCCAGATGAACCGCAAGGACTCGGCCCGGATCGCGGCGCTGCGGGCCGCCGATTTCGGCCTCGACCTGAAGGGCTGCGCCTGCGCTTCGGAAGCCTTCTTCCCGTTCGCCGATGGTCTGATCCAGGCGGCCGAGGCCGGGGCCACGGCGATCATCCAGCCGGGCGGTTCGATGCGCGACGGCGAGGTGATCGAGGCCGCCGACAAGCTGGGCCTGACCATGGCCTTCACCGGCGTTCGGGTGTTCAGGCACTAGGATCCGGATGATGCAAAGCGCCACCTGGGGAACCAAGGTCATCGAGCACTCGCGGGTGTTCAAGCCCGCGGGACCCGGCCCGTTCCCGGTGGCGCTGATCCTCCACGGCTGCGGCGGCAAGACGCCGTTCCTGGAAGCCTATGCCCAGACGGCGGTCGAGGCCGGCTATGCCGCGATCGTCGTCGATTCGCTGAAGCCTCGGGGGATGTCGACCCTGGACGCCAAGCTGACGGTCTGCACCGGCGTGCGGCTGCATGGGCTCAAGCGGGCGGCCGACCTGTTCGGCGTGATGGCCTGGCTGGAGGACCAGCCCTGGGCCGACGCCGAGCGGCTGTTTCTGGCCGGCTGGAGCCACGGCGGCTGGACGATCATGGACGGCTACGCGATCGGGGCCAACGCCGCCCGGGTCACGGGTCTGGTCGACGCCGATCCGGCCCGGCTGCGGGCGCGGGTCAGGGGCGCGCTGCTGGTCTATCCTTTCGCCGGCTTTCCGGCCCTGACCACCCGCCACGGCTGGGGCGCCGGCGGCCCCCGGGTGTTCTCGGTGCTGGCCGGTCGCGACCAGGTGGTGGGCTGGAAGGCCCCCCAGCGGGCGCTGCAACGGCTGACCCTGGACGGGCTGAGCGTCGACACGGTGTTCCATGCCGACGCCACCCACGCCTTCGACGACGACAAGGCCAATGATCCGCGCTCCCGGTATCGGCCCGACCTGCTGGCTCAGACGCGGGACTATTTCGGGAAGGCCCTGACGGAGACCCTGAGCGACTAGGCGGTGGTCGCCTTGGGCCGCAGGATCGGGGTCGGGCCGCGATAGAGGCGGCGCCAGAACCACTCCAGCGGGCCCATGCTGAAGCGGTCCATCCACCACTTCGACCACAGGATCTGGACGATCCAGATGGCGATGACGATCAGGGCCAGGCCGGGCCGGTCGACCTTGCCATGCAGGCTCAGGCCCCGGCCGCCATAGAAGATCGCGGTCATGATGAACGACTGGGCCAGATAGTTGGTGAAGGCCATTTGGCCGACGGGGGCGAGGATTTCCGGGATCTTCTTCCAGAAGCCCGCCGACCGCGAGGCGAACACCACCAGGCTGACATAGGCCAGGGTGGTCAGGGGCGCGGTGGCCATCTGGACGACGCCGGCGATCATGCCCAGCGGCTTGGGCAGGCCGGTCACGGCGACGGTGATGAACAGCGCGCCGGTGACCGCCAGGGCCAGCAGGCCGATGACGGTGAGGATGACATAGGTCTTCTTCGAGGCCTCGCCGGTGAAGACGCCGGTCTTGAAGCAGCCCAGGCCGATCAGCATCAGGCTGCTGGTCATCAGGGCGATGACCGGCTCGCCGGCCAGCAGGGGCAGGCGGTCCTTGGCGTTCTGGATCAGCGACTGCATGAACGTGCCGGCGTACTGGGCGGCGGCGGCGCTGTTCCTGGCGGCGTCCTTGGCGGTCTGGGCCGCCTCCTTGGCCGCATCCTGGGGGATCAGCATCGAGGCGGCCATGCCGGCGGCCATCATCAGCGAGAAGCCGATCCAGATGCCGATCCCGACCTTGAACAGCCGCTTGGGCGCCCAGGAGCGGGCGAGCATCACCATGAAGCCGGCCAGGGCGTAGCTGAGCAGCACGTCGCCGAACCAGATGGCGAAGCCGTGCAGCAGGCCAAAGACCACCATCCACATCAGCCGCTTGCGCAGGATCGCGCCCCGCTCGATCTCGGACCGCTCGCCGCCGACCAGGAAGATCGAGACGCCGAAGAGCATGGCGAACAGGGTCACGAACTTGCGCTGGAACAGCCACTGGGTGACGACCCAGACCGAGACCGTGTCGGTCCCCGTGCCGTGCGGCCAGTGGCGCACCGACTCGGCCAGGCCCGCCGTGACGGCGAAGTCCGGCGCGTTGCACAGCAGGATGCCCAGCACCCCCAGACCCCGCAGGGAATCCAGCAGGACGATGCGATTCTTGACCATGAGCCCCCCAAGGCGTTGCCGTCCGAGCCTAATCCGACCGGGGCAGGCTCCACAACCTCAAGTCAGGGCGTCGGGCGACCGGTCCGGAGTCCGGATCAGAACCAGGGCGCCGGCGATCATGAACAGGGCCGAAACCGCCACCGCGATGCGCTGGTCGCCGATGGCCCGCGTGCCGATGGCGATGACCAGCGGGGCCATGAAGGCCGTGGCCTTGCCCGACAGCGCGTACAGCCCGAACCACCGTCCGGTCTCGCCGGCCGGCGCCAACTGGGCCATCCAGGCCCGCAAGCTGGCCTGGGCGGGCCCGAAGGTCAGGCCGACAAACAGGCTGAAGAACAGGAACATCCGCTCGGGCGTGCTGGAAAACAGCGCCCCGCCCGGAACGGCCGGCGCGACCGGCAGGGCGAAGAACAGCGTGTCGCGGCCCACGCAACCGACCCCGGCCGCGCCGAACAGCACCACCGCCACGGCGATCAGCACGGTCTTCTTCGAGCCCAGCTTCTGATCGACCCGGCCGCCGACGAAGGTGCCGATCCCGGCCGTGACCGACAGGGCGATGGCGTAGAGGCCCAGCTGCGTGGTCGTCCAGCCGAACAGCCCGGCGGCCAGCACGCCGCCAAAGGCGATGAAGCTGGAAATGCCGTCGCCCAGCAGCATGCGGCCGATCAGGAACTTCAGCATGTGCGGCTTGGTCGGCAGGCTCCTGATCGTCGCCCACAGCTCGGCCAGGGGCCGCGCGCCGGTGGCGGGCGGCGGGGTCGGGGCGCTGATCATCAGCGGCCAGCTGAACATCAGGAACCACACCGCCACCATCGGCCCGACGATGCGGTCGGGCTCGTGCAGCGCCTTGTCGAGACCCAGCAACGGACGGTCGGGCAGGGAAAAGGCGAACAGCACGATGAACAGCGAGATCAGCGCGCCGACATAGGCCAGGGCCCAGGCCGTGCCCGACAGCCGTCCGACCTGGCCCGGCCTGGCGACGATCGGCAGCAGCGCGTTCATCACCGAGCCGCCCAGCTCGGCCGTGACGCCGGCGATGACCAGGCAGGCCAGGATCGGCAGGATGCGCGAAGGATCGCCCGGCGTCGCCAGCCACAGGCCGGCGCTGGCCAGTACGAACGGAACCGCCAGGCCCACCAGCCAGGCGCGCGGATTGCGCCGCGCATCGACGCTGGCCCCGACCAACGGACTGAGGATGGCGATGGCCAGGCCCGACACCGCGCCGGCATAGCCCAGCAGGCTCTGGCCCCGCGCGGCGTCGCCGACAAAGCCGGCCGCGAAATAGGGCGTGAAGATGAAGGTCGCGATCAGCGCCCAATAGGGCTGCTGCGCCCATTCATAGGCCGCCCAGGCGACGCGTCGCCGATCACCCTGGTCCATGGTCGCGCCCCCGCCCGGTCTCCCTCTCCCCGAAAGGGAGACCGCTCCACTTTAACCCGCGTTGGCCAATTCGCGCAGCGCGGCGTTGGCGATGGTCAGCTTGGCGAAGGTCCACCCGCCGCCGGCGTTCTCGATGTCCTCGACGGTGCGCCTGGCCGAGCGGACACGGTCCATGCGCAGGGCGGCCCACGAGGTCACCGCCGCCTTGGCCGACAGCTCGTCCTCCCCCGCCTGAGCATTGGCCGAGAACTTCAGCACCGCCTGGGTGATGGCCGTCTGCTCGCTGAGCAGGTCCTCGATCAGGCGGCGGACCGCCAACCGTTCGAAGGCGTCGCCGCCGACGAACGAGCCCGCCGCGCCGCGCAACCGGTCAAAGCCGAAGGCTGCACCGGTCTGGTGGTAAAGGCGCGCCACGTCCTTGACGGTCCAGCTGGAGGCGCTGGCCAGGTCGACCAGATCGGCGGCGATGGTCAGAGGCTGCAGCGCGGCCACGCCCTGGGCCAGGGCCTCGGGGGCGCCGTCGGCGACATAGGTCTTGACCCGCTTGGCCACGGCCTTCTGCTCGAAGGCCGACAGCACCGCCGGGGTCATGGCGCGCAGCTCGGCGACGGACGGCCCGTAACTGTCCACCAGCGCCTTGACCGAGACCTTGTCGCGGAAGGCGCGACGGGCGAGCCAGAAGGTCAGGCTGCGCAGGGCGTAGGACAGAGCCTTGTAGAGCGCCGTCTGGCCCTCCGCCGAGGCGTGATTGTCCAGACCCGAGACCTGATCCCAGAGGGCGTCGATCCCCAGGATCTCGCGCGCCGCCGTAAACCCGGTGATCAGGGCGTCGGTGTCGCACCCGGCGGCCGCCTTCAGACGCGTCGCGAAGGTGGGGCCGCACATGTTGACCATCTGGTTGCCGACCACCGTGGCGATGATCTCGCGCTTCAGGCGGTGCTTCTGCATCTGGTCGGCGTAGCGATCCAGACCCTTGGGGAAGTAGCCGCGCAGGGTCGCTTCGAACCACGGATCGTCCGGAGCGTCGGAGGCGACGATGTCGTCGAACAGGTCCAGCTTGCCATAGGCCAGCAGCACCGCGAGCTCGGGTCGGGTCAGGCCCTTGCCTGCCTGTTTGCGTTCAAGAAGCGTCGTGTTGGTCGGCAAACCCTCAACCTTGCGGTCCAGGCGGCCTCGGCTTTCCAGGTCGACCATGTAGCGGATCTGGGCGTCCACCTCGCTGGTCGCGTCGCTTTCCAGCAGTGTCAGGGCCAGGGTCTGGTCGTAATTGTGCTCCAGCACGTGTTGGGCGACATCGTCGGTCATCGAGGCCAGCAGGGTGTTGCGGCTGGGGCGATCAAGCTCCCCCGACCTTTCGAGCAGGCCGGTCAGGATCTTGATGTTGACCTCGTGGTCGGAGCTGTCGACGCCGGCCGAATTATCGATGGCGTCGGTGTTGATGTGTCCGCCATTGCTGGCGAACTCGATCCGACCAGCCTGCGTAAGGCCCAGATTGGCGCCCTCGCCCACCACCTTGACCCGCAGGTCCGAGCCGTTGACGCGGATGGCGTCATTGGCCTTGTCGCCCGCGTCGGCGTTGCTTTCGCCCCTGGCCTTCACATAGGTGCCGATGCCGCCGAGATAGAGCAGCTCGGCCCTGGACTTCAGGATCGCGGTCATCAGTTCGGCGGGCGAGACAGCCTCGGCCTTGATCTCGAACAGGGCCCGGACTTCCGGCGACAGCGGAATGCTCTTGAGACTGCGGGGGAAGACGCCGCCGCCGGCCGAGATCTTCGACTTGTCGTAGTCGTCCCAGGACGAGCGCGGCAGCTTGAACATCCGGTCGCGCTCTGCCCACGAAGAGGCCGCGTCCGGATTGGGATCCAGGAAGATGTGGCGGTGGTCGAAGGCGGCCAGCAGCCGGGTCTGTTTGGACAGCAACATGCCGTTGCCGAACACGTCGCCGCTCATGTCGCCGACGCCGACCACCGTGAAGGGCTCGGTCTGGATGTCCTTGCCCATCTCGCGGAAGTGGCGCTTGACCGCTTCCCAGGCGCCGCGGGCGGTGATGCCCATGACCTTGTGGTCGTAGCCGACCGAACCGCCCGAGGCGAACGCGTCGCCCAGCCAGAAGCCGTAGTCCTCGGCCACGCCATTGGCGATATCGGAGAAGGTCGCCGTGCCCTTGTCGGCGGCGACGACCAGATAGGGGTCCTCGCCGTCATGCACCACCACCGAGGCCGGCGGCACGACCTTGTTTTCGGCGTCGATATTGTCGGTGATGTCCAGCAGACCCGACAGGAAGGTCTTGTAGGCGCGGATCGCCTCGGCCTGGATCGCGTCGCGATCACCGCCGCGCGGCAGCTGCTTGGGATAGAAGCCGCCCTTGGAGCCGACGGGCACGATCACCGCGTTCTTGACCTGCTGGGCCTTCACCAGTCCCAGCACCTCGGTGCGGAAGTCGTCGCGACGATCGGACCAGCGCAGGCCGCCGCGCGCCACGGGACCGAAGCGCAGGTGCACGCCCTCGATGTGCGGGGCCGAGATGAAGATCTCGCGATAGGGCTTGGGGGCCGGCAGGTCTTCCAGCTCACGCGAGGCGATCTTGAAGCTGATATAGGGCTTGGGCTGACCATCGTCGGCGGGTTGATAAAAGTTGGTCCGCAGGATCGCGCCGACCAGGGCGGCGATCCGGCGCAGCACGCGGTCGGCGTCCAGGCTCTCCACCGCCTGCAGCGCCTCGCCGATCTTGGCCTCGACGGCCTTGGCCTGTTCCTGGCGGGTCTTCAGGTCCACCAGGATGGCCGGGTCAAACTTGGTCTGGAATAGATCCAGGATCAGGCGCGCCACGCCCGGATGATCGGTCAGGGCCTGTTCCTGCACGCCCTGGCTGGGGTCGAGACCCGATTGCTGGCGGTAGCGGGCCAGGGCGCGGATCAGCGCCGCTTCACGCCAGCCGATGCCCAGCTCCAGCACCAGACGGTTGAAGCCGTCGCTCTCGGCGCGTCCCGTCCAGATGGCGACGAAGGCAGCCTCGAAGGCCAGCTTCACATCGGCGAAGGTCAGGTGCGCGCCCTGTTCGTCGGCCAGAACGAACTCGTGCACCCAGACGGGCGCGCGCTCGCCGGTTCCGGCGGTCGGCGAGATCTTGTGGCCGTCCTCGATCAGCGCCTTCAGGCCCATGTGCTCGAGGATGGGCAGGACGTCGGCCAGGGGGGCGGCGGCGCCCGGTCGATAGAGCTTGAAGCGGAATGTCACCGCGCTGTCGTCGGGACGGCGGAAGGCGCGCACGCGCACGGCCTCGTTCGGCGCCAGGGCGTCGACAACCTCGATATCGGCCAGGGCCTCGGCGGCGTCATACTGGTCGCGATAGCCGGGCGGGAAGGCGCCGGCATAGCGCGCCAGGGTCTCGGCCACCCGGCCAGGCGCGCCGCCGTCGCGGATCGCGGCCTCGAAACGATCTTCCCAGGTGCGGGCGGTCTCGGCGATGGCGGCTTCCAGCGCCGCGAGGTCGGGCTCGCGGTGATCGCCGGGGGTAACGCCGACGATGAAATGGACCCGCGCGAGCGGCGCGTCGGAGAAGCTGGGATAGTAGGCCGAGACCCGCCCACCGAAGGCGTCGGACAGAAGTTTGCCGGCCCGTTCGCGCACGCCGGAATCGTAGCGCTCGCGCGGCACGAACAGCAGAGCGGAGATGAAGCGGTCAAAGGGGTCGCGGCGGCTGAACAGTCTCACGCGCGGCCGGTCATAGAGGTGGAGCACGCCCAGGGCCATGCTCAGCAACTCGTCGGTATCGGTCTGGAACAGCTCGTCGCGGGGCCAGGTCTCGAGGATATTGCGCAGGCGCTTGCCGTTGTGGCTGTCGGGATCCTTGCTGGCGCTGTCCAGAACGTGGGCCACCTTTCGGCGGATCAGCGGCACGTCATGGGCCGGGGTCTCATAGGCCTCGGCGGTGAACAGACCCACGAAGCGGACCTCGCCCGAAGGCTTGCCGTCGGCGCCGTACCGGCGCACCCCGACATAGTCCATGTAACCGCGACGATGGACCCGCGACCGCAGGTTGGACTTGGCGACCACGATGGGATCGCCGATCTCGATGTGATTGCGCACCTGCCGCGACAGGATGGCCGGCTCGCTGCCCCGGCGCAACACCGTGCGGGCCTGGTCGCGCAGGACGCCCAGGCTGCCCTCCGGCTGGTACAGCGGCTCCTCGGCCGCATAGCCGCCATCTGCGGTGCGGGGGTATTCGTAGACCCGGGCGCCCAGGAAGACGAAGTGGTCGTCGGCCAGCCAGTCAAGGAAGTCCATGTCCTCGGCCCGCGCCTCCGCCGGAATGGCGACCTTGGTGTCGCGCAGTTCGACGATCGTGCGGCGCATCAGGTTGCGCATGGCCTCGAAGTCCTGCACGGCCAGGCGAACATCGGCCAGGGCGTCGCCGACGGCCTGGATCAGGGCCGCTTCGCGGTCCTCGCCCACAGGGGCCAGGTAGATCTGGATCATCGAGCGGCGCTGGCCGCCAACCTCGACCACCGGGTGGAACATGGCCCGGACCTGAAAGCCCGCCTCGGCCACCGCGCCCATGATGCTGTCAACCAGGAAGGGACGGTCCTGCTGGACGATCTCGAGAAGGTCGCCGCGCAGATGGGTCCCGTCGGGCCTGCGCGCCTGACGCAGACGGATGGCCGGCTCGGCCACTTCGGTCACATCCTCACCGTAGCGCCAGAAGTCGGCGAGGGCGCGGGCGGTGTCGCCCGCGTCGAACCCTGGCAGTTCGTCAGCCGACCAGTCATCCTGAGCCTGGGCGAGGAAATGAGCGGCCTGAGCCGGCAGCGCATCGGCGGCATGACCCAGAGCCTGAGCGAACGCCTTCAGCAACGGACCGCCCACGGCCGAAGCCTGGAGGTCATTTTTTTCACCAGACATGGGATTTCCTCGCGAATTTTTGGCGACAACCTAGACTTTTCGGGCCGCGATTCAACCAGCGCATCGAGAATCCGCCAAGGATCTTGCCGGTTCAATCCTGCTGGGAATGTAGGGAGAAAACGGAGGCGCCGCCGGTGGGGGGAAACCGGCGGCGCTGACCCGCCGGGGGGGGCTGGCGGGCGTTTTCCGCTTCGGACGCGCCGGAGAACCAGGCTGCGTCGCGCGGGGGTCCGACTGGGGGGCGCCGGACCAGACAGAGATAGGCGCCGCGTTCAGGATTTTAAGTCCCCCTTGGCGACTTTCTGTCGGGCGCCCGACTTTGGCTTTTCCGCCTTTAATGTCTCACTGGCCGGCGGCGGGCCAGCGCCCTGAGGATCGCCGTCCTCGGACAGCAGGATGGCGATCCAGCGGGAACCGTCGAACTGGGCCAGGATGACCATGAAGGCCACCGTGAGCGGGGTGGACAGGAACATGCCCGGCACCCCCCACAACGCGCCCCATACCGCCAGGGAGAGCAGCACCACCGTGGGGTCCATGTTGAGACTGTCGCCTTGCATGCGCGGCAGGACGATGTTGCCGACCACGAAATAGATCGCCTGAAGCGCCACGAACAGGATGATCGCCGGCAGGAAGCTGTCGGGAAACTGCACGATGGCGAACAGCGGCGGCAGGAAGCAGCCGATGGCGCCGCCCAGGATCGGGATGTAGCTGGCGAGGAAGATCAGGAAGGCCCAGAAGAAGGCGTTGTCGAGCCGCAGCAGCGCCATCACCAGCCACGCGCCGACCGCGATCATCAGGCCGGTGACGGTCTGGATCCACAGATACTGCTCCACCCCATCGCGGATACGGTGAAACAGCACCATCGCCTTGTCCCGCTCGCCGCCCTGCGGAAACAGAGACACGATCTTGCGGTTGAAACCCCGGCGAGAGGCTATGATGAAGCCCAGATAGATCAGCACGAGCACGGCGCTGGCGGCGAAGTTCTGCAGGCTCTGGGCCGCGGCGCCGATATAGCGTTGCGGATTGAGCTGGGTGATCAGGTCGCCCAAGGTCGGGGCGACATGGATGCCGACCGCATGGGCCAGCCTGGCGATCACGTCGTTGAGCCTGGGCGCATAGGCCTTCAGCTGGTCGACAAAGCTGGCGCTGTTCTCGGCCACCACCCATACAGAAAGGCCAAACAGTACGGTCAGCAGGACGATCGCGGTCGGCAGGGCCACGCGCTTGGGGAAGCGCGCCCGGATGGTCAGCACCCGCGAAAAGCTGTCGATCATCACCGCCAGGAAGACCGCCAGGGCCAGCGGCGTGAGGATGTCGCGCATCCACAGCAGCGCCGCGCCGCCCGCGATGACCGCCAGGAAGACCACGGCGTTGCGAGTGGCGGCGGACGACGAAACGGTCATTCAAGAACTCCTGGAGATCGTAACACTTTGCCTACCGCGATTGGCGCGGCGCAAGGGCGCGGTTAGGCTCAGTGCTCAAGTTTGGAGGATGTTGCATATGACCTTGTCGATTGGTGAAGGCGAAATCCTGATCGGGCTGGGCGAAGGTCCGGTGACCCAGCGACTCGACCGCTCCAATCGGCACGGCGTCGTGGCGGGCGCGACCGGGACTGGCAAGACCGTCACCCTTCAGATCATGGCCCAGGCCTTTTCCGACGCCGGCGTGCCCGTCTTCGCCGCCGACGTGAAGGGCGATCTTTCTGGCATCGCCATCGCCGGCGCGCCCAACGAGAAAATGCTGGCCCGCGCTGCCTCGATGGATCTGACCCTGAACCCGTCCGCTCCGCCGACCGTGTTCTGGGACCTGTTCGGCCAGAAGGGCCATCCGATCCGCACGACCATCTCGGAGATGGGGCCGGTGCTGCTGGCGCGCCTGCTGGAACTCAACGATGTGCAGGAAGGCGTTCTGACCATCGTCTTCCATGTCGCCGACAAGGACGGCCTACTGCTGCTCGACCTCAAAGACCTGCAGGCGGCCCTGAAATATGTCGCCGACCACGCCGCCGACATCGGCACGCTGTATGGCAATGTTTCGCCCGCCACGGTGGGCGCAATCCAGCGCAAGCTTCTGACCCTGCAGAGCCAGGGCGCCGACAACTTCTTTGGCGAGCCGGCCCTGAAGCTGGCCGACATCATGCGCACCGATGTCGCCGGGCGCGGCTATGTGAACCTGCTGGCCGCCGACAGGCTGATCCAGTCACCCAAGCTCTATTCGACCTTCCTGCTGTGGCTGCTGTCGGAACTGTTCGAGGAACTGCCCGAGCTGGGCGATGTGGACAAGCCTCGCCTGGTGTTCTTCTTCGATGAAGCCCATCTGCTGTTCAACGACGCGCCCAGGCCCCTGCTGGAAAAGATCGAGCAGGTCGTGCGCCTGATCCGCTCCAAGGGCGTGGGGATCTATTTCGTCACCCAGAACCCGGCCGACATTCCCGACGCCGTGCTGGGCCAACTGGGCGCACGCATCCAGCACGCCCTGCGCGCCTACACGCCCGCCGACCAGAAGGGCCTGAAGGCGGCCGCCCAGTCGTTCCGGATCAATCCGTCCTTTGACACGGCCGAGACCATCCAGGGCCTGGGCGTCGGCGAGGCCCTGGTCTCCACCCTCGACGCCAAGGGCGCGCCCTGCGTCGTGCAGAAGACCATGATCCGCCCGCCCGCCTCGCGTCTTGGCCCGCTGACGCCGGAAGAGCGCACGGCCCTCATCGCTCGCAGCCCGGTGTCCGGCCTCTATGACGCCGCCCAGGATCGCGCCTCGGCCTATGAGGTCCTGCAGGGCCGCGCCCAGGACGCCCTGCGCCAGAGCGAAGCCGCCGAGGATGCGGCCGAGGCGGAGAAGGTCCGGATCGCTGAAGAAAAGGTTCGGGCTCGGGAAGAGGCGCGCGAGACGCGCGCCGCTCCTCGCCCCCGCGCTTCAAATCGCCAGGGCATGGCCGAGACCTTCGCAAAGTCGCTGCTGCGTACGGTCGCCAGTCAGGCCGGGCGCGAGATCATGCGGGGCCTGCTTGGGGGCCTGAAGCGCGGTCGCTGATCGGGCTCAGGCGGCGGAACGCCTGGCGCGCTTGGGCGTCTGGGCGACCGCCGGGGCTGGAGCCGCCTTCGTCCAGGCGTCGAGCGTGTGCAGGGGCCCCGGCCGACCGATGGCGTAGCCCTGCAGCTCGGCGCAGTCCTCGCTGCGCAGGAAGTTGATCTGCTCCTGGGTCTCGACGCCTTCGGCGACGACCGGGATCTCCAGGCTGCGACCCAGACCCAGAACCGCGCGGACGATCACGGTGGCGCGGTCATGGCGGTGGATGTTTTCCACGAAGCTCTTGTCGATCTTGATCTTGTCGAACGGGAACGACTGCAGCGTCGAAAGCGACGAGAAGCCGGTGCCGAAATCGTCCATGGCGATGCGTACGCCCAGCGCCTTCAGCCGGCGCAGGTTATCGAGCGCCCGCTGATAGTCCTTGAACAGCGCGCTCTCGGTGATCTCCAGCTCCAGCCGGTGCGGCGACAGGCCGGTGGCGATCAGCACCTCGTGCACCAGGGTCGGCAGGGCGGGATTGTTCAGCTGCAGCGGCGACAGGTTGACCGCGATGCGCAGCGGCTTTTCCCACGAGGCGGCGTCGGCGCAGGCGCGACGCAGGACCCATTCGCCCAGCGGGGCGATCAGGCCGTTCTCTTCGGCCACCGGAATGAAGTCGAGCGGCGGGATCATGCCGCGCGTCGGATGCTGCCAGCGCACCAGGGCCTCAAAGCCACAGACCTCGCCATCGGAGGCGCGGGCCAGGGGCTGGTAGTAGACCACCAGTTCGCCGTCAGCGATGCCCTGCTTGAGGTCACGCGCCAGCGAGCGGCGCTCGCGGATCGACTCGTCCATCTCGCGCTTGAAGAAGCGATAGATTCCGCGGCCGCCTTCCTTGGCGCGGTACAGCGCCATGTCGGCATTGGCCATCAGCGACTCGGTCGTGCGGCCGTCATCGGGATAGAGGCTGACGCCCAGGCTGGCGCCCATGGCCAGGTCCTGGCCTTCGAACATGACCGGGGTCGCCAGGGCGTCGAGCAGCCGGCCCGACAGCTCGGCGGCGGCCGTGGGCTGATCGCCAGCGCCCACCTGCACCACCATGAATTCGTCGCCGCCCAGGCGCGCGGCGAAGGAGGGCGCCGAAACGGAATCCTGCAGACGGCGGGCGGTCTCGACCAGCAGGGCGTCGCCCGCCAGATGACCATGCTGGTCGTTGGCTTCCTTGAAGTGGTCCAGGTCGATGCAGATCACCGACAGGGTCTCGCCAGAAGCCTCGACCCGTTCGATGGCGGCGGCCAGGCGGGTCTGCAGCGAGTTGCGATTGGGCAGGCCGGTCAGGCCGTCATGCTCGGCCAGATAGCGGATCTTTTCCTCGGCCGAGCGGCGTTCGCGCAGGTCGCGGACCGCCAGCACGGTGAGGCCCGAGGTTTCGGTGCGGGCGCCGTCGTCCATCAGGCGCGAGAACACCTCGACGGGAATCTCGCGGCCGCCCTCGACCGGTTGCAGGACGCCCTCGCGACGCACGCCGTCGCGAGAGGCTTCGTCGCCGCTGAAGGTGAGGATCGCGCCGTACAGCGGCTTGCCCGTAAGCTCGTCCAGCGGCGCTCCGACCAGTTCGCAGAAGGCGGCGTTGGCGTCGTTGATGCGGCCGTCCTGGACGACCACGATGCCCTCATAGGCAGCGTTGGCCATGCGGCGGATGCGCTCGAGAGCCGAGCGCGTGGTCTGGGATTCGATCGCCACGGCGCCGAGGCCGCCCAGGATGATCAGGCCGGTGATGCTGGTGACGGCCAGGGTCAGGAAGCCGCCCGAAAGCAGCTGCTCGGGGACCACGATCGAAGTGTCGGGCACGATGGTGATGGCGCCCATGCCGGTGAAATGCAGGGCGCAGACGCCCAGGGTCAGGATGGCGCCGCCCAGAATCTGCTTGCCGATGCTCCGGGCGCGGCCCGCCAAGATCAGCGCGGCCGTGCAACCCGCCACGCCGAACAGGACCGAGGCGCCGACCGTGGCGTGCTCCCAGACCAGTTGGCCCTGGGTCACGAAGGCGGTCATGCCGGTGTAGTGCATGGAGGCGACGCCCATGCCCAGGATCAGGCCGCCGGCCATGTCATTGGTGCGCGTGCGCTGCGCCGAGGCGACGACAAAGCCAGACCCCATGAACAGGACGGCGATCATCAGGGACAAGAGGGTGCCGGTCGGGCTGTAGCCTGTCTTCAGGCCGGGATCGTAGGCGACCATGCCGATGAAGTGGGTGGCCCAGACGCCCGATCCGCAGACCAGGCCGGTCAGCAGCAGCCAGGCCGCTCTGACGAGGCCCTTGGCGCCGCGCATGCGTGAGTAGAGCCTGAACGCGGTGACGCATGCGGCGAAGCAAACGACCGCCGCCACGCCGACCAACCGATAGTCATGCTCGGTCGTCAGACAGGTCAAAACCTTCAACACACGCGGTTCCCCCGGGGTCACAACCCTCAGACGATACCGGGAGAGTTACAAATAAACCGTTTCAACGCGGGGTCGTGCGACAATCGGCCATGATCCCGTGGGATCAAGGGTCGGATCATCCCTGATCGACCGTCACCGACCCGTGGCGGCCTGCGCCTGATGCCAGCGCCAGGCGCTTCCCAGGATGGCGTCCAGATCGCGCGACGGCGTCCAGCCCAGTTCGGCGCGGGCCCTGGCGTTGTCTCCGACCAGGATCGGGGCGTCGCCGGGACGGCGGGCCGCCATCTGCACAGCCAACGGCTTGCCGGTCGCCCGTTCGACGCCGGCGATCAGCTCTTTCACCGTCGTGCCGTGGCCTGTGCCGAGGTTGTAGCTGGTGCTCGTCGCGCCATCGAGCAGGCGGTTTAGCGCCGCGACATGGGCGTCGGCCAGATCCAATACGTGCACGTAGTCGCGCACGGCGGTGCCGTCGCGGGTGTCGTAGTCGTCGCCGAAGATCGTGAAGTGCGAGCGCTGGCCCAGGGCCACCTGGATGGCCAGCGGGATGGCGTGGGTCTCGGGCTCGTGCCACTCGCCGATGCGGCCCTCAGGATCGGCGCCGGCGGCGTTGAAATAGCGCAGCACCGTGCTGCGGAAGCCGACATAGCGGCCATAGTCGGCCAGCGCCTGCTCGACCATCAGCTTGCTGCGGCCATAGGGATTGAGCGGGGCCTGGGGATGGGTCTCGTCCATCGGCAGTTTCACCGGATCGCCGAAGGTGGCGCAGGTCGAGGAAAACACCATCGCTTCGACGCCGGCCCGGCGCGCGGCCTCGATCAGGTTGATCGTGCCGGCGACATTGTTGTCGAAGAAGGCGCCGGGATCCTTGACCGACTCCCCGACCTCGATGCGAGCGGCGAAGTGCAGGACGGCGACGGGCTTGTGGGCGGCGAACACCGCGTCCAGCCGGGCGGCGTCGCGGATGTCGCCGATTTCCAGCGGACCCCACTGGACGTGCTCGCGGTGACCGTTGGACAGGTCGTCGAACACCACGGGCTTGAACCCCGCCGCCGCCAGGGCCAGACAGGTGTGTGAGCCGACATAGCCGGCGCCGCCGGCCACCAGAACGGTCCGCATGAAATCCCCCTTGCGACGCGAGGCTTCTGGCTATCGGCTTTGACCCGAGGTTGAAAGACCGATCTGGTTCATGGCGATCGTCGTCATGATGATGTCATCGCGGTGAGCGTCTTAGCCAGGCGGCTTGCCTCGGCGTCGCGATTGCTGGAATAGGCACAGGCGTCGCCCGTCGGGCGATGATCGATCGGATCAGGATGTTTCGATGCGCGTAGCGATGATTGGCACGGGTTATGTGGGCCTGGTGTCGGGGGCGTGTTTCGCCGATTTCGGTCACGTGGTGACGTGTATCGACAAGGATCCCAGCAAGATCGAGCGGCTCGAGAAGGGCGAGATCCCGATCTTCGAGCCCGGTCTGGATGACCTGGTCGCCCGCAACGTCCGCGAAGGCCGGCTGTTCTTCACGCTTGAAGGCGCCGACGCCATCAAGAACGCCGACGCGGTGTTCATCGCGGTAGGCACCCCGACCCGTCGCGGCGATGGCCATGCCGACCTGTCCTATGTCTACGCCGCCGCCGAGGAGATCGCCGGCCTGATCGATGGCTTCACCGTCATCGTCACCAAGTCGACCGTGCCGGTCGGCACCGGCGACGAGGTCGAGGCGATCATCAAGCGCGTGCGCCCAGACGCCCAGTTCGCCGTGGTCTCCAACCCCGAGTTCCTGCGCGAAGGCGCGGCCATCGAGGACTTCAAGCGTCCCGACCGCGTGGTGGTGGGGACGGAAGACGAACGCGCCCAGGCGGTGATGCGCGACCTCTACCGCCCGCTGAGCCTCAACGAGACGCCGATCGTCTTCACCGGACGCCGCACCAGCGAGCTGATCAAGTATGCGGCCAACGCGTTCCTGGCGATGAAGATCACCTTCATCAACGAGATGGCCGACCTTTGCGAGAAGGTCGGGGCCGACGTTCAGCAGGTGGCCAAGGGCATTGGCCTGGACAAGCGCATCGGCGGCAAGTTCCTCAATGCCGGTCCTGGCTATGGCGGCAGCTGCTTCCCGAAAGACACCATCGCCCTCGTCCGCACCGCCCAGCAGTATGGCGCGCCGGTCAAGCTGATCGAGACCACGGTGGCGGTGAACGACGCCCGCAAGAAGGCCATGGCCACCAAGGTCGCCGACGCCATCGGTTTGAGCGATCTGGCCGGCAAGACGATCGGCGTGCTGGGCGTGACCTTCAAGCCCAACACCGACGACATGCGCGACGCGCCGAGCCTGGACATTCTGCCTGCTCTGCAGGCCATGGGCGCGACGGTGCAGGCCTATGACCCCGAAGGCGCCAGGGAAGCGGCTCACATGCTGCCGGGCGTCGATTTTAAGGCTGGAGCCTATGAGGCCGCCGAGGGCGCCGACGCGCTGGTGATCCTGACTGAATGGGACCAGTTCCGCGCTCTGGACCTGGACCGACTGAAGCTGCTGATGGCCGCGCCGGTCGTCGTCGATCTGCGCAACGTCTACAAGCCCAGCGAGATGGTCCGTCACGGCTTTACCTACGCCTCCATCGGACGCGGCTGAGATGGCGGCGCCCATCATCGTCACGGGTGCGGCCGGCTTCATCGGCCTGCATGTGGCCGAGCGGCTGCTGGATCGCGGCGAGACGGTGATCGGGGTCGACAACTTCAACACCTATTACGACCCGGCGCTGAAGGCGGCGCGGGCAGCGCGGCTGGACGGCCGCGCCGGCTTCACGATGGTCCGCTTGGACATCGCCGAGCATGAGGCGCTGCTCGACCTCGTGAAGTCGTCCGGCGCCAAGCGGGTTGTGCACCTGGCCGCCCAGGCCGGGGTCCGCTACTCGATCGAGCATCCCTTCGCCTATGAGCGCTCAAACCTCGCCGGCCATCTCGCGGTGTTGGAGGCTTGCCGTCACAGCGGCGTCGAGCATCTGGTCTATGCCTCGTCCAGCAGCGTCTATGGCGACCGGCCGATCGACGGTTCGGGCTTCAAGGAGACCGATCCGGCCGACAAGCCGGTGTCACTCTATGCGGCCACCAAGCGCTCCTGCGAGATGATCAGCCAGAGCTATGCGGCGCTGTATGGCTTCCCGCAGTCAGGCCTCAGGTTCTTCACGGTCTATGGCCCGTGGGGTCGACCGGACATGGCCTACTACGGCTTCACCCAGAAGATCCTCGCGGGCGAGCCCATCGAGGTCTATGGCGAGGGCAAGATGGCCCGCGACTTCACCTATATCGACGACATCGTCGACGGGATCGTCGGCGTTCTCGACCACCCGCCGGCCCAGGGCGGGCACGAGGTCTACAACATTGGCGACAATGATCCGGTCGGGTTGATGGAGATGATCTCGACCCTCGAAGCCGCGCTCGGCTTCGAGGCAGCGAAGATCATGCGGCCGATGCAGCCCGGCGACGTCACCGCCACCTACGCCAATATCGACAAGCTCCAGGCGCTTACGGGTTACAAGCCGAAGGTGAAGCTGGCCGAGGGGCTCCGGAAGTTCGTCGAATGGCGACGGGCCTATTCCGGCGCCTGAACGGTCAGGGCCGCCGCGCGCTTTGACACCTGATGCTCGCGCCAGGAGATGAACAGGGTCGATCCCACAACGATGACCGCCCCGATCAGCGTCGCCGTCTTGGGGACCTCATGGAACAGCAGGAAACCGACCAGCACCGCGAAGACCAGCCGCGTATAGTCGATCGGCGCCATCACCGCCGCCTCGCCCGACTGCATGCCCTTGATATAGGCCCCCTGGGTCAGGGTGCCGATCACGCCCATGGCGGCCAGCAGACCAAGGTCGGGCAGGCTGGGCCAGCGCCAGACGAACAGGGCCGGCGGGATCGAGAACACCAGGCCCAGCACGGCCGCATAGACCAGCAGGGTGAAGGGCGAGTGGTCGCGGGTCATCACCTTCATGCCGGTGATGGTCAGGGCGAACAGCAGCGCCGCCGCCAGCGCCGCCGCCTGCGGCCAGCCCAGCCAGCCGCCGGAACCGTCCGCTCCGGGCTGCAGCATGATCAGCACGCCCAGGAACCCGACCACGGCCGCGCCGATCCGCAAGGGACCGATCGGAGATCG
>Ga0209023_10003011_pt1 | contig 20395 bp, 15 predicted proteins | sample LakOneMetagenome_FD_187468 | JGI IMG/M metagenome (GOLD analysis project Ga0209023, IMG submission 187468) | Freshwater and sediment microbial communities from Lake Erie, Canada (SPAdes) (version 2) | ecosystem: Environmental > Aquatic > Freshwater > Lentic | place: Lake Erie, Canada...
TTGTCTGTTTTTAGAGCGATTTATGGGTTTTATGCATTGTGTGTACTCAGTGAAAACACTTAGTATCGTGAAGGGATTTGTTAGGCATTAAATATTAATAAACTCGCTTGATTACAAGCTTGTGAACTTCGCTTAAAATACAAAAGGTCAGTTAGGATGCTTACCTTAAATTGAATAAAACACAAAAGGGCTATAAATTTTGAAAAAGAATATTCTATTCCTCGTAACAGGGATGACACCGCAGATTATTACCGAAACGGTCTGGGCGCTGGCATGTGATCCTGAAAATGAAGAAAAATGGGTACCTGATGAGGTACATGTCATGAGTACCGAACATGGACTGAATCAGGTTCGTGATCGCTTGTTTAATAAAGAAAACTTCAAAAATTTATTGGACAGTTTTCATTTGAAAAACATTAAGTTTGATGAAAGCTGTCTGCATGTGATTAAAAATAATCACAATCAACCTCTGCTAGATTTAAAAACCCCCGAAGATAATGAGCTAGCGGCGGATGCGATCTGTGAAAAAATTCGTAAATTTACTCAAGATGAACACGTGAGCCTACATGTGTCGATCGCTGGTGGGCGTAAGACAATGGGTTTTTATGCAGGATATGCATTGTCTTTATATGGACGTGCTCAAGACCGTATGTCTCATGTGTTGGTAGAAGAAAGATTTGAAACAGTTTCGGATTTTTATTTTCCTACGCCTGAAAGTTGTTTTGTGACTGATCGAAATAATAAATCTTGGGATGCCAAAGATGCACAGGTCTGGCTGGCTAATATTTCTTTTATTCGGATGAAAGATGCGATTAAGGGAAAACATCAATTAAAACAAGATGACAGCTTTACAACAGTAGTTCATAAAATTAATGAATCTTTTAATGATGTTAAATTACAGGTGAATGTTCATAACCGAACAATAAATGTAAATGATAAGTTTTTAATTGAGAGTTTATCTCCTCGAGCATTTGCGATGTTGCACTGGTTTGCAAGCCTTCGTAAAGAAGGGGGGGAGGGAATTATTGCACCTAAGATTGATGGTAATAGTACAAAGGTGTTACCAGAGGATTCAGCGCATATTCAGCGTTTGACTCATGATTATAAAAAATATTATCAAGATCTAAAAGATAGTGATTTAAAAGGCTTATGTGTAGATAAAAAGTTCTTTGAAGGTGTGAAATCTTTGCTCAAGACAGACCTTGAAAAATCACTAGGCTTAGAGTTGGCAGCAAAAATTGCCATTATTCAGCAAGGAAAAGAAAAGCCGTTTTATTTGGATTTGCATCCTGATGCGATTGAAATTGTAGATAAATTTGCTGATTAAGATGTAAGAGTTAAATGACTCAAATAATCTAAAGATAAAAATTGCTTAATTATACGCCTGAAAATTTTATTGTTTGGGTTACTACCAGTTTTAAATTATTTATAAGGACGAAATGATGTCTTACCATGCGTATTTGTTCGAAGCCCGAGGGATTCAGCGGTTTCTATTTTCCAGTGGAAAGTTGCGCGATATGTTGAATGGGAGTGAGCTCATTGACTATATCTGTGCGAAAAATGGCTATCTTGATCAGGTGTTGGAAAAGCTAGATCTTGCTCCAGCTACGCCGCGCCGCGCTGGTGGTGCGTTTTATCTGATCTTCAACAATAAAGCTGATGTACAGCGCATGCAGGCGACGTGGAGACTGGCTGTGGCTCAGTGGTTGCCAGGTCTGGAGTGTGTAGATGCTGTGGTTTTTGACGCTGCAAGCTATCGAGATGCGGTCAACGATGGGCTGAAGAAGTTGCATCAACAACGCAATGTGGTGCAGGCGGATTTACCCACCGCCAGTCCGCTCACTGAGCGCAGTCCACGTACTGGTCTTGCAGCCGTGGATCGGGATCATGGTGAATCGTTAGATGCCATGACTCAAGCTATACGCGCGTTTAATCGTCCAGTTGTTGGTAGTGAGTCACTGACCGAGCGCTTCCTAGATGATAAGGATATTCATTGGCCAAGCAATTTTGAGCAGACTGGGCCGAAGAGTGAGCAGTTTCCACTGGGCGAACGTCGTTTGGTTGGACTGGTGCATGCCGATGGTAATGGCTTGGGCGAAGTGCTTCGCCAACTCAAAGATGCTTGTGCACAAGCACCTGATGCAGCATATGACGCGCTATATCGCTGTTTTTCTGAAGGTGTGACCACGGCGACAGTCGATGCTGCACGTGAAGCATGCGTGCAGGTATTGCTTCCCAAAGCAAAGAAAAGTGTGATGCCAGCACGTCCATTGGTGCTCGGCGGTGATGATGTGTCGATCATTATACGAGCGGATTTAGCATTGCCATACACCCAGGCATTTTTATTGGCGTTTGAACGGCATAGCCAGATCGCAATGGATAGACTGCGTACTGAGTTTGAAAATCACAAACTTGAGGCCCCTTCAGCGTTGCCACTATCTCTGACGGCTTGTGCAGGCATCGTGTTTATGAAGTGCTCACAGCCGTTTTATAGTGCATATAACTTGGCCGAGGGATTGTGCAAGCAAGCCAAGAAAGCATCGCGTCAACATACTCAGGATAGATTAATCCCGTCTTCTGTATCTTTCTTGAAAGTCGGGGACAGTGTGCTGGAAGATGTGGATCAGATGATCGCCCAAACCCAAACTGCCACGCATGGCAATCAGCAATGGAGCTTGGGTTTACCTGCGTATGGTGTGCGAGCGCAAGTGGCGAGTGAGTTGCCGCAACTCGAAGCGCTCAGTGATCTATATGAGATATTTGCTGACCGTGAGAAGGCACGTTTGAATGATCGTCCGTTACGTGAAATTGCAACGCTGACCCATGTAAATTTGGCTGAGGCAAAGCAGTCCTATCGGCGCTGGAAAAAAGTTGCGGAGCGCCAATCACCCAATGAATTACGCCAGTTTGATCAAATCCTGACTCGTTTGATTGGTCAGCAAGAACCAGATTTGCCATTTGGCCAAGTCCAACATGGTGAATCGTTTCAAAGCCCGTTGGCTGATCTTTTATGTCTATTAACCGTTCGTCAATTTGCCGATGTGGAGGGCTGAGTTATGACCCATTTAGTTCATCAAGCGCATTTGTCAATTGATTTTAGTGGCTACTGGCATGCCGGTAGTGGTCGTAGTAGTGGTCATCATCTGGATGCGGTATGCATTCGTGATGCTGCAGATTTGCCTTTTTTGCCAGGGCGACAGTTGAAAGGGATTTTACGCAACGCATTACGCCGCGCAGAGGCTTGGGGGTGGTTTACAGACATCGCCTTGCCTGTTGGGCTTGCAAAGACGCACGAGGCGCTGTTATTTGGCAGTGCGAGTCAGGAGGCTGAACGTGATAGTACTTTCGCTGGCTTATTACAGGTAGATAGTGCCAGTTTAGCAGCGGAAGAGTCTCTATTTCTGCAACAGCCGGATAACGTCGTGTTGCGTGAGTTGTTGTTTGATGAGCTGTATAGCACGGCTATTGATGAAAAAAGCGGCACGGCAAAAAAGTATAGTTTGCGTGGGATAGAGGTCTGCCTACCGGTGCAGTTGTACGCGCGTCTAGGCTTGCATGTGACTGCACTTGATCCAGAGCTACGCCAGCAGCAGCAAGCATGGTTGGCACAGGCGAATCCATGGCAGGCATTAGAGCTGGCATTACCATTGATCGATGCGCTTGGGGCGCATCGTAATCGTGGTTTGGGTGAGGCTGTATTGACACTAAACACCGTTGCGCTTGGAGCTTAAGACGATGAATCAGACATTTGAAATCACGCTAGAGCAACCGGTCATTATCAGTCAGCAGGCGGCTACCGTCGGTGCCCACCAAAGCTTGGACTATATTGCTGGCTCTACGTTATTGGGACTGGTTGCCAGCCGACTGTATACTGGCTTGAGCGAGCAGGAGGCATGGGAGGTGTTTCACAGTGGTCGTTTCCGCTTTGGCGATGCCTTACCAGTGCATCAGAACGAAGTGGCCTATCCAGTGCCGATGTGTTGGCATGCCTTTAAAGGTCATAACTACATACAGGCCGCGCAGCAATTAAATAAAGACCAGATTTTTGATGTGTCCCAATTGAATACGACGCAGAATGAACTGCGCCAGCCTATCCAGTTGCGTGAATTTTATACCACCCCTTCGGGTCGCAAGATCACGCCTAAGCGTGAGCAAACACTGAAGACTGCGATCGATGCCAAAACAGGTATGGCTGCCGAATCACAGCTGTTTGGCTATGAGGCACTTTCGGCAGGGCAAACCTTTAGATTTACGCTGAGTGCGGCGGCAGAAACGCCTGCAACGCTGTGGCAACAGGTGAGCCAAGCCCTTATCGGCGATGCAAATCTGGGTCGTTCACGCAGTGCACAGTTTGGGCGAGTGCGTATCGAAAAGGTCGAAACCGTAACAATTCCTACATCTACTACAGTAGGTCAAACACTGACTCTGTGGTTGCTCAGCGACTTGTGGCTCATGGATAAAGGACAACCTAGTCTGGTTCCAAAGCCATCTTTGTTGGGCTTGCCTGAAGGGGCGACATGGGCTGCTGAAATGAGCTTTGTGCGTACTCGGCGTTATAGCGTTTATAACGCATACCGCCGACATTATGACCGTGAGCGGCAGGTGATTACTCGTGGTTCTGTACTGCGTTATACCTTACCCGCAGGCGTTGCGTTGACAGCAGAACACCTACAAAAACTTGCGGCGGGTATCGGTGCAGGTACAGAAAGTGGATTGGGACAGGTGTGTATTAATCCCGCCTTGCTGTCGACCCTGCATCCACAGTTTGCGATTGCACAGCAGCCTGAGAAGGCTGCTGCACAGACGATCACCCAGCCAACGACCCGTTTGATCGAAGCATTGCTGCGTCGCAAAAATGGTATTGAAGGTCGTACAGAGCCTGCATCTAAAGCCGCCATTCTCTTTAATGAATTGTGTGCACGTATTAGAGAGGCGAGGCGTTTTGCGGCGACACCGCAAGGAACCCCTATCGAAAATGCACCACAGCGCACTCAGTTTGGGCGGTTTAAAGAGTTTGCCAATATTCATCGTAATGCACCGGCTCAGTTGTGGGTCGATTTGACTGAAGGTGACAACGGCATGCTACGCGATCGTAGTGGTTGGAATTTGTCCTTCGGTACAGCGGCAGATGCCAAATTAGGAACATGGCTGAAAGCTCAGCTAGAACCGCACCATGACCAAGTCTGGTTTCCGACCCTGATCGGTGAGTTGGCGGTATTGGGTATGAGTGATCAATGGAAGCAAGTCTGCGAAGGCAGTGAACGTAACAAGGAGAAAGCAGCATGATCGCAGACCGTTCTCAATATTGCTCGCTGCGCGTGACCTTAGAGGCGCAAAGTGCACATGGTATCCATACCGGTCATGGCGATTCGACCCACGACAGCCTGATCGTACGCGATGCCAATGGCTTGCCCACATTGCCGGGGAGCAGTATCGCTGGGGTACTCCGCCATCAATATCAGAATCGTTATGGCAAAGATGGCACAAATCAACTCTTTGGTGCACTTGGTCAGGATGAAAACGATGGGCAACAGTCGTGGCTAGCTGTGTCATGGGGGCTGGTACATAACAGCCTGAATCAGCCACTAGAAGGACTGTTGATTGATGCCGCTCGGGACGAGCTATTGAATGATTTACTGGATGCAAAGCCGATCGTACGGCAGCGCGTGCGCCTGACTGAAAAAGGCACGACGGGGGAAGGCGGTAAGTTCGATACCACCCTCATCCCAGCAGGTGTGCGTTATACCACGTTGTTGGGCTATTGGTGTGATGGCAGCGAGGCGTCGCAGCAGCAGTGGCAGCAGCTTATCCAACTGCTCCAGCAGCCCACCTTGCGGCTAGGACATGGTACCCGTAGCGGTGCAGGGGCATTCTCGGTACAGGCGCTGCATCATGCGCGCTGGGATCTGCGCACGCCAACAGGTCGGCTGGCGTATAGCCAGCGGTCTCGCCAGCGGGCGTCACTAGAAGGACTGACTGAGATCGTCGCCCGTAAGGCGGATACCCTTGCCGTGAGTCTTAGTTTGCAAGCTGAGGCCGGTTGGCGAGTTGGCGGAGGGGAGCGCGTTTTGGAACATACCGCTTCTAAAGATAAGAAAGAGAAAGAGCCGGATTTGTTGCCCATGCATGAAGCGAGGGTGATATGGTCTGATCGCGGAAAGATCAGCAGCGACCATTATTTGCTGCCTGCCAGTGGGATCAAAGGGGCGCTACGTCATCGGATCGCCTATCACTTTCACTGTCTGACTCGGCAGTTTAGTGTGGCCGGTTCTGAGCATGCGACGGATGACTGTGAAGCAGTGAAGGTATTGTTTGGTTACGCCAAAGATGACGATGCACAAGCTGGCATATTGGCGATCCATGATGTGCTCATCAAGCCAGATCAGACGCAGCAGTTTATGCACAACAAAATTGATCGCTACACCGGTGGGGTCATTCGGGGGGCGTTATTCGGCGAATTGGTGCTGTGGCGTACTGCGCTCACGCTACGTATGGAAGTGATAGATACCGAGCGTGAGATCAGTTCGGAGATCAAGACGGCCTTGCACTTGGCACTGGATGACTTGGCCAATGGTTGGCTACCATTAGGGGCTGGGGGATCGCGAGGGCTGGGCGTATTTACTGATCAAGAAGGGCTTGGAGCGCTATGGTCTGACCAAGGTCAGTGGTTAGGTACTCAACAACATGTGGAGCAATCAGTATGAGTGTCATTAAACAATGGTTGACTGATATCGCTCTGTTGCCGGATTTCGATGTCAAACAAATGCGACCCTTCAAGATCAGTCAGCATTCTCAGTCTTTAGGTAAAGATGAGTTGGCGCAGGCTTTGAAAGCATTAGGGTCTGTTAGCGGATGGCTGCAAGAAACTAGTCGTGTGGTTCAACTGAACCAAAGTGAGATCATCGTGCAAGGGGTTCCCATGGCGGGTGAGTGGTGTGCAGGTTCTGAACATTGGGTATTAGAGTATGTGGGCTTATCGACATGGTCATTGCATCGCTCCACACTGATCCAAAGTGCCCCTGAAGATGCAACTCATTTGGGACAGCGCGTGACCCAGCGTATGGTGGGTGCAAAGAGTCGTCAGTCATTAGCTTACTGGCGTCTTTGGGAGGCGGAATCAGCGGAGTCGGTTGCGCCTGTGGTGCGTACGGCATTGTTTGCAGGATTTGAGGAGTAATTATCATGACAGTTCAATCGCCATACCGCTTTGTGCCCTTGTCTAAACTGGTCGTGCTACCCGAATGGGGGCATGAGGCCAGCCATGATGTACCATTTGAAGACGGCGTTTGCGGTGAGTTGAGTCTCACGCTGACGACGCATTCTCGGCTGAGTGTCGGAGGTGAGCAAATTGCTTCTTCTGCCGCCGCACCGGGACAAATCCATTTCTTTCGTACGCCAGATAGCAAGCTGGCGATCCCCGGTTCGACGATCAAAGGGCTACTGCGTAATGTGCTGGAGATCGCAACTTTTTCCCGCTTTAAGCAGGTGGAAGATCAGAAGTTAGGGGTACGGGATATTAGTGAGTCAGATAATTTTTATGCAACTGAAATCGTCAGTACGCCTGTGAATGCGGGGTGGATGACGTTTGAGGATGGAAGCTGGAAAATTAGACCTTGTCAGTTTGCTCGTGTGCATCAAGCTGATTTAATTAATGAGTTCGGTGTTTCGTACAGGGAGTGGCGTACTCTAGGAAGCGTTGAAAAAAGATATACAAAGATCAATATTGATAGAACGATCCGTTTTGATGACGATGGTCTGCTTCATCGGAAGTATATGCTTGCTAGGATAGCCGCAAATGGACAATACTCAGGAAATGCTGTGGTTACGGGCCAGCCTGGTCGTTTTTATGACGAAAACGATCAAACTCAGCCCCGAGGTGCTAAAAAATATGAGTTTATTTTCTACAATAGTGAGAGTGATTCACTGGAAGTTCAAGCATCTGTAATGAGTGGGTTTTATAGAATTCATGAAAAGTCGGATGAGTGGAAATATTGGCTGAGAAAACTAAACGGAAATCATTTAGCCAAAGGTATTCCTGTTTTTTATCATCAAAACCAAGATCAAAGCATTAGGTCTTTAGGTTTGGCCATGATGTATAAATTGCCGTATAGCAATAGCATCCATGATGCCATCAGCCATACATCCGATGTACATCTGAAAGAAGACATGCCTGATTTTGCTGATTTGATTTTCGGCTATTTGAAAGAACTCGATACTGGTGGTTTGCGTGGTCGTGTAAATTTTGGCTTGGCTTTAACAGATGAGACTAAGACCTCGTTGACCCCAACTAGCGTTTTGAGTTCACCAAACCCCACTTACTATCCGATGTATGTGAGGCAGTCCAGCGCAGGTGAGTTTAATCAGCTCATGCAGCCTCAAAGTGAACTATCTGGATGGAAGCGTTATCAAGTGAAAGATGTGCGTTTTCCGACTTTATCACCATTAGTACTGCAAAATAAAAAAGTACAAGTGGTGCTTGAGACGGTCGACGCTAGCGTAGAGTTTCAAGGCAAGTTGCGCTTTCATAATTTACGTCCGATTGAGCTTGGCGCATTGCTGTGGAGTCTGGATTTTGGTGGGCAGGAAAGTCTACGCCATAGTCTAGGCACCGGTAAGCCATATGGTTTGGGACAATTGAGTATCAAAGTGTGCAAGAGCCGACTGCGCCGAAATGATCAACAGCCTACCGCTGAGTTCTCCGCATTCTCAAACGCTTGCGTACAAGAATTTCGTGCATATATGGACGGTATTTTTAAGCAAGCGGGTGCTTCCGGTACATGGGAGCAGTCTGGTCCGATAGAGGCATTGAAATACTATGCCAAGTCTGTAGGTTCCGCGTCAGGGTATGACTATCTGGCAGAGCCGAAAGGTTTTATGGACTTACGCAAAGCTAAATTCTTGCCTGATTTTAAGAAAGAGTTTCACAGCTATCGTCCAATTTCCGCCAAAGTCGCCAGTGTTGCTGAAACGCAGCGAATATTGGATGAAATCAATAAACATTTAGCCAAGAAAACTGATAAAGCGTTGGCTAATGAGATATTTTTACTCGATGAAATTGAAAAGCCTAAAGGTGCGTTTCCATTGCCAGAAGATAAAAAAGCCGTCGCTGTTTACCTGAAGGCACAGTTTCAGCAACAGGGCGAATGGGTGGAGCTGAGTAGTGCAGATAAAAAGGAGCGAAAAAAATATGATAAAACACAGCGTATTAAACGTTTATTGTAAGGGTTTTAGATGTTCGTAAGTATACCCCTCACCCGTCACCGCATTCACTACCAAGTCATCGCCCCGATCAAGCTGCCCGAATATGCGGGGTCGGCTTGGCGAGGGGCGTTTGGGCATGCGCTGAAAAATTCTGCATGTTTTAGTGCCGCACGTAATAAAGGCGTATGTGCATGTGTGCCTGCTTCAAGTTGCATATACCGCCAGCTGTTTGATCCACCAGTGCAGACGTTGGAGAGTCTGCGTGAGCAGGATGTACCGACGCCGTTGGTCATCGAACCAGTCGAAGGCGGCAAGGTACTTCTGGCTGATGAGACGGGCTATCTGGATATGGTATTGATCGGCGCAGCGGCACATCAGCAGTTGGCGATCATTCAACTGGCGTGGATGCGCGCGCTGCACGATGGTGTCGGTACTGCCGATGAGCAGGGCAAGCGCGGTCAGGCACGTTTGCTAAAGATTGAACAGGTCGATCAACCTTTATCTGACTTACCCGCGAATCCCAAGAATGTGCATCTGCATATTGTCAGTCCGATGCGCTTACAGCATCACGGCAGTTTAGTGCTACCGGAGCATTTGACAGCAGCGGTGTTGCTGCGGGCGATCATCCGTCGATTTAATTTGGTTCAAGAGTTATACGGCACGAAGCAGGTTCCAGATCATGCTGCAATCAGTGAGGCGTTATCACAGCTCACGATGGATACTCGTCTACACTGGACGGAATGGACGCGCTACTCCAATCGACAAAAGCGCGAGATGAAATTAAGTGGCATAACAGGCCGAGTGTGGATTGATAACATACCCGACCTCCTATGGCCGTATATTTATTATGGCCAGTGGATCCATGCAGGAAAGAACAGTGTGTTTGGGCTGGGGCAGTATCGGGTGGTGGATGAGGCGAGGCTAAAGGCCGAGGGGCAGCAATGAGCGTACTTTTTTTAACTGCAACGGGTCATCCTGAGGCGAATCTGAATTCAGTTTGGCATTTATTTAGTAAGAAAACACAAATCAATAGAATTGTGGTGTTGACGACTGATTTTACAGTGGCAAACAAGCAGGCAACGTATTTGCTAGCGTTATTGCCGTCTTTATTTCAGGTGACGGTAGAGGCGTTACATTTGCCTGATGGCATTGAGGAAAAGAAGGTCGACCAGATCAAGCAAATCGTGATGCAGTGGCTTGCGCTCAACCAGCCTGAGTCTGTGCTTTTTAATGTGACAGGTGGGACGAAGTTGATTTCAATTGCTCTTGATCATGTGGCGCAAATGTCCAGCCGTTATGAATGCTTTTACCAGTCGCGGGATAACCATATCGTTTGGTACACCCGACCCGTGAATCATATTTATAAGTTAGACCCGCCAGATGATATTGCGATGCGGCTAAAGAGCCGTGGTTTTAACATCACCAAACCCGATACCGATTTATTGAAACTGCCTATCGAGCAGTTGCAATATGCATTAAAGATGTATGACTTTTTAATGGAAAACTTTAGCAAGGCGCAGCGTTTAACGACTCTGATTAATGCTTTGGCCTCGAATGTAGATCATAATGAGCAGTCTTTGAAGCAGGCGATCAAGCCAGATAAAAACTATAGTGATCTGAAGGATTGGTTGGGTGTTTTAGCTGGGGAAGGCTCGACTTTTTTTAGTCATGACGAGGCTCAAGGTAGTCTGTCATGGACGTCTCAAGATGCTGCCGATTTTATGAAGGGCACATGGTTTGAAGTGTTGGTGGGGTATTTAGTGTATCGCTCAGTCAGCGAGGTGGTGTCCACGGTTCATGTCAATTTTGAGTTTGAAAAAAATGGCGTGAAAAACGAAACGGATGTAGCGTTTATCGTTGGCTCGCATTTGCACTTTTTAGAATGTAAAACAGTTAAATGGAAAGACAAGACGGCTGGACCCAATCAGGCGCTGTACAAATTCAACACCATTAGTCAGGTCGCAGGACTCAATCAGAGGATTAGTCTGGTGACTTTGTACGAGATATCGAGCGATGCATTGCAGCGAGCGAAGGAGATGGGTATTCAGGTGGTCCAAGGCAAGGATATTTTGAATTTAAAAGACTATTTGAATACAGAGCCAGCTGGAGTTGTGCAATGAGCAGAGTCATTATCAGTAGTGTAGGCACCAGTTTGTTGAGGAGTCTCGTAGGTCACGAGATAGATCCTGAAGATATGCAAGCTGTGGGTCGTTTCCTTGAGGTAGAGGCGCAGAAGGCTAGTGCAGAGTCAAATGCGCTTTCACGGGTGATCCGCGATAAGTCCGATATTTTGTATTTTTTGGTGTCCGATACGCCTGAAGGTCAACTGTGTGGTCGATTGCTGGCGCAGTTTTATAGCGCTCAGGGTCATGAAAGTGAATCTAGAGTGATCAAGCGCTTGTCTAACCAGAGCAGCGGATTTGTCCAATATGGTCTGCGGAATTATGTACAGGAACTGTCGGATATTATTATCAAGACCCAGCGTAACGGCGTGGCTGTAGAAATTAATAATACTGGTGGGTTTAAGGCTCAGGTCGCTTATGCGAATGTTGTTGGTTTGATTTTTAGGATCCCTGTGTTTTATATCCATGAAAATTTTGAAGATATTGTTTATATGCCCAAAACACCTATTCAATGGGATATGTCGTTGTTTTTTGAAAATGAATCGTTTTTTGAGTGGATAGAAGAGGATGCGCGAACTCATCAAGAGGTAAAGCAACGACAAGAAAGCCACGATGAGCGCATCCAACTTTTATTAGATGAAAACACAGATGGCTATACTTATCTATCTCCGTTGGGGCTGGCCTATTTATCTTCATTTCGTGATGAAATTGAAAAGCATACCAGTGCCCCCGTGTGGTTATCAGCTCAGGCAATGAACGATTGGCAACGCTTCGATGCCAGTACCCGTGAAAAATTTAATCGAGTTATTCGTCCATTAAAAATTGAAGGATTGCGTCGTGCTCAGACCAAGCATATGCGCCAAGGAGATGTGCCTGTTTTTCCGCAGGGGCATCGTGATGAGCGGGTCTACTATATCGAGCATGATGATACTGTGCAAAAGGGAGTCTGCATTCTGGAGTTTACGCGTCATGAATGGAACTATGAAAAATTGTTTAGCCGGGGTGTATTTCGTCGCGAGTACTCTGTTGATAAGTTTATTCAGCTAAGCATGTGAAAATTAGAATCTGACACTCACAAGCTTGCACTTGAGCCTTAAAATAGGTAGTCCCCATTAAGCTGACCACTCATCAAATCGAGTGCGTCAGCCATGAACCCAAGTCAAATCCAGCAGATCTACGCAGAGAGCAACCACGCATTAGTGGACGGTGGTTTTTCTGCGTTTTATCAAGCTCAGTTGGCATGTTTTCTGCGCTACTGCCCAGATTTTAATTATCAAGATTTTAGTCAAGAAACAGGGCGTGCAGTGCGTCCGATTCAGTCTATGAAAACATTGCTCGCTTATAATGCCTGCTATTCGGCAGACCATTTTGCGCGTTTTCAATATTTACTTTCGCATGTGCAGAATCTTTCTTCGGAAGTGATCACTGATCCTATACGGCTTTGTGTATTCGATTATGGCTGTGGTCAAGGATTGGCGACTTTGGCACTGCTGGGTCATTTGAAAGGTCGTCAAGTTGAGTTAATAATTCACTTGATTGAGCCTTCTGCTTTGGCACTCGCTTCAGCACAACAATATGTGCAAGCCTTTGCAGGAAGCATGCATGGACAAGTGACGGTGCATGCATATCAATGTGGATTGGATCAGATACCCGATCATGTATTTTCATTGCCAGAAGGGTATAGCGCAGTGCATTTATTTTCTAATGTACTCGATTTGGCGCATCGTCGATTGTTTGATTTATCATGTTTGGCAACTCAGCTCAATCGCATCGTGGGCAAGCATATTTGCTTCGCGGTCAGTCCAACGTTTTATAGTGGGAAACTGGGCTTTGATCAGCTTAAATATTTTTTTAAGCCTAGCCGTATGTTGGTGGACCAAGAAATTTGTAATATTCCAGTAGTCGGTTATCGTTGTGACAAGCGTATGTTGGTTCCACACAACGCCAATGGACGCTTTTTAGCATTTGTGCGCTGCGTATCTCATATTGATCGGTTAAAGGTGGCCTAAATGTTAGATTTATTTGATGAGCCATGCAGTGAAACTGATGGATTGCTTTACGCGAGTCAATACCCCATGCGTCCTCATCCATGCGGTAAAGGTCACATTATCACTGTGCCAGATGGCGAACTGTACTATGCGCCAGATTTCTTTGAACCACGAATTAGTGATCGAGCGATGGATGTCTTGCTTGCCAATGATCGGTATCCGTGGCAGAGCACGAATTGGCATGAGGTTACTGACTTTTCTGAGATTAAATGGACTGCCATTGCTTGGCAACAAAGCATGATTCAGATGTATGGACGTGAGTTAGCATTACCGCGACTTTCGGCGTGGCATGGCGACAATGATCAAACGTATACCTATTCCAGAATTCGTTTGCATCCCGCACCTTGGAATCAGATCCTTGATTGGCTTCGAGGGCAACTAACTGACGTGAGTGGTGTTCACTTTAATAGTGTACTGTTGAACTGGTATCGAAACGGTGATGATCATATTTCATGGCATACGGATGCCGAGCCTGAGTTGGGTCGGAACCCAAGCATTGCTTCTATCAATTTTGGTGCGACACGGCGTTTTATATTGCGTCGTAGTGATGATCATCAACAAAAGATAGAGTTGCCTTTGAAGCATGGTTCGTTGTTGATTATGTCTGGTGCTTTACAACACCATTGGCAGCATTCCGTTCCGAAAGAGAAGGCGGTCAAAGCAAGTCGCGTGAATCTGACTTTTCGTGTCATCAAGTCTATCGGTTGATAAATAGCATTTAATTGATCCATTTTACTTCTATGAAAATTATGTAGATCCATGGGGTTGGCGACTTGTGCCGAGATTGTGGTTCGGTTAGCATAGTGTTGTATCCACTGTAGGGAAGCAGCACCCTGCAGCACTGTTTAAAAGCTTAAAAAGCACAAACAAATTGGTTATTTTTCACCCAACTTTTGGCGATCCCAAAAAATCTTCAAGGGTGCTTGCAAGCGTATGATTCTCAAAAGGAAAAAATGCCTAGCAGTAATAAATGTTCCCTGCTAATAAAGGGATTAAGACATCACCTCTGCTGCACGAGCAAGGTTACCTGCTGTAATAAATGTTCCCTGCTAATAAAGGGATTAAGACTGTACAATATGCAATACCACATGCGTAATTAAACGTAATAAATGTTCCCTGCTAATAAAGGGATTAAGACCGCATGCTTCCTCTATAGTGAGCTCAACAGATGTAATAAATGTTCCCTGCTAATAAAGGGATTAAGACGACATGGAAACGCTAGCTTCTCAGCTACAGGCAGTAATAAATGTTCCCTGCTAATAAAGGGATTAAGACGCTTTATTCGCGTCTTCTTGGGTGGCGAAGACGTAATAAATGTTCCCTGCTAATAAAGGGATTAAGACCTACTCATCACCTCACCAGCTTGGGCAAGGTTAGTAATAAATGTTCCCTGCTAATAAAGGGATTAAGACTCCTGGATGAGGTTGTCCAGCAATGTCCGGTTGGGTAATAAATGTTCCCTGCTAATAAAGGGATTAAGACGGAGCAGATGTTGTCGTTCCCATTCGAGTTGGTGTAATAAATGTTCCCTGCTAATAAAGGGATTAAGACGCTTTAGTACCATGCTTATCAAACAAACGGTAAGCGTAATAAATGTTCCCTGCTAATAAAGGGATTAAGACGCACTTGCGTGAAGAAGATAAACGGATCTTGTTGGTAATAAATGTTCCCTGCTAATAAAGGGATTAAGACGCTAGCTAATCTAACCATTTACCCACCTCCACAAGTAATAAATGTTCCCTGCTAATAAAGGGATTAAGACATATCAGTCTTTAATACTTTAGATCCCCAATTGGGTAATAAATGTTCCCTGCTAATAAAGGGATTAAGACACATCGTTCCAAGACTCACCGTCAGCTTTAAACGTAATAAATGTTCCCTGCTAATAAAGGGATTAAGACGTTCTGCAAAGTCTGAATACCTTGCGCACCTTGGTAATAAATGTTCCCTGCTAATAAAGGGATTAAGACTACAGAAAAACCGCCATGCCATGCATCAAGGTATGTAATAAATGTTCCCTGCTAATAAAGGGATTAAGACTGCTTTAATTTGATTACGTGGTACCAATTTACCGTAATAAATGTTCCCTGCTAATAAAGGGATTAAGACGTTCCACACCGTGTCCAGAAAACCCAATTTGATGTAATAAATGTTCCCTGCTAATAAAGGGATTAAGACACACGGTGAAAATCCGAGGTCGCCATAGCTCTCGTAATAAATGTTCCCTGCTAATAAAGGGATTAAGACATGACAATGTCATTTCATCAACATACAACTGTGGTAATAAATGTTCCCTGCTAATAAAGGGATTAAGACTTGTAGACGTGCAAGATAAGGTGCTGCAATAGCGTAATAAATGTTCCCTGCTAATAAAGGGATTAAGACTTTGGCAATTTGCGGCCAGTCAGCAAAGCTTCTGTAATAAATGTTCCCTGCTAATAAAGGGATTAAGACTAAGCCTTCCCACTAGCATCCACACCACTATCTGTAATAAATGTTCCCTGCTAATAAAGGGATTAAGACGTTGAGACAACTAGGTAATTTCCGTTATCTAACAGTAATAAATGTTCCCTGCTAATAAAGGGATTAAGACTGAATCTTGATGTTGCGTGTGGTATCGTTATGGGTAATAAATGTTCCCTGCTAATAAAGGGATTAAGACTATTTCGGAACCCAAATGAACATCAGGTGATTGAGTAATAAATGTTCCCTGCTAATAAAGGGATTAAGACTTGGCCGAGGAAGCCGTTAAATGTAACAGTGTGAGTAATAAATGTTCCCTGCTAATAAAGGGATTAAGACACCTCATTTAGGTGGTACACATAGATCACCTTGTGTAATAAATGTTCCCTGCTAATAAAGGGATTAAGACCCTTCTACGATGATGTTACCAGACGACGTCTTGAGTAATAAATGTTCCCTGCTAATAAAGGGATTAAGACACACTAGAATCATAAAAGAAGTTAGCTTTAAGTAATAAATGTTCCCTGCTAATAAAGGGATTAAGACTGTAACACTACTGATGACATTACTTCCCCTGCTTGTAATAAATGTTCCCTGCTAATAAAGGGATTAAGACTCCTGGAGATCAGCTAATGCTGCGTAGTTCTCTGGTAATAAATGTTCCCTGCTAATAAAGGGATTAAGACATAGCGTTAGGGTCTACACCTTCATCAAGCATTTGTAATAAATGTTCCCTGCTAATAAAGGGATTAAGACTGAGTTTGATAAACACAGGCTCACTGGTTTCTGTAATAAATGTTCCCTGCTAATAAAGGGATTAAGACGTCCAGTGACTTAAAGTCACCCCTCGGTTGATGTAATAAATGTTCCCTGCTAATAAAGGGATTAAGACGCAACTGGACCACTACCAAGAATTAAAATTGTTGTAATAAATGTTCCCTGCTAATAAAGGGATTAAGACAAAATATGATTTTTCTTTGCGTCTTTGTAGTTCGTAATAAATGTTCCCTGCTAATAAAGGGATTAAGACGCAACAGCGTAGTTCGCTTGGTCTTGCAGCTCACGTAATAAATGTTCCCTGCTAATAAAGGGATTAAGACCGATTCAATTCTTCGTAATCAGCAAGAGTCTGAGGTAATAAATGTTCCCTGCTAATAAAGGGATTAAGACGCACGCAGTACCTGCTCAATCTTATGGTTGATGTAATAAATGTTCCCTGCTAATAAAGGGATTAAGACCGCTTAGCCTCAATTTTTACATTACCCGCGTTTGTAATAAATGTTCACTGCAAACAAAGGGATATCTCAATTTCTTGTGCTTTCTTAACTTTTAATCCTCGTCTTTTTTATGGCGGGGATTTTTTATGTTAGGAGTAATACAAGTCCCACAAGCTTGCAAGCAACTCATCACTTTTAAATAGTCTTCTAAACTGTGTGCATCAGAATGAAATGGTGATACACAGCATGAATAAATTAGAAACAAATACCCATACAGGCATCGACAGTGAGCCGCTTCGTGCAGCACAGCCTATTCTTACGCCGACATTGGCACTCGGTATTGACCCGCGTTCGCCGCAAAGCATGTTTGCGAGATTTCGTTATTTACTGACACTGAGAACCTATGGCAATGATCTGCTCACACGGAGCAGTCGTGGCTATCTCGTATTTATGTCGCTGATCATGTTCATGGTGGCTTTGGCTGAAGGATTCGCCTGGGGATATGCAGGCAGCACGTTTGTGGCTGCGGCTCCATTGCTTGGAGGTGTAGGAGTAGGTTGTTTTGTGTTTATGGTGATGTGGTCTTTTGACCGTTCATTAGTTACAGCCGATATGAGCGACGCAGAACATATCAGTGCACTGAATGGTATCTACCAAAAGGACACAGAGTTTACGGGTGAGGAGAATAAAAACAGAACCAACGTCATAAAAACAACATTTACGTTTTTTCAGGCTCACCCTTTTTTTATATTTCGCATGGTGATTGCCGCGTTATCGTTGTATATCGCTGCACCTTATGTCAGCGAGCTAGTCTTTCGTGCGGATATTCAAAATAAGCAAAATGATTATTTTCAGTCCGCGGTCAATCAATATAAGACCAGTTATGCAGACACAAAGAAGCATGAACTGGCCTTGCTTGATACCAAGATTTCTCAAACCAATGACAAATTGCAGGCAGAGATATCTGGTGGTAAAAACAGCCTGTCTGGTCGTTATGGTCGAGGTGCCAGCGCGATTGCGATTGAGTCTGAAGTGAATGATTTAAAGGCTCAATACAATCGGATTGATCAAGAGCGTAAATCGCATATTGCTCGGATTGAGCATGCTTTGGAAAAAAACGATTTTGCCGAACTAGCCGCGCTGAATATCAAGGTGGATAAAGACAGTCCAGTTCTGCGCAAGAAGGCCGTTCGGGATATTCAAGTGAGTAACCCAGAGGAGTTTGCTCAAGTTGAATGGGGCGTACGCGCATTGCTGGTGATTTTGGCAACGATCCTATTCAGTATGAAGTTTATGCAGCCGCGTGTACTGAAGCTTTATTACTCAAGTCGGTTACAGGAGAAATGGAATCTCTATTGCTTGGGACAATTTGATGCAGGATTGCTACCGAGCGAACGCCGAGAAATGTTATTGAAGAGCCGTGATGCGTTGCCCGAAGAATTCGAGCGAATCATCGTGTCATATATGCGCAACAAAGCACGTCATGAAGCCCAAGAATTAAGGGCGCTTACCAAATATGAAAATGATCGTCTAGCAACAGAGCAAGCCGATCATGCACATCACGCACGTTTAATTTCAGAGCAAACTGCAACCGCGCGAAACCAGCAAGAGCGCGACTTTCAATTAAATCAAATTGCTCAAGCGATGGATGAGATTAAACAGACCGAGGATGCCTTTTTGAGCCGTCATGCTGCGGATATGCAGCAGCTCACGATTAACGAACAACAACAGATGGAACAACTACATGAAATTGAAAAGTCATTTAAGACGCATAGCGATCGAAGTGATTCTAAACGCCAGCGGATCTCTGACCTAGAAGATGAGTTTACTGAAACGGAAGCGATACTCATGACGCTGCGCTTACGTCCGGATAGTGATCGTCTGGAGGTTTTGCGAAGTATTCGTGATTTTGAGAAAGCACTCATCCGTCAACGAGAGCGCATCAACGGCTTGGGAGCAGAGTTGCTCGGATTTGATGCAGAGCAGAAGTGTGCAATCGAAAACTGTACACAGTTGCAGGAAAAATTACAAAGAGTACGAAGCCGTCTAGCAACGCTACAGATGCCTTTGGATGAGATCGAACGTACTCGTGCCCAACTGGAAGTTCGAAGAGTGCGTTTGGCAGGCGAGGATGGACAGCGGTCTAGTCCGTTCGTTGCGCATAGTGAAGAAGAAATTCCGTTCTTGGTACAACAATTACGTCGTCGGATGGCGGCGAATACAGAAGCAGTGGCGTAAGTCTATCGAGGCGAAGGAGAGTGAATCATGTTGCACATCATTATATTTTTCATAGTGTTTCGTTTGATGATTTGGGCGTTGAGCGGATTCAAGTAGCTCTCTTACCAATGTTGTCGAGCCGCATGTTTACAAGCTTGCAAAAGACTCTGGTTAATAAAAAACACAGCTATCATTTCTGTATGGAGTGAATAACAGGATTGCTGCCCGAAAAGCCTTAATTCATCACATTTGAATCAGATACTTACTGAACAAAAAATCTAATAGAGGAAATCATTATGCGCGGCGTTAATAAAGTAATTTTAGTAGGAACTTTGGGCCGTGACCCAGAAACAAAGACCTTTTCCAACGGAGGATCATTGACTCAGTTTTCTATCGCCACCAGTGACAGCTGGAAAGATAAAAACACTGGCGAGTCGCGAGATGAAACCCAATGGCATCAGATCGTACTGAACAATCGACTTGGCGAAGTGGCGCAGCAGTATCTTAAAAAGGGAAGTAAAGTCTATATTGAGGGCAGCCTCCGCACACGTAAGTGGACAGATAAAAATGGTGTTGAGCGCTATAGTACTGAAATTCGTGGTGACTCCATGCAAATGCTCGACAGTAAAGGTCAAGGCATTACAGCAACCCCGGGTTTAGGTGATAACGAGCAGTCAATTCCAAGACGAAACGAGATGAATGATATTGATACCCTCAGTATTGAGCGCAATTCATATGGTAATTCACAAGATTATTCATATATGGATATTCCGTTTTAGGATTTACCTGTGAAGAGAAATATACGTATGTAGCTAAGGCCCTTAAATCTATAAGGGCTTTTTTATTGATTGTGCTACTACATCATTCCAACCCTTGGCGCTGATTAATAAGTCTTACTACTAGACAAAGCTGCTGCGTATTTATGTCAGAGACCATGTTTATGGTGGTGTTAGATGTCCCGCAAGCTTGCAAAGTAGTCTGATTAATAAAAGACACAGCTATCATTTCTGTACTAAGTAAATAACAAGATTGAGAGAGAAAATGAGAAAAGGCGACCATTTGGTAACGAAGCGCTTTGGGTATACCCATCATGGTATTTATCTGGGGAATCAAGAAGTGATTCACT
>Ga0209023_10003012_pt1 | contig 20387 bp, 18 predicted proteins | sample LakOneMetagenome_FD_187468 | JGI IMG/M metagenome (GOLD analysis project Ga0209023, IMG submission 187468) | Freshwater and sediment microbial communities from Lake Erie, Canada (SPAdes) (version 2) | ecosystem: Environmental > Aquatic > Freshwater > Lentic | place: Lake Erie, Canada...
GACTAGAAGCCCTCATCACCGCCAACCTCCTGAACCTCAACATCCCCTGCAATCTGCAGCAGCCGTCTCAGTAGCGAAGCCCTCGACTATAGCACCGTTTTGGGCAGTGAACAGGAAAAAATCAAGAAACTTAATTCATCCCTCGCCATGCTTCCTTCTTAGACCCGCCACTTCTCCAGCAGCTTTTCAGGGCTCAGGCTGTCGTAGCCTTCGAACGGCTGATGAATCCAGGGGTTGGTAGGAAGGAACTCCACCGAGTAGTCAGGAGTGAAGGTCGACAGGCCTTTGGTCCAGATCACGGCACTGCGCAACTCGGAGATGGGTGCGTAGTTGGTCTTGAGCATGTTGATCACGGCATGCAGCGTGTGACCAGAGTCCGCAAGATCATCGACCAACAGTACTTTGCCTGCAATCTCGCCCTTGGGCGTAGTGATGAAGCGCGCGATGTCCAGGTGACCTTGCACGGTTCCGGCTTCGGCGCGGTAAGAGCTGGTGGACATGATGGCCAGGGGCTTGTCGAAAATGCGACTGAGGATGTCGCCGGGGCGCAGGCCACCGCGTGCGAGGCACAAAATCGTATCGAACTCCCAACCGGACTGATGCACCTTGAGTGCCAGCTTCTCAATCAAGCTGTGGTACTCGTCGTAGCTTACGTAAAGGTGCTTGCCGTCTTCGGTCAACATGGAAATGGCTCCTGCTTATATAGCTATGGGTGTAACGATCGCGAAACTTGCGCTGTGCACTCAACCCGCAACGTAAGGGTGACGCATCATGATGGTGTGATCACGATCGGGACTCGTGGAAATCAGGTCGATCGGAACACCCGTGACTTGTTCGATGCGCTCCAGATAGTTGCGAGCGCTCTGGGGCAGCTTCGCATAGTCGGTCACGCCCACCGTGGATTCAGTCCAGCCTGGCAGGGTTTCATAGATAGGTGTGCAGCGTGCGATGTCTTCGGCGCCCATGGGCAGAAGGTCGATGCGCTCTCCGTCGAGTTCGTAGCCGGTGCACAGCAGCAGCTCTTTCAGACCGTCGAGGACATCGAGCTTGGTGATGCACAGGCCGGACAGGCCATTGACCTGGGCGCTGCGCTTGAGCAATGCAGCATCAAACCAGCCGCAACGACGGCTGCGGCCGGTGGTCACGCCCTTCTCGGCTCCGATGGTGCTCATGTGGTAGCCGGGCGTACCGGGGGTTTCCCAATCGAGTTCGGTAGGGAACGGGCCGCCGCCCACACGTGTGCAGTAAGCCTTGGTGATGCCAAGGATGTAGTGCAGCATGCCAGGCCCAACGCCTGAGCCCGCTGCAGCATTGCCGGCCACGCAGTTGCTGGAGGTGACATACGGATAAGTGCCGTGGTCCACATCCAGCAGAGTGCCCTGTGCGCCTTCAAACAGCAGGTTCGCGCCAGCTTGGTTGGCTTCATTGAGTTCACGCGACACATCCGCCATCATGGGCTTGAGCAGTTCCGCGTGGCGCATCGCTTCGGCGTACACGACATCAAATTGCACCTTGCCGTCCTGGATATACGGCTTCAAGGCGTCTCCGAAGACGAAGGAAGCGGAACGCAAGTAAGTTGTCAGGACATGGTTGTGCAGATCCAGTAACTCGCGGAGCTTGGCAGCGAAGCGTTCTGGATACTTCAAGTCCTGCACGCGCAGGGCACGGCGCGCAATCTTGTCTTCGTAGGCCGGGCCAATGCCACGGCCTGTGGTGCCGATCTTCTCCGCACCGCCCTGTTCACGCGCAGCTTCGCGCGCCACGTCGATGGCAGCGTGAAAAGGCAGGATCAAGGGGCATGCCTCGCTGATGCGCAAGCGCGAACGCACTTCCACACCCGCTTTTTCAAGGCCTTCGATCTCTTCGAACAACTTGGCCGCCGACAGGACCACTCCGTTGCCGATGTAGCACTTGACGCCGGGGCGCATGATGCCGCTGGGGATCAGGTGCAGCGCGGTCTTCACGCCGTTGATCACCAACGTGTGACCCGCGTTGTGACCCCCTTGGAAGCGAACGACACCTTGTGCGCTTTCGGTCAGCCAATCGACCAGCTTGCCCTTGCCTTCGTCGCCCCACTGGGTTCCGACCACCACTACGTTGCGACCTTTGGTTGCTTTCATCTCTCACCCACTTCAATGATTCAATTGCTCAAACAGCCTGCACGACCCAGCGGTCCGCAATCTGCACCAGTTCCCGGTCACAGTGGAATTCATCCACTTCGCTTTCATGCCCCGGCAGGACACAGACCACCGTCTCCCCTGCCCTGCGCAATTGCGCAATGGCAGCATTTACGTCAGCGGCCTCGCCCCACGGCGCGCGAATCGCTGCCTTCAAGGCGCGGGGCGATACAACACCCACGACCTGCTTGATGTCCAGGCTGAAGCCCGCTGCAGGACGGTTGCGGCCAAACACGGCGCCGACTTCGTCGTAGCGCCCGCCGCGCACCAGCGCATCGCTGGCGCCTGGGGCATAGATAGCAAACCGTGCGCCACTGTAGTAGGCATAGCCGCGCAAATCAGCCAGGTCGAACGTGACGGAGGCCTGGTCCAGGCGGGAAGCCAACCACTTCAAATTTGATAGCAGCTGGGGCACACCAGGGAAGCGGTGGAGTGCTTTTTCTGCCTCATCCAGCACCTTGTGGTCCCCATACAGATGCGGCAATGCCAACAGGCCTTCTCGGGAGTCCTGAGGGAAATCGCGGGTCAAGGACGCCAATTCGCCGGTGTCCTTGGCTGCGAGCGCTGCGTGAATGGCACTGAGCAGTGGCGCATTCAGCGGTACATCCGCCAGAAGACTTCGCACGATGCGCACATCCGCCAGGTCAATCGTCGTATCTCGGACATCGGCTACCCGAAGGCACTCGCGCGCCAGCTGCAGGGCTTCGAGGTCGGCTTCCAACCCGGCATGTCCATAGATTTCCGCACCAAACTGAAGGGGTTCGCGGGTGGCATGCGGGCGATCGGGCCGGGTGTGCAACACGGGGCCGCAATAGCACAGCCGTGTGATTCCCTTGCGATTGAGCAGGTGCGCATCGATGCGGGCCACCTGCGGTGTGGTGTCCGCACGAAGACCCATCGAGCGACCAGACAGTTGGTCCACCAGCTTGAAGGTCTGCAGATCGAGTGCCTCGCCTGTGCCGGTGAGCAAAGACTCCAGGTGCTCCAACAGCGGTGGCATGACCAGCTCATAGCCATAGCAACGGGCTGTATCAAGCAGCCCGCGACGCAATTCTTCGATGTGCCGCGCTTCGGACGGCAAGACATCGGCAATGTGATCCGGGAGGACCCAAGCAGACATGAGAAAATGGTAGGCTGTTAAAACCGTGATTCTACCGGGAGCCGGGAGTGGCCCCGAAAGACATCCAGCAGTGCGTATTGGCGGGGGTCAGAACCAGAGCATCGCCAGACCAGCCAGGATGACCAGCAAGGCGAAAAAACGAATCTGACCGTCCCGCAACTGCGCGATATGACCGACTGCACGCCGCCAGCCCTGGGGCGATAGAAAGGGCAGCGCCCCTTCAATCACGAGAACCAGTGCCAGTGCAATCCAGAGGCTCTCGGAATTCACTGCAGGCGGCGAGCAGGCACAGCCGGAGGCGACTACTTGCGCGCAGCCGCTGGCGCAGCGGTAGAGGTACCGCCTCGGAAGGTCTTGAAGAACTCAGACGAAGAAGGATCCAAGACCATCACGTCGCTCTTCTTGCTGAAGCTTGCCTTGTAGGCTTCCAGGCTGCGATAGAACTGTGCGAACTGCGGGTCGCGGCCAAAAGCCTCAGCATAGATACGCGAAGCTTCAGCATCGCCCTCGCCCTTGATCTTCTGGGCATCACGATAAGCATTGGCCAGGGCCACTTCACGTTGACGATCCGCATCGGCACGGATCTTTTCGCCTTCAGCCGCACCAGTGGAGCGCAGTTCGTTGGCAACGCGCTTGCGCTCTGCCTCCATACGGCGGTACACGGATTCGGTGATCGCTTCCACATAGTCGACACGGGTGATGCGCACATCCACCACGTCCACGCCCCACGGCTTGGCACCGCGGACCGTTTCCAGCACTTCCCGCTTGACGTCGGCCATCAAGGCCTCGCGTTTGAGGGACAGCAGTTCCTTGACCGTCCGCTTGTTGATCTCTTCCTGGAATGCATTGCGCACCACGCGGTTGAGCTGCATGGCTCCAGCGCTTTCGTCCAGACCCACATTGCGGATGTATTCCGTGGGCTCGGAAATACGCCAGCGCACGTACCAGTCGATCACCACACGCTGCTTTTCTGCCGTCAGCATGGGCTCGGTATCGCTGCTGTCGAGCGTCAGGAGACGCTTGTCGATGTACGACACGTTCTGAAAAGGTGGGGGCAGCTTGAAGTTCAAGCCAGGCTCGGTGATGACCTCCTTGATCTGGCCCAGCGCATACAGCACACCGAACTGGCGTTGGTCCACGACGAAAAGCATGGAGCTCATCAGGGCAAGCACCACCAGCAAAGTGGTTGCGATAAATCCGACTCTGTTCACGAGCAGCTCCTAGCGAGATTCACGATCACGGGTACGACTGCTGTCGCGAGCCCGGGGATCATTCGAAAAGGTGGACGACGGGGCAGCAGGTGCTGCCGCAGGCGCAGCAGGACTCGTCGCTGCAGCCGCATCGGCAGGGCCGGTATTGCTTGCCACGCCCTGCATGATCTTGTCGAGCGGCAAGTACAGCAGGTTGGAACCCTGGCGCGACTCGACCAGCACCTTGGTCACGTTGCCGTAGATTTGCTGCATGGACTCGAGGTACATGCGATCACGGGTGACCTGAGGCGCCTTCTGGTATTCGGCCAGGATGGAAGAAAACCGCTGCGCATCACCTTGTGCCTGCGCCACGATGCGGGCCTTGTAGGCTGCCGCTTCTTCGTTCAGGCGCGATGCAGAGCCGACGGCACGCGGAATCACGTCGTTGGCGTAGGCCTGCGCTTCGTTCTTGGCGCGCTCGCGCTCTTGACCGGCTTTGAGCACGTCATCGAAAGACGCCTGCACTTGCTCTGGAGGTCGTACACCGCCCTGCTGCAAGTTGATGCCTACCACTTCGACCCCGACCTTGTACCGATCAAGAATGGTCTGCATTAGCGTGCGCACCCGGGGAGCGATCTGGTCACGCTCTTCGGCCAGGGCCGTGTCCATGCGCATCTTGCCCACCACCTCGCGCACAGCCGTTTCTGCGGCCTGCACCACTGCGTCGGTTGGGTTCTTGCTCTCAAACAACCAAGCGCGGGCATCGCTCAGTCGGTACTGCACCGCAAACTTGATTTCAACGATGTTCTCGTCTTCCGTCAGCATGGCCGACTCGCGCAGGCCGGTACTTTTGATTACCGTGTCACGCCCGACGTCCGCCGACCGGATCTGCGTTACAAACACCAGTTCGTGACGCTCGATGGGGTATGGCAGGCGCCAATTGAAGCCCGCACCCACAGTGCTCTTGTACTTGCCAAATTGGGTAATGACCGCTTGCTGGCCTTCTTGAACGATGAAGAAGCCAGTGCCCATCCAGATGACGAATGCGATGCCGACGATCAACCCGACGCCGACGCCCGCATTCTTCATGTCGGGCTGAAAGCCGCCCCCGGACCCGCCGCCGTTACCCGTCCCGCGTCCGCCGCTATTCTTGCCGCCGAACAACCCACCCAGCTTACGATTCAGATCGCGCCAGAGTTCGTCGAGGTCTGGCGGCTGGCCGCTGCTCGGACGCTGGTCGCCGCCGCGATTGCCGGAGGGCTGGTTCGACGGACGGTCATCCGGCCGTGCACCTTCATCTGGTTTGTTGTCATCGCCTCGCCCCCATCGGGGATCGTTCAGATTGAACATGCCCCGGATACGTTCTGGAAGCGACGCCCAGCGTAGGGTGCGATTTTGAAAAGTCATGCGCAAAGTCTCTGGTTCTCTGATGGCATTGGTAATGCGGCATTGTGCCCAATCAGGGCAAAGCCCCCGGCAATTCAATGGCGTTATCAGGGGTCATGTCCTGCCGTGCCGCATCGATCACCTTGGCCGCCAGGGCGCCACGAAGCGTATCCAACCCTTCGCCGGATCGCGCACTGACGAACAGGCGAGGGAGCATGGCTCCGTCAACTTCATAGTGGTCTTGCAACACCGCCGGGCGTTGCTCAGGCTGAAGTGCATCGAGCTTGTTGAAAACCAGTAGCTGCGGAATTTCCGCCGCTCCGATTTCATGCAGCACCTTCTGCACCTGGGCCATCTGTTCCGGAAAGCCAGGATTGGAGGCATCGACCACGTGCAGCAGCAGGTCGGCGTCCACGGCTTCTTGCAGCGTGGCCTGGAAGGCATCCACCAGCCCGTGGGGCAAGTCGCGAATGAAGCCCACCGTATCAGACAGGGAAACAGACCGCCCCGCATCGCCCAGATACAGCTGCCGCGTGGTGGTGTCCAACGTTGCAAAAAGCTGGTCGGCCGCGTAAGCCCGGGCTTTGACAAGCGCATTGAAAATCGTCGACTTGCCAGCGTTGGTGTAGCCCACCAGAGATATGTTGAAGGTGTCGCGCCGCTCGCGTTGCCTGCGCTGGGTAGAGCGCTGGCGCTTGACCTTGACCAGCCGCTCGCGAGTGCGCTTGATGGCGTCGCTGATCATGCGGCGATCAAGCTCGATCTGCTTTTCGCCAGGCCCGCCACGCGCGCCGATGCCCCCGGTCTGTCGTTCCAGATGTGACCAACGGCGAACCAGCCGGGTGCTGACGTAGTGAAGTTTGGCGAGCTCAACCTGCAGCTTGCCCTCGTGGCTGCGCGCGCGCTGGGCGAAGATTTCCAGGATCAGCAAGGTACGGTCGTTGACCGGGAGCTCCAGATGGCGCTCCAGGTTGCGCTGCTGCGCCGGACTGAGTGACTGATCGAAGAGAACCTCTACCGCGCCGTGCATTTGCGCCAGAGTCCGAATCTCGTCCGCCTTGCCGCTGCCTACAAAGAGCGCCGCGTCGGGCGCTTTTCGTTTGCAGGTGATTCTCGCGACCGGGTTCATGCCTGCCGTTTGCGACAGCAGGCCCAACTCCTCGAGATCGCCATCGAAATGGGGAAGACCGAAGTCAACCCCGACCAGCAGCACGGGCGTGCCGCCTGGAGAGGAAGTCGTTGGCGAACTCAAGGAAGATGCCCCACCGGCAACGAGCGGGCAAAAAGCGAAGACCTGATCAGATGCAGAGTCTTAAGCGTTGTTGGCGCTGTCTGCATCCGCAGTGTCGGCCGTAGAGAAGTTGACAGCGCGGCCAGGGACGATGGTCGAGATGGCATGCTTGTACACCATCTGAGTGACCGTGTTGCGCAGCAGCACAACATACTGGTCGAAGGATTCAATTTGCCCTTGCAGCTTGATCCCGTTCACCAAATAGATGGAAACTGGAACATGCTCCCGACGCAAAGCGTTCAGGAAGGGGTCTTGAAGAAGTTGGCCTTTATTGCTCACGATATTCTCCGTGTTCAGAAGTGTTGTTGTAAACCATCACCTTACCACACGCCAGAGGCCTCGCCAGCCTCGCAAGGCATGGCCCTTCAAGCCTCCGGCTTTTGTGTCAGGACTCGTCCTTGTCCGCAAAGGGGTTGTGGGAGGTCTTCATTTCAATGCGCAGCGGCGTGCCAACCAGATCGAACTCCTTGCGGAACCGGCCTTCCAGAAAGCGCTTGTAGGCATCCGTCACATGCTCCAGGGAATTGCCATGGACCACGATGACAGGCGGGTTCATGCCGCCCTGGTGCGCATAGCGCATCTTGGGCCGGAACATGCCCGCCCGCTTGGGGCTTTGGAACTGCACGGCCTCGAGCAGAAGGCGCGTGAGCACAGGCGTGGACATCTTGCAGGTAGCTGCCCTGTGAGCCTGCGCAACGGACGCCCAAAGCGGGCCCAGCCCCTGCCGCTTCTTGGCGGAAATGAAATGCATCGCTGCGAACTTCAAAAACGCAAGGCGGGTTTCGATCGACCGCTCCAGCAGCTGGCGCTGATAGTCGTCCACCGCGTCCCATTTGTTCACAGCCACCACCACCGCGCGCCCACTCTCGAGGATGTAGCCGGCGATGTGCGCGTCCTGATCGGTCACGCCTTGCGTGGCGTCCAGCAACAGCAGCACCACGTTGGCAGACTCGATCGCCTGCAGCGTCTTGACCACCGAAAATTTCTCGATGGCTTCAAAAACCTTGCCCTTGCGCCGCAACCCGGCTGTGTCCACCAGCTCGAACCGCTGGCCATTGCGCTCGAACGGAACAGAAATGGCATCGCGCGTCGTGCCCGGCATGTCGAAGGCGACCAAGCGCTCCTCACCCAGCCAGGTGTTGATCAGCGTGGATTTGCCGACATTAGGGCGCCCGGCTACCGCAAGCTTGATGACGCTCTTGTCTTGCTCGGCATCGGCCTCATCAGGGTCAGGAAGATTAAGAAGCTCAAGCGCCTTGTCCACCAGGTCGCGAATACCTTGCCCGTGGGCAGCGGAGACAGGGTAGACGGAGCCAAGGCCCAATTCGTAGAACTCGGCCAGTTGCACGCCTTCCAGCATGCCCTCTGCCTTGTTGGCGACCAGGATGCAAGGCTTGCTGAGCCTGCGAAGGTACTTTCCGATGTCATGGTCCTGCGCGGACAAACCCGCACGGGCATCCAATACGAAAACCACCACATCGGCTTCTGCGACGGCCTGCTGGGTCTGCTTGGCCATCTCGCGGTAGATCCCGCTCGATGCATCAGGCTCGAAACCGCCAGTGTCGATGACGATGTACTCGTGTTTGCCCTGCTTGCCATTGCCGTAGTGCCGGTCACGCGTCAGCCCGGCGAAGTCTGCAACGATGGCGTCGCGGGACTTCGTCAGACGATTGAAAAGCGTCGACTTGCCGACATTCGGACGCCCGACGAGGGCGATAACTGGCTTCATTGAATAAGACCGATCAATCAATCAGGGCGGAATCCGTAGACCCCACCGTTACGTGTCACCACCACAAGGGTGTCAGCTGCCACCACGGGCGCTGCAGCAATGCCGGAGCCATCAGTGGCCACGCGGTTCAGGGGCGAACCATCCTCACGGGACAGCAGATGCACCAGCCCCGTGTCGTCACCGACGACGACAGAACGCCCCAGCAACAACGGGGCCGTCAACTTGCGGTACTTGAGTCTGTCGGTCGTCCACAACCGCGAGCCATCGGTGCGGCGCCATGCGACGACAGCGCCATTGCTCTCAGAGCCGAAGATCGCATCGCCATCGCCGTGGACACCCTCGGCGCCGCTGGCAGCCTGTGTCCAGACGGTCGAGCCGCGGGCCACATTCACACAGCCGACGGCGGCCTGGAAAGCACGGGCGCAAATGCTGTCTCCGACCCGGCTTGTGCGGCCCACCAATTCCACCAGGCGCTCCACATCATTGGTGCCGCGCGAGCTGCCCAGAGGCGCCTCCCAGCGGACACTGCCGTTGTCAGGGTTCAAGCCCACCATGCGGCCCGAAAAACCCACCACCAAGGTGTCGCCGACAGCCAGCAGTACACCGGCCTGCCGCAACACCAACGCCTCGCCGGGCCGCTGCTGATTCCAGAGCTTGCGCCCCGTGGCACCATCGTAGGCTGCCACCGACCGGTCGGCGGACAGCACGAACACGCGACCGCCAGCCACCAGCGGCGGCGTGAAGACCTGTGCGGCCAGCGGCTGGCGCCAACGCTCTTTGCCGGACTCCAGCAGCACCAGCGCATTGCTGCGCAGCACCACGGCAGCCGACTTGCCATCGCTTCCCACCCCAGCCGACAGTGGCTCTGCCAGCGTCGCGCGCCACAGATCACCGCCAGTGCGAGCGTCCACAGCAGCCACGACACCATCCGCCGAAGCCAGCGTGACAATATTGCCGGCGGCATGCACATCCAATGGCAGACCGCCCACGTTGCCAACGCGCGCCGTCCAGGCCTGCCGCACGCCCAGAACAGCCACGTTGGCGCCGAGATCAGCCGGTACGGGCTTGGAGCTGCCGCTGTTCCACAGAGAGCAGCCCGCCAGGGTGGCCAACAGCACCACCGAAGACACGCTGCGCACGAAAGAAACGCCGCCCACAGGGCTATTGCTACGGACGAGCTTCATGATTACTTGGCCCCTTCGGCAGGTGCAGTTGCCGGTGCGGTTGCTGCAGCCACTGCCACGCCTTGCGGCGCAACACCCAATGCACCCAGCTTGATCTCGACCAGACGGCGGTACTCGACGCCCTCTTCCAGGCCCTTATAGGCCTTGGTGTATTCAGCAACCGCTTCAGCGCGCTTGCCCTGCAGCACCAGGATGTCGCCCCGACGATCAGCGAACACGGCATCGAACTCGGCAGGAACGCTGCCAGTCACCTGCTTGAGGGCTTCGTCGTAGTTCTTCTGATCCATCAGCACACTGGCAAGACGCAGCTTGGCGACGGCCTTGAGGCCTTCGTCGCCGGCGCGTTCGGCTACCCAGCCCAGCGCCTCCTTGGCCGCGTCGGCATTGCCTGCATCCACCGCCGTTTTGGCCACCGTCAGCCCCGCTTGAGCAGCCTGCGTAGTGCCGGCGTACTTGCTCTTCAGATCGCCAAAGGCCTGCGCGACGCGCGCCTGGTCGCCTGCACGGGAGGCCACGTCCACGGCATCAAATAGCGCCGCGGCCTGACTGGCCTGGCGGTTCTGCCAGTACTGATAGCCCTGCCAGGCGGCCAGAGAGCCCGCCACCACCAGCAGCACCGAGCTGATCAGAGTGCCCCAGGTATTCCAAAAGTGCTTGAGCTGGTCAAGCTGTTCTTGTTCTTCAAGGTCGAGATGTTTTGCCATGGATGTGTTCGGTTTAGCTATTGGATTGTAGGGTGGACGCCCATTGAGCAACTGCAGACAGAGGATGTTCGGCCTGCGCGCCGCCCGCGCCGTCGCGCAGCGACTTGACCACGACCATGCCTCTGGCGAGCTCATCCTCGCCAAAAATGAGTGCGTAATGTGCACCGCTGGCGTCTGCTTTCTTGAATTGCGACTTCATGCTGCCCATGCCCTCGCCTCCCGCAGGAGCGGCGTGCATCTGCACGCTGATACCTGCAGCGCGGAGACCTTCGATGGTGCTGACCGCCGCCGGCAACGCGGCAACGCTGGGTATGACGGCGTAGGCGTCAGGAACCAACGCGGGGACCGCACTGGCCTGCTCCTTCAGGAGTTCCAGCACACGCTCCACCCCCAGCGCCCAGCCCACAGCCGGTGCCGCCTTGCCGCCGATCTGCTCGATGAGATAGTCGTAGCGGCCGCCGCCGCAGATCGTGCCTTGCGAGCCCAACTGGTCCGTGATGAACTCGAACACGGTCAGGTTGTAGTAGTCCATACCCCGCACAAGACGGGGATTGACGGTCCAGGCCACGCCGTTGGCGGTGAGGATGGCCTTGACCGCGTCGAAATGCGCGAGCGACTTTTCGCCCAGGAAGTCGATAAGGCGCGGTGCCGCTTCGACCAAGCCCTGCATGGCCGGGTTTTTGGTGTCCAGAATTCGCAGGGGATTGCTGTGCAGGCGGCGGCGCGCCTCTTCATCCAGCAGTTCGGCGTTCTTTTCGAAGTACTCGATCAACGCAGCGCGGTGCGCCTTGCGTTCGTCCGGCTCGCCCAGGCTGTTGAGTTCCAGGCGCACGTTCTGCAGGCCCAGTTCACGCCACAGCGACTGGGCCAGCAAGATGAGTTCCGCATCGACTTCCGCACCCGGAAACCCGAGTGCCTCGGCACCGATCTGGTGAAACTGGCGATAGCGACCCCGCTGCGGGCGCTCGTGGCGAAACATCGGCCCCATGTAATAGAGCCGCTTGCCACCGTCATACAGCATCGAATGCTCGGCCACCGCACGGACCACTCCAGCGGTCGCTTCAGGGCGCAGCGTCAGGTGTTCGCCGTTGAGCCGGTCTTCGAAAGAATACATTTCCTTCTCGACGATGTCCGTGACCTCGCCCAGCCCCCGCACAAAAAGCGGCGTGGGTTCCACGATGGGCGTACGGATATTGCGGTAGGCATAGCGGGCCATCAGGCCGCGGACCTTGGCCTCCAGCCACTCCCACCGGGCGGACTCGGGCGGGAGAATGTCATTCATGCCTTTCACGGCCACCAGCTTTTCGGCCTTGGGCGGCGCGGCGATTTTTTCGTTACTCACAACTGTTCTTTTCCTGGATCTTGCACAAGGGACGAGAGCCACTGCCGCCCATTCCCCACGAGGCCGTGTGAAATGCGCCAGACGGGCTGTCAGCTCGCAGCCACCGCAGCGCCGAAACGCTTCTCGATGTACTGCTCGACAATTTGATGGAATTCGTTGGCGATGTTGTCGCCACGCAGGGTCAGAGCCTTTTCGCCGTCGATGAACACGGGGGCTGCAGGCGCCTCGCCGGTACCCGGAAGGCTGATGCCGATGTCCGCATGCTTGCTTTCGCCAGGGCCATTGACGATGCAACCCATGACCGCCACACGCAAGCCTTCGACGCCGGGGTAGCGCACACGCCAAACCGGCATCTGCGCGCGCAGGAAATCATCGATCTGCTTGGCCAGCTCCTGGAATGTCGTGCTGGTCGTGCGGCCGCAGCCTGGGCAGGCGGTCACACTGGGTACAAACACGCGCAGGCCCAATGCCTGCAATATTTCGGACGCGACAACCACTTCCTGGGTGCGCGCCTCGCCGGGTTGGGGCGTCAGGGACACACGGATGGTGTCGCCGATGCCTTCTTGCAGCAGCACCGACAGGGCAGCGGCAGATGCCACCGTGCCCTTGGTGGCCATGCCCGCTTCGGTCAAACCCAGATGCAGCGCGTAGTCGCAGCGGCGCGCCAGTTCTCGATACACAGAAATCAGGTCCTGCACGCCACTGACCTTGCACGACAGAATGATCTGATCACCATTGAGGCCCATCTCTTCAGCGCGGCGCGCAGACTCGATGGCCGACGTGATCAGCGCCTCATACATCACCTGGCGCGCTTCCCAGGGGGCGGCGCGTCGGCTGTTCGTGTCCATGAGGTCAGCCAGCAGCTCCTGATCCAGGCTGCCCCAGTTCACGCCGATGCGCACCGCCTTGTCCCAGCGCATGGCCGCTTCGATCATCTGGCCGAACTGCTTGTCCCGCTTGTCGCCTTTGCCAACATTGCCGGGGTTGATGCGGTACTTGGACAACGCCTGGGCGCAATCGGGAAAGTCGGTCAACAACCGGTGGCCGTTGTAGTGAAAGTCACCCACCAGCGGAACGCTCTCTCCCATGCGGTCCAGTTGCTCGCGGATGTACGGCACGGCCGCGGCGGCTTCGGGTGTGTTCACGGTAATGCGAACGAACTCCGAACCGGCCTGGGCAAGTTCCTTGACCTGGATGGCGGTGCCGATCGCGTCCACCGTGTCCGTGTTGGTCATGGACTGCACGCGCACCGGCGCATCGCCGCCCACGGTCACCACCCGCGAACCCCACACGACCTTGGCTTGCCGGGACCGCCGGGGCAAAGGAGACGCGACCGCAATGGGTCCAAATTCAGCAGGGAGTTTTTCCACTATTTCACCTCGAAACGGGCCACGTTCTCACGCGATACACCCGCCAAATCAAAAGGCTTGCCGCGCACAAAGACTTCCGTCGCATCGGCACGGCCCACCACCACCGCCAAAGGCGCCGGCGCGCTCACGGATACCGACTCGTCAGCGGCAAGATTGCGCTGCAGCACCACGGCACCCGCGGCGTCCTTGACCTGCACCCACGACTGGCTGCGCGCACGCAACACCAACGTGCCAGCCGCTGCCGCGGCGGCACTGGCCGGTTCGCTGGCTGTTACGGCAGGCGCAGGCGCCATAGCCTGGCCGACGGTCGCGTCAGGCGCCGAGGCCGCTGGTTTCACGGTGGCGGGCACAGCAGCAGTGGCAGATCTATCCGCCGGCACGGCCGCAGGATCTACGGAAACCGTCTCCACGACCGAATTCGGCGGGGATGGCGGCGAAGCCGACACGGGCTCGCTGGCGCCGGATTCGGGTTGCGTTGTGGACCCTGAAGAAAGAAAGGACATGCCGCCCGGCTGGCGTGGGAAGAAGAACACAGCCACGGCCCCGACGAGCAAGACCAGTACCACCAGCGACACAGACCGCGACCGAGTATTGGAACTCGACGAAAACGACGCGGATGACGACGACGACTTGCCGGCACTGACCTTGACCGGTGCGTTCAGCCCAGCGCTGTCGGCAGACAAGCGCGGGCTCTGGCTCTGCGGTAGAAGGGAGAGGATGGGGCCCGGGTCCACCTTGAGCGTCCGGCACACGCTGGAGGCCAGCGCACGCACGAAGACCGTGTCCGGCAGTGCCGCGTAGTTGTCAGCTTCCAGAGCCTCAAGCTTGTTGACGGGCACCTTCAAAGCCACGGCCAAGGCTGCGATGTGCAGCCCGGCAGCCTGGCGTGCCTCACGCAGCAGTTGACCAGCCGTCACTGTCACGGCGCCGCCCTCCACGAACTCACTCATTGAAAGCCCCGCGTTCGTATGCACCCAATTCACGGGATTCCGGGAAGCGCTTGCGCAATTGGTCCACCAACTGTCGCATTGCCACGGTGTCGCCCAGCGCACGCTCCACCTTGATGCCCAGCCACAGCGATTCCGAATTCGCATACTGGCCGTTGTTCACACGACGGATGTAGAACTGAGAACGGGTCAGCTCATTGCGTCGCAGAAGCAACGCAGACAGGTGATAGCCAACCACAGGATTGGCGGCATCCAGCTCGTAAGCCTTCAGCATCGACTGCTCGGCCTCCACGAACTGACCCGCGCCAGACTGGCAAAGCCCCCGTGCCATCAGAGTTTTTGCCCGCGCCGGATAGATCGGATTGGCAAGCGCACGCACAAAATACTGGTCCGCATCGGCATACTTTTGCTGCTGGCACAGCAACCAGCCGTAGTTGTGCAGCAGGTTGGAGTCATTGGCACGCAATGCCAAGGCACGGCGAAAACTGTCGTCTGCCTGGCCCAGATCGTTCAGCCGCATGTAGATCAGGCCGCGGAGATTGAAAGCATCCGCATAGTTGGGGTCAGACACCAACGCCTGCTTCACCTCGTCCAGCGCTACGGTAGTCTGTCCGTTTTCAAAATAATTGGACGCCAATTCCAGGCGAATGCGCGCACGGCGGCGTGTCTCAGGTTCATCGGAAGGTGTCACGATGCCCGCGTTCGAATCGGTGGCACCACTCCCAGGATTGGTGGCACAGCCCTGAAGCACCGCCAAACAGGCGGCGGACCCGCACGCCACAAGTGTCCAGCGGCCCCATTGCTGCCAGCGTCCAACCAATCCCACCATGTAGCGCCTCCTTGAAGTTAAGCCGTTGTCCGTCGATCAAGTCACCGGTTTGAGAACGATTGTGCGCTGCTTCGCCATGCGTTCAGCGGCACGTGTGCGATCCTTGACATCACCCGCCAGTTGCCCGCAGGCGGCGTCGATATCATCCCCCCGGGTCTTGCGCACTGTCGTGACAATACCTGCATCGCTCAAGACTTTGGCAAAAGCCACGACCTGATTCTGCGGGGAACGCAACAGCCCTGATGCCGGAAACGGATTGAAAGGGATCAGATTGAACTTGCAGCGTACGCCAGCGCCGCGCGCAGGGCGCACAAGCTCGATGAGTTGATGCGCGTGCTCGACCTGGTCGTTGACCCCGTCCAGCATGCAGTATTCAAACGTGATGAAGTCGCGAGGCGCATGCGCGAGATAGCGATTGCAGGCCTCCAGCAACTCCTTGATGGGGTACTTGCGGTTGAGTGGCACGAGGTTGTCGCGCAGCGGATCATTGGGCGCATGCAGCGACACCGCCAAGGCCACGGGGCAATCCTGAGACAGGCGGTCCATCATCGGCACCACACCCGACGTGGACACCGTGACACGCCGGCGCGACAGGCCATAGCCGTGGTCGTCCAGCATGGTGCGCAACGCAGGCACAAGCGCCGAGTAGTTCTGCAGCGGCTCGCCCATTCCCATCATCACGACGTTGGAGATCACCCGCTCGCCAGTGCCCAGCCGCTTGCGCAGCGCATGTTCAGCAAACCACAGCTGAGCGGTGATTTCGCCGGTGGTCAGATTTCTGCTGAAGCCCTGGTGCCCAGTGGAGCAAAAACGGCACCCCACGGCGCAACCCGCCTGGGATGAAATGCACAGTGTGCCGCGGTCGTCCTCGGGGATGAACACGGCCTCCACGGCATTGCCGTCACCGACATCGAACAGCCACTTCACCGTGCCGTCCGACGAAACATGTTCGGAGATGACCGGTAGCGCCTCGACCCGGGCACAGCCCTTGAGCTTGTCGCGCAAGGCCTTGGCCAGGTCGCTCATGGCGTCGAATTCGCTGGCGCCGCGCTGGTGGATCCAGCGGAACAACTGGGTGGCGCGAAACCGCTTTTCCCCCAGTTGCTCGCAAAAGGCGGCCAGGCCGTCGAGATCGAACTCGAGCAGGTTCGTGGTCATCGCGACGACCTCCCATGAGGTCGGGCGCAGTGCTCCCCATGGCGCAGACATCCCGCAGCGGGAACAGGCATGGGGATCACCATATCAACGCGAGTAAACGTTCAGGCCAGGGAAGAAGAAAGCGACTTCTGCAGCAGCCGTTTCGGCAGCGTCGGAGCCATGCACTGCATTGGCGTCGATGCTGTCAGCGAAGTCAGCGCGGATGGTGCCGGCTTCTGCCTTCTTGGGGTCGGTCGCGCCCATCAGTTCGCGATTCTTGAGGATGGCGTTTTCGCCTTCCAGGGCCTGGATCATCACGGGGCCGGAGATCATGAAGTCCACCAGGTCCTTGAAGAAAGGACGCTCTTTGTGCACACCGTAGAACTGTTCGGCTTCCAGGCGCGACAGATGCACCATGCGGGCAGCCACGACCTTCAGGCCAGCAGCTTCGAAACGGGCGTAGATTTGGCCGATGACGTTCTTGGCCACTGCGTCAGGCTTGATGATGGAGAGAGTGCGTTCGATTGCCATGTTGATTTCCTGATTTGATGAATTGGATGAATTAGCTGTGATTCGTTTGCCCAGCGGACAAAGCCCTCGATTCTAACCGGGGCCGCCGACGGGTCGGTGCGTCAACGCCCACCGCGCCGAGGGCCACCGCCGCTGCTGCCGCTACCACCGCCGCCGGGGCGGCGCTTGTCTTGGCGTTGGCGCGAGAGGCTGTCGGTACCGATGTAGCCGACCGAGGTTTTCATCGGATCGGGTTGCGCACTGCCTCCCGAGTTGCTGCCCCGGGCGCCCTGCCGCTGGCCGCCGCCATCACGGCGCGGCTTTTGCCCGCGTGCAGGAGCCTGTCCGCCAAAAGCACCGGTAGGGGTCGGAAAGCCGTCGCGGCGCGGGCCACCGTTGCCGCCGCGGGACGCGTTGCGGCCGCCACGCGGGCGTTTGTCGCCGTTGCGGGCGCCGGCATCGCCGTTCGCACCTGCAGGGCCATCCGCACGCGCTGGCGCACCTTCGGACGCACCGGCGTCGGCAGCACGCACCAAGGCACGGATATCGCTGTCGTCAAGCTCCAGCCAGGCGCCCCGCTTGAGGCCGCGCGGCAAGACCATGGCGCCGTAGCGGATGCGAATCAGGCGGCTGACGGCATGGCCTACCGATTCGAGCATGCGACGCACTTCGCGGTTGCGCCCCTCGGAGATCGTGACGCGGTACCAGCAGTTGGAGCCTTCTCCGCCGCCATCTTCGATGGAGCCGAACGCAGCCATGCCGTCGTCCAGGCGCACGCCGTCCAGCAGTTTTTGCTTTTCTTCGTTGCTGAGCGCACCCAGCACGCGCACCGCGTACTCGCGCTCCAGCCCGAATCGGGGGTGCATCAGCTTGTTGGCCAGCTCGCCAGAGCTGGTGAACAGCAGCAACCCCTCGGTGTTCAGATCCAGACGGCCGACGGACTGCCACTTGCCCTGCATCAGGCGTGGCAGCTTGCGGAACACGGTGGGCCGGTTTTGTGGGTCGTCGTGCGTCACCACTTCACCCACGGGCTTGTGGTACGCGATCACGCGGGCCGGTGGCGGATCGATGCGGTAGCGGATCGGCTTGCCGTTGACCTTGACCTGGTCGCCGTACTGAATGCGCTGGCCGATGTGTGCCGGCTCGTTGTTGACGGAGATGCGCCCCTCGAGGATGAGTTGTTCCATCTCCAGCCGGGAGCCCAGACCCGCCTGGGCCAAGACCTTGTGCAGCTTGGGGGTTTCCACCTGCGGCAGCAGCACGCGCTTGGCGGGTACGACCTCGTCAGATGTTTCCTCGTCGTCAAAGCGGCCTGACACCACGTCTTCGAACTGATAGCCATCCACCGCCAGTGCAGGCGGGTTGCCCTTGGGGCCACGGCCTTCGCCTTCGGGGCGTGAAGGGCGCAGACCGCGGGGCTGACCCTGGGGAGGGCGCCGATCGCCACGCGAAGGCCTATCGGCTGCCTCGGCAGCATCGCGCACAACCAGCGCTGCGGTCGAATGTTCAACACCGGCAGCCTCGTCGCTGGATTGCGATGGGGGCACGTCCAGTTCCGTAGGCTGCTCCGATGCCTGTGGCGCAACGGCAGAAGCCGCGTCCGCGTGCAACGCATCCACCGCTGCATCCGCATTCACCACGGCAGGGGCCGCCTTCTTGCGGGGCGCGCGCTTGGCTGCAGGCTTCTTGGCCGCTGCGGCGGGTTCTGCCTCCGGCTCGGCTGCCGGGTTGTCGGGGGTCGTATCGTTCATCAAGTTTTTCCCTGGATACCACCCTGGGTATCGGCATCTTCATCGTGGAGACCTGTCTCCACATCGTCAAAAAAATCGTCCGTCTTCGGCCCAGACTCTGGTTTCAGCGCCAAATCTGGCTCTGGCTCTGGCTCTGGCTCTGGCTCTGGCTCTGGCTCTGGCTCTGGCTCTGGCTCTGGCTCTGGCTCTGGCGAACTTTGCAATTCAGCCTGCGCCAGTTCGGGGGCGGCAGCCAGGGCTTCCACCACCACAGGGGCTGGCTCAGGCTCAGCCCCGTGCGGGGGGTCAGGCTCGGGCTCGATCACACCCTGCGCCGCCGCTGCCATGGCCTCCAGCACATTGGCGTTGCCCGACGGGTCGTCCAGCACCGGCAACTGGTCGAGCGACTGCAAGCCCATGTCGTCCAGAAACTGCCGGGTGGTCGCAAACAGCGATGGCCGCCCCACGGTCTCCCGGTGGCCGATGACTTCCACCCAGCCCCGGTCTTCCAACTGCTTGATGATCAGGCTGTTGACCGTCACGCCCCGAATGTCTTCGATATCGCCCCGCGTCACGGGCTGGCGGTACGCAATGATCGCCAGGGTCTCCATCGTGGCCCGGGTGTAGCGCGGCGGCTTTTCGGGGTGCAGCCGGTCCAGGTATTCCCGCATTTCCGGGCGGCTCTGAAAGCGCCAGCCCGAAGCCACCTGCACCAGTTCGACGCCGCGCTGGGTCCACTCCCATTGCAGGTCCTGGAGCAGCAGCTTCAAGGTGTCAGACCCCAGTGCGTCATTGAACAGCACCCGCAGCTCGCGCAAAGGCACTGGCTGCTGCGCGCAGATCAGCGCAGTTTCGAGGACCCGTTTGGCATCCACCGTGTTCATGGTTTGGCGATTCCTGGAAAAGTGGCACGCGTCGCGACGGGTGTCACATCAACAGCAGGGGGCAATCAATAGCAATGGCGCACTGTGCAAGGCGCCGGCGCGACGCAAGGGCCCGGCGGGATTCCGTCTTCGGGCGGGGGGCCTGTCTGGCCCGTCAGGGCGCATTGTAGCCCAGGCCCCATGCAGCAAGGGCCTGTCGCATATCCTCCGGCACCGGGGCCATGAACTCCAAGGCCTGGCCCGTCACGGGGTGGGCAAAGGCCAGCCGGTAGGCGTGTAGCGCCTGCCGCTGCATGGCCTCCACCGGCACGCCTCCGTACAAAGAGTCCCCCACCAGCGGGTGCTTCAACGACGCCATGTGCACACGGATCTGGTGCGTGCGGCCGGTGTGCAGCGTGCACTGCACCCAGCAGCCCTGCTCGGACCCCTCCAGCCACCGGATATCCGTGCGCGCTGCCTTGCCAGCATGCACCGCCAGGTCCACCACCGCCATCCGCAGCCGGTTGCGCGGGTCCCTGCCGATGGGCGCGTTGACCGCGCGGTTTTTCGGCCCGCTCCAGGCGCCGTGCGCCAGGGCCACGTACTGGCGCTTGACCTGGCGCTCGGCGATCAGCGCCACCAGGGCGTCCATGGTGGCACGATCCCGGGCGACCACCATCAGGCCGCTGGTGTCCTTGTCCAGTCGGTGGACGATGCCTGCGCGCGGCACCAAGAGCGCCTTCTCATCGCGGGCCAGCAACCCGTTGAGCAGGGTACCGCTCCAGTTGCCCGGCGCCGGGTGTACCACCAGACCGGCAGGCTTGTTCACGACCAGCAGATGGGCATCTTCGTAGACCACGTCGATGTCCATCGGCTCG
>Ga0209023_10003013_pt1 | contig 20381 bp, 16 predicted proteins | sample LakOneMetagenome_FD_187468 | JGI IMG/M metagenome (GOLD analysis project Ga0209023, IMG submission 187468) | Freshwater and sediment microbial communities from Lake Erie, Canada (SPAdes) (version 2) | ecosystem: Environmental > Aquatic > Freshwater > Lentic | place: Lake Erie, Canada...
AGCTGGGCGGCGTGCTCGGCGACGACGGGGACGAACTGGATGGCAGAGGCGCCGATGCCGACCACGGCCACGTGGCGACCGGTGAGGTCGTGGTCGTGGTCCCACCGGGCGGAGTGGAAGGTGGTGCCCTCGAAGGTGTCGAGACCGGGGATCTCGGGGGTGTGGGGCCGGTTGAGCTGACCGGTGGCCGAGACGAGCACGTCGACGTCGTCCGTGGTGCCGTCGGAAAGCTCGAGGTGCCACACGCCCTCGTCCTCGTCCCACGTGGCGGCGTCGAGCTCGGCGCCGAACCGGATGTGCGGGCCGAGGTGGAATCGTTCGGCGACATCGTGGAGGTACTCGAGGATCTCGGCCTGCTCGGGGAAGCGGCGGGTCCAGTCGGACTTGGGAGCGAACGAGAGCGAGTACAGGTGCGACGGGACATCGCAGGCCGCGCCGGGGTAGGTGTTGTCCCGCCAGGTGCCGCCCAGGTCATCGGCCTTCTCGTAGATCGTGAAGGTCTCGATGCCGGCCTGGCGCAGGCGGGCGGCCATCCCGAGGCCGCCGAACCCGGTGCCGATGATGGCGATGCGCGGCGTGGGGGTGCCGGCCGGTACCGGCGGGGCGAGGGCGCCCGGGAGTCGAGCGGCCCGGCGACGCAGGGTCGGAGGCAGCAGGTTGACGGCGCGTGCGGTCCGGCTGGGCGCTGGCGCGGTGGTCATCGAGGGGATCGTACGCTTCGGCGGTGTCCTCGGGGCTGGCTCGGATCTTCGTCTACGGCACGTTGATGCCCGGTCACCTCCGGTGGGAGCTGCTCGCATCGGTCTCCACCGCTCATCGGCGAGCTGATGTGGCAGGGCGGTTGTTCGACACGGGGTACGGGTGGCCGGCGGCATGCCTCGTCGACGGCGAGGTCGAGGTGCTCGACCTCGTTCCGGGGTGGGTGGTCGAGGTCCGTCCGGAGTCTCTCGACGATGTGCTCCACCTGCTCGATCAGGTGGAGGACGGGTTCGATCGGGTGACGGTCACCACCCGGGCGGGCGAGGCGGCGTGGGCCTACTCCGTGCCAAGCGGGGTACCGGACACCTGGGTGCCGATCACGGCCTGGACCGGGCAGGGCGAGCGCTGACGAGAACCGGCACCGGCGGGCTCAGAGCTGGAGCGACTTGGTCTGCAGGAACTCCTCCAGGCCGTACCGCCCGAGCTCGCGGCCGTTGCCGGACTGCTTGTAGCCGCCGAAGGGGGCCGAGGCGTTGAACGACCCGCCGTTGATCTCGAGCTGACCGGTGCGGATGCGACGGGCGACGGCCTTGGCCTCTTCACGGTCGGCTCCCCACACGCCGCCCGATAGCCCGTAGACGGTGTCGTTGGCGATGGCGACGGCGTCGTCGACATCGGCGTAGGGGATGACCGACAGGACGGGGCCGAAGATCTCCTCCTGGGCGATGGTCATGTCGTTGGTGACGTTGGCGAACACCGTGGGGCGCACGAAGTAGCCGGTGGGGAGGTCGTCGGGGGCGGCGGCTCCGCCGGTGACCAGGGTGGCGCCCTCGTCGACTCCCTTGTCGATGTAGCTCCGGACCCGGGTGCGCTGGGCGTCAGAGATCAGGGGGCCGAGCCGGCCGCCACCCACGGCGGGATCACCGAGCGTGTAGACGGACTCGACCTCCTCTCGCACGATGTCGACGATCTCGTCGTGGCGGTCGGCCGGGACCAGGAGGCGGGTGAACGCCGTGCAGGTCTGACCGGAATTCAAGAAGGCGCTGCCGACCGCGGCGCGGGCGGCTTTGTCGAGCTCGTCGCCTTCGAGGCTGGGGAGCAAGATGTTGGCCGACTTGCCGCCGAGCTCGAGGGCGACCCGCTTGACGGTGGGGGCGGCGAGCTCGGCGACCCGAGTGCCAGCCCGGGTGGAGCCGGTGAACGAGACCATGTCGACGTCGGGGTGCGAGGCGATGGCTTCGCCCACCACGGGGCCGGTGCCCGACACCAGGTTGAAGACGCCGTCGGGCAGGCCGACCTCGTCGATCACCTGGGCGAGGAGGAAGGCGTTGAGCGGGGCGATCTCGCTGGGCTTGAGGACGACGGTGCACCCGGCCACCAGGGCGGGGGCGACCTTGGCGATGATCTGGTGGAGCGGGTAGTTCCACGGGGTGATGGCGCCAACGACCCCGATCGGCTCCTTGACCACGAGCGAGTTGCCGATCTCCTCTTCCCAGGGGAACTCGTCGGCGATGGCGGGGTAGGTGCCGGCAACGGCCTGGGGCAGGCCGGCCTGGATCCGGCGGGACAGCGCGATCGGCATGCCGACCTCGCCGGTGATGGTCTCGGCGATCTCCTGCTTGCGAGCGCCGATGCCTTCGGAGATGCCCAGGACGTACTTGGCCCGATCGGTGGGTGCGGTGGCCGACCAGGCCGGGAGGGCGGCCTTGGCGGCGGCGACTGCCCGATCGACGTCGGCGGCGTTGCCGGCGGGGATGGACCCCATGACGGCCTCGGTGGTGGCGTTGATGACCTCGATGGCGTCGGTGCCCTGTGGGGCGACCCATGCGCCGTCGATGTAGAGCTGGTCGAACTGCAGCATGTCCGCCTCCCGGCGAGCTCGGATCGGGGTCGAAGGCGCGGCGTGGCCGCACGCTCGCTCGGTGCCGACGCTACCGGGCGCACTTCTCCTGCGCTCCGCCGCGGGCGGGTCGACCCGCCCGGACTCCTGATCCTTCGAAGATCGCCGAGTTGCCGCTCCTCCACCATCCGCTGAGCGCGATGTCGGCGGCGAATCCACCTGGATTCGCCGCCGACGTGGCACTGATACCGAGTGCGACGAGACACCCGAACGACCGACCCCGGCACCCGACTGTCACTGGGCCCGCACATGATGACCAGGACCCCGGTGAACCCACCGGACCGTCCTCGGTCGCCGCTGCAGGCACCCCATGCCGACGCCCACGCCCAAGGACCGCGCCGTGTTCGACCACCACGACACCCCACCCCCGACCGACCTGCCCGAACCCATCTACGTCCCCGCCGGCAGAGGACTCTGGCCCCACCGCAGCTGGTCCGGCCTGACCCGCACCCAACGCGTCCGCCTCCAGACCGACCGCGACGATCTCCTCCACAACCTCGGCCAGATCGACCAAGAGATCGATCAACTCTCCAGAGCCCGCCTCGACACCCTCGCCGCCATCGACGAACGACGCGAACAGCTCTGGCCCATCGATCCCAGCCATAAGGGCCGGCGACCGCCAGCGATCAACCAAGCACCCATCCCCCCGGCCCAGCCCAACGCCAGACCCGTCGCCGGCCGCTGCCTCCGCGCCGCCTGCCGCTCGATCCTCCGCCAGCACGGCCCGCTCGCCCTGCGCGATCTCCACACCTGGCTCCACCACTACGGCTACAAGATCGACACGCCCTGGCCCGCCAAACGCCTCGCCGACGCCATGGCCTACGAAACCAACCTCGGTCGTCTCCAACGAGTCGAACGAGCCGTGTACGCCATCGCCGACAACGACACCACCACCAGGTGGTTCCGCAAGCAAGAACCACCTCTCATCGATCCCTGGATCGACGTCGACCAACCCAGCTGGGCCGGCTACCCCGGCTTCCTCGCCCCCTCAGGCAGAGGTGACGACGGTGTCGGTGTCACGGCCACTGCGGAGCAGGGTGCCGGGCAGGTCGCCGGTGGCAACCCCGTCGACCACAGTCACTGTGCCGTTGACGAACACCAGCTTCACACCGATCGAGTCGGCGGTGAGCCGGGCCGAATCACCGGGCAGGTCACGGACCATGGTCGCGTGCTCGGCACCGACCGTCTCGGGATCGACGACCACCACGTCGGCGTGGAAGCCCTCGATCAAGAGACCTCGGTCGCGCAGACCGAACAGTTCGGCCGGCACCTGGGTCATCAGCTGCACGGCGCGCTCCACGGCCACCAGCTTCCGCCCACGCAGCGTGTCACCGAGGAAGCGGGTGGGGAACGGCGCCCCACACATCCGGTCCAGGTGAGCCCCGGCATCGGACCCCCCGAGCATCGCCCGATCATCGGCCCACACCTGACGGCGCAGCTCCCACGAAGCATCATCGCCGTCGGGCGGGATGGGCCACAGCACCGTGGCCAGATCATCAGCCACCACGATGTCGATCAGGCACGCGAACGGCTCCACGCCACGCTCGGCGGCGATGTCCGCGACCCGGCGGCCCTTCAGCCCGGCGTTGGCCTCGGCGTAGGTGTCACCGATGATGTAGTTGGCGAAGTCTGCCAACCGCCGAAACACACCCGCCTCTTCGGAGGTCGCCCGCTCCAGCATGTAGCTCTGGGTCGCCGGCTCCTGAAGCCGCACCACCCGCTCGGCCACCGGCAGGCGCAAGATCTCGCCCCATCCCGGGATCAGGAACAACCCGCAGTGGTTGAGGAAGCTCATGTTCATGGGCACCTGCACCGGCAGGGTCAGGGCCACGATCCGCCCGCCCTTCGCCGCCGCCACGTCGCCCGCCGACAGCTGACGGGGAACCCGGCCCGGCTCACGGGAATCGACGGTGAGCACGTTCCAGTTGAGCGGACGCCTGGCGGTGGCCGACATCGACGCGAAGAGCTCGATCTCGTCGTCGGAGAACTGGTCGAGGCAACCGTCGGTCATCGCCTCGAGCGTCGTGCCGTCGTGAGCGCCGACCACCTCGCACAGCGCCAGCAGCTCCTCGGGGGTAGACCACCGCGACGCCACCGGCTGGCCGTCGCCATCGGAATGGGTGCGAGACAACGTGGTCGAGAACCCCAGTCCACCGGCCTCGATCGAGGCGGCCAGCACCTCCCCCATGACCTCGACCTGTTCAGGCGTGGCCTCGGAACCCACCGCGTCGGCCCCCATCACGTAGCGGCGCAGGGCGCAGTGACCCACCAGGAACCCGGCGTTGACCCCGATGTTTCCCTCGAGTTGGTCCAAGTAGTCGCCGAAGCTCTCCCAGTTCCACGGCACGCCCTCCTCGAGCGCAGCCACCGACATCCCCTCGACACTGGCCATCATCTCCCGGGTGTACGCCGCATCCTCGGCTCGGAGCGGCGCCAGGGTGAACCCGCAGTTGCCGCCGATCACCGTCGTCACGCCATGAACGTTCGACGGCGACGCACCGGAATCCCAGAACAGCTGGGCGTCGTAGTGGGTGTGCGGGTCGATCACCCCGGGGATCACCAGCAGGCCGGTGGCATCCACCTCGTTGGCGGCCGGCTCGGTGACCGTCCCCACCGCCACGATCCGGCCATCGCGGATGCCGACATCAGCCACGCGGCCAGGCACACCGGTCCCGTCGATGACGGTCCCACCCTTGATGAGGTGATCGAGCATGTAGGGCCCTCCAGCACAAGCCACGGTTTCTGACGGACCGTCAGATCGTGGCAGAGAACCCTGAACCGGGCAATCCCGCTCGCCCGAGGTGAACGTCGACCGGACACGGCGGCAACGGCGAGTGAACATCCCCGTGCCCGACGAGCACGGCAGCCCGAGCACACTTAGGGTTCGCGCCATGGAAGATGTCAGTCGTCGACGGGTGCTCCAAGGGCTCGCCGTCAGCACCGGCCTGGTGCTCACCGGAACCCGCCCCGCCATGGCTGGTGCCAGTCCCGCCGAGGCAGAGCGAGCGGGACGGATCGCCGGTCCCGGCACCCGACCCGACCCGGGCAAGCCGGAAGGCGCTGACCTGCTCCCGCAGATCGATCACATCGTGATCTACATGCAGGAGAACCACTCCTACGACTCGTACTTCGGCACGTACCCACGGGGCGACGGCTACACGATGGTCGGCGGGAAGCCCACCAACTCGGCCAAGGACTCCAAGGGACGGGCCGTCCCCGTCTTCCGCTCCACCGAGACGTGCCAGACCGGCCGAGGCGTCAGCCAGTCCTGGGACCAGACCCACCTGCAGATCGACGGCGGGGCCATGGACGGGTGGCTCAACAACGACAACACCAACGCCATGAAGTACTGGGACGGGGGCCACCTGCCCTTCTACTGGTCACTCGCCGACCACTTCCCGCTATGTGACCGGTGGTTCGGCTCGGCACCGTGCCAGACCTACCCCAACCGCATGTACCTGCAGGCCGCAACATCGCAGGGCCTGGTCGAGACCGACACCACCAAGGCCCTGAACCTGCCCCATCCCAAGGGCGGGACCATCTGGGACAAGCTCAACGCGTTCGGCATCTCCTGGCTCGACTACGCCCTGGACCTGCCCGACATCGCCCTGTTCCCGAAGACGTGGAACGCCAACAAGGACAAGGTCCGCACCACCGGCGACTTCCTGGCCGACTGTGCCAGCGGCACCCTCCCGTCGGTCTCCATCGTGAGCCCAGGCGTGGCCTCCTACACCGAGGAGAACCCGGCCGACGTCCAACTGGGCGAGAAGTTCACCGCCATGCTCGTCAACGCCGTCATGTCGAGCCCGGCGTGGGGCCGCACCCTCATGGTGTTCACCTACGACGAGCACGGCGGCTACTACGACCACGTCGCCCCGCCGGCAGCCATCACGCCCGACGACATCCCGCCCGACATCGATCCCAAGACCGATCAGCCCGGCCGGTTCGACCTCTACGGCCCACGTGTTCCCGGCTTCGTGATCTCGCCCTACAGCCGCCCCGGGTACACCTCCAGCGTGGTCCACGACCACACGTCGATCCTCCGACTGGTCGAGACCAAGTTCAACCTGGGCGCGCTCACCCGTCGTGATGCCAACGCCAGCAACCTCTTGGACTGCCTCGACCTCGACAACCCGCCGGCGTTCGCCACGCCGCCGACCCTGGCCAACCCGGGACTGCCCGCATCGGGCAGCTCGTGCGAGAACACGCCCTGGCCACCGAAGCTGGTCCGCACCGCACCGGCCGCTCCCGAGACCACCACCACGGCGCCACCCACGACCACCGCCGGATCGCCCGACACCAGCTCCGGGTCCGGCGACGTCGGCGCGTACCCGACCCAACCCGGCGAGCTGGCCCGAACCGGTTCCCAGCACGAACGCCTGGCCCTCCTGGGCCTCACGTTGCTGGCAGCGGGCGGTGCAGCGATGGCCACCCAGCATCGATTGGATGCCCAACGAGTGCCGGTGAGCGTCGATACGCCGCCCCAACCGTCCGATTCGTTCGAAGCCTGATTCCTCGGTCGGTAACGTCGTCCAGATGACCGACCCGACCTCGAAGATCGTCTACACCCACACCGATGAGGCTCCGGCGCTGGCCACCTACTCGCTGCTCCCCATCGTCTCGGCATTCGCCGATGCCTGCGGGGTCGCGGTCGAGACCCGCGACATCTCCCTGGCTGGCCGCATCCTGGCCAGCTTCCCCGAGCGGCTGACCGAGGCCCAACGGGTGCCCGACGCCCTGGCCGAGCTGGGCGCACTGGCCCTCGAGCCGGAGGCCAACATCATCAAGCTGCCCAACGTGAGCGCGTCGGATCCGCAGCTCAAGTCGGCCATCGCCGAGCTCCAGGCCAAGGGCTTCGACCTGCCCGCCTACCCCGATGAGCCGGCCGACGTCGAGCAGACCGAGATCCGGGCTCGCTACGACCGGATCAAGGGCAGCGCGGTCAACCCGGTGCTGCGCGAGGGAAACTCGGACCGCCGTGCCCCGAAGCCGGTCAAGGAGTACGCCCGCAAGCACCCCCACTCGATGGGGGCGTGGACGCCGACCTCGAAGACCAGCGTGGCCACCATGTCGAGCGGCGACTTCCGGTCCAACGAGGAGTCCACCACCCTCCCCGCCGCCACCTCGCTGCGCATCGAGCACGTGGCCGCGGCCGACGGCGCCGTCACCGTCTTGAAGCCCGACTTCGCGGTGCTCGAGGGTGAGATCATCGATGCCACCGTGATGAGCCGCCGAGCGCTGGTGGCGTTCCTGAACGAGCAGGTGGCAGCGGCCAAGGCCTCGGGGGTCCTGTTCTCGCTGCACCTCAAGGCAACGATGATGAAGGTCTCGGACCCGATCATCTTCGGCCACGCCGTGAAGGTGTTCTTCGCCGACGTCTTCGCCAAGCACGGCGCCACCTTCGACGCCATCGGGGTCAATCCCAACAACGGCCTGGGCAACGTGTTGGCCGCCATCGCCTCGCTTCCCGACGACCAGCGGGCCGAGATCGAGGCCGACATCACCGCGGCCTACGCCGCCGGCCCGGCCCTTGCCATGGTCGACTCGGATCGGGGCATCACCAACCTGCACGTTCCCAGCGATGTGATCGTCGATGCCTCCATGCCGGCCATGATCCGCACGTCGGGGCAGATGTGGAACGCCGCCGGCGAACAGCAGGACACCCTCGCCGTGCTGCCCGACAGCAGCTACGCCGGCGTGTACTCCGCCACCATCGCCTTCTGCAAGGAGCACGGGGCGCTCGATCCCGCCACCATGGGATCGGTGCCCAACGTCGGGCTGATGGCCCAGAAGGCCGAGGAGTACGGCTCGCACGACAAGACCTTCGAGGTGGCGTCGGACGGTGTCGTGCGAGTGGTCGACGGCTCGGGAGAGACGATCTTCGAGCACGCGGTCGAGTCCGGCGACATCTGGCGGGCGTGCCAGGCCAAGGACGCCGCCATCGCCGACTGGGTGAAGCTGGCGGTGAGCCGAGCCCGTGCCACCGGAGCGCCGGCGGTGTTCTGGCTCGATGAGACCCGGGCCCACGATGCCCAGATCATCGCCAAGGTCCAGCGCTACCTCCCCGACCACGACACGTCCGGGCTCGAGATCTCGATCCTCGCCCCCGCCGAAGCAGCCACGTTCTCGTTGCAGCGGATCCGCGATGGGCTCGACACCATCTCGGTCACGGGCAACGTGCTGCGCGACTACCTCACCGACCTGTTCCCCATCCTCGAGCTGGGCACCAGCGCCAAGATGTTGTCGATCGTCCCGCTGATGAACGGCGGCGGGCTGTTCGAGACCGGCGCAGGCGGGTCGGCACCCAAGCACGTCCAGCAGTTCGTCAAGGAGAACCACCTCCGCTGGGATTCACTGGGCGAGTTCCTGGCCCTGGCCGTCTCGTTCGCCCACCTGAGCGACCGCACCGGGAACGCCGGCGCCAAGGTCCTGGGCGACACGCTCGACACCGCCACCGCCGAGCTGCTCGACAACGAGCGCAACCCGTCACGCAAGGTCGGCGAGCTCGACAACCGGGGCAGCCACTTCTACCTGGCACTGTACTGGGCCCAGGCGCTGGCGTCGCAGACCGTGGACGCTGCATTGGCGGCGCGCTTCGCTCCGCTGGCCGAGGCGCTGGCCGCCAACGAGACCGCCATCATCACCGAGCTCAATGCGGTGCAGGGTCAGCCGGTCGACATCGGTGGCTACTACGCCCCCGACGAGGACGTGGTGCGGGCGGTCATGCGGCCCAGCCCGACGTTCAACGCCGTGCTGGCCTCGCTGGGCTAGGTCGCCCGGCTAGGTCCGAAGGCCGAGGTTGGCGTAGATCTCCTGGATCGACGCCGCCCGGTTGAGGGCGTACAGGTGGATGCCGGGCACACCCAGCTCCACCAGTTCGGCCACCAGGTCGGTCGCTACCCGGACGCCCAACTGCCGGGTGGCCTCGGGATCGCCGTCGACCTCGTCGAGGCGGGCCTGCAGGTCGGCCGGGATGTCGGTGCCATTGACCCCCGACATCCGGCGGACGCCGGCGACGTTGACGAAGGGCATCACGCCGGGGATGACAGGGGTGGTGCAGCCCAGGTCGGCCAGCTCCTCGACCATGACCCGGTAGTGCTCGACGTCCCAGAAGAACTGGGTCATGCCGAAGTCGGATGCTTGGAGCTTGGCGGCGAGGTGGCGACGGTCTTCGGCCCGACTCGGTGAGCGAGGGTGGACCTCCGGGAACGCGGCGACCCCCACGCAGAACTCGCCCACGCCACGGACCAGCTCGAGGAGCTGACCGGCGAACTCGAAGTCGCCGCCGGGGTCGCTGCCGTCGGCGGGCGGATCACCGGCGAGAGCGAGGATGTTCTCGATGCCGGCGGCTCGATAGGCCTCGACCAGTTCGACCAGCTCGGCCCGGGTGTGGCCGACGCAGGTGAGGTGAGGCATGGCCGGGAAGGCCTGCTCGTCGTTCACCCGGATCACCAGATCTCGGGTGGTGTCGCGGGTGGTGCCCATGGCGCCGTAGGTGACCGAGACGTAGCTGGGCTCGAGAGCAGACAGCTCGTCGACGGCCTCGTCGAAGTGGGCGAACCCCACCGGGGTCTTCGGCGGGGAGAACTCGAAGGACCAGGTAGGGCCCTTGGCAAGGAGGTCGGCGATCCTGGTCATGGTGCGGAAATGGTAGGCGAAGCGTTCCGGGCGACTCGGCGTTCGGCGGCCTCGACGGCGTTGCGGAACAGCAGGGCGATGGTGGTGGGGCCGACCCCGCCGACTCGGGGCGTGATGGCCCCGGCGACCGCTTCGCAGGCCTCGTCGACGTCGGGCAGGAGCTTTCGCCCCTCGTAGCGGACACCTGCGCCGATCACGGTGGCTCCGGCACGGATGTGCTCGGGCTGCACGATGCCGGGCACGCCGACGGCGGCGACCACGATATCGGCCCGGCGGGTGTAGTCCGCCCAGTTGGGCACGCCGGTGTGGACGACGGTCACCGCGGCGTTGGCGGTGGGGCGCTTCTGGGTGAGCAGGAGCGACAGCGGCCGGCCGATGGTGGCCCCCCGGCCGAGGATGACCACGTCGCGGCCGGCGACGGGGATGTCGTAGTGGGCCAGGAGGGCCTCGATGCCGGCGGGGGTGCAGGGCACCGGGCCGGGCATGCCGAGCGCGAGGCGGCCCATGTTGAGCGGGTGCATGCCGTCGACGTCCTTGTCGGGGTCGAGGGTCATGAGGGCGGCATCGAAGTCGATCTGCGGCGGGGTGGGGTGCTGGAGGAGCACCGCGTCGACATCGTCGGCCTGGTTCATCTGGCTGATGGCGGCCAAGACGTCGGCCTGGGTGGCGTCCGGAGGCAGGTGGATGTGGGGGGAGGCGAAGCCCAGGGAGGCGGCCTTCTCCTGCTTCATCCGGATGTAGCCGGCGCTGGCCGAATCGTCGCCGACGAGGATCGTGCCCAGGCCAGGGGTGTGACCGGCGGCCACGAGGGCCTCGATCCGGGGGCCGAGGTCGGCGAACACGGCGTCAGCGACGGGCTGGCCCGGCATCATCTGTGCGGTCACGGTGGCTCCTCCGGTGGTCATTTTGGGCGATGTCGGCGGCGAATCCACGTGGATTCGTTGCGAATATCCCGACAAAGCGGGCAGGGATCGGGGAATTGGTGGATCTAGTGCTTGAACTGGCGCTCGCCGGTGAAGACCATGGCCACCCCGAGCTCGTTGGCCTTGGCGATGTTGTCGGGGTCCTTCACCGATCCGCCCGGCTGCACGATCACGGCGACGCCGGCCGCCGCGGCGGCCTCGATGCCGTCGGGGAACGGGTAGAACGCGTCGCTGGCACAGGCTCCGCCGGCAGCTCGACCGGCGGCCTTCTCCGCCGCGATCTGCCCTGCCTCCACCCGGTTCTGCTGCCCGGCGCCGATCCCCCACGCCACCCCGTCCTTGGCCAGGACGATCGAGTTCGACGTGACCGCGGCGCAGATCCGAAACGCAAGGGCGGCATCGGCGAGCTCGGCGGCCGTGGGCACCCGCTCGGTCACCACCTTCCAGGTGGCGGGTTCCGCCACGAGCCGGTGCGGCTCCTGGACCAGCCATCCGCCGCTGATGGGGCGGAGGTGACGGATGGCCGGCGTCGGCGGCACCGCTTCGAGCAGCCGGGTGTTCTTGCGCTTGCCCTGGAGCGCCTCGACCACGCCCGGGGCGTACCCGGGGGCGATCACGAGGTCGGCCTGAGCGGCGGCCACCATCTCCACCACGGTGGCGTCGTCGACCACCCGGTTGAGGGCCACGATCCCGCCGAACGCCGAGCGGGCATCGCACTCGAAGGCCCGTTGGTAGGCATCGGCCAGGGAGTCGGCCACCGCCGCCCCGCAGGGGTTGGCGTGCTTGATGATCGCCACCGCAGGCTTGTCACCCGAGGCCGCACCCAGGTCGTGGGCCAGGATCCAGGCCGCGTCGGCGTCGTAGAGGTTCAGGTAGCTGAGGGCGATGCCGCCGTACTGGGTGGCGGTGGCCCACCAGGGGTCGGCACCGTCGGTGCGGTAGAGCGCAGCGCGCTGGTGCGGGTTCTCGCCGTAGCGGAGGGTCCGGTCCTCGCGAGTGGCGGCCACGTGGAGGGTGGGCGGCAGGATCGGGTCGTCGGCGCTGTCGAACCAGGCCACCACCGCGGCGTCGTAGGCCGCGGTGTGGGCGAAGGCGGCGCGAGCGAGGCGGCGTCGGGTGGCGGCCGAGAGGGCACCGTCGGCCCGAAGCTCCTCGAGCACGCCGGCGTACTCGCCCGGGTCGACCACCACGCCGACGTGGGCGTGGTTCTTGGCCGCGGCCCGCACCATGGCCGGACCGCCGATGTCGATGAGGTCCTCGGCCTGGCCCCCGCCGTGGGTGAACGCCGAGGGATCGGCTCCGAACGGGTAGAGGTTGCCGACGACGAGGTCGATGCCGTCGATCTCGTACTGCCCCATCTCGGCCAGGTGCTCGGGATCGGACCGGTCAGCCAGGATCCCGCCGTGGATCTTGGGGTGGAGGGTGACCACCCGGTGGCCGAGGATCGCCGGGAAGCCCGTGATGTCGGCGGTGTCGGCCACGGTGAGACCGGCCTCACGCAGCTGGCGGGCGGTCCCACCGCTCGAGACCAGGTCCCAACCGAGCTCGGCCAGGCCGGCGGCCAGCTCACCGATCCCGGACTTGTCGTAGACGGAGATGAGGGCCCTCATGGTGTGGCGGTTCCTTCGGTGAGGTGAAGATCGTGGACGGGGCGGAGGTCGAGGTCACCGTCGATGACCCGGCGAAGCACCTCGGGGTAGATCCGGCGCTCCACCGCCTTGATGCGTTCTTGCAGCGAGGCTTCGGTGTCGTCCGGTAGGACGTCGACGGCCTCTTGGGCGAGGATCTCGCCGGTGTCGACGTCGAGCCCGGCGACGTGGACCGTGCAGCCGGTGACCTTGACCCCGTAGGCGAGGGCGTCGCGCACCGCGTGCCAGCCCTTGAACGACGGGAGCAGGGCAGGATGGGTGTTCAAGATGCGGCCGCTGAACACCTCGTGCATGGGCCCGGCCAGGATGGTCCCGAACCCGGCCATGGCGAGCAGGTCGAGATCGTGGCGATCGAGCGTCTCGGCCAATTCCGCCGAGTAGGCGACCCGATCGAAGCCAGCGTCGAAGCGCTGTCGAGGGACGAGTTCGGTGGCGATCCCGGCCGCCGCGGCCAGGTCGAGGCCTCGACACGGACGGTCGGCAGCGACCAGCGCGACGTCGATCCCGGCATCGAGCATCGCCTCGAGGATCGATCCGGTCCCCGAGACCAACACGCCAACTCGCACTGGAGCGACGTTACTGGAGAGATCCGTGTCCAGGTCCACCGGGCTGGGGTACCTTGACCCTGGTATTCCCCCAATTCACCCCCGGAACCATCAGGAGCGCGGGCACATGGACCTCAGCAAACTCTCAACCGGCGACAAGGTCATGGGCGGCTCAGCCATCGCCTTGTTCGTGTTCTCCTTCCTTCACTGGTTCACCGCCGGCGCAGGGCAATACACCCTCAGCCAGAACGGCTGGGACTACTTCTTCACCGGCATCGTGCCGGTGCTCATCGGGTTGGCCATCCTGGCCTACGTGGTGGCCGTCAAGGCAGCCGAGGCCGTCACCATCCCGGATCTTCCCGTCGAGCACCCGGTCCTGATCCTCGGGTTCGGCGCCTTCGCCGCACTCCTGCTCATCCTCCGCCTGCTCATGGGCGGCGAGTACGGCGGCTACAGCGGCGATCTGCTCAAGCGGAGCTTCGGCCTCTACCTCTCGGTGCTCGCCGGCATCGCCCTGGCCGCTGGAGCGTTCTTGAGCTTCAAGGAATCGGGCGCATCGCTGCCCACCAAGGGCGGCGGCACGGGCGGCGGCACCACGCCTCCCGGCGGCACCCCGCCCACGCCCTTCTGATCTCGACGGTCCGGCCGGTTCCCGAGACGGGGACCGGCCGCCGTCTGCGGCAACAGGCGGCTACGCCCCGTCGCCGGTGTACTCGCTCGAGCTGAGCAGGGTGGCCACCAGGGCCTGCTCCGGGGTCCCGGACCGCAGTGCCGCCACCCAGCTGGTCAGGTCGACACGGGATGGTGCCCGGCCGAGCAGCCGCTGGTAGGTGACGATCACCGTGTGGCGGTCGGCCTCGGTGCTGCCAAGGATCGACGCGCCCACCGTCGATCGGGGCGCACCACCTGCCAGCTGGGCATCGAAGAACGCCCGTCCGCCGGCGTCGGGCGCTCGGCCGAGGACTCGCGGGTAGACGAGGTCGAGGAACCCGTCGGGCGTCCGACCCGCTTGGGTCCACGCCTCGGTCGACCCAACCAGCGCCACTCGGAGGGCATCGAGGCCCGCCTGGGTCCCCACCCGCGGCATCCAGATCGCCAGCTCACCGCTGGTCGGCGAACGATGCAGGAGCTGCTGGTAGGTGCGGGCCACAAGGGTGCGGCGACCCTCTGGCGAGTTCAACAGGGCCGTGACCACCGAGTGCTCGTCGCTGTGCGCCAGCCGGTCGGCCCAATAGGCGAGCCCGGCATCGTCGGGCGCCCGACCGAACACGTCGGCGAACACCGACCGGAGGTACGCCACCCCGGTGGTCGGCGGGGTGGTCGTGGTGGGCGGCAGCGTCACCGGCAAGGTCGTGCTCGTGCTCGATGAGGTCGGCGGGACCGTCGTCGACGTGGTGGTCGACGACGTGGTGGAGCTGGTCGGCGGCACGGTGCTCGACGTGGTGGAGGTGCTGGAGGTCGTCGTGGAGCTGGTCGGCGGCACCGTGCTCGAGGTGGTGCTGGTGCTCGACGACGTGGTGCTCGACGAGGTGGTGGTGCTCGAGGTCGAGGTGGAGGTCGTCGTGGAGCTGGTCGGCGGCGGATCGGGCACCTGGACGTCGATCTTCACCGTGCCGGTCGAGGTGAGGTCGCCGACGTAGTCGTAGGTGAAGGTGTCGCGCCCGACGAACGAGTCGTTGGGCGTGTAGGTGAATCCGCCGACGTTGCCATCGGTGGTGACGGTCCCGTGCGCCGGTTGGTGGAACTCGATGGGTTGGTCGCACCCTTGGTCGTTGGTCCGGACACCGGGATCGGGCACCACGAGCGCGGTTCGCTTCGCCGTGGAATACAGGTCGTTCGATGCGAACGGCGTGCAGCCGACGATGAAGTTCGTCTTGACGATGGCCGACGACTGACCGATCTGGTCATAGACGATGTACGAAATGGAGTCCTCGCCCACGAACCCGTCGTTGGGGACGTAGGTGAACTCGGTGTCGCTGCCGGCCACATCGTTGAGATCGCCGTTTTCGGGGCTATCGAGGAACTCGATCCGGATCGGCCCGCCCTCGGGGTCGAAGTCGTTCGCCATCGGCGAGTAGGTGACCGGGGTCTGGTAGTCGGTGACGACCGATTCGCCGTCGACGATCGGCGGCAGATCGGTGGCCACGATGTGATCCACACTCGACGTGCAGCCGTTGTAGAACTGGTCGCCGCCGAACGAGGCGGTGATGGTGCTGGTGCCCTGTGGCAGGCCCGATGTGGTGACCGAGGCGAACCCGCTGCTGTCGGTGTTGACCGTGCCGAGCGTTCCGCCGGGATCGGTGAAGGTGACGGGAAGGCCCACCCGGCGGGTGAGAGAACCAGCGAGCTCTGCGGTGAAGGTCACCGCTTCACCTGGCTGCGACCCCCGCGAGCTCTGGGTCAGGGTGACCCTGCACGAGTCCTTGACCACCTCGATGGGAGCGTCGGCGGTCGAGCCGATGAAGTCACCCGTGTACACGGCCTCGAACGGGTAGCTGCCCGGCGGAACCAGGTTGAGGTCGATCTTCCAGATCGAGAAGTCGTCGGAGTCGTCATAGGGGTACAGCGATGACTGCGCGAACGACGTCTGGCCACCGTCACGGGTGAGGTACACCACGCCGGTCGGCACATCGCAGTCGCGGGGGAAGGTGATGCACGACCCGCTGACATCGTGCACCGCGCCGGCGATCTCGATGGGCTCGCCGTACACGTACGCCTGCGGGTGGCCGAGGTCGTACACCTCCAGGAAGGAGTCGCCGAGATCGTCCGCGCCCGCTCTCGACCCGCCGTCGACGATCGTCAGCGCCGCCAGCAGCATCGCGGCCGCCCCGACGCTGAACCACACCCTGGAACGGCGCCGGCTCAGCGCAGCGTCCGCGGCTCGCCCTGCATCGCCCATGGTCTCGCCCTTCCCCAAGAGGTGAAGCGAAAATACCAGCGTTTCGGCGCGCTGAACAGAGCCGAGACGTCAGGAAGTGCTCATGATCACGGAAACCACCCGAACGGGTGACCCCGAGCGCCGGGTCGGCTACAGGCCGAGGCTCTTGACGATCTCCACCATGAGCTGACCGGCCTCGGTGGGGTTGTTGCCCACCTTCACCCCAGCGTCGGTGAGGGCTTCCATCTTGGCTGCAGCGGTGCCCTTGCCGCCCGACACGATGGCGCCAGCGTGGCCCATCTTCTTGCCGGCCGGGGCGGTGACGCCGGCGATGTAGGCGCTGAGGGGCTTGGTCATCTTGTTCTTGATGAACTCGGCCGCCTCTTCTTCGGCCGAGCCGCCGATCTCACCGATCAACATGACGGCCTTGGTCTCGGGATCGGCCTCGAAGGCCTCCAGGCAGTCGATGAACGACGTGCCGGGGACCGGGTCTCCGCCAATGCCCACGCAGGTGGTGACGCCGATGTTCTGCAGCTTGAGCTCGTAGAGCGCCTGGTAGGTGAGGGTGCCCGAGCGGCTGACGATGCCCACCGGGCCGCCCGCCTTGGCGATCTCACCGGCGGTGATGCCGATGTTGGCCTTGCCGGGGCTGATGATGCCAGGGCAGTTGGGGCCGAGGATCCGGGTGCCGGGGAAGTCCCGCTTCACCTTGTTGAAGAAGTAGGCCTCGTCCTGGGCGGGGACGCCTTCGGTGATCACGACCACCAGCTCGAGTCCGGCCTCAGCCGCTTCGAGCACGGCGGACTTCACGCCCGGGGCGGGGATGAAGACGCACGAGACCGTGGCGCCGGTGGCGGCCTTGGCCTCGGCCACGGATGCGTAGACGGGGATGCCGTCCACGTCGGTCCCGGCCTTCTTGGGGTTCACGCCGGCCACCACCTGGGTGCCGTAGTCCCGGTTGCGCAGGCCGTAGAAGCGGCCCTGCGATCCGGTGAGGCCCTGGTAGAGGACCTTGGTGTTCTCGTCGACGAAGATCGCCATCGTTGTTCCTCTTCCCTTACTTCGCTGCGAGCTCGACGACGGTGCGAGCCGCCTCGATCATCGTGGGCTTGGAGACCAGCTTCGCGGACTCGTGCTCGGCCAGGATCGCTCGACCCTGCTCGGCGTTGGTGCCATCGATGCGGATGACGATCGGGGCGTCGATCTGCACCCGACCCAGGGCGGTGACGATGCCGTTGGCCACCTCGTCGCCCTTGGTGATGCCACCGAAGATGTTGATGAAGATGGCCTTCACCTTGGGGTCGTTGTTGATGACCTCGAGCGCGCCGGCCATGACCTCGGCGTTGGCGCCGCCGCCGATGTCGAGGAAGTTGGCCGGGCTGCCACCCACCTGGTTGACGATGTCGACGGTGGACATGGCCAACCCGGCGCCGTTGGCGATGACGCCGACGGTGCCGTCGAGGCCGACGTACTGGAGGCCCTTGTCGTGAGCGGCCTGCTCGCGCTCGTCGCGGACCTGGGTGGCGTCGTAGACGTCCCAGCCCTCGTGGCGGAACTCGGCGTTGCCGTCGAGGGTGACCTTGGCGTCGAGGGCGTGGACCTCGCCCGTGGGCTTGAGGATGAGCGGGTTGATCTCGCAGAGATCGGCGTCGCCCTCGGTGTAGGCCCGGTACAGCTTGAGGAGGATCTCCACGGTGCCGTCGTTGGCCGCCGGGTTGAGCTGAGCGGCCGACACCCAGGCGCGCGCGGCGGCCTCGGTGAGTCCGTCGACCGGGTCGATCCAGATCTTGGCGATGGCGTCGGGGTCGGTCTCGGCGACGGCCTCGATCTCCACGCCGCCCTGGGCGGAGAGCATGCCCAGGTGCTTCTTGGCCGCACGGTCCAGCGTGAAGCTGGCGTAGTACTCCTCGGCGATGTCGGACGCCGACTCGACCCAGACGATCTTGACGATGTGGCCCTTGATGTCGAGTCCGAGGATGTTCGACGCGTGCTCGCGGGCCTCCTCGGTGTTGTTGGCCAGCTTCACGCCACCGGCCTTGCCACGTCCTCCGACGTGGACCTGGGCCTTGATCACCACGGGGTACCCGAGGCGGTCGGCGATCGCCACGGCGTCGTCGACCGTGGTGGCCGCTTCGCCGGGTGACACCGGGATGTCGAAGCTCGCGAAGAACTGCTTGCCTTGGTATTCGAGAAGGTCCACTCGGACTCCTGGAGAGGTCGCTACTGGCGGTGCCGCCGGAGTGGCGCACACACGACTCGATGGCGGCGCGTCACGGCAGGGATACTAGGCAGGTGCCTGTGGTCACCCCTCATCCACTCCCCCCGCCAGGTGATCGAGCGTGAGCCCTGTCGCAGCCTCGAACAACCACGTCGGACGCGCCGCGTTGGTGGCCCTCGTCGGCGTGATCGTGATGGTGGTGGCCCTCGGCCTCACCACCCTGGCGCTGAAGGGCAAGAACAGCCCTGAGCTGCGCCTCGGCGATCAGACGTTCCAGGGCGGGCGCACCGATCGACTGGCGGCCAACATCGAGCGCGACGGACCGATCTTCTACGGCGATGTGTCCGGTCGACGTGACCGCGACATCATCCTCCAGCACCTCGGCTCCAAGCAGGACAAGGGCTGGTACGCCTTCCTCGCCGCGCCGCCCGACAAGGCCCGCGACTGCACGTGGCAGTGGCAGCCGAGCGAGCAGATCTTCCGGGCCCGCTGCAACAAGGAGCTCACGGCGCCGGCCGACGGCAAGGGGCTGCCGCAGTTCAAGGTGACGGTGGCAAACGGTCGCCTGACCGTGGATCTCAACGCCGATGCCCGGAGCGCCACCAGCACCACCAAGCCGGCGAGCTGATGCGTCGGATCGTCTGCGAGGCGTGGGGGCCGCCTGAGTCGCTGGTCCTGGTCGACGAGGACGACCCCGTGGCCGGCCCAGGCCGGGTGGTCGTGGCGGTGACCGCCGCCGGGGTCAACTTCGTCGATGCCCTGTTCGTGGCTGGTACGTACCAGATCAAGGTGCCCCCACCCTTCACTCCGGGCAGCGAGCTGGTGGGCCGGGTGGTGGAGGTGGCCGACGACGTCACCTCTGTTGGCGTGGGCGACCGGGTGCTCACCTCCATGGGGCTCGGCGGCTGGTCCAGCCACGTGGTGGTGCGGGCCTCGGCTCTGACCACCGTGCCCGACGCGCTCGACGACGCCGTGGCCGCTGCTCTGGTGCAGAGCTACTCCACGGCGTGGTTCACGCTCACCCGGCGGATCGCGCTGGCGGCGGGTGAGACGGTGTTGGTGTTGGGTGCCGGTGGAGGTGTGGGACTGGCGGCCATCGACGTGGCCCGGTCGCTCGGTGCCACCGTGATCGCCGCCGCATCCACCCCGGAGAAGCTGGCTGATGCGGTGGCCATGGGGGCCACGTCGACGATCTCGTACGAATCGGCCGACCTCAAGGCCGAGGCGCGCGCCCTGTCAGGGGGCGGGGTCGATGTGGTGATCGATCCGGTCGGCGGCCCGTTCACCGAGCCGGCGCTGCGAGCCCTCGGGTTCGGTGGACGGCTCGCGGTGATCGGGTTCGCCGCTGGGGGCATCGCGTCGCTGCCGGTCAACCAGGTGCTGTTGAACAACCGAAGCGTGGTGGGCGTCGACTGGGGCGCCTGGGCCATGAAGAACCCGGCGGACCAGGCGGTGCTGTTCGCCGAGGTGCTGGCTGCAGTGGCCGACGGCCGGCTCCACCCTCCCCGCCCGAGCCAGCATCCCCTCGCCGACGCTGGTGCCGTGCTCCGAGGCCTGCTGGACCGCAAGCTCCGAGGCAAGGCCGTCCTCGTCCCCTGATCGGTTCGCCGCGCCGATGATCCGCCGGGGCGACGTCGGCGGGGCGAATCCACAACGATTCGCCCCGCCGAACCGGACATCTTCGGTTCTGAGGTCCTGGTGGCTCACGCGTGAACGCTGAGGACCTCAGAACGGTGCGACGAATCCACGTGGATTCGCCGCCGACGTGACCAAACGGAGGGTCAGTCGTCGCCGGCCTGGAGGTCGGCGGCGATCTGGCGACGCTGGAGCTTGTGGGTGCCGGTCTTGGGCAGGTCGTCGACGACGACGAATCGGGCCGGCACCTTGTAGGTGGACAGTCGCTCGGCAGCCCAGGCCCCCAGGTCGAGCTC
>Ga0209023_10003014_pt1 | contig 20379 bp, 23 predicted proteins | sample LakOneMetagenome_FD_187468 | JGI IMG/M metagenome (GOLD analysis project Ga0209023, IMG submission 187468) | Freshwater and sediment microbial communities from Lake Erie, Canada (SPAdes) (version 2) | ecosystem: Environmental > Aquatic > Freshwater > Lentic | place: Lake Erie, Canada...
GCCTCGCGCACGAAGGCGCCGCGCTCGGCGAAGAAGTTGAAGCGGATCATGTTCGCCTTGCCGTGCGCGTCGCTGGCACCGAAGCGAACGGAACGCAGCATGCCGGCGAGGAAGGTGACGTAGCTGTCCATCAGCTTGGCCTTGTCCAGTTCGCCGCGCTGCGACAGGGCATCGATCATGTACAGGCCGAGCACGTCGGCCTTGCCTTCCTCGAAGTTCGACGAGAATTCCTTGAGCGCGTCGCTGACCGTGGTCTTGCCGGGATGCCCGTCCTTGTCGAGCACGTGCTTGATGCCGAGCCCGTGCGCGACCTCGTGGAACATGGTGTCCTCGAAGAAGGCGTTGAAGGTGACGTTGCCGAGCTGGTCCTTCGCGATCAGCTGGTTGGCGATCGGCATGAGGATCGCATCGAACTTCGCGCGGATCACGTTCTCCAGTTGCAGGCGGCGCGTGCCCTTGGCGAGTTGCACCACCTCGTCGTTCGGCAGGTTGATCGCGATGGTCTTGGCGCCGACGTTGGCGTTGCCGCCGTAGTAGATGGCGGAATACGCGTTGAGGTCGGCGTCGGAGCCGGGCTTCTCGGCCTTGTACTTCGCGTCCACCGGCAGGCCGGTCTGCAACGAGGGCAGGAATTGCGCGAAGCGCGCGAGCTTCGCGCTCCATGCCTGGTCCTTGATGAGGACGAGGCCTTCGTACGCGGCCTTGTAGCCGAACAACTGGTCTTCGTAGGTTTCGATCGGGCCGATCACGATGTCGACGGGGTTGGTCTTCATGTCCATCCAGGCCATGTCGCTCGGTCGGAAATCGTCGCTGAGCAGCGCGTCGGCGCGGATGTCGAGGTAGTGCGCGAAGGATTTGTCGGCGCTGTGCTTCGCTGCCTCGCGCAACAGCGCGGCGGCGCGTCCAAGGTCGGCCTTGTAGGCTTCGTGGTAGGGCACGGTAACGAGCTTGCCGGCATCGTCGCGACGCAGCAGCGTGTACCACGAGGCCTTGTCGGCGAGGTCGGCGTTCTCGAACTCGTCTTTCGTCATGTCGGCCGGATAGAACACGCCGCCGACCGGGCGCGGACCAATACCGGGCAGGATCGGGGTGTCCTCGTTCAGCCGATCCCACGGCCCGAAATTCATCTCCAGCAGTTGCTTCGTCGCCGCGTCCGGCGCCTTCGCCAGCAGACCGGCCTTGTCCGGCCACGACTGCTGCCAGTAGAGGTCGTCCATCGCTTCGCTCGCCTGCACCAGCAGCGCCAGCATGCGCTTGCCCTCGTCGTCGAACGCAGAGAGATCGGCCTTTAGCGGCACCGCGGCGTAATCGCCGGCGTGCTGTTCCGCGTACGAAGGCGCGGCGGCGGGTTTTGCGGCATCGGCCACGGCCGGCGCCTGCGCATCGTTGCGGCAGGCGGCGAGGGCGAGCGTGGCGAGGCAGGCGAGCAGGAGCGGATGGCGGCGCATGTGGGGGATCCGGTTCGGGGAAAACCGCATCCTACGCCACGTAAGCGTCCGGTCCCTTGCCCCATTCGCAGTTCGTATCCCGACTGTTTCCACATGGCACGCCGCGGGCAGGGACTATATTCAGGACTCGCTAGCAGGTTTTCACCAAAGGGGATATCCATGCGTACACAAGTCTTGGCTGCCGCTGCGATTGCAATCGCTGCCGTGGTCCAACCGACGCAAGCCGTGCCCCAGATTCGCTATCAAACAGCGCAAGGCGGCATCGTGTGCCAGCTCAACATTCCAACTACGGACACCAAGGCCCGCCCGAAGGCATCCGGTTTTCGCAACGAGGGAACAACGAACGTCTTCACGATCTGCGGCATTCCGTCCGTGAATGACAACCCGGCTGGCGGAACGGTCGTGGGAATCGCGATCACGCTCCAGGACTTGAGTGGCGTCATGCATTCGACCATCAGCTGTACCGCAACCAATGGCTCGCCGTCGTTCGGAATCGCGTATGCGACGAAACAGGGATACCCCGATTCATCTGGCACGGTGATGCTTTTCGATGCATCCGATTTCGGTGGCGTGGAGGGGGAAAGCTTCCAGAACTCCGATTTCTGGTCGATCACCTGCAACCTGCCGGGCCAGGCCGCGATTCCGTACCTGTACGCGGAGTATTCCGTCGACGCTGCCGTCTGATCCCGTTGCCACGCCATCCCGACCCCCGGCCTCGCGCCGGGGTTCGCGTTTTCGAGCGGGGATCGGGCTCCGCGCTAGAATGCCTGCATGCACGAAATGCCGGCCACGTCCCTCGCCAACCACCTGCTGGTGGCGTTGCCGTCGCTCGACGATCCGAACTTCGCGCGCAGCGTGGTGCTGCTGTGCCAGCACGACGCCGATGGCGCGATGGGCATCGTGGTCAATCGTCCGTCGGAATATCGCCTGGGCGAAGTGCTGTCGCAGGTCGGGTTGCAGAGCGCGGACACCGCCTTGCGGGAACAGCCGGTGCTCGGCGGCGGACCGGTGCATCCAGAGCGCGGGTTCGTCCTGCACGACGGCGAACGCGATTGGGAATCGAGCCTCGCCATCGCCGATTCGCTGCGCATCACCACCTCGCGCGACGTGCTCGAGGCGATGACGAAAGGCGAGGGTCCGGAGCGCGTGGTGGTCGCGCTCGGTTGCGCCAGCTGGGGCGCGGGCCAGCTCGAATTCGAACTCGGCGAGAACACCTGGCTCACCGTGCCGGCCGATGCGGAACTGCTGTTCGCCTTGCCGCTGGAAGCGCGCTGGCAGGCCGCGGCCGGGCGTATCGGCGTGGACCTCGCGCGGGTGGCGGATTACAGCGGCCATGCCTGACGCCGACGCCACGCCCGCGATCCGCCGCGATGGCACCGTGCTCGGCTTCGACGTCGGCGCGCGCCGGATCGGTGTCGCGGTCGGCAGCACGTTCGGCCATGGCGCGCGCGCGCTGGCGGTGGTCGACGTGCACGGCCATGGCCCCGACTGGAACGAAATCGACCGCCTGCGCCGCGAATGGCGCCCGGATGGTTTCGTTGTCGGCGACCCGATGACGCTCGACGGCGGCGACCAGCCGATCCGCAAGTTCGCGCGCGCCTTCGCCGGCGAACTGCGTTCGCGCTATGCATTGCCGGTGGTGATGGTGGATGAGCGCGCCAGTTCGATCGAAGCCGCGCAGCGGTTCGCCGCCGATCGCGCCGAGGGACGTCGCCGCAAGCGCGATGCCGCCGCGCTCGATGCCGTCGCCGCCGCGGTGATCGTCGAGCGCTGGCTCGCCGCGCCGCAGGACGCGCAACCCGTGTAAAGGGCGCGGCGTGCCGCGCCCCTGCGTTTTCACCCTTTGAAATCCTCCCTGGACGAACCGAACATGACCGAGCAGATCGACGCCGACGGACGCCTGCGCCACCTGCTGCAACTCGAAGGCCTGCCGCGCACGACGCTCGAGCGCCTGCTGCTGCGCGCCGAAGCGTTGCGCGACGCCGCGCTCGGCGGCACCGAATCGCGCCACATCCTCGCTGGCACCGCGGTGTGCACGCTGTTCTTCGAGCCGTCCACGCGCACGCGTTCGAGCTTCCTGCTCGCGGCGCAACGCCTGGGCGCGGACACGCTGGCGTTCGATGCGTCCACCTCGTCCACGAGCAAGGGCGAGACCGCGCTCGACACGCTACGCAACCTCGAGGCGATGGGCGTGCGCGGCTTCGTCGTTCGCCATCGCGAGGACGGCGCGGTCGCCGCGCTGGCCGCGACCGCGGCGCCGGGCACCGCGCTGGTGAACGCGGGCGACGGACGCAGCCATCACCCGACCCAAGGCCTGCTCGACATGCTCACCTTGCGCCAGGCCAAGGGCGAGGATTTTTCGAAGCTGAAGGTCGTCATCGTCGGCGACGTGAAGCATTCGCGGGTCGCGCGCAGCGACCTGCATGCGCTGCGCACGCTCGGCACGGGGGAAATCCGCGTGTTCGGCCCGGTCTCGCTGTTGCCGGACGACGCCACGCTCGCGGATTGCGTGGTGCCCGACGATTTCGATTCGGCGCTGGATGGCGTGGACGCGGTGATGATGTTGCGCCTGCAGCGCGAACGCATGGAGGAAGGCCTGGTGCCTTCGCTCGAGCAATACCACCGCGATTACGGGCTGACCGAAGCTCGCCTGCGCCGCGCCGCGCCGGATGCGGTGGTGCTGCATCCGGGGCCGATGAACCGCGGCGTGGAAATCGACGACGACGTCGCCGACGGCCCGCGGTCGCTGATCCTGCGACAGGTCGCGAACGGCGTGGCGGTGCGGATGGCGGTGCTGGAAGAGGTGCTGACGTAGGGTGGGCCTTGGCCCACCGTTGCCCGCAACCAGATCACGATGATTGAAATCGCTTTGCGTGTTTCCCGGGCGACAAAGCGATGACGTGGTGGGCCAGGGCCCACCCTACATTCCTGCATCGATGCACCCGGATCAGCTCCTCTGCGCTTCGGCGAGCCGCTTCTTCGCGTCCGCCAGCGCGTCGGGCCGCGACTGTCCCTTCGGCAGCGCCTCGTAACCGGCGACTTCCTGCTTCAGCGTCGCGACTTCGCCGGCATGGTCGCCCATGCGCGACTGGATGTCGGCCTTCTGCCGCACGTACAGCAGCTTGCGCGGGCCGTAGGCCTTGGCGATGGCGCGATCCACCGCGGTCAGCGCCTGCGGCAGCCGATCCATCTTGGCCAGCGCGCTCGCCAGCCGCGCCGGCGGTTCGTAGGAGTCGGGCAATTCCTTTTCGCGCGCTTCGAGCATCGCCACCGCCTCGTCGCCGCGATCCAGCGCGACGTAGGCCTGCGCGCGCGCGTAGTCGAAGGTCTGCGCCAGCAGCGGATCCTTGATGCCGGCGGCCGCTTTTTCGAGGATCGCGAGTCGTTGCTCCTGCGCGTGTTTGGAACCGGTTTCGTCGCCATCGTCGGCGAGCGCGTAGGAAAGCGTGTTCCAGGCATCCGCGCGATCGTCGGCGCTGGCGTCGGCGGGCGGATTCGCAGTGAAGTCGCGCAGCCGCGCGACCGCTTCCGCGTGCGCGAGTTTCGCGTCGCCTGCCTTCGCCTCGCCGGCGCAGTCGAGCAGGATCGCGGAATAATCGCCCGGCACGGCGGCACCGCGCACTTCGGCGAGGTGCGCGCGGCCGACCTTGACGCAGGCCGCGTCGTCGCCGGCCTGCGACAGCGAGAACAGCCAGCCCATCAAGGCCTCGTTGCGCCGCGGCCATGCTGCGTCCGCCTTCGTTACGGCATTTCCGTATTCGCTCGCGGCCTTGGCGTAATCGCCGGAGGCCTGCGCGGCCTTGGCCGACACCATCAGCCGCGCGGGGGATTGCGGATCGGCATTCGCGCTATGCGCTTCCTCGATGCCGGCGAGTCCGTTCTCGACGAAGTCGCGGAATTCGCCCACCGAAGCCGAGCCGGGCCACAGGCCGGTGGCCTTGCCGGTCGCGGGGTCGATCACGAAGAACGTCGGCCAGACGTTGACCGAATATTTTTCGAGGAAGCCGGCATTCTCTTCCTTGTCGGTATCGAGTTCGACCAGCACGACGCGCTCGCCGAGCGGCGCCAGCGCGGGATCGTTGAGCACGTAGTGCTGCATCGACAGGCAGGTGTGGCACCACGGCGCCCAGGCATCGACCAGCAACGCCTTGCCTTCGGCTTTCGCCTTCGCCATGCCTTCGTCGAAGCTTTCGACCGCCGTCAGCGTGGCAGCGGCGGCAACAGGCGCGGCTTTCGTGGCTGGCGCAGTGGTCGCATTCGCCTGTTCGTGTTTCTGGCAGGCGACGAGGCCGAGCAGCAGGGCGGGGACCAGTAGGGGCAGGGGACGCAGGCGCATGGCGGGCTCCGTGGGGATGGAGCATCGTAGCGCGAGCGGGGTCGAGGCCGGCGGCTCGTAACCTTCCCGCGCATCGTCCCAGGCCGTAGGGCGCATTAGCCGAAGGCGTAATGCGCCGCGCGAGCGGCATACAGATTCGGCGATGGGTTCAGGCGTGCCGGCTGAATCGCAGCGACTTGATGTAACCGAACAGCTCACGCAGCGTGCCCCGGTACAGCCAGATGCCGCCGCAAACCACGTACAGCGAGAGCGAGGCCGGCGCGTTCGCGGAGCGCATGAGATCCAGGGCCATAGGATCCTTGAAATGCCAGTAGAGGGCATAACAGCCGTCCACGGAGAACCATGTCGCGAAGACGGCCATGGGGAGTTGCCGCCAATTGCGCTCAATCAGCGTCCGGAGACTGCATGGCGCCGTGAGGTAAGTGCAGATCGCCATGATCAGGCTGATGGGAATATCCCAGTCCGGGGCAGGCGTGTAGATGGAGCCAGCGATCAATAGACCGATACCGATCGCCAGGGAAAACAGCTTCCACGGGCGCAGATATTCGGATGGCGCGTAGAGGAAGTTCATTGCGCGGATACTCCCGCGATCCGATGCGTGCAGCGATTCTTCGTCGTCATGGCGCAGGCTGCATTCCCGCGCGATCTTCGTCGAGCGAAACCGGCGGCTCGAAGCCTTCCCGCGCATCGTCCCAGGCGAGCGCGCCGATCCACCAGCGCCCGTCGAGCCGCACGAACTGCATCTGCTTCGCGCCGCGCGTATGGAATGGCGTTCCATCCAGCACACCGGATTTCTCGTACAGGCTTTCGCGGCCGGCGATGTTGCCCGCGATCCACGTGCGCGAATCGGTTTCCCGTTCGGAGAAATCGACGAGTCGACCCTGCGTCAGCAACGGGCGGCGCTGCTCAATGAATTCGTCGAGCGACTGCACCTGTTCCTGCCCGGGAATCGCCTTGCAGATCACGCAGCCGGGCAGGAACACCTCGCGCAGGCTATCGAGATCGGGAACGCGGCCGTCGCAATTGTCGAATGCGGCGTACATGCGGGTCGCAAGCGTGTTGATCGCAACACTATCGACAGATGGCCAGCCTCCTACAGGATAAGTGGGCATGGCCGACGCATATCCAGGCGGATGTCTTCTTTTATATCTCGTGACGCTAACACATCCACGAAGACCGTCTTGCAACCAACCTCATGGTTGGAAATTTGCATCGTGTAATACCCGGGCACATTGCTGGAGTAGAAGTAGGTTCCATCCTGTCCGGAGGTGATGGACACATGGATGACTCCAGATGGTTCGCAAAATGTACACCAGCTCGGTTTGATCATCCCTCGATAGAGATCGATCTCCGCGCCCGCGATAGGTAATCCGGTGGAGATATCAGTTAGCTTGCCGTGCACTTTCCACTGAGTCTTGAGTACAGGAATCGCCGCGTACTCATCTCTGCATGACGTAAGCAATAAGAGAAGCGCTGCAAGGGCAAGTAGAGCTCTCATGGAAACCCCGCTATTTCTTGACAAGAAATCCTGCGCTGATAACCGATATAAAGCGATTCACCGCACCAGCACCAGCGTCGCGAGTCCGAGGAAACTCAGGAAGCCCATCACGTCGGTGACGGTGGTCAGGATCACGCCGCCGGCGAGCGCCGGATCGAAACCCATGCGCTTCAACGTCACCGGCACCAGCACGCCGGCCAGCGCGGCCATCAGCAGGTTGATCGTCAATGCACTGGCGATCACCAGCGCCAGCGACCATTCCCCGAACCACGCCCACACGATCAGCCCGAGCACGAAGCCCAACGCGAGCCCGTTGAGTGCGGCGACGCGGATTTCCTTCCAGATCAGCACCTGCACGTTCGACGCGCCGAGCTGCCCCAGCGCGAGGCCGCGGATCACCAGCGCCAGCACCTGCGTGCCGGCATTGCCGCCCATGCCCGCGACGATCGGCATCAGCACCGCGAGCGCCACGATGTGCGCGATGGTCCCCTGGAACTGACCCACCACCGAGGCCGCGAGGAACGCGGTGCACAGGTTGATGCCCAGCCACAGCAACCGGCGCTTGGTCGCGCGTGGAACCGGCGAAAAGAGGTCCTCGTCCTCGTCGAGGCCGGCCGCGCCCAGGGCCTGGTGCTCGGCCTGCTCGCGGATGATGTCGACCACGTCGTCGATGGTGATGCGGCCGAGCAGCACGTTGCCCTCGTCCACCACCGGCGCGCTGATCCAGTCGTGGTCGGAGAACTGGCGGGCGACATCGGCCTCGGATTCGTGCACGTCGATCGCCGCCTGTTCGTCGTCGACGAGGCGGTTGATCGGCGCGTTCGGCTCGCTGGTGAGCAGCGCCTGCAGCGCGATCCGGCCGATGTACTGGTGGCGGCGGCTGACGACGTAGAGGTGGTCGGTGTGGTCGGGCAGTTCGCCGCGCAGGCGCAGGTAGCGCAGCACCACGTCGACGGTGGTGTCGGTGCGCACCGTCACCACGTCCGGGTTCATCAGGCGGCCGGCGCTGCCTTCCTCGTAGGACAGCACCTGCTCGAGGCGCTCGCGGTTGTCGCGGTCCATCGACTTCAGGACTTCGTCGAGCACCGTGTCCGGCAGGTCCTCGACCAGGTCGGCGAGGTCGTCGATGTCGAGGTCTTCGACCGCGGCGACGATCTCGTCCGGGTCCATGTCCGCGATCAGGCCTTCGCGCACCTCGTCGCCGACGTGCACCAGCACCTCGCCGTCGTCTTCCGGATCGACCAAACCCCAGACCACCGTGCGTTGCGCCGGCGGCAGCGATTCGAGCAGGTTGCCGATCTCGGCCGGCGACAGCGTATTGACCAGCCGGCGCACGGGGCCGAGGCGACCGCTGTCGAGCGCGTCCGAAAGCAGACGCAGCTGGCGCGCGGTCTTGTCGTGGCGGACGGCTTCGGCCATGGGAGGCTTCCGAAGGACGGTGGTCGTCGTCACGCCACGCGGGCGCGACAGCATCAGGCGTTCATGCGGTCATTATCGCCCGCGGGGCGCGGGAAGGACACCCCAACCTTGCCTGCTTTTGTAGGAGCGCTCTCGAGCGCGACTGCTGTTCCGGATATTGGTCGCGCTCGAGAGCGCTCCTACGGGTTCGATGCCGCGTTCGCCGAGATCCAGGCCTCGATGCCCTTGCGGTCGCGCGCGCGCAACAGCGAGGCGGCACGGGCGCGCAGTCGCGACAGGTCGCTGTCGCGGATCGCCTGGCGCACTTCGAGCAGCGTCGCCGGGTGCAGGCTGAATTCCTCCAGCCCCAATGCGAGCAACAGCGGCACCAGCGCGGCGTCGCCGGCCATTTCGCCGCAGACCGCGGCGGGCTTGCCGCGTACGCGCGCGGTGCGGATCACCGTGTACAGCAGCCGCAGCACGGCCGGGTGCAGGGGCGAATACAGGTCGCCGAGCGCGTCGTTGTTGCGGTCGGCGGCGAGCAGGTACTGCACGAGGTCGTTGGTGCCGATCGACAGGAAATCGATCGCGCCGATGAAGCCGGGCAGCGCGATCGCCGCGGCGGGCACCTCGATCATCGCGCCGAGCGGAATCGCATCGGCGATTTCGTAGCCCTGGCTGCGCAGGTCGCGGGCCACGCGCAGCAGCAGCTTGCGCACCGCCATCACTTCCTCGCGGCCGCTGATCATCGGCAGCAGGATGCGCACCGGGCCGTAGCCGGAGGCGCGCACGATGGCGCGCAACTGGGTTTCGAACAAGGCCTCACGCACCAGCGACAGGCGGATGCCGCGCAGGCCCAGCGCGGGGTTTTCCTCGCCGCGCAGGGCCAGGCCGGTGCGGTCGGCCTTGTCCGCGCCGAGGTCGAGGGTGCGGATGGTGACGGTGCGCCCGGTCATGCCCAGCACCAGGTCGCGGTAGGTGCGGAACTGTTCTTCCTCGTCCGGCACCTCGTTGCGTTGCAGGAACAGGAATTCGGTGCGGTACAGGCCGACGCCGGCCGCGCCCAGCGCATGCGCCTCGGCCACGTCCTCCAGCGATTCCGCGTTCGCCCACAACTTGATGTCGATGCCGTCGCGGGTGCGCGAGGGTTCGCGCCGCAACCGGTGCAGTTGCTTGCGTTCGCGCGCCTGTTCGCGCAGGCGCGCGCGGTGTTCGCGCAGGTCGGCGGCATCGGGTTCGCGGATGAGCAGGCCGCTGCCGCCGTCGACCACCAGCACGTGGCCGTCGTTGATGTTCTGCAGCGCTTCCGCGGCACCGACGATGAGCGGCAGGTGCAGGCTGCGCGCCATGATCGCGCTGTGCGACAGCGCGCTGCCGCCGCTGGTCACCACCGCCATCACCCCGCGCGACTGCAGTTGCGCGAGTTCGGCCGGGGCGACGTTGTCGGTGACCAGGATCTCGCCGGCAACGCCCTGCAACTCGGCTTCGCGCCGGTGCAGGGCGGCATGCACGCGACCGATCACCTGGTCGACGTCTTCGACGCGGCTGCGCAGGTAGGGATCGTCCATGCCGGCGAACACCGCGGCGATGCGGTCGCGCTGCAGGCGCAGGGCGTAGTCGGCCGAATAGCGCCCGCTGCGGATCAGGCCGTCGAGGCCCTGCAGCAGTTCCGGGTCGTCGAGCAGCAGCGCATGCAGGTCGAGGAATTCGCCGACCTCGTGCGCCAGCGCGCCGTGCAGGCGCGCGCGCAGGGCGCGCATTTCCTCGCGCACCACGCCGATGGCCGCGTGCAATCGCGCGAGCTCGCCCTCGACGTCGTCGATGCGCTCCTCGCGCACCTCCAGCACGTGCGGCAACCGGACTCGCGCACGGCCCAGCGCGCAACCGCGCGAGGCGCCATGCGCGGACAGGTCCTTGCGCATCAATCGGCCTCGTCGAAGCGGCGCGCGAACAGCCCGGCGACCGCGTCCGCGGCCGCGGCTTCGTCGTCGCCGTCCACGCGCAGCAGTACGCTGGAGCCCTGGCCGGCGGCGAGCAGCATCACGCCCATGATGCTCTTGGCGTTGACCTCGCGGCCGCGCGCGGAGAGGGTCGCGCTGCAGCGGTAGCCCGACAGCAGCTGCACCAGCTTCGCGGTGGCGCGCGCATGCAGGCCGAGGCGGTTCACGACGGGAAGTTCGCGTTCGATCATCCGTGTCCTCAGCCGTCGTCGTGGATCACGCCGTTGCGCGCACCGGCCGCGGCGATCGCGGGCAATTCGTCCAGCGGCAATTCGGCGTAGTTCATTACCCGCAGCAGCATCGGCAGGCTGAGTCCCGACACGCGCCGCGCCGGCGTTCCCAGTCGCGCGAGCCTGCCCGCGAGGTTGGCGGGGGAAGCGCCGAACAGGTCGGTCAGCAGCAATACGCCGTCGCCGCCGTCGACCCGCCGCAGCGCGGCGCTGGCGCGCGGCAGTTCGGCCTCGGGATCGGCGTCGAAGCCGAGTTCGAACGCCTCGGTCTTCAGCGGCAACTGGCGCAGCAGGCGCGTCGCCACCGCGAGGATCGCGCTGCCGATGCCTTCATGGGTGACGAGCAGGATGCCGACGGCCATGCCGCCAAGTTAACAGAGGGCGATGTAGGGCTGGAAGCAGCAGGTTGCGTGGAGTAGGCATTTGAGGGTTAATCGGCCCATGCCAGGGATAAATCGACTGGAGCCAAGGGGAAAGGCGATGAAACTGTTGCAAACGATAAGGCTGACCATACTCGTGGCTTGTTCGCTTGCCTTCATGCCTGCCCATGCGGTCACGCAAACACGGAAATTCAGTACCGCGGGTGCACGCCTGTGCACACTCAGCATTCCCGATCCGAGTGCGAAAGCCAGGCCGAAGGCAACGGGTTTCCGCAACGAAGGCACGACGAATGTCTTCGTGATCTGCGGCTTCGATTCGAATCCCGGCCAAAGCCAGGTGTCCCCCGCCGAATCCCCTGGCGATCCCAGCTTGATCGCCTTGCTCTTCTCGTCGTTCGACGGGAAACCGCACAGCTTCCCGTGCACCGGCGTCAATTCATGGCCGGGCGGCGGGGAGGCGGCACCCATGCAATAAGTGCAGAAGATGGTGGTCATCGATCCGCCCAACGACCCGTTCCCTTACGGAGAAGCGGATTGGTACCCGCCCGATTTCGGTGCGGTCAGCCGTATCCCCACCAGCGGGATCTTCTCCGTAACCTGCCTCCTTCCCCCTGGGGCGGCGATCCTGTTCGGTGGTGTGGTAGGGACGGAAGACGTCGGAAACTGAGCAGACGCGATCGGCTTCAGTCCACCTCGCGGTGGTGCACCGCGACGTCGCCCCATCCGCCATCGCGGAAATGCGCGGCCAGGCGCTCCGCGAGGTAGACCGAACGGTGGCGGCCGCCGGTGCAGCCAAAGGCGATGGTGATGTAGCTGCGCGTGTCGGTGCGCAGGCGCGGCAGCCACGCGTCGAGGAAACCGGAGACCTGTTCCACGTAGCGGCCGACGTCGTCCTGTGCGTCGAGGAATTCGCGCACCGGCCCGTCGCGGCCCGACAGCGGGCGCAGTTCCGGGTTCCAGTGCGGGTTGGGCAGCACGCGCGCGTCGAACACGAAATCCGCGTCCGCGGGCACGCCGCGGCGGTAGGCGAAGGATTCGAACAGCAGCGACGGCGAGCCATCGTCGGCGAGGCCGAACTCGGTGATCACCTGCCGCCGCAACTGGTGCACGTTGAGCGAAGTCGTGTCGATCACCGAATCCGCAAGCGCGCGCAGCGGCTTCAGCACCTGGCGCTCGAGCGCGATCGCGTCTGCGAGCAGCAGGCCGTGGTGGCTCAGCGGATGCCGGCGGCGGGTGTCGGCGTAGCGCTTGAGCAGCGCGTCGTCGCCGGCGTCGAGGAACACCAGCTTCGGGTCGAGTCCGAGCTTGCCGACTTCCGACAGCCATTCCGGGATGTTGGCGAGGTCGCTGTGGCGGTTGCGCACGTCCATGCCGACCGCGAGCTTGCGCGGCGCGCCGTCGTCGTCGGCGACGCTGCGCACGAACGCGGGCAGAAGTTCCGCGGGCAGGTTGTCGACGCAGAAGAAGCCGACGTCCTCGAGCGTCCTCAGCGCGACCGACTTGCCGGAGCCGGACATGCCGCTGACGATCACCAGTTGCGGGGCGGCCGGCTCGTTCATTGCGAACGCTCGAGGAAATGGCTGTGCCGCGCCATGAACGCGGCCGACGGATCCACGCCCTTGGTGCGCAGCAGGTGCATGCGCGTCGCGGCTTCGGCCAGCACCGCGAGGTTGCGGCCGGGCATCACCGGCAGGGTGATCATCGGCACGTCGAGGTCGAGCACGCGGCGCACGCCGAGGTCGCCGGTCAGGCGCTGCATGCCGTCGCCCGCGCCGGGCTGCGGCTCGAGGTGCGGGCGCGCGAGGTGCACGATCAGGCGCAAATACTTGTTCCGCTTCACCGCCGTGTCGCCGAACATCTGCCGGATGTTGAGCACGCCGAGGCCGCGCAGTTCCAGCAGGTCCTGCAGCAGTTCGGGGCAGGTGCCGTCGAGCACGTCCGGCGCGATCTGGGTGAATTCGGGCGCGTCGTCCGCGACCAGGCGGTGGCCGCGCGTCACCAGTTCCAGCGCGAGTTCGCTCTTGCCCGAACCCGATTCGCCGGTGATCAGCACGCCGATGGAATAGATCTCCATGAACACGCCGTGCAGCGTCACCCGCGGCGCGAGCGTGCGCGCGAGGTGGTACTGCAGGTGGTTCAGCAGTTCGTGCCCGCGCCGCGGCGAGGACCACAGCGGCGTGTCGGTTTCCTCCGCGGCGACGCGCAGGTCGTCGGGGCAGGACTGGTCCTTGCTCACCACCAGCGCGAGCGGGCGCTGGTGCACGATCTTGTGGATGGTGTCCCAGCGCTGGCGCGCGTCGAGGGTGTCCATCCAGCCCAGTTCCTCGGTGCCGAGGATCTGCACCTTGTTCGGATAGATGGCGTTGAGGTAGCCGGCCAGCGACGGACGCCGGGCGACGGTCTCGACCGATTCCAGCACGCGCTCGCCGCCGCGTTCGCCGGCGATCCAGCGCAGCGACAGGCGTTCCGCGAGTTGGTCGAACAGTTCGCGCGCGCTGATGCGTGCGTTCACGGGGCCATGCCCGCGTCGCGCAACGCGGCACGCAGCGCGTCCGCGTCGCTCGCATCGCGCAGGGCGCCCCGGAACGCGGGATCGGCGAAGCGTTCGGCCAGTTCCGACAGCCACAACAGGTATTCCTGCTGCATGCCTTCGGGCACCGCCATCGCGAACACCAGGTCGACCGGCGCGCCGTCGGCGGCGTCGAACGCCACCGCCGGGCGCAGGCGCAGGAACGCGGCGCGCGCCTGCGGGAACGCGGCGCTGCGGCCATGCGGGATGGCGACGCCATCGCCGATCGCGGTACTGCCCATGCGTTCGCGCTGGCGCAGCCCCGCGGCCACGTCGTCGGTGGCGACATCGGTACCCGCCGCGATCAGGCGCGCGGCGGCTTCGAGGACTGCATCGCGGTCGCCGGCATCGTCCAGGCAGGCGACGCGGTCGACGGCGAGCAACGACGCGAGCGTCATCCCCTGCTCAGCCGGCGTCGCCGCGCAGGCCGGCGCCATGGTTCTGGGCGACCAGTTTTTCCTTGTGCTTGACCAGCAGGCGATCGAGCTTGTCGGCGAGGCGGTCGATCGCGGCGTACATGTCGATCGCGTTGGCATCGGCGTGCAGGGTGCGGCCGGAGACGTTCACGGTGGCCTCGGCCTTGTGGTCGGGCTTGTCGAGGCTGAGCTGGGTGCGGACTTCGAGCGGTTGGTCGAAATGGCGGGAGAGGCGCGCGAGCTTGGTTTCGACGTAGTCGCGCAGGGCCGGGGTCACTTCGATCTGCTGGCCATGGGTTTCGATGCGCATGCATTCCCTCCTGCTGCTTTCCGGTGGCCACAGCATGGCGCTTTGCGCCACGGCCGTGGGTGAAAAATTCGTTGAAGTGCGGCCAGGCCTCAACCCAGGCGCACGCGTTCGTGCGAAGACGGAATGCGCAGTGCCTCGCGGTATTTTGCCACGGTGCGCCGCGCCACCGGCACGCCGCCGGCCTTGAGCATTTCCGCCAGGCGCGCGTCGGACAACGGCTTGCGCGGATCCTCGGCGGACACCAGTTTCCGGATCATGGCCTGGATCGCGGTGCTGGATGCCTCGCCGCCGCCCTCGGCCTCGACGCCGGAGGCGAAGAAGGTGCGCAGCGGGATGGTGCCGCGCGGGGTGTGCGCGTATTTGCGCGCGATCGCGCGCGACACGGTGGATTCGTGCACGCCGATCTCGGCGGCGACCTGGCGCAGCGTGAGCGGCCGCAGCGCCTGCGGCCCGAATTCGAGGAAGCCAGATTGCTGGCGCACCACGCAGCGCACGACCTTGAGCAGGGTGTCGCCGCGCGCCTGCAGGTTCTTGAGCAGCCAGCGCGCCTCCTGCAGGCGGCTGCGCAGGTAACTGGCGTCCTCGCCAGCGGCGTGCTGAAGCATGCGTTCGTAACCCTGGTGGATGCCGAGCCGCGCCCACGGTTGGTTGGAAAGCGCGACTTCCCAGACCCCGCCGCGGCGGCGGATGCTGCAATCGGGTACCACGTAGGTGTCCACGGCGAGGTCGCCGTGGCGCGCGCCGGGGCGCGGGTCGAGCGAACGCAGCAGGTGCAACGCCTCGTCGATGTCTTCCGCCGGCACCAGCAGTTCGCGCGCGAGTCCATCGCGGCCGACCTTGGGCAGGCGTTCGATGGCGCCGGCCGCGATCCGCAGGGCGAGTTCGCGCCCCGCGGTCGAGGCGGGCAGGGCATCGAGCTGCAGCGCCAGGCATTCGCCGAGGTCGCGTGCGCCCACGCCGGGTGGATCGAGCCGCTGCAACTGGCGCAGCACCGCCAACACTTCGTCGGCGTCGGCGACCACATCAGGGCGCAGCGCCGTGGAAATCGCTTCGGGCGTTTCGCGCAGGTAGCCGTCGTCGTCGATGGCGTCGACCAGGGCGAGGCCGATGCGCAACTGGCGCGGCGACAATTGCGATAGCTGCAACTGCCATTGCAGGTAGTCGTGCAGGGTTTCGCCCGCGGCCACGCGTTCGGCGGCGTCCTGGTCGTCGCCGTTGCCGCCGGTGCGCGAACCGGACGTGGGCCATTCCTCGCCGCGTTCCCACTCGGTCGCCGGTTCGGCGTCGTGGCGTTCCTCGCCCGGCTCCTGCGCCGGGTCCCGCTGGTCCTGCGCCGGATCGTCGGTGGACAAGGGCGCGGCTTCGGCCCAATCCAGCAAGGGGTTGGATTCGACCGCCTCGGCCAGTTCGGCTTCGAGTTCGTGCGCGGACAGCTGCAGGAAATGCAGGCTCTGTCGCAGCTGGGGCGTGAGCACCAGGTGCTGGCCGAGCGAGGTTTGCAGGCGTGCCTTCATGCGAATGGTCGGCCGGGTTCACCATGAACACGCGGTTCGAGCCCATTCTAGGCCGGGATGCGGCCCGGTTGCCTCAGAGGCGGAAGCCCTCGCCGAGGTAGACGCGGCGCACTTCCGGATCCGCCAGCACCGTGTCGGGCGTGCCCTGGGCCAGCACCGCGCCCTCGTTGAGGATGTAGGCGCGGTCGCAGATGCCGAGGGTTTCGCGGACGTTGTGGTCGGTGATCAGCACGCCGATGCCGCGATCCTTGAGGTGCTGGATGATGCGCTGGATCTCGCCGACCGAAATCGGGTCGACGCCGGCGAAAGGTTCGTCCAGCAGCATCAATTGCGGCTTCGCCGCGAGCGCGCGCGCGATTTCGGTCCGGCGCCGCTCGCCGCCGGACAGGCTGGCGCCGACCTGGTCGGCGACGTGCGCGACCTGCAGTTCGTCCATCAAGCCGGCGAGCTCGCGTTCGCGGCCGGCGCGGTCCAGGTCCGGGCGCAATTCCAGCACCAGCCGCAGGTTGTCGGCGACGCTGAGCTTGCGGAACACCGAGGGTTCCTGCGGCAGGTAGCCGACGCCGAGCTTGGCGCGCTGGTACATCGGTTCGGTGGTGATGTCGCGGCCGTGCAGTTCGATGCGGCCGGCGTCCGCCGGCACCAGCCCGACGATCATGTAGAAGCAGGTGGTCTTGCCGGCGCCGTTGGGGCCGAGCAGGCCGACGACTTCGCCGGCATCGAGGGTCAGGCCGAAATCGCGCACGACCTCGCGCGACTTGTAGCGCTTGCGCAAGCCCTGCGCGACCAGCATCAGTTCTGGGTCCGCGCCGACTTCGGGAGGATGCGCATCTTGACCCGGCCGCCGTCCTGGCCGCCGCTGTCCACCTGCCCGGACTGGAGGTTGTAGGTGAGGCGCTGGCCGCTGGTGCTGCCGCGTTGCGTGGTCACGGTGTAGTTGCCGGTGAGCACGACGACGTCGGCGACCATGTCGTAGTCGATGCGGTCGGCGGTGGCGGTCATTGGCGTGCCGTTGTCCATCTGCTGCTTCAGCACGGCCTGGTTGCCGGTGAGCACCGCCTGCGACGCTTCGCCATCCTTGAACGAGATCACCGCGCGGTCGGCGTCGATGTGGAGCGTGCCCTGGACGATCTTCACGTTGCCCGTGAGGATGGTCGGCTGGCTGTAATCGACCGTGCCCGACTGGTGCCCGGCCTGGATGTCCATCGGCTGGTTGCGGTCGCTTGAACGCGCGGCCGCGGGCCCGGCGCAGGACGCGCCCAGCGCGATGGCGAGCAGCAGGTTAGCGGGGCGGACGGACATAGCGGGCGCGGACCTGGGACTTGAGTTCGTACTGCTTGTTGGCGAGGTTCACGGCGAGGCCGTGGCCGCGCAGTATAGAGCCGGGTTGGGTGATGGTCACCGCGCCCGGCGCGGCAGCGAGCTTGGTTTTCGGATAGACGTTCAGCTGCTGGCTGGCGATCTTCGTCGGTTGCGGCACGTTGCGCGGGCCGATCGCGAGCACGTTGCCGGTGAGCTTGACGTGCTCGCGGTCCTCGCTGACCCAGCCGCGCCTGGACTGCACCGTCCAGTGCAGGCCCTTCGGGTCGGGAATGAGGAACAGCGGCGTTTCCATCTCCATGGTCTTCTTGCCCGGGGTCTCGCGCAGCAGCGGGCCGATCAGGGTGAAGGCCTCCTTGCCGTCCTTGTCGAGCGCGATGATCTCGTAATCGTGCAGGACGAAGTCCGAGCGCCCGCCCGTATCCGCCTGTTCGACCAGCGCCGCATGGTTGCGCCACACCGACCAGCCGGACACCAGCGCGCCGAGCAGCAGCGCGACGGTCAGCCAGGCGCGCCAATTCACGGATGCTCCCCGTGCGCGAGGATCGCGTCGACGTGGCCTTGCGCGTGCAGCAGCAGGTCGCAGGCGTCTCGCGCGGCGCCCGAGCCGCCGCCGCGCGGCGTGGTCCAGTGCGCCACCGGTTTCACCCAGTCGTGCGCGTTCGCCGGCGCGATCGCCAGCCCGGCCGCGCGCAGCGTGGCGAGGTCGGGCAGGTCGTCGCCCATGAACGCGACCTGGTCCATGCCGATGTCCATTTCCCCGGCGATGGCGCGCATGCAGGCGAGTTTCTCCCGCGTGTGCGTGTGCACGCGGGAGATGCCGAGTTCGCGAGCGCGTCGTTCCACCACCGCGCTGACGCGGGCGGTGACCAGCGCCACCTCGATGCCCGCGTGGCGCAGCAGCACCATGCCAAGCCCGTCCTGCACGTGGAAGGACTTGGATTCGTTGCCGTCGTCGCCGCAGAGCAGGCGGCCGTCGGTGAGCGTGCCGTCGACGTCGAAGCCGATCACGCGGATGCGCGCGGCGCGTTCCAGCACGTCGGCGGGATAACCGGGGCGAATCGCGTTCGTCGCCATCACACCACCCGCGCGCGCAGCAGGTCGTGGATGTTGAGCGCGCCGACCACGCGGCGTTCGCCGTCCAGCACCAGCAGCGCGTTGATCTTGTGCGCCTCCATCAACTGTGCGGCCTCGACCGCGAGCGCATCGGCGCCGATGGTCTTGGGCGTGCGCGTCATCACTGCGGAAATCGGCGTGCCGCGCAAATCGACGGTCGCGTCGTCCAGGGTGCGGCGCAGGTCGCCGTCGGTGTACAGGCCGAGCAGGCGACGGTCGCCATCGACCACCGCGGTCATGCCCAGTCGCTTGCGGCTCATTTCCACCAGCGCTTCGCTGATGGTCGCGGTTTCGCGCACGCGCGGCACCTCGTCGCCGGCGTGCATCACGTCGGTGATGTGCAGCAGGAGGCGGCGGCCGAGCGCGCCGGCCGGATGCGATCGCGCGAAGTCGTCGGCGGTGAAGCCGCGTGCTTCCAGCAACGCGACCGCGAGCGCGTCGCCGAGCGCGAGCGCGGCGGTGGTGCTCGCCGTGGGCGCGAGGTCGAGCGGGCAGGCTTCGGCCGGCACGCCGACGTCGAGATGGACCTCGGCCTCGCGGGCCAGGGTCGAATCGGGGCGTCCGGTCATCGCGACGAGCGCGTTGCCCTGGCGCTTGAGCACCGGCAGCAACATGAGCAGTTCGTCGGTTTCGCCGGAATTGGACAGCGCCAGCACCACGTCGGCATCGGTGACCATGCCGAGGTCGCCGTGCCCGGCTTCGCCCGGGTGCACGAAGAACGCCGGCGTGCCGGTCGAGGCCAGCGTCGCCGCGATCTTGCGCGCGACATGCCCGGACTTGCCCATGCCGGTGCAGACCACGCGGCCACGGCAGGCGAGCAGGAGGCGGCAGGCATCGCTGAACGCGCCGTCGATGCGGGCGGCGATCGCGTCCAGCCCCCGTACCTCGATGGCGAGTACGCGGCGACCACTGGCGGCGAAGTCGAAGTCGGCGGGCGCGCGTTCGGCGGACATGGGGTGGTGGGGCTTTCCGTTACACTGACCCATTCAGTTTACGCGCCCCGGTAGCCGCCGCGATGAACGCAGACCGCATCCATGCCCTGATCGAAGCCGGCCTGCCCGGTGCGCGGGTCGACGTGCACGGCGAGGACGGCGTGCATTTCGAGGCGCTGGTGGTCAGCGATGCCTTCCGCGGCAAGTTGCCGCTGGCCCGGCACCGCATGGTCTACGCGACCCTCGGCGAATTGATGGGCGGCGAAATCCACGCCCTCGCCCTGCGCACCCAGACGCCGGAAGAGGCGGGTTCGTAGTTGGTGGTCGATGGTTCGCAGGCGAACCATCGACCGCATTTCCACCAACGACCAACCACCCACCACGAACTTTCAGGAATTTCAGGAAAGGCATGCAGAAGATCGTCGTCACCGGCAACGGCCCGCTTCGCGGCGAGGTCCGCATTTCCGGCGCCAAGAACGCGGTGCTGCCGATCCTGTGCGCGACCCTGCTCGCGGACGAACCGGTGCGCATCGATAACGTGCCGCACCTGCACGACGTGGTCACCACCGCGAAATTGCTGCAGGGCCTCGGTGCCGGCGTCGAGCACGCGGGCGACGCGATGACGGTCGATCCGCGCAGCGTCGACAGCCGCGTCGCGCCCTACGAGCTGGTCAAGACCATGCGCGCCTCGGTGCTGGTGCTCGGTCCGCTGCTGGCGAAGTTCGGCGATGCCGAAGTCTCGCTACCCGGCGGTTGCGCCATCGGTTCGCGGCCGGTGGATTTGCACATCAAGGGCCTGCAGGCGCTGGGCGCGAAGATCGACGTCGAGCACGGCTTCATCAAGGCGAGCGTGAAGGGGCGCCTGAAAGGCGCGAGCCACGTGTTCGAGATGGTCAGCGTCGGCGCCACCGA
>Ga0209023_10003015_pt1 | contig 20375 bp, 21 predicted proteins | sample LakOneMetagenome_FD_187468 | JGI IMG/M metagenome (GOLD analysis project Ga0209023, IMG submission 187468) | Freshwater and sediment microbial communities from Lake Erie, Canada (SPAdes) (version 2) | ecosystem: Environmental > Aquatic > Freshwater > Lentic | place: Lake Erie, Canada...
GGCGGGGCCGCTGCCGTGGTGCAGCAGGCCGACGATGGGCTCTACCTTCAGGTCGGCAAGCCGGGCCAGCGCCTTGTCACTCCATTGCCAGGCGTGTTGGCCGGGTGATTTTTCCGTGCGCTCCCAGATGAGAGGAAAGCGCATTTTGCGGATGCCCAGCGAGGCGAGGTCATCCAGGTTGTCCAGTCGGTTTGCGAAACTGGTGGCCGAAAACTGGTCGTGAAAACGGTCTCCAACGCGGTTGACCGTGCATTCCGGTCCGGCCCACAGTTCAATGGCCATATCAAACTGCAGTGGCCATGGACGGGGGCGAGTGGGCCGGTGCCATCACCCGTTCTTCGTCTTTGGGCGGTGACGCTGCACGCGCCTCTTGCAGCCGCTTGAAAGTGGCCAGCGACTGGCCTACGACCTGGTCCATGTTGTAGTAGCGGTACGTGGCCAGCCGCCCCACAAAAGTCACGTTGTCCATCGCCTCGGCATCGGCTTCATACAGCTTGTACAGCGCAGCATTGGCGGGCCGCGGAATGGGGTAGTACGGGTCGCCGTCGGCGCAAGGGTATTCGCGCACGATGGACGTGGCAGGGTGCACCTGCCCTGTGATGTGCTTGAACTCGGTGGTGCGTGTGTAGGCGTGGTCGTTGGGGTAGTTCACCGTGCCCACGTCCTGGTACTGCGCCTGCTGCACTGTGGTGTGCTCGAACCGGATGCTGCGGTACGGCAGCTTGCCGTGCCGGTGGTCAAAGAACGCGTCCACCGGGCCGGTGTAGATCATGTGCTTCCAGGGGAAGAGATCCTGCACCTCGCGGTAGTCGGTGTTCAGCATCAGCTTGATGTTGGGGTGGTCCAGCATGCGCGCGAACATGCGCGTGTAGCCGTGCAGCGGCATGGCCTGGAATTTGTCGGAGAAATAGCGGTCGTCGCGGTTGGTACGCGTCGGCACGCGTGCGGTCACGCTCGCGTCCAGCTCGCTCGGGTCCAGGCCCCACTGTTTGCGGGTGTAGCCCCGAAAGAACTTGTTGTACAGCTCGCGGCCGATGCGGTTGACCACCACGTCTTCGGACGTCTTGACGGGGTCCACCGTTTCAGCGACCGACTGAAAGAAGTTTTCCACTTCAAACGCGGTGAGGCTCAGTCCATACAGCTGGTTGATGGTGTCCAGATTGATGGGGATGGGCAACTGCTGGCCGTCCACGCTGGCCAGCACGCGGTGTTCATACGGGCGCCAGGCCGTAAAGCGCGACAGATAGTCAAAGATGTCTTCGGAGTTGGTGTGAAAGATGTGCGGACCATACGGGTGCACCAGCACGCCAGCGTCGTCGTAGTGGTCGTATGCATTGCCCGCAATGTGCGAGCGTTTCTCGACGACGAGGATGCGGTGCCCAGCGTTGGCGAGGCGCTCTGCCAGCACGCTGCCCGCAAAGCCCGCGCCCACGATCAGATAGTCGAATCCTGCCGGTGCAGCCGCCGTGATGGCGGCACTGCTTAAAGAAGTTGTTGCATTCATGGTGGTACCGATCAGGACGTTGTCAGGTCGGTGGCTGCTGAATGCGCACCGGCGGCAGTGGCCGGCGCTGCGGTGGTCGTGCGCCCCACGGGCCGCACGCGGGTGTCGAGCACCTGTGCGATGAGATCGCCCATGGTCGTGGCGGTAGCGTCCCATGACGTACCGGCCAGGATGGACTGCACGGCCCGCTCATCCGCCAGCCGCTGCGCAGCGTCGCGCTGCATCAGCGCCTCTGATGCTTCCACAAAGCCGGCGGCGTCGGCGCGTATCTTCACCAAGTCGCCATAGCTCTCGACCACATCACGGATCGCAGTGCTGACGCAGGGGCGTCCGCCCGCCATGTATTCCAGTGTCTTGGTCGGGCTGATGAAGCGCGTGGAATCGTTGAGTGCAAAGGGCAACAGGCACACGTCCCAGCCCTGGATGAACGCAGGCAGCACCTGGTAGTCCTGCTGGCCCATCCAGTGGATGTTCGGCAGCTTGGGCAGACCTGCCGGGTCGATTTTGGCCGTGGGCCCCACCATCACGATCTGCCAGTCGGGCCGCAGCGATGCGATGCCCGCGACCAGGTCGATATCGACCCGCTCGTCGATCACGCCGCAGTAGCCCAGCCGCGGCCGCGGAATCGCTGCCTGCAAAGGGTGGTCGGCCGTGGGTGTGCTGAAGTGCCGGGCATCGACACTGCTGGGAAAGCAATGCACGCTGTCGTGCAGCGTGCGCTTGGCCTGGTACAGGCTGCGGCCACCGGTGAAGACGATGTCTGCCTGGTTGAACAAGGCCTTTTCCTGCGCCATCAACTCGGCGGGCGCACCCTTGAACATCGACAACTCGTCCATGCAGTCGTACGCGATGCATTCGGGTTCCAGGACGTCGGCCATGAACATCGCCATGGGTGTGTAGAACCACGCGATGTACGAGCTGATGCGGCGCGAATGCATTGCAGCCAACACCAGGCGCTGCATCGCGGCCTCGTTCGCACCGTGCATACCGTGCTGTGTTGAGCGAAGGTGGGGCCGCCACACCTGCACGCCGTCTGCCACGTCGATGACTTCCAGATGGTCAGACGCTGCACCGGGCACGGGCTCTTCGACATAGACCACCGGCCACTGCTCGGCGAGGCGAGTCAGAAGATGTTGGGGACGCTGATAAACGAAGTTCCAGCGGAGGTGGGAGAAGACAAGAAGTGCGTGCATCAGCGATTGTGGGTGGTGGCCCCGCTGATTGCACGCATTGAGCCTCATGTCGGGCCCACCTCCTACGCGATGAGATCTTTGCGCGCGTCGACTCGCTCGTCAGTGGCGTGAGCGGCTGGTGGCTCCATTGCGTTTGCGGACGGGTGCCTGTTCCTGCAAACCCAGGCTGCTGCGGGCAAAGCGCCTCCGGTAGTCCCGGGGCGCCACGCCCAGGTGGCGCTGAAAGGTCACCCGCATGCGCTCTTCATCGCCAAAGCCGCACTGCGTGGCGATCTGGTCCACGTTGTGGGTGGAGTCCTCCAGCAGGCGCTTGGCAGCTTCCAGCCGAAACACCTCCACCGCCTTGGCTGGCGTGCGCCCGGTCTTGTCCTTGTACTGGCGCGCAAAGTTGCGCGGGCTCATGCGGGCGCGCTCGGCGAGAAACTCCACCGTGAGGTCCTGGCGCTGCAGGTGGGCGCTGATCCACAAATTGAGCTCTTCGAATGCCGGCGATGTGTCGGCCTGCGACCGGAGCAGGGCGCTGAACTGGGACTGCCCGCCGGGCCGCTTGAGGTACACCACCAGCTCGCGCGCGACCTCCATGGCCACGTCGTGGCCGCAATCGGACTCCACCAGCGCCATGGCCAGGTCGATGCCCGCGGTGACGCCGGCCGATGTCCACACGGAGCCCTGCTGCACGAAGATCGCGTCGCGGTCGATCTCCACCGTGGGAAAGCGCTCGTTCATGCGGTCGAACATGAGCCAGTGCGTGGTGGCGCGCTTGTGGTCCAGCAGGCCCGCTGCAGCCAGCAGAAACGCGCCGCTGCACACCGATGCGGTGCGCCGCGTCTTGGCCGATGCGCGTCGCAGCCACTGCACCAGCGGGGCCGATTGATCGAGCACCACATCCATGTGTGGCGAGCCGGGCACGATGAGCGTGTCCACCGTGGCGGCGCGGCACTGGCGCAATGCCACGGTCTGCAGCTCCAGCCCCTCGGCGCTGCGCACCAGGCCGCCATCGGGGCTGGCGGTGATGCGTTCATAGCCCTTCAGGCCGCGCGCTTCCATGGCCTTGGTCGCGGCCCAGAACACGGTCTGCGCGCCTGTCAGGTCGAGCAGACCCACATCGGGAAAGGCGACGAACAGCACGCGCCGGGCGCGCGCACGTTGTGGCAGGATTTCAGGGGTATTGGTCATTGGAGACGGATGGGTTCGATCCTACCATCGAGGCATTCCAGCGCAGCGCCACGCGTCCGCGCCCCATTCACCGACCCAGGAAGCACCATGAAGATCGTCGTCATCGGAGGCACCGGCCTCATCGGCCGCAAGCTCGTCCAGCAACTCAGCGCGCGCGGGCACGAGGCCGTGGCCGCATCGCCCAACACCGGCGTCAACACGCTCACGGGTGAGGGCCTGGCCGCAGCACTGCAAGGGGCGCAGGTGGTGGTGGACGTGGCCAACTCGCCCTCGTTCGAGGACAAGGCCGTGCTCGACTTCTTCGAGACCTCGGGCCGCAACCTGCTGGCGGCCGAGGCGGCTGCGGGCGTGCAGCACCACGTGGCGCTGTCGGTGGTGGGCACCGAGCGGCTGCAGGGCAGCGGGTACTTCCGCGCCAAGCTGGCGCAAGAGAATTTGATCAAGGCCGCCGCCATCCCCTACACCATCGTGCATGCCACGCAGTTCATGGAGTTCCTCGCTGGCATTGCCCAGGCGGGCACCGAGGGGCAGACCGTGCGCCTGTCGCCTGCGCTGGTGCAGCCCATCGCGTCCGACGACGTGGCCGCAGCGATGGCCGATGCGGCCTTGGGCGCCCCCGTCAACGGCACCATCGAAATTGCCGGGCCTGAGCGGGTCGGGCTGGCCGCGCTGGTGCAGCGCTACCTGGCGGCCATGGGCGATGCGCGCACGGTGGTGGCCGATGCTGCAGCACCGTACTTCGGCGTGCAGCTCGATGACCGCTCGCTCACGCCGGGCGATGCGCCGCGCCTGGGCGCCATCACGTTCGATGACTGGCTGGCAAAGCCATGAACGTTGGCAAGGGGTACCGGCTCTCCGAGTTCTTGGTGTGGACGCGGCGGGAGATCTATGTCCTGGTCGCGCTGGGGCTGGTGCCGGTGTGTCTGTACCAACTGGCTAACTGGCACTGGCTCGGCGTGCCGTGGACCGTGGTGGCGCTGATCGGCACGGCCACGGCGTTCATCGTGAGCTTCAAGAACACGCAGACCTATGGTCGCACGGTGGAGGCACAACAGGTGTGGACCGGCATCCTGAACGCCAGCCGCGCCTGGGGCCTGGTCAGCCGGGACTATCTGAAAAGCGAGGCAGCCACCCGCCAGCTGGTCCACCGCCACCTGGCCTGGGTCACGGCCCTGCGCTACCAGATGCGCCGGCACCGCGCGTGGGAGAGCACCAACCGGCACACCAATGCCGAGTACCAGCGCCACTACTGCGTGCCCGAGCAAGAGACGGCTCTGGAGGTGGAACTGGCGCGGCTTCTGAACGCGGACGAGCTGCGCGAAGTGCTCGCATCGCGCAACAAGGCCACGGCCTTGCTGGCCCGGCAGAGCAGCACCATCCTGGCGTTGCTTCAGGCCGGCGAGATGCCCATCAACTTCTTCATCGAGATGCAGAAAGCCATCAAGGAGCTGCTGGACCACCAGGGGCGCAGCGAGCGCATCAAGAATTTCCCGTACCCGCGCCAGTACGCCATCATCAACACGTTCTTCATCCGTTTCTTCTGCGTGCTGCTGCCCTTCGGGCTGCTCAAGGAGTTCGATGCGCTCAACGCTGTGGCCAGCGGCTGGATGCAGGGCCACATGGTGTGGCTGGTGGTGCCCTTCAGCGTGATGATCTCGTGGATGTACACCACGCTGGAGCAGGTGGGCGCCAGCACCGAGAACCCGTTCGAGGGCGGTGCGAACGATGTGCCGATTGCGCAGATCAACCGCATGATCGAGGTGGAGTTGCGAGAGCTGCTGGGTGACACGGACTTGCCGCCACTGCTGCGCCCGCGCAACAACATCATTCTGTGAGAGGGGTGAGCGGTACGGCAAAGCCGACGCCGACGCCGCCAACGCTCTGCTTTGCTTGCAACCACGCGCCCGAGGTGCATCTAAGCCCGCCGAGTCCGCAGCTCACAGCCGCTGCCGGTACGCTGCTGGCGTCTCCCCGAAGTGGCGCTTGAACAGGGTGATGAACGCGCTGGCCGTGGCATAGCCCAGGTCCAGCGCGATGGTGTTGATGGGCAGGTTGGCGGCCAGCATTTCCAGCGACCGCATGAGCCGGGCGCGCTGCCGCCAGGCCGTGAAGTTGAAACCCGTTTCCTCCACGAATCGCCGGCTCAGCGTGCGCGAGCTCAGGGCCGCCCAGCGGGCCCACGCCTCCAGGTCGCGCCCGTCCGCCGGGTCCGCGATCAGGGCGCGGGCCACGCGCTGCAGGCGTGCGTCTTGGGGCAGGGGCAGCCCCAGGGGCTCGACGGGCAGGCTGCGGATTTCGTCGAGGATCACTCCGGCCACGCGTGCTTGGCTCGCATCCAGCGGGCCGTGGGGCCATTCGGCTGCGCGCAGCACCGCCTCGCGCAGCAGGCTGGAGGTGCGCAGCGTGCAGGGCTTGGCGGGCAGGCCTTGGCAGGCGGCAGGTTCGACGTAAACGCTCCAGCCATGAAATGGGCCATGCGACTGCGCCGCATGCAGGTGGTGCGGTGGCAGCCAGACGGCGTGGATCGCGGGCACCACCCACAAGGCATCCACGACCCGCACCGAGATGAGCCCGCGCAGCGAGCCGAAGAGCTGGCCACGCGCGTGCTGGTGCGGCTCGGACATGCGCTCGCCGTCCTGCGTGCCGGCGAGCGCGATGACCAGCGGGCCGTCAGGCGCATCGATGGTGGCAAGGTCGAGCTTCAGGTCGGACATGGTGAGGGGGAGCGTCTGAAAAATTGGCGGATTCGAGCAATCAGATGGCTTGTTAATTCTACAGCCGCCATGTAAATGCATCTTATTCTTGTTTGCATCGCATCAACAAGGAGCCAAGCCATGCGTGCACAAGATATTCTTCCGGACGATATCAATGAAGTCGAGGTGGGCGGTATCACCGTCCGCAAGGGGTCGGTGGGGGCCTTCCTTGCCAATGCGCGGGTGTTGCAAGAGCTCACTGCATCCGCCGAGGCACGCGCTGCCGCAGCGGGTCATATCGAAGCCTTGGCTCCTGCTCTGCGTGCGCTGGGGCTGTTCGATGTGCTCGAGGTGCGTGACTCGCAGTTGCGTGCCCTGGTGGCGCTGCCGGCCCCAGTCCCCTCAGCCCCAGCCCCTGGGCCGGGCAGGACCGATGCGCCCGACCTTAATGCGCTGTACTCGCCGCCGTCCGAGATGATCCAGAAAGCCGTGCTAGACCGCCTCATCGGCTTTCATGAAAGTTATCTGAAGGCCGCGACCTTCTTCTGCCTGGCCACGGGCAGCGGCCAGGGGCTCGATGCCTCTCCGCGCGGCGGACCGCCGGGCTTTGTGCACGTGCTGGATGCACACACCGTGGCCTTTGCCGACTGGCCGGGCAACAATCGCATCGAATCGTTGCGCAATCTGGAGCGCGACGACCGCGTGGGCATGCTTTTCATCTTTCCGGGGCTGGAGGTGTTCCTGCGCATCAACGGCCGCGGCAGGGTGTCCACCGCGCCGGAACTGCTGGCCGAGTTGGCGGAACAAGGGCGCACGCCCAAGACCGCCACGGTCGTGGCCATCACCGAAGTGCTCATGCACTGCGGTAAGGCCGTGAACCGCGCCAAGCTGTGGGCCCCGGCGTCTCAGGTGGACCGCACCGCGCTGCCCACGGTGGGACAGATGCTGGCGGAGCTGACGCGGCTGGGGGGCGCCACCCCACCGATCCGCGACGAGCAGGTGGGGCAGATCGACGCGCACTACGACCACGAGGTGCGGCATGCGCTTTACTGAAGACCGCGTGCCGGGCCTGTTGGAGCGAGCCTTCGACCGGCTGCTGCTGCGCCACACACGGGTCGCTGCGGTGCAGCGGGTGTCGGATCGCTTTCGGCTCATCGACCTGGAGGGCGATGCCCTGCAGGGCGCGGCCTGGGCGCCCGGCCACAAGCTGCAGGTCAAGGTGGCCGGGCCGTTTACCGCGCGCACGTTCACCCCCATCGCGTTCGATGCGGTGCGCGGGCATGTGCGCTTGCTCGGCTATGCGCACGGAGCCGGGCCTGGCAGCGACTGGCTGCGGCGTGTGCAGGTGGGGGATGCGTGCCAGGTCTTCGGGCCGCACCGCTCACTGGCGCTGGGCGATCTGGCCGGGCCGGTGGTGTTGCATGGGGATGAGACGTCGTTCGGCTTGGCGGCTGCCGTTGCGGCGGCCATGGCCGGCAGGGCCGTGCTGCGCTGTGTGTTCGAGGTGGAGTCCGTTGCCGAAGCTACATCGGCTTTGCAGGCCTTGGGCGTGGAGGCCGCCACGCTGGTAGAGCGCAGCGACGAGGCATGCCGCATGCAAACCGCCAGTGACCTGTGGTCGCAGGGCAGCGGCGATGGCACGCTGTTCGTGCTCACGGGGCGGGCGCAGTCGATCCAGCAGGCACGTCACGCGCTCAAAGGCCGTGGTGTGCCGGCATCGCGCATCGTGACCAAGGCGTATTGGGCGCCGGGCAAGACCGGTATGGACTGATCGTCCGTGGCCTTGCGGTATCTGTTTCGAGCGAGCAACGCATGCCAGAACGGAAGGCACCTGGCACCACCTCCCGCTTGGCCGTTGCACGAGCGTAACGGCGCTTTATCCGATCGTCATCAGGCTGGCATTGCCGCCTGCCGCCGCCGTGTTCACGCTCAGCGCGCGCTCGATCACCAGGCGTTCCAGCGGCACCTCGGTGCTGCCCGGGGCCATGGCCGTGACGGCGACGATGGGGCCGGGGCGGCGTGCAAGTTGGTCGCACACGCTGCGCAGTGATTCAGGGCTGCCATGGTGCAATACGGCAGCCAAGTCGATGCTACCGTCTGCCAGGGCGTTGCCGGCGGTGGTGATGCGCGCCTGCGCCTCGGCGGGCAGTGTAGTGCGCAGGGCGGTGTGGGCATCAGGCCATACGGCTTTGCCGCCGCTGGCCAGCACGGCGGCCAGCTGGGTCAGCAGTTCATCCTGCGTGGTGGCGATGCACAGCACGGTGGCACGCGGCAGCAGGCTGTAGACGTTGCGTTCACCTGTGGGCCCGGGCAGGGTGCGTGCGGTGCCGCTCTGGGTCTCGGCGGCAAAGCGGCGGCAGCTGGCGGCGAGCGCGCTGTGGCCCTGCGTTTGGGCCCAGCGCTCCAGCGCATGCATTGGGGTGAGCAACTTGTCCCGGCTGGTGGTGTCGGGCGGGGTGGTGCGGTCTGCAGGGGCGAATGTTTGGGCCAATGCGGTGGCTGGGCGCTCGGCCAGCAGGCGCAGCAGGTACAGCGGGCCCCCGGCCTTGGGGCCCGTGCCCGACAGGCCTTCGCCGCCAAAAGGCTGCACGCCCACCACAGCGCCCACCATGTTGCGGTTGACGTACACGTTGCCGGCGTGCGCGCGGTCCACCACGCGGGCGATGGTCTCGTCGATGCGGGTGTGCACGCCCTGGGTCAGGCCGTAGCCGGTGGCGTTGATCTGGTCGAGCAGCTGGTCCAGGTCCTGGCGCGCATAGCGCACCAGGTGCAGCACGGGGCCGAAGACCTCGCGCTGCAGCTCGCTGATGGCGTTGAGCTCGATGAGCGTGGGCGGCACAAAGGTGCCCTGGGCAGCCTCGGCTTCATCGCTGCGGCAGTGCTGGAACACGGAGAGGCCTTTGGCCTTCAGGGCATCGATGTGCTTGTGGATGCCCGCCTGGGCCTCGGCGTCGATCACCGGACCGACGTCTACCGCCAGCGCTGCGGGATTGCCCAGGCGCAGCTCGCCCATGGCGCCCTTGAGCATCTCGACCACGCGGTCGGCGGCGTCATCTTGCACGCACAGCACGCGCAGGGCGGAGCAGCGCTGGCCGGCGCTGTCAAAGGCCGAAGACACAGCGTCGGCCACCACCTGTTCCACCAGGGCAGAGGAGTCCACGATCATCGCGTTCTGACCACCCGTCTCGGCAATCAGCGGGATGGGGCGGCCGGCGGCATCGAGCCTGCCGGCGATGGTGCGCTGCAGGATGCGGGCGACCTCGGTAGAGCCTGTGAACATGACGCCCATGACGCGGTCGTCGCCGATCAGGCGCGCGCCCACGGTTTCGCCCTGGCCTGGCAGCAACTGCATCGCGCCACGCGGCACGCCGGCCTGCCACAGCAGGCGTACGGCCTCGGCGGCGATGAGCGGGGTCTGCTCGGCCGGCTTGGCCAGCACCGGGTTGCCCGCGGCCAGCGCTGCGGCCACCTGGCCCATGAAGATGGCCAGCGGAAAGTTCCACGGGCTGATGCAGGCCACCGGGCCCAGCGGGATGTGCGTGGCGTTGTCGAAGGTGCTTTCGACCTGCGCCGCGTAGTAACGCAAAAAGTCCACGGCCTCGCGCACCTCGGCGATGGCGTTGCTGGCGCTCTTGCCAGCCTCGCGCATCAGCAGGCCCATCAGCGGCTGCAGGCGCTCTTCGAGCAGGTCGGCGGTGCGCTGCAGGGTGGCGGCGCGTTCGGCGGGGGCGGTGGCGGCCCAGGCGGATGCGGCCTGCTGTGCGTTTTTCAGTGCCTGGTCCACGTCGTCGGCGGTGGCTTCCTGCACCTGACCCACCACGTCGCGCAGGTCGGCGGGGTTGCGCACAGGAATGGTCGGGCCGGCGGGCGCATCGGTGGCCAGCAGCGGGCCCGCAGTCCAGACGTGCAGGGCGCTGGACTGCAGCGTGGCGGCGAGCTGCGCCAGTGTGGCGTCGTTGGCGATGTCCAGCCCTTGCGAGTTGGCGCGGCCGTTGCCGTACAGCGCCGCTGGCAGTGGAATGCGCGGGTGGGGCAGGGCGGCCGTGCCCTCACGAGCGGCGGCTTCGTCCACTACCTGCACGGGGCTGCGCACCAGCTCGGCCAGGGCGATGGTTTCGTCGGCGATGCGATTCACGAAGGAGGTATTGGCGCCGTTCTCCAGCAGGCGGCGCACCAAGTAGGCCAGCAGGGTCTCGTGCGTGCCCACGGGGGCGTAGATGCGGCACGGCCGGCCCAGGCCGGCCTTTCCTGTTTCTCGGCCCAGCTTGCCTGCGCTGACGGCGCCTACCACCTGCTCGTACAGCGGCTCGCCCATGCCATGCAGGCACTGAAACTCATACTGCCCCGCGTAGTAGTTGCTGCCCGCCAGGTGGTAGATGGTGGCCAGGGTTTCGGCGTTGTGCGTGGCGAACTGGGGGTACACGGCCTCGGGCGCGGCCAGCAGCTTGCGGGCGCAGGCCACGTAAGAAACATCGGTGTGCACCTTGCGGGTGTAGACCGGGTAGTCGGCCAGGCCGTCGATCTGTGCGCGCTTGATCTCGCTGTCCCAGTAGGCGCCCTTGACTAGGCGCACCATGAGGCGGCGGCGACTGCGCCGGGCCAGGTCGATCACGAAATCAATTACGTAGGGGCAGCGCTTCTGGTAGGCCTGAATCACGAAGCCGATGCCGTTCCAGCCCGCCAGGCTGGGCTCGTGGCACAGGCGCTCGAGCAGGTCGAGCGAGATCTCCAGCCGGTCGGCCTCTTCGGCGTCGATGTTGATGCCGATGTCGTAGCGCTTGGCCAGCTCCGTCAGGCGCAGCACCAGGGGGTAGAGCTCGTCCATCACGCGGGCGAATTGCGCGCGGCTGTAGCGCGGATGCAGGGCCGACAGCTTGATCGAGATGCCGGGCCCTTCATAAATGCCGCGCCCGGCCGATGCCTTGCCGATGGCGTGGATGGCCTGCTCGTACGAGGCGTAGTAGCGCTCGGCATCGGCGCTGGTCAGCGCGGCCTCGCCCAGCATGTCGTAGGAATAGCGAAAGCCTTCGGCTTCCATGCGGCGCGCGTTGGAGAGGGCCTCGGCGATGGTCTCGCCGGTGACGAACTGCTCGCCCATCATGCGCATGGCCATGTCCACGCCCTTGCGGATCAGCGGCTCGCCGCCCCGGCCGATGAGCCGGCCCAGCGATGCGCCCAGGCTGCCTTCGCTGTGCGTGGCGACCAGCTTGCCAGTGATCAAGAGGCCCCAGGTGGCGGCGTTGACGAAGAGCGAGGGGCTTTTGCCCAGGTGTGGCTCCCACTGACCGTTGCTGATCTTGTCGCGGATGAGCGCGTCGCGCGTGGCCGCGTCGGGGATGCGCAGCAGCGCCTCGGCCAGGCACATCAGGGCCACGCCCTCCTGGGACGAGAGCGAAAACTCCTGCAGCAGCCCCTGCACGATGCCCGCGCGGCCGCTGGCGGCCTTACGCTGGCGCAGGGCGCCGGCAATGCGCAGCGCCAGTTGTTGCGATGCTGCGGCCACATCCTGTGGCACGCGGGCCTGGGCCAGCAGCGGGGCCAGGGCTTCGGGCTCTGGGCGACGGCAGGCGGCAGTGATGGCGGCGCGCAGGGGATTGGTCAGCGGGGTGCGCGGGGCGAAGTCTGCGAAGGCGACGGGATGGGTCATGGCGGCGTCTTGGTGAGAGTAGTTCGGAGCAAACGGCTGTCTGCCCCATTGAAGCGGATCATCTCTGGACTTGCGACGAATAAATGTTCGAAAATTGGCCTATCGAACGAATGAATCACTAGAGTCAATGACCAACGATGCCGATCTGGACCGTATCGACCGCAGAATTTTGTCGATCCTGCAGGAGGACGGCCGCATTGCCAACCTCAAACTGGCCGAGGCTGTGGCCCTGTCGCCCACGGCGGTGCTGGCGCGCGTGCAGCGGCTCACGCGCGACGGTTTTATCCTGGGCTACGAGGCGCGGCTGAACCCGCTCAAGCTCGGGGCGGGCATGCTAGTCTTTGTGGAGGTGCTGCTGGACCGCACTACGCCCAACGTGTTCGACCAGTTCAAGGCGGCGGTGCAGGTGCACCCCGAGATCATGGAGTGCCACATGGTGGCAGGCGGCTTCGATTACCTGCTCAAGACCCGGTCGGCCGACATGAATGCCTACCGGGTGTTTGCCGGGGCCGTGCTCTGGCAACTGCCCGGCGTGCGCGAGACACGGACCTACGCGGTGATGGAAGAGGTCAAGCACAGCAACCACCTGGTTCTCCACCTGTCGTGAATCGCCGTGGCGCAGCCGCGGCGTGCCTGTGGTGCGTAGCGGCTTTCACGCGACAGTGGCGTTGGCTGGGCGGGGCAAAGCCCGCATAATCTCTTGCAACTACGTCTGACTCAGGAGAAGAAACATGAAGGTCGTTCCATACGCTGCCGCAGCCCTGGTGGCTGCATTCTTCAGCCAGTCGGCCATGGCGTCGTGCTACGTGGTGTACGGCCCCGACAAGGACATCGTGTACCGCGCGCCAGAGCCGCCGATTGACCTGTCCCGCCAGATCCACGAGACTTTGCCTGTGGTGGCACCGAACTCGACGCTGGTGTTCACGCCGGACAACCACAACTGCGATCTCACCGTCAACAAGCTGCCGCTGGCCTCTGCGTCGATGCGCGGCGCCTCGGGCCCTGGCATGCGCGCAGCGCGCGCCGACCGCAGCTGAGCTTTTCCTGTCCAGGCCCGGACAGGCGCAGTCCCGGGCCTGAGACAATCGGGGGATGAGCGAACCGAAAGAACTATCCCCCTCGTTTGAACCCTGCGCACAAGACGCCTCCGACCTGCCCGAAGGTTGGCTGGAGGTGCGGTCCATGGACCTGGATGCCCAGGGCGTGGCCCGCAAGCCCGATGGCAAGGTCGTCTTCATCGACGGCGCCCTGCCATTCGAGCTGGTCACTGCCAACACCCACCGCAAAAAGCACAACTGGGAACAGGCCAGCCTGACGGCGATCCACCGTGAATCGTCGCAGCGCGTGCGCCCTGGCTGCCCGCATTTTGGCCTGCACGCCGGCGCATGCGGCGGCTGCAAGATGCAGCACCTGCACGTCGGGGCGCAGGTGGCCGTCAAGCAGCGGGTGCTGGAAGACAACCTCTGGCACCTGGGCAAGGTCAAGCCAGAGACCGTGATGCGGCCCATCGAGGGGCCCGCCTGGGGCTACCGCTACCGTGCCCGGCTGTCGGTTCGCCATGTGATCAAGAAGGGTGCCGTGCTGGTGGGCTTTCATGAGCGCAAAAGCCGCTACGTGGCGGACATGCAGACCTGCAAGATCCTGCCCCCCCATGTGGACGCGATGCTGATGCCGCTGCGGGCGCTGATCGCCGGCATGGACGCGCGCGACACCTTGCCGCAGATCGAACTGGCCTGTGGCGACACGGTGACCGCCATGGTGTTGCGGCACCTGGAGCCGCTGAGTGCTGACGACATCGCCCGTCTGCGCGCCTTTGCGGCCGAGCACGGCGTGCAATGGTGGCTGCAGCCCAAGGGTCCGGACACCGTCAAGCTGCTGGACGAGGTTGGCGAACAGCTGTCGTACGCGCTGCCGGATTTCGGCATCACGATGCCCTTCAAGCCCACCGACTTCACGCAGGTCAACCCGCACATCAACCGGGTGCTCGTCAGCCGGGCGCTGCGCCTGCTGGATGTGCAGCCGCACGAGCGCGTCATCGACTGGTTCTGCGGCCTGGGCAACTTCACGCTGCCCCTGGCCACGCAGGCCCGCGAAGTGCTGGGCATCGAGGGCAGCGAGGCGCTGGTGGCCCGCTCGCGCGAAAACTATGCATTGAATCAGGCCCTGCCGCGCGGCAGTAAAGCGCTGTCAGCTACTGATTTTGTAGCGCGCAACCTGTTCGAGATGACGCCCGCGATGCTGGTGGCCGACGGCTCGGCAGAAAAGTGGCTGGTCGACCCACCGCGCGAAGGTGCCTTTGCGCTGGCCACGGCGCTGGCCGACCTGGAGCAGTCCCGCATCGGTGCCGAGGGCGCGGGCCCCCTGCCGCCCGGGGCCGAAAACTGGACCCCGCCGCAGCGCATCGTCTATGTGAGCTGCAACCCCGCCACGCTGGCGCGGGATGCCGGCTTGCTGGTGCACAAGGGCGGCTACAAGTGCACGGCGGCGGGCATGGTCAACATGTTCCCGCACACGGCGCACGTCGAGAGCATGGCGGTGTTCGAGCGGGCTTGATCGATCACCTGCGGCGCGGAGGCGTCGTGACGGAAAGGGGTACGTGCGCTGCGTGGTGCCCACCCCTGCAAGCTCGGGGAGGGCCCTTCAAGCGGTGGTCGGTAGCGTGAGGGCGCCCGCAGCCTCCAGAGTGCCGGCTGTGTGAGGCATGCCAGCAAGGCATGTCGATGCTGGAGGGGTTGGGTTCTGCGCAGGAGCCCTCAGCCGCCTGGGGGTTTAGCTCCGGCTACCGCCAGAAGAGTCGCGCGGCTCGGTTTCGATGTCGGCACTGCCCTTGCGTTCGGGCTTCTTCACCTCGCCCAGCACCGAAGGCGCGCCTTCGATCTTGTTCTCGCGCATGTACGCGTCCATGTCCTTCCAGCCGGCAAAGACGGATGCCTTGGCGGCCTTGGGGTTGAGCGTGTAGCAATCCTCCAGGCCGCGCAGGGCGTGGCGGCAGGCGCCGCCGATGGCCTTGGCCTCGGCATCGCGCTGCGCCACGCGTGGATCAGGACCCAGGCCGGGGATCTTGTCGCAGCCAGTGAGCAACAGCGCAAGGGCTGCCACGCCCAGCAGGCGCAACGGGGTAGAGGGCAGATTGCGATACATGTACTTGCATTATCGGCAGGACTGCGCCGCTATTGAGGCTTGACCATGGTGCGGGCTCAACAAAAACAAAAAGGCTCCCGAAGGAGCCTTGGATTCAGCCGGGGTGCGGCCGTATAAACTGGTGCGGCCCCATGCCAGTGCACCCGTGGAACCGGCTTCGCCGGGCCACCGGGTGCGTCCCCCTTGGGGGAAGCGGCGCAGCCGCTCAGGGGGCTTATTCCTTTTCTCCGCCCATGATGCCCAGCAGGGCCAGAAGGCTCTGGAACACGTTGAAGACGTCCAGGTACAGGGCCAGGGTGGCGCTGATGTAGTTCGTCTCGCCGCCGTCCAGGATCTGCTTGATGTCGTACAGCATGTAGGCGCTGAAGATGCCGATGGCCGCCATCGAGATCGCCATCATGCCCACGCTGGAGCCGACGAACACGTTGATGATGCCGCCCACCATGAGCACCATGGCGCCCACGAACAGCCACTTGCCCATGCCCGACAGGTCGCGCTTGATCACGCTGGCCAGGCTGGCCATCACGAAGAACACGCCGGCGGTGCCCGCAAAGGCGGTCATGATGAGGTCGGTACCGTTCTTGAAGCCCAGCACCATGCCGATCAGGCGCGACAGCATCAGGCCCATGAAGAACGTGAAGGCCAGCAGCACCGGCACGCCGGCCGCAGAGCGCTTGGTCTTTTCGATCGCGAACATGAAGGCGAACGCGCCGCCCAAAAACACGATCAGGCCCACGCCGCCGCGCAGCGACTGGGTGATGCCGGTGGCCACGCCAACCCAGGCGCCGAGCACCGTGGGGATCATGCTCAGCGCGAGCAGCCAATAGGTATTGCGAAGAACCCGGTGGCGGTCTTCCTGCGAGATGCCATAGCCCGCAGAGTGGCCCAGGGTGGTGACATTGTCATTCATCTTGTGTCTCTCCTTGTTGGCCTGCACAGCGCAGACATTGCAAATTCTAGGTGGAGACGGTTTTTGGCCTTGCAATGACCGCACCCGCTTACCTACTTTTGGTAAGGGTACTTTCACCCTGCATAGAGGTGAGCGGCCCTGGCGATGCCGCTATGCTTGATGGTTCACTGCTTCGGCGGGCCCCTGCGGTTCGTCCGGGCGACCTTTCTTCGACTCTTTCTTTCCCTCCACCCGGACACATCCATGAAGACCAAGCACGAACTCGAACTCGCCGACGTCAAGGCCATCGCCGCCGCTGCCGAAGCCGAAGCCCTGAAGAACCATTGGGCCGTGACCATCGCCATCGTGGACGACGGCGGCCACCTGCTGTGGCTGCAGCGCCTCGACGGTGCCGCGGCCGTGTCCTCGCACATCGCCCCCTCCAAGGCCCGCACCGCCGCCATGGGCCGCCGCGAGAGCAAGGTGTATGAAGACATCGTCAACGGCGGCCGCACCGCGTTCCTGAGCGCGCCCGGCATCGACGGCCTGCTCGAAGGCGGCGTGCCGATCCTCAAGGACGGCCAGTGCCTGGGCGCCGTGGGCGTGAGCGGCGTGAAGTCCACCGAGGACGCACAGGTCGCGCGTGCCGGCATCGCTGCACTGGGTCTTTAAGGTTGCTATCAAATAGATAGCTTCCAGCGCTTGCCCATCAAGCGCTGGAGGGTAAAATCTATTGAAAGGCACCGGGTGACGCTGTCGTCGCCCACAAAAAAACCGGCTCAAGGCCGGTTTTTTTATTGCGAGCGAAGAACCCTGGGGTACAAAAAAAAGCCTGGCTACGCGGGGGTGAACCCGTTGGCTGGCAAAAACGACCCTTGCGAGCTTGTTGAAAGCCCGGGAGTCGCCCCACGATGAAACTGGGTGCCGCTGGTGGCGCACTGGGTGCAAAGATTAGTCAGGCGCAGGCAGCGGCGGGTGTTGGTGATGGCTAAAACTGCCGCCTTATTTGGTCAGGATCAGCTTGCCGAGCTTGGTGGCCTGCAGGCGGTACACCGACCCGTTGTGGCTGATGGCGACGGCCTTATGGCCCTGCAGCAGGGAGCTGCTGTCGACCGCAGCTGCGGTGAGTTCGGTGCGTTGGCTTGCTTGCCCGTCGGTGTGCGAGACCCCCTTGCTGGCGGAAGCAGGGCGCAGGATCGAAGCGGCGGTCAAAGTGGCTTGCATGGGTTTTTCCTGGTGCGTTTGATTGCGTTTTGCTAATGATAACGATTCGCAATTACAAGTCAAGCGACTGGAGTGTTTCTTTTTGTTCTTTTGCTCGCCGGGCAAAATCTGACCACAGCGTCACTGAGATCAAGGATTCCGAACATGATGAAAATTGATGGTGCGTGCTACTGCGGTGCGATTGCCTACGAGGCCGAGGTGCAGCCGGGCACCATCACGGTCTGCCACTGCGATGATTGCCAGGGCCACTCAGGGTCTGCCTTCCGGGCCAACATCGCGGCTCCTGCGCCCAGTTTTCGGCTGACCCGGGGTACGCCCCGCACCTACACCAAGACCGCCGCCAGCGGCAACCAGCGCGCTCTGGCGTTCTGCGAGGTGTGCGGCAGCTCGCTCTACGCCTGCGCCGTGAGCGATCCCACTACGTACTCACTGCGGATCGGCACGATCAAGCAACGGCAGGATCTCGGCTCGCCGCAGCGGCAGATCTGGACATGCCGACGACTTGACTGGGTGGGTTTGCCGGAGGGCACGGCGTCGTTTGAGGAGCAGCCGTAACCGCGAGCGATAGCGGACTTCGAGGGGTCGTTCCGGGCCCGGAGCGCATTTTCCCGAGGTGGATGGTGTAGGCCTGACTACAGGCGAGCAGCAAACCGCGACGATTCCTCGCTCAACCCCATGTTTTCCGCCGCTAGCCGCAGTTCCGCCCAAAAAACCGGAGGCGAATGACAGAGTTCGCCAAGGGACTCTGCTTCATTGAGCGCCAAGCCGAGTTCGTTGTGACTTAAGAACTCATCCATCTGACGAAGAATTTCCACTGCTCCGGTGGGAAGGGGAGACGGGAGGTGATTTTTGCTTGCAATCAGATGGCCGGAAGTGATTGCCCACGAAGACGTTAAATCCTGGGTCACCATTTTTATCGACCTCCATTCACGATGCCTGCTTCTTGCCGGGAGCCGTCATCGTATCAATAGCCGAATCCAGCAAAAGAGACGACGGAATCCCGGAAAGCTCCTGCAAAGCAATGCTGAATATGGTCGCCTGTTTGAGTTTTCTGCGTGGCTGAGCGATAGATGCTTGAAGCCTGTAGCGGATGAGCCCCCATCGAAGAAAGCCAAAAGCAAAAGCGAAACCCCAAAAACAAACCCGGCGCGCCCTCTGCAGGCAAAGCGTGCAGCTGGCGGGCCGGGTGGCAGGGGCAGGGCTAAGGGCTGACTCGCAGCCTCCGCATCAAGGCGCAGGGTCCGTCACGAACCCGATCTTGCGCACACCCGCCCGCTGTGCAGCCGCCATGGCCTGGGCCACGCGTTCGTAGCGCACTTCCTTGTCGCCGCGGATGTGCAGGTCGGGCTGGGGCTGTTTGGCGGCTTCGGCCTGCAGGCGGGGGAAGAGTTCTTCTTCCGTGACCTGCGTTTCGTTCCAGAAGTACTTGCCGTCGGCCGACACCGACAGGCGCACGGTCTCGGGCTTGACGTCCTCGGGCTGGTTGGTAGCGCGGGGCAGGTCCACGTTGACCGAGTGCTTCATCACCGGCACGGTGATGATGAAGATGATGAGCAGCACCAGCATGACGTCCACCAGGGGCGTCATGTTGATTTCGTTCATCACGTCATCGGCATCGTCTTGGGTTCCGAAGGCCATGGCTTACGCGCCTTTCTTGAGGGGCAGGACCTTGGCCTGTTCGCCGCCGGCGTTCACGCGGGCACCGGTCACGAAGTAGGCGTGCAGGTCGTGGGCAAAGCTGTTGAGGCCGCCCAGGATGGACTTGTTGCCGCGCACCAGGGCGTTGTAGCCCAGCACGGCGGGGATGGCCACGGCCAGGCCCAGGGCCGTCATGATCAGCGCCTCGCCGATGGGGCCGGCGACCTTGTCGATGGTGGACTGGCCCGACGTGCCGATGGCCACCAGCGCGTGGTAGATGCCCCAGACGGTGCCGAACAGGCCGATGAACGGGGCGGTGGATCCGACCGAGGCCAGGATGGCCAGGCCCGACTGCAGGCGTGCGGTGAATTCGTCGATGCAGTTGCGCAGGCAGCGCGTGACCCAGTCGCTCACGTCCAGGCTGTCGTGCAGGTGGGCCTTGGTGTTGCGGTGGTGGGCGGTGGCTTCGCGGCCTTCCAGGGCCAGGTGGCGGAAGGGGTTGGTGTTGTCGCTGCCCAGCTTGGTCAGGCCGGCGGCGAAGTCTTCGCTGTGCCAGAAGTCCTGCGCGGTGCGGGTGTGCTTCTTGAATTTGATGATGTCCAGGGCCTTGATGAAGATGACGATCCACGAGGCCAGCGACATGGCCAGCAGGATGATGGCGACCGCGCGGGTGACGAAGTCACCCTGGATCCATACGTTGGCGATGCCGAATTGCGATTCCATGAAAAACTCCCTGAAGCTGATCTAAAGCGTTGATTGACTGAATGATTGATCGACTGATTTATTCGAGCACGAAGTTGACCGGGACCAGGTTCCACATGGTCTCGACCACACCGTTGCGCTTGCCGGGCACGAAGCGCCAGCGCATGACGGCTTCCTGAGCCTGCTTGTCCAGGCGTTCGAATCCGCTGGACTTGTTGACTTCGACCTTTTGCGGCGTGCCGTCGGTGCCGATCAGCACGCGCAGCACGACCTTGCCCTGCTCGCCCATGCGCTTGCTGATGGCGGGGTAGCTGGGCTTGGGGTTGTTCAGGTAGGCCGCGTCGCTCGACGGCAGCTCGATCTTGGGCGGGGCCGGCGGCGCTGGTGGGGCGGGCGGCGCCGGGGGGGCTACCGGGGCCTCGATGGGCGGTGCGGGTGGCTGCGGCGTAGTGATGCCGACGGGCGCATTGGGCGCGGGCGTCGGGTCGGCGATGGCCACGGGCATGGGTGCCGGGCGCGGCGCGACCTTGGGGGCCGGGCGTGGCGGTGGTGGCGGGGCGGGCGGCGG
>Ga0209023_10003016_pt1 | contig 20372 bp, 21 predicted proteins | sample LakOneMetagenome_FD_187468 | JGI IMG/M metagenome (GOLD analysis project Ga0209023, IMG submission 187468) | Freshwater and sediment microbial communities from Lake Erie, Canada (SPAdes) (version 2) | ecosystem: Environmental > Aquatic > Freshwater > Lentic | place: Lake Erie, Canada...
TCCGATCTCGCAGGATGGGGCTGTTTGCCGTGGAAGTGGCGGCTGAAGCGCTGGCCGACGCGGGCGTGCAGGGCAGCGACCGTGTCGGTCTTTTCTTCGGCTATGGCGGCTTGCGTGCGCATTGGGACGATTTGATGCCTGCGTTCGAAGGCCAAAACCCGGACGGAGCAGGCGCGTGGGAGCGCGGCTTGACCCTGCTGCACCCGTTCTGGATGCTGCAGCACCTGTCGAACAATGCGCACGCAATCGCAGCCCAGGAGTTGGGCGCGCGCGGCGAAGGGGCGACCTACGGCGGGGCCAACGCCGGCGCACAGGCGTTGTCAGCTGCCATACGGGCGCTGGCCGCCGGCGCGGTCGACGTGGCGCTGGTGGTGGCGTATGACAGCCTGGTCGAGCCGGAAACCCTGATCGAACTGGCGGCGCGCAACGCGTGCAGCAGCGCCGGCATCGCCGCTTTGGCGTCACCCTACACGGCCACTGCAAGCGGCTTCGTGCCTGGCGAAGCGGCGGCCGCGCTGGTACTGAAGCGCTGCGGCCCGGGGCCGTTGGTGCAGGCGGTCGACGGCGCCGATGGCGCCAGCGGCGAACCCGATCCGGCACTTGCGCGGCGCCTGCTTGCCTTGCTGGCCGAGCATGGCGATATCGTGGACGGCGCCGGCCTGGCGCAGCCCGGCTACGATGCTGCCGAGCGCGCCGCCGCCGCCGCGATCGTCGGCGCCGGCGCGCCCCTGTGTTGTATCATGGGCGCCATGGGACAAATCGGCGCCGCTTCTTCTATCGTTCAAACCATTGCCCTGGCCGAGCTGTTGCAGCGCCAGGTATTGCCGCCGCTGGCCGGCGCACCGGCGCCCGCGTCCGGACCGCTCGTTGCACGACGGACGATGCAGGCGACGGCGTTGCGCGCCGCGGTTGGCCTCAGTGCCGGCGCGCCCGGCCTGGGCGGCGTCATCCGGGTGGCGCTGCCTTGAAGAGCGCACTCGTCACCGGCGGTTCGCGCGGCATTGGCGCGGCCATCGTGCTTGCGCTGGCGCGCAAGGGTTATCGCATTGCACTGAACTATCTTTCCAACGAAGCGGCCGCACTCGGTGTGGCCGAGCAGGCGCGCGCGCTCGGCGCCGACGTGATGCTGGTGCGCGCCGATGTCGGCGACGCGGCCCAGGTGGGCGCCATGTTCGCCGACCTGGACCGGCAGTTCGGCCAGCTCGATGTCCTCGTCTGCAATGCGGGGATGGTGCGCGACACGCTGCTCGGCGCCAGCGAAGCAGCCGATTTCGACGCGGTTTTCGCGGTCAATATCACCGGTGTCGTGAACTGCTGCCGCGAAGCGTCGCGCCGGATGGTGTCGCGCCGCACCGGCGCCATCGTCAACCTGTCGTCGGTCGCCGCCACCCGTCCCGGGCGGGGACAAAGCAATTATGCGGCGTCCAAGGGGGCCGTGGAAGCGTTCACGCGCGCACTTGCGGTCGAATTGGCGCCGCGCGGCATTCGCGTCAATGCCGTCGCGCCGGGCGTCATCGCCACGGAGATGACCGAGACCATCCGCGCGCTCGCACCCGATGAACTGAACAAGCGCATTTTGCTCAAGCGGCCCGGCCGGGCCGAGGAAGTCGCCGCCGTGGTCGCCTTCCTGTGCAGCGACGAAGCCAGCTATGTGACGGCGCAGGTATGGAACGTCGATGGAGGATTCAAGGCAGAATGAACCCGCAAATGACCCTGGACTGGATGCTGTCGCGGCGCAGCATGCGCGCGTTTTCCGACCGCCCGGTCGATCGTGAGACGCTCGAGCAGCTGCTGCTGGCCGCGACCAGCGCGCCATCGGCGACCAACCGTCAGCCGTGGCAGTTCGCGGTGGTGCGCTCGGCCAGCCTGCGCGTCAGCATCGTGGAAGCGGTGCGCGTGCGCGCCGAGGAGATGAAAGACATCATCCGGCGCGGCCACCACGCCGAAGACTTCGGCAACTATGGCGATTTTTTCCACGAACCGCTACAAAGCGCGGCCGTCATCATCATTCCCCAGTATCGCGCGTTCCCGGATCTGATCGCCAATCTGCTGGCGTCCGGCGGCGCCAATCCGGCCGACTTCCACACCGCCGGCGCGATGCAGGCAGAATTATGCTCGACCAGTGCCGCCGTCATGAACCTGCTGCTGCAAGCCCACGCCAGCGGCCTGGGCGCCTGCTGGATGGCCGGCCCCATGATCGCGCGCGACCGCATTGGCGCGCTGCTGGGCATTGCCGCGCCGTGGCAAATGGTCGGCGCGATTGCCCTCGGCTATCCGCAAGGTCCCGCGCCCGAGGCCAAGCCGCGCAAGCCGCTCGGACGGGTGGTGCGCTGGTACGACGACGAACAAGACAATCAACAAGGAAACCCGTAAATGAACGCAGCTGTCAATTCACAGGAACTGGAAGACGCCGTACGCGCCATCGTGGCCGAATCGCTGGCCATGGATGTGGCGCAGGTGCCGCCCAACGCCAGCCTGATCGAGGAGCTGGGCGCCGAATCGCTCGATTTTCTCGACATCGTTTTTAAACTGGAGCGCGCCTACCATATCCAGATCACGCGCGGCGAGCTGGAACGTGCGGCGCGCGGCGACATGAGCGACGAGCAGTTCGCTCCCGGCGGCGTCATCTCGGAAGCGGGTCTGGCGCGGCTGCGCGAATTGATGCCGGAAGCGGCGGCCCACATCAAGCCGGGGCTGCATCCAGCACAGATCCTGGGCCTGTTTTCGGTCCAGACCTTTGTCCACCTCGTGACCGGCAAGCAGCAGCTGGCGGCGCGGGGCGAGGGCTGATGCAATGAACCGCTGGATCGGCGGCCCGCTGTTCGACGCCGGCTTCTTTTTCGGCGGCGCGCTGGCGGCACTGGCGGCGGGGCTGGCCATGCTGGCGGCGCCGGCGAGCGTATTGCCGCTGTGGTTTGCCTGGCTGCTGCTGATCGAGGGACCGCACCTGTGCGCGACCTGGCAGCGCACCTATCTGAATGCGGCATGGCGGCGCGAACGACCGGCGCTGCTGTGGGGCAGTCTGCTCTGGCTGCTCCCAGGCCCGCTGCTGTTGCTTGTCTCGCGCATCAGCGGGCAGGCAGAACCGTTTCTGCTTTTCCTGGGCGCGGTGGCGCTGTGGTCGTTCCATCACGCCGTGCGCCAGCATCACGGCATTCTGGCCATCTATCAGCGCTTGAATGGCGCCGCTGCCGGCGCGCGCGGCGCCGACAAGCGGCTCCTGCACGGGATCATGTGGGGCGCGTTTGCGCTGTTCCTCGTGGCCCATCCGGCCAACGGCATCGGCGCGGCGCTGGGCAGCTATGGCAGCGCCATCGCAGTCGCCATCGCCAGCGCGCTCGCCGCGGCGGTTCTGGCGTGGGCGGTCCTGCTGTGGCAGCGCTGGCGGCAGGGCGAAGCGCTCCTGCCCGGCATGTTCGGACTGGTGGTCGCCGCCGGAACCACCCTGTTCGCACTGCTGGTGGTGGGCATGCGCGAACCGCTGCTTGCGCACCCGCTCACGTTGGAACAGGTTTTCCTCGCGGCCGCGATTGTCAGCGGCACGCTGCACGGGGTCCAGTATCTCGGCATCGTGATTGCTACCGAGCGCCGCAGCAAAGCATCGGCAGGCCGGCGCGCCGCGCCGCTGGCGGCGTATGCGGCGATGGTGGCCGTCTCGCTCGGCTACGTGTGGCTGAACCTGGCCCGGGGCGGTGCGCCCGTGGGCGCCGCGCCGCAATCGCTGTCGGCTCAAGTCTTCCTGGCGCTGTACTGGGGCCTGTTCTGCCACCATTTCTGGCTCGACCAAAAGATCTGGCGGCCATCGACCGATGCGCGCCTGCGCGCCGAGCTGGGACTGGAGGCGGCATGAAGCAGAGCGAACATCCGGTGTCCCGCGCTTACGCCAACTACGTCAATCCTTCCTTCATCGAGCTGCTTGGCGTGCTCGGGTACGGCCGCGTATTCACGCGCGCGAGCGACGTCTGGCTCTGGGACAGCGAAGGGCGGCGCTACCTCGACTGCCTGGCCGGTTTCGGCTCCGTCAACCTGGGGCACAATCATCCGGCGCTGACGGCGCGGCTGCATGCGCTGCTTGACGAACAGGTGCTGCATTTTTGCCATACCGGGCCAGCGGCAGGCGCGGCGGCCCTGGCCGAGGCGCTGGCCAGCCGGCTTGCGTCGCCGCTGGAAATCAGCCTGTTCGCCAGCAGCGGCGCCGAAGCGGTCGAGGCGGGGCTCAAGCTGGCACGGGCGGCAACCGGCAGAACCGATTTCCTGTCCTGTGACGGCGGCTTTCATGGCACCACGCTCGGGACGCTGTCGGTCATGGGGGCAGCGCGTCTGCGCGCTCCCTTCGAACCTTTGCTGGCAGGCTGCCACCGGGTGCCGTTCGGCGACCTGGCGGCGCTGGAGCGCGCGCTCGATGCCCACCGCTGCGCCGCGTTCCTGGTCGAACCTGTGCAGGCGGAAGGCGGCGTCGTCCTGCCGCCGCCGGGCTACCTCGCTGCGGCCCAGGCCTTGTGCAAGTCGCGCGGTACCTTGCTGGTGCTCGACGAAATCCAGACCGGGCTGGGACGCACAGGAACCCTGTTCGCGCATCAGGCCGAGGGCATGGTGCCGGATGTGCTGTGCCTGGCCAAGGCACTGTCGGGCGGGCTGGCTGCCATTTCGGTCGCGGTCACATCGCGCGCGCTGTTTGACAAGGCGTATGGCGCGGCCGGACGCTTCGACCTGCACAGCTCCACCTATCAGGGCAACGCATTCTCGTGCGCGGCAGCGCTCAAGACACTGGAACTGATTGACGAGCTTGGTCTTACTGCGCGCAGCACCGAGCGCGGCGAGCAGCTTCTCGCTGGTTTGCGCGCGCGCCTGAACGGCCATCCGCTGGTCAAGGAGATCCGCGGGCGTGGCCTGCTGGTAGGGATCGAATTCGGTCCGACCGGCAGTTCCTGGCTGGACAAGCTCGCCCCTGCACTGGTGGGCAAGGTATCGGAAACCATGTTCGGGCAATGGGTCGCGGTCAAGCTGCTGGAAGCGGGCATTCTCGCGCAGCCGGCATCGTCGCGCTGGAATGTGCTGCGACTCGAGCCGCCGCTGACGATTGGCGCCGGCGAGATTGAGAGCGTCGTGGAGGCGGTTGGCACGATCCTCGATCAATACCGCGGTATCGGCCCCATCGTGGCCGACGTCACGCGCCGCGCCGGCGCCCAATGGAGAGATGGATGGCGCTACTGAAAACCATGCAGGGCCCGGGGCTGATGGCGCGGACCAGCCGCGACCTGCGCTTTGTCGGCGGCATCCTGCGCAAGCAGCCATTCCAGGTGCTGGTCCAGGTCACCAACCGCTGCAACATGCGCTGCTCCTTTTGCGGCTTCTGGCCCAATGGGGTGGCGCCGCGGCTCGAACTGACGGTCGCAGACTATGAGCGCATTGCCGATGAACTGGCCGATATCGGCACGTTCCTGGTGTCGGTGGAAGGGGGCGAGCCGCTGCTGCGCCCCGATATCGTTGACATCGTGCGGGCCTTCGGCCGCCACCACGCGCCTGTCCTGTACACCAACGGCACCTATGTTGACGACGCCATGGCCAGCGCCCTGTTCGGCGCTGGCGTCGCCCAGGTGGGCGTTTCGATCGACTTTGCCGACGCCGCGCGGCACGATGCCAAGCGCCGTCTGGACGGCGCCTTCGACCAGGCCTGGCGCGCCGTCGATACGCTGCTCGCCCATGCGCCGCATGGCGGCGCGCAGGTGCACGTGATGACCATTTTGATGAAGGAAAACCAGGCGGACGTGGAGCCGCTGCTGCAAATGAGCGCCGCGCGCGGGGTCGGGCACTGCGTCACGCTGCTATCGACCGACGGCTTCAGGCGCGGCAAGAGCGCCGACGACCAGTTGCCGGACGAGTCGCTCAGCGCCAGGATGCTGCAATTGTGGCGGCGCTATCCGCACATGCGGACCTTTCGCGACTATCTGGCGCGCATGGATGCGTTTGTCGCGCAGGAAGCCATGCCGACCTGCCACGCGGGCGAGCAGTCCTTCAATATCGACCATGTCGGCAATGTATCGCCCTGCATCGAACGGATCGACTCGGTCGTTGGTAACGTGCGCGATGAGGGCCTGGCCGCCATCGTGGCAAAAATGCAGGGCCTGGAGGCGGTGGCGCGCTGCCAGGATTGCTGGACCTTGTGCCGCGGCTTTTCGCAGGCCCTCGGCCAGGGATCGACGCTGCAATCGCTGGTGGACCTGAGCACACGCATGCGCTCGCAATGAACGACAACGCAATGACAACGACAATCTCAGAAACCAATCCGGTCGACGCGCGCCGGCTGGCCGGCAAGCGCTGCCTGGTCACGGGCGGCTCGCGCAATCTGGGGCGGGCGATCTGCCTGGCCTTTGCCAGGGCAGGGGCGCGCGTCGCCTTTACCTACCTGAAGGACGACGAACAGGCCGAGATCACGCGCGCCATGCTGGCCGGGCTGGGCGCCGATCCCCTGGTGTTCAAGGGATCGGTCACCGATTCCGCGCACGCCAAGAGCGTGGTCGATGGCATCGTGGCGCGCTGGGACGGGCTCGATGTGCTGGTCAATAATGCCGGCGTCATGCAGGTGCTGCCGATTGCCCTGCTCGAGGAAGCCGACTGGGACACGGTGATCGATACATGTCTCAAAGGACCCTACATTTTCTCGCGCGCGGTGCTGCGTCCCATGCTGCGCGCGCGCAAGGGCCACATCCTCAATATCGGTTCGGTGGCAGGCGAACGCATAGTCGAGGCGCCCGTGCATTACGCCGCCGCCAAGGCGGGCCTGCAGGGCATGACGCGCGCGCTGGCCAAGGAAGTGGGGCGCTACGGGATCGCCGTCAATGATCTGTCGGCCGGTCTGCTGGCGGCGGGCCTCGGCCAGCAGGCGCCCCAGCATCGGCGTGACGATTACAACCTGCATTGTCCGCTGGGCCGTCCCGGCACGCTGGAAGAGGCGGCCGACCTGGCTACCTGGTTGGTGTGCGACGAGAACAGCTTCATGAGCGGGGCACGCCTGACCTTCGACGGAGGTTTGTGATGACGCCTCTCCTGCGCCAGGGTTACGAGGATTTCCGCAGCTTCGTCCATCCGCTGGTGGCCACCCGCGCCCAGCTCAGCGGCGAGCCCTACCTGATGGAGCGCGCCAGCGAAGGCGGCCTGGCCGACAGCGAAGGCCGCCGCTATACCGATCTGCTGGCCGGCTGGGGCACCCAGGCCTTCGGTCACCGGCCGGCGGCGGTCGAGGCGGCGATGATCGCGTTCCTGCAGGGCGATACGCCATCGTTCTTCACTTCGGGCATCAGTCCCTATGCGGGCATGCTGGCCGCGCGCCTGCACGCGCGCTGTGGTTACGACGCCGCCTTCTTTGCCAGCGGCGGCTCGGAAGCGGTGGAGGCGGCGCTCAAGCTGGCGCGCGCCGCCACCGGCAAGCCGCGCATTGCCTGCATCGCCGGTGCTTACCATGGGTGCACGTATGGCAGCGTGGCGATGATGGCGCCTGGCCCTTACCGTGACCCGTTCGGCCCCCATGTGCCGCAGATCGACGCGCTGCCGTTTGGCGACCTGGGCGCACTCGAGCAGGCACTGGCCGACCCGCTGCTGGCCGCCATTGTCATCGAGCCGATCCAGGTGGAAGCGGGCATGCGCCAGCATGATGGCGCCTACCTGGAACGGCTCTGTCGCGGTACCGGCCCAAATGGCGTGCTGCTGGTGGCGGACGAAATCCAGACCGGCCTCGGACGCACCGGGCATTTTCTGGCCAGCGAACACTGGCCGCGCCAGCCGGATGTCGTCACCCTGGGCAAGGCGCTTGGCGGCGGGGCCATGCCCCTGTCATGCATGCTGACGCGCCGCCCCATCTTTGACCGCGCCTATGGCAGTTTTGCGCTGGCCGAGGTGCATGCGTCCACCTTCAGCGGCAATGGGCTGGCCTGCGTGGCCGGTCTGGCCGCGCTCGCGCAGCTCGATGCCGATCAGGTCGCCGAGGTGGCCCGCAAGGGACGCCTGCTGCGCGCAGCGCTGGAGGAACAGGTGGCGTCGTCGCCGCTGGTCAAGGCAATTCGTGGCGACGGCATGCTGCTGGGGATCGAGCTGGTAGCGCCGGACCATCCCTGCTACCAGTTCGATTATCTGGGCGTGCCGGAACTGGCTGCGCAGCCGGCCATCGGGCTGCTGCTGGTGCATCGCCTGTACAAGGCCGGCTACATCGCACAGATTTGCGGCCATGCCTGGCAGGTGCTGCGTCTGCAGCCCCCTTACACCACGCCGGACGAGGAGCTGCACGCTTGCGTGCAGGCCATCCGTGCGGCGCTCGACTTCCTGTGGGATCTCCAATGACACGTGTACTCGTACTGGGCGGCAGCGGCGCCCTCGGCTCGGCCCTTCTGCGCGAACTCCATGCGCACGGCACCGGCGCCGTGTTCACCTGCCATCGCGCGGGCGAGGAGGCGCAGGCGCTCAGCGCTGAATTGGGCTACCCGGCCTACCAGGCCGATTTCCTCGAACCGGATGCCATCGCTACCCTGTTTGCCGCGCTCGAACGCGACGACCGGCTGCCGGACGCGGTGGTGCACTGCGCCGGTGTGGCGCCCGTCGTCGCCATCGGCGCCGTGACGGCGGCCGACTGGGATGCCGTGCACGCGGTCCACGGACGCGCCGCGATGCTGTGCGCGCAGGAGATGGTCCGGCGCGGCCGGCGCGGCGCGCTGGTGCTGGTGGCGGCGCTCGATGGTCTGCAGCCGGTACCGGCGCCGGCGCCTTATGCCGCCAGCCAGGGTGCGCTGTGGGGCTTGACCCTGGCGCTGGCCAAGGAACTCGGTCCGCAGGGAATTCTGGTCAATCTGGCCCTGCTGGGCGTGCTCGATGGCGGCATCGCCAGCGAACTCGATCCGGCCCTGCGCGCCGATTACCGGCGCTACGCCGCGCTGGGCCGGACCGGCACATGCCGGGAGGCGGCGCGCGGCTTGCGCTGGCTGGCGCTCGAAAATACCTATCTGAACGGGGCGCAGTTCCCCTTGACGGGCGGCCTCGGATGAGGCGGACCTCGGGCGCCGTGCTGGCCGTATTGTGGTGCGCACTGGCGGCGCAAAAGAGCATGGCCGGTCTGGCGCCGGAACTGCTGTGGCTATGCCATGTGACCAGTGCCTTGCTGGCCCTTGGCCTGCTGGCCGACCTGACGCTGCTGGTGGCCGTCGGCTTTGTCTGTCAACTGGGCCTGGCGGCGCCAGCCTATGTGCTGCATCTGGCCAGCGGCGGCGAGACGTCGGCGGTCTCGTTCCTGCTGCATGTGCTGGCCCCGGTCGCCGGCTGGCTGGCCCTGCGCGGCAAACCGATTCCAGCGGCAGCGCCGTGGTGTGCGGGTGCGTTGTATCTCCTGCTGCTGGTGCTGTGCAATCTGGCCACGCCCGCCAGCCTGAACGTCAACCTGGCGTTTCGGCCGTGGACGCCGGTCGATTGGGCAGGCGTGTGGCCGATGCGCGCGGTGAATCTGGCGCTGGTGCTGGCCCAGGTGCATGGCGTGCGGTTGCTGTGGAACCGCCCGGGCCGCGCGCCTAGTTGAACACCTTGGGCAGGGTCCAGCGTCCGCCGGCACGGCGAAACTCAGCCGCCAGCACCAGTGCTCCGGGCAACGCCACCAGATACCAGCACAGGACCCGCAGGGTGATGGCCACGGCCATGCCCTCGGGCGTGAGCGCCGGCGACAGCATGTAGCTGGTGGCCACTTCGGTCACGCCGATGGCGCCTGGCACGGGCGCCAGGTAGGCGATCATCAGGCTGGTCGAGAAAATCGTCAGCGCCTGCAGCCAGTCCAGTTGAAAGCCGAAGTGGCTGGCGAGCAGCCAGCCGATGGCCACATACACCAGCAAAAACGCGATTGACGCGACATGGCAAAGCACATGCGCGATATCGGTCGAGGTACCGATGGTGGAGATGGAACTGGCCGTGGCCGCCGTGCCGGACAGGATCTTGCGCCACAGGCTTCCGTCGCGCAGCGCCAGCGCATGCGCGTCGCACCAGCGCACCACGGGCGCGGGGAAAAAGGCGATCGCCGCCAGCAGCAGCGCCATGGCCAGCAAGAGCAGCGCGAGCCATGGCAGTCCCGCACGCAGCCCGGGCGGCAGGGCCACCGGTTCTCCAAACATCAGCGACAGCCACGCGGCCAGGCAGATCCACAGCGTCATGTAGACGCTTTTGCTGACCGAGGCGGCCAGTGCCTGCGGCAGCGGCACGCCCTGGCGCGAGAGCATGAACACCATGGCGGGGGTATGCAGCTCGGCGCTGGGCGTGAGACTGGTGACGAAATAGGAAACACAGGTCAGGCGCAGACCGTCCACGTAGCGCAGTGGCTGACCCAGCACCGCCAGCATGCTGCGAAAGCGCAGCCAGTCCAGCAGGTAAAAGGCCACCGTCAGTGCGCCCAGCGCGCCCCACAGAAGCGGCCCGATGGTGCCGATGCGCGCCAGCACGGCGACGGCGCTGGCGCCGCTGGCGCGTGCGAAAAAATGGACCGTCAGGCCGATGGTCAGGGCGAACAGGGCGCCGAACAGGAGCTTTTTCACTACGGGCGGGTCGCTTCCAGAAACAGGGTATAGATCGCGGCCAGATGGCCGGCGGCGGCGGGAATGAGGTGGCTGGCCTGGTTTGCAACGGCGTCGCGGGTGAGCGCACGGCGCAGGCCCAGGCGCTTGAGCAGGCGGCCCCAATGGTGATTGGTGCGGTCGGGCGGGAAGCGGCGCGTCAAGCGTGCCAGCGCGTCGGCCGCGGCGCGGGCGCTGGCAAATCCGCCCGGCACCGCAAAGGGCAGGGTGCCCAGCGCGTCGGCATGGGCTTCGACATACCATTCATAGCCATCGGTCAGGTGGGCGACGCGGCTGGCGTGCACCGGGCAGGCCATGTCGATCACCAGATGCGAGGCCATGCCGAGCAGGACGAAGGCGCGCGCATGCTCGCCCGCATGCCAGGCGGCCACGGCCTGGTCGACGTGGCGCTGTGCCACGCGCGGCGCGTCCGGCGTGAGAAAGGGGATGAAGCCGCCGGCCAGCCAGCGTCCCGAAAAATGGCTGAGCGACCAGTGTTCGCGGATGGCGCTGCGGCCTGGCTGCCAGTCGACATCGGCGCGGATCGCCCCCAGCACCAGCGCGTCGCGGTATCGCTGCAGACGCGCGTCGGCCAGCCGCCCGACGGCCATGTCGATCACCAGCCGCAAGCCGTTGTATCTCATGCGGGCGTGGCATCCTGGCAGCGCGCCACCAGCGCCAGCAGCTCGCCGTAGCGGCGTTCGCCGCCGTGTTCCTGGCAAAAGCGCTCGATATGGGCCAGAAACGGCGCCAGCGCTTCCGGCGGCAGGTCGAGCGCGCCCAGGATCGCTTCGGTGTCGCTCATGTGCGCACCAGACGGCCGCTGCCCAGCGTGGCCACCGGCCCTTTGGGGGCGACCGAAAAACGGCTGTCGCGGTCACGGTACAAAATGTTGTAGGCGCAGGAGGGGATGTTGCGACCGTCCGGTTCGCGGATGCCGACCGGGCATTGGCGGATGCGGTCGGTGTCGAAGGTATCTTCATCCATGTGCGAATGCACGTAGATGGCCTTGGAACTGCGTTCGCCGATGCGCATGCGTTCGTCCGCCGTGAGGCCGGGCGCGAACATGCGCGCCAGCAGCGACTTGAGCGTGGCCAGCACGGCATCGCTGTCGTCGCAGACAATGTCGCCCGACCACAGGCGGTTGATCACATCCTGCAAGCCCTGTTCGACTTGCGCCGTCGGTTCCAGATACAGGCTGCCCGTGAGCAGGCGGCGCAGGTCGGCGCGCTCCATGAAACGGGGGAACGGGAGCCAGCGCCCATCATCCAGGCGCAGCATGTAGGTGATCAGGTAGCACAGCGGGTGGGCCGACGGCGAGGGTACAAAATCGCTGATGCGCAGCGCGCCGTCGGTCTGGCGTTCCAGGTCGGCCAGCACATCGTACGTGGTGTAGCGGCCGCGCCGGTTGAAGCTGGTCCCGCCCTGACCGGTAAAGGTCATGGTGTGCAGTTCGACACTGCGGATGAAATCTTTTTCCAGCGCCAGGCGCACAAAGGCGCCCGCTTCATGATCGTTGCTGCCCAGCGAAAGCACGGGCAGCAAGGTGGTATCGACCTGGTGTTTTTCGAGCAGGGCCAGCACTTGCATCTTCGCCTTGAAAAAATTGCCACCTAGCATTTCCACGTTGGTGCCGGGGTCGAACGAATCGAACGACAGCACGATCCTGGCCTGGAGGGCGGCCAGCCTTTCCAGCAGCGACTCGTCTTTCAGGAAGCGCAGGCCATGGGTAGAAATGGTGATGCGGTGGATGCCTTCTTCGTGGCACAGCGCCACCAGGCGCTCGAAATCGGGATGCTGGGTCGGCTCGCCGCCCGTCAGGTTGATCAGTCGGTTCTGCGGGTCGGCCTGGCGGATGTGCCCGAGGATGGCGCGCAGCTGCGCCTCCGACATGTGAAAGGCGCCGCTGTTGCGGTTGTGGGTGTAGCAGATCGGGCAATCGAGATTGCAGGCCGACGTGATGGGCACGATCGGCAGCAGCACCTGCTGCTCGTGGCTGGTGCACGGGCCGCAGTCGAAGGGGCACCCCTGGCGTTCGGGCTGGGGATTGGCGGGCGCGGTCAGCACGGGCGGCTCCTGCATGGTCGCGTCGTACCACGCGGCGTTCGGCGAAACAATCACTTCGTCCGCGCCATGCTCGGGACAGCGCTTGCGCATGAGGATGCGCCCGTCACTGCGCCAGATGCCGGCCTCGATGCTGCGCTTGCAGGTGGCGCACAGGCTGGTGGTGGTCCGGATCAGTTCATCGCTCATTCACATCCCGTTGGCTAGGCACCGGGCGATTGTAAGCGCAATCGTGAGATTGATTCAATAGAAACAGGGAAGGGCGCGCCGCAGTTCCAGCGCCAGCTGGCGGCGCGCCGGTTCGGGCGCGAACACGCCCACTTCGACCTTGACGCCGCGCGCCTCGAGCTCGATGCGGGTGCGCGGTCCGGGCGGCACGGTCAGCCGCGTGCGGTAGGGGTCCAGCCAGACGCGCTGCACGGCCCCGCCATTGCTGCGTTCAATCAGCAAGCCATGCTCGTCGAGCGCGATGCGCTCGTGGTCGGTGGCATGGCGCGCGTAGTACAACAGCGCGCACACGACGACGAGCGCATCGATGAACGAAAACGCCAGCACGAACCACAGGCCGCGCAGGGCAAAGCCGGCCCCGATCAGCAGCGTGAGCAGGCACAAGGGCCCATACACGCGGGCGCACTGGGCCGGCGAGAGCGAACAGTTGCGCTGGGTTCGCCATTCCTGTGTCATGGCAGCCTGCCTGCACCGGCCGGGCCGGAATGGTGCATGAAAAGAAGGTGCGATGGTTCCATATCCGCAATGTCGACAAATGCCATGTTGCCCGCCACCCGTTAGTCACGCGCGATCGATCCGGGCGCCGGGAATCGCTCCTGGCAGTGTGCCACAACGCGGCTGGCGTCGTGCGGCGGGATGGGGCAGAGCGGGACTGCATGTCCCGCGCGCCGTTGGCAATCAGGGTGACGCCCGGGGCGGGCGATGGGGGCTGGCTGTCGCCGACTCACAGCAGCGGGACACCGGCTAGAGCGCGGGCCCCAGGCGCGCGGTCGCCCCTTCGACGACGGTGGCGGCGAACACGCGCCGCTCGGCGCCGATGCCATTTTGCTGGATCAGACCGGTCAGCATCTGGGCCGCCGCCTCGGTCATGCTGTGCACGGGCTGGCGCACGGTGGTCAGGCGGTAGCTGAGCCAGCCAGCCTGCTCGAGGCCATCGAAGCCGGTGACCGACAGTTGGCCGGGCACGTTCAGGTGCATTTCGTGGCGCGCCGCGTCCACGCAGCCCATGGCGCTGGCATCGTGGGCGCACACGATCGCATCGGGCACCGCCCCCAGGCGGGCGACGATTTCTCGCAGGCCGCGTCCGCCGCTGTCGTAATCGTTGTTGCCGCTGACAATGAGCGGCACACCCAGGCCCAGCTCGGCCAGGCGTCCCGCCACCCCGCGCGCGCGCTCCTGGGCGATGAGCGAATCGCGTGGTCCGCCGATCATGGCGTAGCGCTTGTGGCCGCCCGCCGCCAGACGCGTGACCAGGGTGCGCGCCGCCTCGAGCTGGTCGCACACAACGGCATGGACCGGGCGTTCGCCCAGATACCGGTTAAACAGCACAAAGGGGATGCGGCGGCGCTCGAATTCGGCCACCTGGCACGCGTTGAGGCGGGCCGCGACGATGGCGCCGTCCACCTGGTGCTGCCAGACCTCGGTCAGCGTCTGGTCGACATCGGCCTCGCGCGCGAGCGAAAACAGCACGATGCGCATGCCCTGCAGGCTGAACTGGCGGCTCAGATCGGCCGCCACGGCCGGGTAGTTGAGCATGACGCTGTTCGACACCAGCAGCGCGATCTGATTCGTGCGGCGCGTGATCAGGCTGCGCGCCGCGGCATTGGGGGTGTAATCGAGGGCCTTGGCGGCCTGCATCACGCGCGCAAACGTACTCTTGGACACGCTCGCACCGGGCTTGAAGCAACGCGACACGGCTGACTGCGACACCCCGGCCAGCGACGCCACATCGTACGACGTCACGCGCCGTGATTCGCGATGAATCAGGGCCTGGATGTCGGCGATGGTCAGGCTGAGCGTGGGCGTGGAATGGGTCATGGGTCGTCGCGGTTGTCTTGCAGTGTATCCTTCATTATTTCCACAAGGCAATACTAATCCATCAAACCCGCCTGATGTGTTGCGAAATGGACGACAGCCTCATCGGGCGCCGCCAGGGTGGGCGATCTGGTAAAATACCGCCCCTTACGATAAAGGGTTCCATGGCCAAAGCTTGCGGCATCGATTTCGGCACTTCCAATTCCACGGTGGGATGGGCGGGCGCACGGCTGCCGGGCGCAGCCGGATCGCTGCTATTGGCGCTGGAAGAGGGCAAGCCCACGCTGCCCTCGGTGGTGTTTTTCAATGCCGATGACGACGAAGTGAGCTATGGCCGCGCGGCCCTGGCCGGTTACCTGGCTGGTTACGAAGGGCGCCTGATGCGCTCGCTCAAGAGCTTGCTGGGTACCAGCCTGATCGATGGCCAGACCGAAGTCGGCGGACGCGCCTTGCCGTTTCGCATGCTGCTGGCCCACTTCATCGGCGAGGTCAAGCGCCGCGCCGAACGCCAGGCGGGCCGCGAATTCACGGCGGCCGTATTCGGCCGGCCCGTGTTTTTCATCGATGACAGCGCCGAGGCCGACCGCCTGGCCGAAGACACCCTGGCCGGCATCGCCCAGGCGGTCGGTTTCAAGGATGTGTCATTCCAGTATGAACCGATCGCCGCCGCCTTCGACTACGAATCGCAGATCGATCGCGAAGAACTGGTCTTGATTGCCGACATCGGCGGCGGAACGTCCGACTTTTCGCTGGTGCGCCTGGCCCCCGAGCGCGCGCTCAAGGCCGAACGGCGCGACGACATTCTTGCCACCGGCGGTGTTCACATTGGCGGTACCGACTTCGACAAGTATCTGAGCCTGTCGTCGGTCATGCCGTTACTCGGCTACCAGTCGCTCATGACCAACGATAGCGCCATTCCATCGAGCTATTATTTCAACCTGGCTACCTGGCATACCATCAACCTGGCCTACACGAAAAAGACCTGGACCCAGCTGGCCGACGTGGTGCGCGACGCGCGCGAACCGGACAAGCTGAGCCGCCTGCAGCGCCTGATCGACGAACGCGCCGGCCACTGGCTGGCCATGAAGGTGGAGGAGGGCAAGATCGCTCTGTCCGGCGCCAGCACCGCCACGCTCGACCTGGAGCGCCTGTCGCCGCCGGCCACGGTGGCGCTGTCGCGGCCCGCCTTCGAGGACGCCATTGCCCATCTGGTCGGCTCGGTGGAACAGACCGTGCTCAAACTGCTGACTGACGCCGGCGTCAAGGCCGATGACGTCGACACCGTGTTCTTTACGGGCGGATCGAGCGGCGTCCACATGTTGCGCGAGCGCATAGGCGCGTTGCTGCCCAAGGCGCGCAAGGTCGAGGGCGACCTGTTCGGCAGCATCGGCGCCGGCCTGGCGCTCGACGCTGTGCGTAAATACGGCTAGCCATGTACCAGCAACCGATCGTGATGCTGGACTTTGAAACCACCGGGCTGTCGCCGGCCATGGGCGACCGCATCACCGAGGTGGCGGCGCTGCGCATCGTCGGCGGGCGCGTGACCGACCGTTACGTTTCGCTGGTCAATTGCGGTGTGCGCATTCCCGCCTTCATCAGCCAGCTGACCGGCATTTCCCAGGCCATGGTCGAGCGCGCACCGCCGGTCGAGGAAGTCCTGCCCGCGCTGCTCGACTTTATCGGCGACGCGGCGCTGGCCGCCCACAATGCCAGTTTCGATGAAAAATTCCTCAAGGCCGAGGCGGCGCGCCTGGACCTGGCCCCCGCCCATGGCGGCCTGGTCTGTTCGCTCAAGCTGTCGCGCCGCGTCTTTCCAGGCTTGACCAGTTACAAGCTGGGGCAGCTCTCGGGCCAGCTCGGCATCGCCTTTCGCAGCGCGGCGCACCGGGCCGAATCGGATGCCGAGGTGGCGGCCGGGGTGCTGCTGCACATCGGCCAGCACCTGGGCACGCTGTATGGACTGGGCCCGGTGGAACCGCCGCTACTGCTCGCTGTCAATAAATTAAGTGCGGCGAAAGTACCGGATTTCCTTCAGAAATATGCTGTTTCGATAAAGCCGTCATAGCGCCGGGAAACCACTTACAATAGCGGCAAGATGAAACGCCAAGCCTTCGTTCGTGTATTGCTCTCGCTCCTATTGCTGGTTTCCCAGCAAATGGCGAGCACGCACGTCGTCAGCCACATGGCAGGCGTGGCCGAGCGCGCCGCTACCGCTACCGCCGTGGCCGGTGTCACCGTCACCGACGAGGAACTGGCGCTCGCCGTCACCCAGCACAAAAACTGCAGCCAGTGCCTCGCATTCGCCCAGCTGGCCGGCGCCATTTCCGGCAAGCCGGCAGCAAGCGCCATCATGGCGCCCGCCGCCTTCAATCCGCCGGTGGCCGCCAGCCGCACCCCCGACACCCGCATCGCCCTCGCGTTCCGTTCGCGCGCTCCCCCCGTCCTGTCCTGATCGTTTTCCATCGCGGCCTGCCGCGCCCTCTGGCGCGGCAGGCCGCCGACCCACCACGATACAACGTCACACGACGTCGTCCTCGCGCAGGCGGGGACCATGGCACGCCAGTCCGTCACGGCTACGCGCCCTGGCCGCCCTTGTGTACGGGCGACACCGTTGACCATGATAAGGAATCACCATGTTCAAACGCACCATTCTCGGCGCCGCGATGTGCGCCGCCGCTATCTTGCCCGGCGCCGCCGCTGCGGCCGACGACAAGGAACTGGCCGCCATCCGCGCCCAGATCGCAGAAATGAAGCAATCCTACGAGGCGCGCCTGGCCGCCCTCGAACAGCGCCTGCAGGACGCCCAGGCCGCCACCGCGCAGGCGCAAAATGCAGCCGACGAAGCCAGGGTGGCAGCCCAGTCCGGCGCACCGGCCGCGGCGGTGGCCGCAGCGCCCGCAGCGCCCACGGCCGCCGCCGCCAGCAATACCTTCAATCCCGACATCTCGCTGGTGCTTGGCGGCACCTATGCGCGCCTGTCGCGCGACCCGGCCAGCTGGCGCATCAGCGGCTTCATGCCGCAGGGCGGGGAAGTGGGGCCGGGCGCGCGCAGCTTCAATCTGGGCGAATCGGAACTGACCCTGGCGGCCAATATCGATCCCCTGTTTTCCGGGCGCCTGACGTTCGCTCTCGATGGCGACGATGGCGTGGGCGTGGAAGAGGCCTTCGTGCAAACCCGGGCTCTGGCTGGCGGCGTCAATGCGCGCGCCGGACGTTTCCTTTCGTCGATCGGCTACCTCAACAGCCAGCATGCGCATACCTGGGATTTTGTCGATGCGCCGCTGGCGTATCAGGCATTCTTCGGCGGCCAGTACAAAACCGACGGTGTGCAGGCAACCTGGCTGGCGCCCACCGACGCCTTTGTCGAACTGGGTGCGGAAATCGGCAATGGCCGCGCCGCACCTGGCAACGACCGCAACAAAAACGGCGCCGGGGCCACGGCCGTGTTCGCCCATGTGGGCGACGATATCGGCGCCTCGGGCAGCTGGCGCGCCGGCCTGTCCTACCTGCGCACCGGCGCGCGCGAGCGCAGCTTCGACGATGACGGCGTGCAGGGCGCCTTCAGCGGCGACAGCACGCTGTGGATCGCCGACGCCATCTATAAATGGTCGCCCAACGGCAATGCCACGCGGCAGAATTTCAAGCTGCAAGGCGAATACCTGCGCCGCAAGGAAAATGGCACCCTCGCCGCCGACAACGCCAGCGGCGCCTACGCCAGCACCCAGTCGGGCTGGTATGTGCAGGGCGTGCTGCAATTCATGCCGGGCTGGCGCACGGGACTGCGCTACGAGCGCCTGCAGTCCGGGACCCCGACCCTGGGCCTGGGCGCGCCGCTGTTTCCCATCCTCGGCCAGGCCGTGCCGCGTCGTACCAGCCTGATGCTGGACTACAGTCCGTCGGAATTTTCCCGGCTGCGCCTGCAGTTCGCGCGTGACGAAGCGCGCAGCGGCAGCATCGATCACCAGTTGTATCTGCAATACATCATGAGCCTGGGCACGCACGCTGCCCACGCTTTCTAAGGAGAACCACATGCGCCATCTCATCCCCCACCGCGCCGCCCAGCTGCTGCTGGCCGCTGCCTTTATCGTTCCCTGCGCAGCCCAGGCTGCCGTCAATGTCCTTGCCTGCGAGCCCGAGTGGGAAGCGCTGGCCAATGAATTGGGCGGCGACAAGGTCAAGGCCAGCAGTGCCACCAACGCCATGCAAGATCCGCACCGCATCGAAGCGCGGCCCGGCCTGATCGCCCGCACCCGCAATGCCGACATGCTGGTGTGTACGGGACTGGAACTGGAAGTAGGTTGGCTTCCCGTGCTGATCCAGCAATCGGGCAATGCCAAGATTGCCCCGGGGCAGCCGGGCAATCTCGTGGCGGGCAGCTTTGTGCCGCGCCTGGACGTGCCGACCAAGGTCGACCGCAGCGAAGGCGATGTGCATGCCTCGGGCAATCCCCACATTCAGCAAAATCCCCATAACATCGCGCTGGTGGCAGCAGCCCTGTCCAAGCGCCTGGCCGAGATCGATCCGGCCAACGCCGCCTATTACCAGGGCCGCTTCAAGGATTTCAGCGCGCGCTGGAATACCGCCATGGCACGCTGGGAACAGCAGGCCGCGCCGCTGCGCAATGTGGCGGTGGTCGAACACCACAAAAATATGGAATATCTGCTGGGCTGGCTTGGCATGCGCCAGGTCGGCACGCTGGAAGCCAAGCCGGGCGTGGAACCGAGCGCGGCCCACCTGAACGAGCTGCTGGGACAGTTGCAGCGCCAGCCAGCTAAGATGGTCTTGCGCGCGGGCTACCAGGATGGGCGCGCCGCGCAGTGGCTGTCCCAGCATGCGGGCATTCCGGCTGTCGTCCTGCCGTTTACGGTGGGCGGCGACGACCAGGCCAAGGATCTGTTCGGCCTGTTCGACAGTACGGTCAAGCGCTTGACGGATGCCGCCAAATGAACGGCGTGTCCGACCTGATGATCATTCTGCCGGCCTTCCTCGCTGGCCTGCTGGTGCTGGCCACCCACATCCCGCTGGGCGCCCAGGTGCTGCGGCGCGGAATCGTCTTCATCGACCTGGCCATTGCCCAGATTGCCGCCCTGGGCGTGATCGTGGCGGGCACGGCCGGTCTCGATCCCAGCGGCGCCATGGTGCAGGTCGCGGCCGGCACTGCCGCCGTGCTCGGCGCGGTGCTGCTGACCTGGACCGAGAAGCGCTGGCCCGATGTGCAGGAAGCCCAGATTGGCGTCATGTTCATCCTGGCGGCCACGGCGGGCCTGCTGCTGGTGGCGCACAATCCCCATGGTGGCGAGCACATGCAGGAACTGCTGGCCGGTCAGATTCTCTGGGTCAGCTATGGCCAGCTGCTGATGCCCGCCGCCGGCGCCGTGCTGATCCTGGCCGCGCTGCGCCTGTTCGGCGCGCGCCTGGGCCGGCTGGGGTTTTACCTGGTCTTTGCGCTGGCTGTGACGGCCTCGGTGCAACTGGTCGGCGTGTACCTGGTGTTCGCCAGCCTGATCGTGCCCAGCCTGGCGGTGCGCCATTATCCGGAGCGGCGCAAGCTGCCGCTGGCCTACCTGACCGGTGTGGGCGGCTACGCCATCGGCCTGGTGGCGTCGGTGGTGCTCGATCTGCCGTCCGGTGCGCTCATCGTCTGGTGCCTGGCATTGCTGGCGATGGCGGTATACAGCGCGGGACCGAAGC
>Ga0209023_10003017_pt1 | contig 20372 bp, 14 predicted proteins | sample LakOneMetagenome_FD_187468 | JGI IMG/M metagenome (GOLD analysis project Ga0209023, IMG submission 187468) | Freshwater and sediment microbial communities from Lake Erie, Canada (SPAdes) (version 2) | ecosystem: Environmental > Aquatic > Freshwater > Lentic | place: Lake Erie, Canada...
CCCCGCCAGCGGCAGGCGGTAGCCGAGCGCGTCGATCAGACGCATGTCTCCGCCCGGTCGGGGTTTTCTTGCGGTGGTGTTCGCCATTTGTCGCGCCCTTGTAGTTCTTGAAGATTCCGTCGAAACCGTTGCGTAACCGGAAGATTTTATTGCAACGCAGCAGGCCTCACCTGACGCGAGCTTGACACCCCGCGGCCCGCACCGCGCGCAGCAGCCGTCAACTCAACTCGTTGCGATAGTAGTGCGACGCGGTGGTGTACAGCCCGCGGCGCAGTTCGACCGGCCGATCGCCATAGGTCAGCGACAGCCGCTCGACGCTGAGCAGCGGTGCGCCGGGGGCCACCGCCAGCAGCGCCGCAGCGGTGGGGTCGGCCGCGACGGCGCGGATCTTCTCCTCGGCGCGGATCATGTGCACGCCGAACTCGGCCTCGAACAGGCCATACATCGGCCCCCGGTGCTCGGCCAGCCGCTGCGCGGTCAGGCCCTTGAAGAGCGGCGCCGGCAGCCAGATGTCGTCGTAGACCACCGGCCGGCCGGCCGCGGCGAGCACGCGACGCACGCGGATCGCCGGTTCGCTCGCGCGCAGTTGCAGCGGCCGGGCGATCTCGGCCGGCGCGCGCTGGCGCTTGCAATCGATCAGGCGCCGCGTCATCACCGTCGCCTGGCCGTCGTCCGGCGTCAGGCGCAGGAAGCGGAACTGCACGCGCTCCTCGGCATGGGTCGCGACGAAGGTGCCCTTGCCCTGGCGTCGCACGACGCGGTTCTCGGCCGCGAGCTCGTCGATCGCCTTGCGCACCGTGCCCTGGCTGACCTTGTAGCGGCCCGCCAGTTCGACCTCGCTCGGGATCGCCTCGCCGGGGCCCCACTCGCCGTGCTGCAGGCTGTCCTTGAGCAGCGCCTTGATCTGTCGGTACAGCGGGCTGAACGCGGGCTCGGCGGGAGGCATGCCGCGATTGCAGCACAAAGACCGGGGACGGCCGGCGGCCCCGTGTCTTATATAAGACATATCACTTAAGCGACGTCCCGCCGCTGCACGAAAGTCAGGGAGAACCCGCACCGGCCGCGGCGTCTGACTTAGACTTCCGAGTTACCCCGAACCCCTTCAATCCTCCGGAGATTTCCGCATGAGCAGCAAGAAGCCCGTCCGCGTCGCCGTCACCGGCGCCGCCGGTCAAATCGGTTACGCCGTCCTGTTCCGCATCGCCTCGGGCGAGATGCTCGGCAAGGACCAGCCGGTGATCCTGAGCCTGCTCGAAGTGCCGATGGAAAAGCCCCAGGCCGCCCTGAAGGGCGTGATGATGGAGCTCGAAGACTGCGCGTTCCCGCTGCTGGCCGGCATGGAAGCGCACAGCGATCCGATGACCGCGTTCAAGGATGTCGACTACGCGCTGCTGATCGGCTCGCGCCCGCGCGGCCCGGGCATGGAGCGCGCCGAACTGCTCGCCGTCAACGCCGAGATCTTCACCGCGCAAGGCAAGGCGCTCGACAAGGTCGCCAGCCGCAACGTCAAGGTGCTGGTCGTGGGCAACCCGGCCAACACCAACGCGTACATCGCGATGAAGAGCGCCCCCAGCCTGCCGCGCAAGAACTTCACCGCGATGCTGCGTCTGGACCACAACCGCGCGCTGAGCCAGATCGCCGCGAAGACCGGCAAGGCCGTCGCCGACATCGAGAAGCTCACGGTGTGGGGCAACCACTCGCCGACGATGTACGCCGACTACCGCTTCGCGACGATCGGCGGCGCGAGCGTGAAGGACATGATCAACGACCAGGCCTGGAACGCCGACACCTTCCTGCCGACCGTCGGCAAGCGCGGCGCGGCGATCATCGCGGCGCGCGGCGTGTCGTCAGCGGCATCGGCCGCGAACGCCGCGATCGACCACATGCGCGACTGGGCGCTCGGCACGAACGGCAAGTGGGTCACGATGGGCATCCCGTCGGATGGGCAGTACGGCATTCCGAAGGACGTGATGTTCGGCTTCCCGGTGACCTGCGCGGGCGGCGAATACAAGCTGGTCGAAGGCCTGCCGATCGACGCCTTCAGTCAGGAACGCATCAACGTCACGCTGACCGAACTGCAGGGCGAGCAGGACGGCGTCAAGCACCTGCTGTAAGCCGACGCCTCGCGGCCGCGTGCGGCCGACCGCGCACGCATCCATCGTTGGGAGCCTCACCATGGCCGAACGCGACTGGAATCCGGAGCTGTACCGCCGCTACGAGGACGAGCGAACCCGGCCCGCGCGCGAACTGCTCGCGCGCGTCGCGCTGACCGCGCCCAGGCTCGTCTACGACCTGGGCTGCGGGCCTGGCAATTCGACCGAGCTGGTCGTGCAGCGCTACGCCGACGCACGCGTCGTCGGCACCGACAATTCGCCCGCCATGCTGGAAAGCGCCCGCAAGCGCCTGCCGGCGTGCACGTTCGAGCTCAGCGACATCGCGCAATGGCAGCCCGCCGAACCGCCGGACCTGATCTACGCGAACGCGGCGCTGCAATGGGTCGGCGACCACGACCAGTTGCTGCCGCGACTGTTCGCCTCGCTCGCACCGGGCGGCGTGCTCGCGATCCAGATGCCGGACAACCGCGACGAACCGACGCACCGGCTGATGCGCGAAGTCGCCGCGCTCGACCCGTGGGCCGGCACGATCGGCGATGCCGCCGCGGTGCGCACGAAGATCTTCGGCCTTCAGCATTACTACGACCTGCTCGCGGCGGATGCGGCCGAGGTCGACGTCTGGCGCACCGCCTACCAGCATCCGATGGAATCGCCGGCCGCGATCGTCGAGTGGGTGCGCAGCACCGGCCTGCGGCCGTTCATCGACCCGCTGAACGAGACGTGGCGTGCCGCCTACCTCGAGGAGTACGAGCGCCGCATCGCGCTCGCGTACCCGCCACGCGCCGACAAGCGCCTGCTGCTCGCGTTCCCGCGGCTGTTCATCGTCGCGCAGCGCCCGCACTGACATCGACCCCATGACCGCCCTCACCCATCCGCGCGATGCGCTGTTCGATGCCGACGAGATCGGCACCCCGCTGCCCGTTTGCGACCACTACTGCGGCGTCGAGGCGCGCATGCGCAAGAGCCTGGCGCTGCAGGCCGAACTCGGCCCGGTGTTCGACGTCACGCTCGATTGCGAGGACGGCGCGCCGATCGGCGGCGAGGCCGAGCATGCGCGCATGGTGGCCGAGCTCGTGATGTCGCAGGCGAACCACTATGGCCGCGTCGGCGCGCGCGTGCACCCGGTCGACCATGCGAGCTTCGAGGACGACGTGGCCACGCTGGTCGCGCGGGCCGGCGAACGCCTGGCCTACCTGATGGTGCCCAAGCCGCGCGACGTCGCCGCGGTCGAGCGCGCCTATGCGGCGATCGACCACGAGTCGCGCGTGCACGGCCTGGCCCGGGCGATCCCGGTGCATGTGCTGGTCGAGACGCACGGCGCGCTGCGCGATGTCGAGCGCATCGCCGCGCATCCGCGTGTCGAATCGATCTCGTTCGGGCTGATGGACTTCGTCTCCGCGCATCGCGGTGCGATTCCGGCGAGTGCGATGACCGTCGAAGGCCAGTTCACCCATCCGCTCGTGGTGCGCGCGAAGCTCGCGATCTCGGCGGCCTGCCATGGCCGGGCGAAGACGCCCTCGCATTGCGTCGTGACCGAGTTCAACGACGAGGACGCGATCACCGATGCGGCGACGCGCGCGCTGCGCGAGTTCGGCTACACGCGCATGTGGAGCATCCATCCGAACCAGATCGAGCCGATCGTCGAGGCCTTCGCGCCCACGGCCGCCGAGGTCGAGCAGGCGTGCCAGATCGTCGCTGCGGCCCAGGACGCCGCTTGGGCGCCGACCAGCCATCGCCATCACGGCCGCGATACGCTGCACGATCGCGCCAGCTACCGCTACTTCTGGCAGGTGCTGGAGCGCGCGCACCGCACCGGTCAGCCGCTGCCGGCAGAGATCCGCTTGCGCTTTTTCGCTACAAACTGATTCAGCAGCCCCTCGGAGCCCGGCGATTCGTGGCGCAGGTCGCATTTCGACGGGGTCTCTGTTTCAATCGCAAACGTGTCGGCCGGAACCAGCGGCCGACAATCCGGTTGCCATCCACCACTGAACAAGCTTCATGAACAAGATCTCCATCGTCGTTGCCGTCGCTGCCGCCCTGGCCCTGCCCATGGCCATGGCCCAGACCGCCGCCCCGGCCAAGCCGGCCGCCAAGACCAGCAAGGCTGCGCCGAAGGCGGCCAAGGCCGCGCCGGTCGACCTGACCCCGGCCGCCGGCCCGGAGCAGATCGATGCCGCCGGTCGCGTCTTCTACGGCCCGTACGAGTGCGAACTCGGCCAGAAGGTCGACATCGTCGCCGATCCGACGCACCAGCACTACGTCGATGTGAAGCACCTGAAGGCGACCTACGTGATGAAGCCCGTGCTGTCGAGCACCGGCGCCGTTCGCCTCGAGGACGTGCGCGGCGAAGCGCTGATGGTGCAGATCGCCGCCAAGTCGATGCTGCTGAACACCAAGACCGGCCAGCGCCTCGTCGACGCCTGCGTCAGCGAGAAGCAGCGCGAGCTGATGGCCGCGTCGAGCGCCACGACGCCGAAGTGATCCTGCGGGGCCGCTCGGCCCCGACGATGTCCTGGCGGTACGCGGGTTTGGGTATGTATAATGCGTACATACCAACTCCGCGAACCTGCCATGGAAGCGACCGTTGCCGAACGCGGGCAGATCACGCTGCCCAAGGCTGTTCGTGACGCCCTCGGGCTGACCAAGGGCACCCAGCTCAAGGTCGAACTCGACGGCGCGCGCATCATCCTGCGCAAGAACGTCGACGACGCGATCTCGCGCGCCCGCGGCCGCTTCAAGCTGCCGCCCGGCGTGACCACCGACGACATCATGCGCGAGCTGCGCGGCCGCGCGCCCGGCGATCCGCTCGACGAGTGAGCACGCCGCGCTCGCGATGATCGCCGTCGACACCTCCGTCCTGATCGACCTGCTCGGCGAGGCCGAGGCCGCCGACGCGGCCGAAGCCTGCCTGCGCGAGGCCCTCGCGCACGGGCCCGTCGTGCTGTGCGACGTCGTCGTCAGCGAGATCACGGCCGGCCTCGGCCACGGCGCCGAGATCATGGACGTCGTCGAGGACATGGGCATGAGCTTTCTCGCCGTCGAGCGCAAGTCGGCGATCCGCGCCGGGGAGATGCAGCGCCGCTACAAGCAGCGGCTGCGCAGCCACGGCAAGCCGGCCGACAAGGTGCAGCGCACCGTGCCCGACTTCCTCGTCGGGGCACATGCCTTGCTTCAGTGCGACGCGCTGATCACCCGCGACGCCGGCTTCTTCCGCGACTATTTCAAAGGTCTCAAGGTCATCGTTCCGCAAGCGGCGTGACCGAACATCCCTTCTTCCGACCCCCTCAGGAGCCCCCATGCTGCAAGCCTACCGTCAACATGCCGCCGAACGCGCCGCGCTCGGCATCCCGCCGCTGCCGCTGTCGGCGCAACAGACCGCCGACGTGATCGAGCTGATCAAGGCGCCGCCGGCGGGCGAAGAGGCGTTCCTGCTCGAGCTGCTGAGCCATCGCGTGCCGCCGGGTGTGGACGACGCGGCCAAGGTCAAGGCGAGCTTCCTTGCCGCGGTCGCGCACGGCGACATCGCGGTGCCGCTGATCTCCAAGGCCAAGGCCACCGAGCTGCTGGGCACGATGGTCGGCGGCTACAACGTCAAGCCGCTGATCGACCTGCTCGATGACGCCGAGGTCGCGGCCGTGGCGGCCACGGCGCTGAAGAAGACGCTGCTGATGTTCGACTTCTTCCACGACGTGTCGGAGAAGGCCAAAGCCGGCAACGCGCACGCCAAGGCGGTGATCCAGAGCTGGGCCGACGCGGAGTGGTTCACGTCGCGCCCCGAGGTGCCGAAGACGATCACCGTGACGGTGTTCAAGGTCCCCGGCGAAACCAACACCGACGACCTGTCGCCCGCGCCCGATGCCTGGAGCCGCCCCGATATCCCGCTGCACTACCTCGCGATGCTGAAGAACTCGCGCGAAGGCGCGGCGTTCAAGCCCGAGGAAGAAAGCAAGCGCGGGCCGATGCAGTTCATCGACGACCTGAAGAAGAAGGGCCACCTCGTCGCCTACGTCGGCGACGTCGTCGGCACCGGCAGCTCGCGCAAGAGTGCGACCAACAGCGTGATCTGGGCCACCGGCCAGGACATCCCGTTCGTGCCGAACAAGCGCTACGGCGGTGTCACGCTCGGCGGCAAGATTGCGCCGATCTTCTTCAACACCCAGGAAGATTCGGGCTCGCTGCCGATCGAGGTCGACGTCAGCAAGCTGGAGATGGGCGACGTCGTCGACATCCTGCCGTACGACGGCAAGATCGTGAAGAACGGTGCCACGCTGGTCGAGTTCGGCCTGAAGAGCGACGTGCTGTTCGACGAGGTGCGCGCCGGCGGCCGCATCAACCTGATCATCGGCCGCTCGCTGACCGCGAAGGCGCGCGAGTTCCTCGGGCTGCCCGCCTCCACGGCGTTCCGCCTGCCGCAACCGCCGGCCAGCTCGACCAAGGGCTACACGCTCGCACAGAAGATGGTCGGCAGGGCCTGCGGACTCCCCGAAGTGAACGGGCGGCAACAGGGCGTGCGCCCCGGCACCTATTGCGAGCCGCGCATGACCTCGGTCGGCAGCCAGGACACGACCGGCCCGATGACGCGCGACGAGCTGAAGGACCTCGCCTGCCTCGGCTTCTCCGCCGACCTCGTGATGCAGAGCTTCTGCCACACCGCCGCGTACCCGAAGCCGGTCGACGTGAAGACGCACCGCGAACTGCCGGCATTCATCAGCAACCGCGGTGGCATCGCGCTGCGGCCCGGTGACGGCGTGATCCACTCGTGGCTGAACCGCATGCTGCTGCCCGACACCGTCGGCACCGGCGGCGACTCGCACACGCGCTTTCCGATCGGCATCAGCTTCCCGGCCGGCTCCGGCCTGGTCGCGTTCGGCGCAGCCACCGGCGTGATGCCGCTGGACATGCCCGAGTCCGTGCTCGTGCGCTTCAAGGGCAAGATGCAACCCGGCATCACGCTGCGCGATCTCGTGCACGCGATTCCGTACTACGGCATCAAGAACGGCTTGCTGACGGTCGCCAAGCAAGGCAAGAAGAACGCGTTCTCCGGCCGCATCCTCGAGATCGAAGGGTTGCCCGATCTGAAGGTCGAGCAGGCGTTCGAGTTGAGCGACGCCAGCGCCGAGCGCAGCGCCGCCGGCTGCACCGTCATGCTCAACAAGGAGCCGATCATCGAGTACCTGAACTCGAACATCGTGCTGCTGAAGAACATGATCGCCGACGGCTACGCCGACAAGCGCAGCCTGGAGCGCCGCATCGCGAAGATGCAGGAATGGCTCGCGAATCCGCAACTGCTGCGTGCCGATGCCGACGCCGAATACGCCGAAGTGATCGAGATCGATCTGGCCGACATCACCGAGCCGATCCTGTGCTGCCCGAACGACCCGGACGACGCGAAGCCGCTGTCCGCGGTGGCCGGCGCGAAGATCGACGAGGTCTTCATCGGCTCGTGCATGACCAACATCGGCCACTTCCGCGCCGCCTCCAAGCTGCTCGAGGGCAAGCGCGACATCCCGGTCAAGCTGTGGGTCGCGCCGCCGACGAAGATGGACGCGAGCGAACTGACCAAGGAAGGCCACTACGGCACCTTCGGCACCGCCGGCGCGCGCATGGAGATGCCCGGCTGCTCGCTGTGCATGGGCAACCAGGCGCAGGTCAAGGAAGGCGCGACGGTGGTCTCGACCTCGACGCGCAATTTCCCGAACCGGCTCGGCAAGAACACCTTCGTGTACCTCGCGTCGGCCGAACTCGCGGCGATCGCGAGCAAGCTCGGGCGCATCCCGACGGTCGCCGAATACCACGCCGACATGGGCGTGATCAACAAGGACGGCGACAAGATCTATCGCTACATGAACTTCGACCAGATCGACGAGTACGCGGAGGCGGCGAAGGCGGTGTCGGCCTGACGGGCCGGGCGGCCTACGGCGCGCTGAACCGAACGATGCCGGTCTGGGTCAGCACGTACAGCGCGCCGTCGAGCCCGGTCAGCATGCCCACCGGCATCGCGCCGACGTCGCCAAACGCGTAGGCGGCGTTGGCCGCACCGTCGTAGCGCGCGACGAACGCGCTGCCGAGGTCGGCGAAGAAGTAGCTGCCCCGGTACATCGCCGGGAACGGCCCGCTGTTCGGATAGAACGCGCCGCCGATGATCGCGATGCCGGTGAAGAAGCCCCCGGGCCCGGAGCCTGCCGGCGACGTCGCGTTGTGGTTGTAGGCGAACAGCGGCCCGGTGAGCCCACTGGTCAGGTTGTCCGGCCCTTCCGAACCCGGCCAGCCGTAGTTGGCGCCGGCGCTGCCCAGGTTGATTTCTTCCCAGGTGCTCTGGCCGACGTCGTTGACGTAGATCGTGCCGGTGCCGGGCTGGACGGCGAAGGTGAACGGGTTGCGCAACCCCATGGCCCAGATCGCCTGGTTGACGCCGGTCGTCGTCGCGACGAACGGGTTGTCGGCGGGGATGGTGCCGTCGTCGTTGTAGCGCAGCATCTTGCCCAGCCGGGTCGCGAGGCTCTGCGAATTCGCGCCGCTGGCGTTGTCGCCGACGCCGACATACAGCTTGCCGTCGGCGCCGAAGTGCAGCGCGCCGCCGTTGTGGTTCGTCGCCGTCGACAACGCCGGAAGATCGGCGATGACGAACTCGCTGCCGGCGCTGACGGTGTTCGATGTCGACGGGCTGAGTGTGAAACGGCTGATCCGGTTGTGCGTGCCGCCGCTGGTCGTCGTGTAATAAAGGTAAACGTAGCCGTTGCTCGCGAAGTTCGGGTGCACGGCCACGCCGATCAGGCCGCGCTCACCGCTGGAGTCGACGGCGAGCGTCGTGGCCGGTGCCGACACCAGCGCGCCCGCCGCCGTGACGACGCGCAAGGCCCCACCCTGCTGCGTGACGAGCATGCGGCCATCCGGCGTCTGCGCGATCGCCGTCGCGCTCGTCAACCCGGTGATCCACGACGTGTTGCGCGTGATGCCCGCCGGCTGCGTGCGGCTGCCACCGAAGCTCACCGTCGCGCTCGACCAGGCCGACGCGTTGCCCGCGCCGTCGAGCGCACGCACGCGCACGACGTGCTGGCCCGAGGCGTACTGCGTCGTGTCGAGCGTCGCGGCGTAGGGTGCGGTCGTGCTCGTGCTCAGCGCGGCGCCGTCGACCTGGAACTCGACACTGGCCACGCTCACATCGTCCGTCGCAGTGGCCGTCAACGCAACGCTGCCGGTGAGGCCATTGGCGAACGCGGCCGGTGCCGTGAGCGTCGCCGTCGGCGCGCCCGGTGAGGGCGCGGGTGCCGGGCTCGGTGAGGGTGCGGGCGCCGGGGCCGCCGCATCGCCACCGCCACCGCAGGCCGCAAGGGCCATCAAGATCGTCACGACGGCCAGCGACGCGATGCTCGTGCGTGTGCGTGTGCGTGATTCCATCTGGCTCATTCTCCCTGACCTCTTGTGCACGGGGTTGTGAGCAGATGTTCGCCGACGCGCCCGAACTCAGTCGACTTCCGGCGCGATCTGCGTCGCGTAGTCGACGAGCGCACCGAGGATCTCCTGGCCGCGTTCGTCGGCATCCTCGCCGAGTGCATCGACCTGTTCGAGAAACGCAGCGATCGTCAGCGCACCACCCGCACCGTCGTGCAGCCGGTGGACGCAATGCTCGCGCCACTGGGCGCGCTCGGCCTCGCTCAGCGAGTCGCCGAAGTTGCGCGCGCGGTAGCGGAACAGCAGCTCGCCGAGTCGCGCGTCGGCAAACGCGGGCCGCGCGGCCGCGAGCTTCGCACCGTCCATCCGGCTCAGTCGTTGCAGCGTGCGTCGGTCGTCGTTGCCGACGAAGCCACCATAGAGATCCTCGTCGACGTCGGGCGATCCTTCGCGTGGCGGCCGTTCGTACACCGACGGCCACATGCCCGCGAGCTGCGGCGCATGGCGCGCGGCGATGTCGGCGTGGCGCAGGTTCTGTTCGATGTCGATGCCCCACTTCTGCGCCGCCGGCGCACCGAGCGTGGCCAGGTTGGCGATCACGACCGGCGACTTGTTCAGGTGGATCGTCTTGATCGGCAGCCGCGCCGTCCCCTCGGGCAGGTCCTCGGACTTCGCGAACAGTCGCAGCCGCATCTCCTCCACACCCAGGCCGTTCAGCGTGGACGGATCGTCGCGCAGATCCCAGACGATGACCTCGTTCTTGTTCGTCGGATGAGGCGCGAGCGGCCACACGGTCGCCACGCAGCCGCGTTCGACGCCGTACATGCCCGAGACGTGCAGGAACGGCCGCCCCTGCGATTGCGCCTTGGCCATCTCCTGCTGCACCGCCTCCTTGCGACGCAGCTTCAGGCAGAACTCCCACAGCCGCGGCTGGCGCAGGCGGATCAGTCGCGCCAGCGCAATCGTCGCGCGCACGTCGGACAGCGCGTCGTGCGCCGCCGCGTGCACGAGGCCATTCGCGCGGCTGAGCAGTTCGAGCTTGAACGACACCCGCCCGTCGTCGCCGGTCGGCCAAGCGATGCCCTCGGGCCTGAGCGACCACGCGGCGCGCACGACATCGAGCAGATCCCAGCGCCCGCATTCGTTCTTGTACTCGCGCTCGTAAGGGTCGATCAGGTTGCGCCAGAACAGATGGCGCGTGACCTCGTCGTCGAAGCGGATCGAGTTGTAGCCGACACCGATCGTGCCGGGTCGTGCGAGCTGCGATTCGACCATCGCGGCGAACTCGTGCTCGGGCAGGCCTTCGGCGAGGCAGGTCTGCGGCAGTATGCCGGTCAGCAGACAGGCCTCGGGCTCGGGCAGGAAGTCGGGCGCAGGCTGGCAGTAGTGCATCACGGCAGCGTCGACCTCGTTCAGCTCGGCGTCGGTGCGCACGCCGGCGAATTGCGACGGCCGGTCGCGCCGCGGCACGCGGCCGAAGGTCTCGTAGTCGTGCCAAAAGAATGAGGTCTCAGCCATCCGAGAAATCTACCAGCACACCTTCGGCTAAGCTTGCGGACCCATCCAACGGAGCCCGCTCGTCATGACCCGTGTCTTCAACTTCAGTGCCGGCCCCGCCGCCCTGCCCGAGTCCGTGCTGCGGCAAGCAGCCGATGAAATGCTCGACTGGCATGGCTCGGGCATGTCGGTGATGGAGATGAGCCACCGCGGCAAGGAGTTCATCGCGATCCACGCCGAGGCCGAAAGCCTGCTGCGCGAGATCCTCGCGGTGCCGTCGAACTACAAGGTGCTGTTCATGCAGGGCGGCGCGATGGCTGAGAACGCGATCGTGCCGATGAACATGCTGCGCGGCAAGGCCGGCGCGGACTACATCAACACCGGCGAGTGGTCGAAGAAGTCGATCAAGGAGGCCGGCAAGTACGCCAAGGTCAACGTCGCCGCGAGTTCGGAGGCGACGAACTTCGACCGCATTCCGCCGCGCGAGACCTGGAAGCTCGACCCGAACGCGGCCTACGTGCACATCTGCTCGAACGAGACGATCGGCGGCGTCGAATACCACTGGACGCCCGAGGTCGGCGACGTGCCGCTGGTGGCCGACATGTCCTCCGCGATCATGTCGCGTCCGGTCGACGTCGCGAAGTACGGCCTGATCTACGGCGGCGCGCAGAAGAACATCGGCCCGGCCGGTGTCACCATCGTGATCGTGCGCGACGACCTGATCGGCCAGGCGCTGCCGATCACGCCCTCGGCGTTCGACTACAAGCAGCAGGCCGACAACGACTCGATGCTGAACACGCCGCCGACCTATGCGATCTACATCGCCGGCCTGGTGTTCAAGTGGATCAAGGCGCAGGGCGGCCTGGCCGGCATCGAGGCGCGCAACCGTGCGAAAGCCAAGCTGATCTACGACCTGCTCGACGACAGCGACTTCTACACCAGCCCCGTGGTGCCGCAAGATCGCTCGCTGATGAACGTGCCGTTCAAGTTGAAGGACGAGGCGCTCGACGCCGAATTCCTGAAAGGCGCGCAGGCGCGCTCCATGATCCAGTTGAAAGGCCACCGTTCGGTCGGCGGCATGCGCGCGTCGATCTACAACGCGATGCCGGTCGAGGGCGTGCAGGCGCTCGTCGCGTACATGAAGGAGTTCGAGGCCCAGCATGGCTGATGGAGCGAGCGGCCCGGCGCCGGCCGGTGAGCACTTCAAGGTCCTGGTGCTGAACCAGATCGCCGCGAGCGGGTTGAAGCGCCTGCCGGCGCCGCGCTATCAGACCTCGAAGGATCTGCACGACCCCGACGCCGTGCTTGTCCGCTCGGCCGACATGCACGGGATGACGCTGCCGGCCAGCGTCCAGGCGATCGCGCGCGCCGGCGCCGGCACGAACAACATCCCGGTGGAGGCGATGAGCCAACGTGGCGTGCCGGTCTTCAACGCGCCCGGCGCGAACGCCAACGCGGTGAAGGAACTGGTGCTCGCCGGCATGCTGCTGGCCGCGCGCAACCTGCCCGACGCGCTGCGCTTCGTCGCCGGCCTCGACGCGAAGGCACCGGGCATGGACAAGACCGTCGAGGACGGCAAGAAGGCCTTCGCCGGCTTCGAGCTCGCCGGCCACACGCTCGGCGTGATCGGCCTGGGCAAGGTCGGCTGCCTCGTCGCCGATGCGGCGATCAAGCTGGGCATGGAGGTCTACGGTCACGACCCGCACATCACCGTCGACGCGGCGTGGAGCCTGCCCTCGCAGGTCAGGAAGGCCTCCAGCGTCAACGAGGTGCTGAAGGCGTGCGACTTCGTGACGCTGCACGTGCCGCTGGTCGCCGCCACGCGCGACATGGTCGGCCCCGACAACATCGGCCTGATGCGCGCCGGCGCGGTGCTGCTGAACTTCTCGCGTGAGGGCGTCGTCTCCGAGCCGGCGGTGCTGGCGGCGCTCGATGCGCGCAAGCTCGCCTGGTATGCGTGCGACTTCCCGAGCCCGGCGAGCCACGGCCACGCGCGTGTGATTGCGTTGCCGCACCTGGGCGCGTCGACACGCGAGGCCGAAGAGAACTGCGCGGTGATGGTCGCCGATCAACTGCGCGACTTCCTCGAGCACGGCAACGTCGCCAACGCGGTGAACTTCCCGGCCGTGGCGATGGCGCGCGAATCGGCGTACCGTGTCGCGATCGCGAACGCCAACGTGCCGAACATGCTCGGCCAGATTTCGACCGCGATGGCCAATGCCGGCCTGAACATCCACAACATGGTCAACAAGTCGCGCGGCGAGATGGCCTACACGCTCGTCGACGTCGACAGCCCGGTGGCCGACGCGGTGCTCGATCGCATCCGTGCGATCGACGGCGTGCTGTCGGTGCGCTACCTGCCTGCCCCCCCAGCGTGATCCGCACGGGCACCTCGTCTTTCTGGTAGAAGTTCGCCTGCGCGTCGGACACGACAAGAGCGCGCCTGTGGTCTCGCAAGCACACGAAGGAATAGCGTGGCGGAAAGCGAGTTGGACTCGGCGTTGGGGCCGGGCGACCGTCGATCGCGGTCGCTCTGGGCGTTGCTGGCGATCTGGACGATCGCCTGCGTTGCCGTCGGCGCCTGGTGGTTGAACGATCGCCTGCGCGATCACCGTGAACAGGCCGCGGCGACGGCCGCGGTCCGGCTGAGCGGCGTCAAGGACACGCTGGCGATCAGCCTGCGCCAACTCGGCGCGCTGCCCCTGGACCTCGCGCACCGCCCGTCGATTCCGCTCTTTCTCGCCGACCCGCAGAGTGCTGCGGGGCGGGCCGCGCAGGGCGAGATCCAGCGCATGCTCGATCGCCTTCGGGTGGACTTCGACCTGCCGCTGGCCAGCCTGGTCACCACCGACGGCGTGATCGCCGCGATCAGCAGCCGCGCCGCGAACGCCGGCAGCGGAACCTCGGTGCGGCTGGACACGCGCGACTACTTCATCGACGCGCTGTCGCGCGGCGCCGCGATCCAGTTCCTGTTCGGGCGCGCGAGCCGCGCGCCGGGGCTGTATTTCGCGCGTCGCGTCGAGCGCGATGGCGCGAGCGTCGGAGTCGCCGTGGTCAAGCAGGACACCGAGACGCTGAACCGGTTGCTCAACGATGCCGACGGCGCGCGCGTGTTCGTCACCGACAACAACGGGGTCGTGGTGCTCGGCAATCACAACGACATGCTGCTGCGTCGCCTGCCCGATGCGCCCCAGCGCCCGCCCGAGCTGACCCGCATGCTCTACCTCAACGAGCCCGCGCCGCTTGACTGGACCCAGTCGCGCGAGATCGACAGCGGCCGGCCGATCGTCATCACCCGCGTCGGTGGCGCGCGCTATGCCACCCTGTCGGCTGCGCTGGGCGAAGCGCCTTTCAAGTTGTGGGTGCTCGAACCGCTGGACGAGGAGGCGTCGATCGCGAGCACGACCTGGGCGGTCGGCACGCTCCTCTGGCTGGCGGGCGGCTTGCTGATCTGGATGAGCTGGCGCCGCGTGCAACTGCTCGCGGCCACGCTCACTGCGCGGCGCGAGATCGTCGAGCTCGCGCAGGCACTGCCGCTCACCGTGTTCCGCTACACCCAGACGGCGCAGGGCACCGGCCGCTTCGCCTTTCTCGGCCGCGGCGTCGCCGACGTGCTCGGCGTCGAGGAAGCCGCGCTCGAACGCGACCCGCAACTGCCCTGGCGGCTCGCCGGCAGCGGTGACACGCCGCCGATGCAGCCCCAGGAGTTCCGCGTCGAGTCGGCGAACAAGACCACGTGGGTGCTCGCCGACAGCGCCGTCAAGCACGAAACCGATGGCACGACGGTCTACAACGGCTACTGGCTCGACATCACCTCGCGCCGCGAGACGCAGGCCCGCTTCGCGGCACTGTTCGAGTATGCGTCGACGAGCTATTTGTTCTTCGACCCGCGCCACGGCGTCACGCACTGCAATCCGGCGAGCCTGCGCATGTTCGGCGCCAGCGATGCGCAGCAACTCGTGGGGCGCATCCTCTGGTTCCCCGGCCTGTCGCCGGAGGTCCAGGCCGACGGCCGCCCGAGCGGGGAGCGCGCGCTCGAGGACCTGCGCGCGCATCGCTCGACCGGGCAGCGCGTGCGCACGTTCGAATGGCGGTTCCGGCGCTTCGACGGCAGCGTGTTCGACGCCGAAGTCAGCGTGATCGCGCTCGAATGGGCGGGCACGCCCGAGTTCTGTGCGGTGCTGCAGGACATCACCGCGCGCAAGCAAGCCGAGGCCGAGATGCGCAACGCGCGCGAGGCCGCGATCGCGGCGAGCCAGACCAAGTCGAGCTTCCTCGCCAACATGTCGCACGAGTTGCGCACGCCGATGAACGCGATCATCGGCATGACCCATCTCGCGCTCGAAGACGGCCTGCCCGACAAGCAGCGCGACTACATCGAGAAGGCGCACGGTTCGGCGCGCAACCTGCTGCAGATCCTGAACGACATCCTCGATGTCTCGAAGATCGAGGCCGGCCACATGGCGCTGGAGCGCGTCGACTTCGAACTCGAGTCGGTGATCGGCGACATGGCTGACGTGCTCGGCCTGCGCGCCGACGAGAAGGGGCTGGAGCTGCTCTTCACCGCCGGCGCCGAGGTCCCGCGCCGGCTGGTCGGCGACCCGACGCGCCTGCGCCAGGTGCTGGTCAATCTGGGCGGCAACGCGATCAAGTTCACCGAACGCGGCGAAGTGACCGTGGGCATGGAGGTTCAGCGCGAGGACGACGACAGCGTCGAACTGCACGGCTGGGTGCGAGACACCGGCAGCGGCATGACGGCCGACGAGATCGCGCGCCTGTTCCAGCCGTTCGTGCAGGCCGACAGCTCGACCACGCGTCGCCACGGCGGCACCGGCCTCGGGCTCGTGATCAGCCGCCAGCTCGTCGAGCGCATGGGCGGCCGGTTGTGGGTCGACAGCAGCCCGGGCGCCGGGTCGACGTTCCATTTCACCGCACGCTTCGGCCGCAGCGTGCCGCGCGCGCCGGCGCGGGCCTGGATGGCCAACGAGTTGCGCGGCCGGCGTGCGTTGCTGGTGGACGACAACGCCGCCGCGCTCGAGGTCCTGGGCAACATGCTGGAGTCGCTGGGCATCGTCGTCGATCGCTGCTCGAGCGGCCGCGAGGCGCTCGAACTCGTCGATGCGGCGCCCCAGGCCTACACCTGGTTCCTGATCGACTGGAAGATGCCGGGCATGGACGGCATCGACTGCGCGCGCGGGATCATCGAACGCCATCCGCTGATCCAGCCGTGCATCCTGCTCGTCACGGCCTTCGCGCGCGACGATGCCTTGCGCGCCAGCGCCGGGTTGCCGCTGGCGGGCGTGCTGCACAAGCCGGTCACGCCCTCCAGCCTGCACGATTGCCTGGCGCAGGCGCGCCGCGCCGCGCCGGCGTCGGCGCTCGCCTCGCGCCGCATCGTCGCGCCGCCCGGCCTGCCGCCGAGCCTGCGCCAGCGGCTGGTCGGCGCGCGCGTGCTGCTGGTCGAGGACCATCCGCTGAACCAGCAGCTCGCCTGCGAACTGCTGCGCCGCGCCGGTGTCGACGTGACGCTGGCCAAGGACGGCCGCGAGGCGCTCGAGCGCCTCGATCTCGCTGGCCCGTTCGACGCGGTGCTGATGGACTGCCAGATGCCGGTGATGGACGGCTACACCGCCACGCGCGAGCTGCGCCGCCATGAGCGCTGGGCGCGCCTGCCGGTGATCGCGATGACCGCCAGCGCGCTCGCGGAAGACCGCGAGCAGGCGATGGCCAGCGGCATGAACGCGCACCTGACCAAGCCGATCAACGTCGACACCATGCTGCGCACGCTGGCCGACTGGATCGGCGGCTCGCCCGCGGCGGCGGCCGGGGCCGCGCGCACCGACGCGCCGCTCGCGGCGCCACCCGTCGCGTCCGCGATCGACCTGCGCGCCGCGGCAGCCATCTGCATGAACAACGACGAGCTGCTGCACCGCCTGCTGAGCAGCTTTCGCAACACCGAGAGCTCGTTCATCGACGAAGTCCGGCAGGCGCTGCGAGAGCACCGGCCGCAGGACGCGCAGCGCCGCGCGCACGACATGAAGGGGCTGGCGGCGACGCTGTGCGCCCCTCGGTTGCTGGGCGCCGCGCAGGTCCTGCATGCAGCGATCGTCGCCGGACGCGCCGAACCGGACGGGCCGGAGCTCGAGCAGATCGCGGTCGAACTCGACGCCGTGCTGGCCGATATCAACACGCTGGTCGCGGCCGGCCGCGACTGACACAATCGTTTTTTCGCCGTTGCACCCACCAGGTTGACGTCATGACCCACGCTTACGCCTCGACCCGCCGAACCTTCAAGACCGCCTCCGGCCGCAGTGGCCAGTTCTATTCGCTGCCCGAGCTGGCGAAGACCTTCCCGAACGTCAAGCGGCTGCCGGTCTCGATCCGCATCGTGCTGGAGAGCGTGCTGCGCAACTGCGACGGCAAGAAGGTCACGACGGACCATGTCCAGGCGCTGGCGCAGTGGAAGCCCAATGCCGACCGGAGCGACGAGATCCCGTTCGTCGTCGCCCGCGTCGTGCTGCAGGACTTCACCGGCGTGCCGCTGCTCGCGGACCTCGCCGCGATGCGCTCGGTCGCGAAGAACCTCGGCAAGGACCCGAAGACGATCGAGCCGCTGGTGCCGGTCGACCTCGTCGTCGATCACTCGATCATGATCGACCACTACGGCAACAAGAACGCGCTCGACCTGAACATGAAGCTGGAGTTCCAGCGCAACCAGGAGCGCTACCAGTTCATGAAGTGGGGCATGCAGGCGTTCGACACCTTCGGCGTCGTGCCGCCCGGTTTCGGCATCGTGCACCAGGTCAACCTCGAATACCTCGCGCGCGGCGTGCACCGGACCGCCGACAACGTCCACTACCCCGACACGCTCGTCGGCACCGACAGCCACACGACGATGATCAACGGCATCGGCGTGGTCGGCTGGGGCGTCGGCGGAATCGAGGCCGAGGCCGGCATGCTCGGCCAGCCGGTGTACTTCCTGACGCCGGACGTCGTCGGCTTCGAGTTCAAGGGCAAGCTGCGCGAAGGCGTCACCGCCACCGACCTGGTGCTCACCGTCACCGAGATCCTGCGGCGCGAGAAGGTCGTCGGCAAGTTCGTCGAGTTCTTCGGCGAAGGCACGTCGAGCCTGGCGCTGCCGGACCGCGCGACGATCGGCAACATGGCGCCGGAATACGGCGCGACGATGGGCTTCTTCCCGGTCGACGAGAAGACGATCGAGTACTTCCGCGGCACCGGCCGCACGCGCGACGAGATCGAAGCGTTCGAGGCCTATTTCAAGGCGCAGCAGCTGTTCGGCGCGCCGCGCGCGGGCGAGGTCGACTACACGAAGGTCGTGACGCTCGATCTCGGCACTGTGGCGCCGAGTCTGGCCGGCCCGAAGCGGCCACAGGACCGGATCGAGATCGGCAACGTCAAGTCGCAGTTCACGTCGCTGTTCAGCAAACCGCCGACCGAGAACGGATTCAACCTGCCGGCCGCGACGCTGCACACCCGCCACCACGTGCGCACGAAGGACGCGCCGGCCCACGCGATGCCGCCCGAGCAGCCGAACCCGACGCCGGGCGCCCCGCGCCAGGTGGTCGAGATGAGCGCGAACCATCCGACGCTCGCGGCGGCGCAATCCGAGGCGAAGTCGATGCAGCCCAAGGTCGGCGACCTCTCGCTCGGCCATGGCGATGTGCTGATCGCCGCGATCACCTCGTGCACGAACACCTCGAACCCGAGCGTGCTGCTGGCCGCCGGGCTGCTGGCGAAGAAGGCCGTCGAGGCCGGGTTGAAGGTCGCGCCGCACATCAAGACGTCGCTGGCGCCCGGCTCGCGCATCGTCACCGAGTACCTCGGCAAGGCCGGCCTGCTGCCTTACCTCGAAAAGCTCGGCTTCGCGGTCGCCGCCTACGGCTGCACGACCTGCATCGGCAACGCCGGCGATCTGCGCCCCGAATTCAACGACGCGATCACGAAGAACGACCTGATCTGTGCCGCGGTGCTCTCCGGCAATCGCAACTTCGAGGCGCGCATCCATCCGAACATCAAGGCGAACTTCCTGGCCAGCCCGCCGCTCGTGGTCGCGTACGCGATCGCCGGCACGGTGTTGCGCGATCTGATGACGGAGCCGGTCGGCCGGGGCCGGGGCGGCCGCGACATCTACCTCGGCGACATCTGGCCGACCAGCGACGAAGTCCACGCCTTGATGAAGTTCGCGATGAACGGCGCCGCGTTCAAGGCCAACTACGACAAGGTCGCGAAGGAACCGGGCCAGCTGTGGAACGCCATCAAGGGCGTGCAGGGCCAGGTCTACGACTGGCCGACCTCGACCTACATCGCCGAGCCGCCGTTCTTCGAGCACTTCACGATGCAGCCCGCGGCGATCGAGCTGGGCGTGAAGAACGCTCGCGCGATGGCGCTGTTCGGCGACTCGATCACGACCGACCACATCTCGCCGGCGGGCTCGATCAAGGAGTCGTCACCGGCCGGCGTCTGGCTGAAGGCGCACGGCGTCGGCAAGGCCGACTTCAACTCCTACGGCTCGCGCCGCGGCAACCACGACGTGATGATGCGCGGCACGTTCGCCAACGTGCGCATCAAGAACCTGATGATCCCGGCAGGCGCCGACGGTTCGCGCGAGGAAGGCGGCGTGACGATCCACCAGCCCAGCGGCGACAAGATGTTCATCTACGACGCGGCGATGAAGTACATCGCCGAGCGCGTGCCGACGGTCGTCTTCGGCGGCGACGAGTACGGCACCGGGTCGAGCCGCGACTGGGCCGCGAAGGGCACCCAACTGCTGGGCATCAAGGCGGTCGTCGCGAAGAGCTTCGAGCGCATCCACCGCAGCAATCTCGTCGGCATGGGCGTGCTGCCGCTGCAGTTCAAGCCGGGTGTCTCGTGGGAATCGCTCGGCATCCAGGGTGACGAGGAATTCGACATCGAACTCGGCAGCGCGATCAGGCCGCAGCAGGAGGCGACGCTCGTGATCAAGAAGCACGGCACCTCGCAGCGCGTGCCGCTGACGCTGCGGATCGATACGCCGATCGAGGTCGACTACTACCAGCACGGCGGGATCCTGCCGTTCGTGCTGCGGCAGTTGCTGGCGGCGTAGCTCAGGAGGCGGCGGCCGCGTCCGGGCGGCTCGCGGCGAGCGCCGCGTGCACGAGTGCGCCCAGCTCCTCCAGCGTGTGCTCCTTCTGCATCACGGCCCGGACGCCGAGTTCGGACGCGCTCGATCGCAGATCGTCCGAGACATAGCCGGAGCTGATCACCACCGGCAGGTCCGGCCGCAGGCGCGCCAGGGCGCGGACGACGTCCAGCCCGGTGCAGTTCGGCATGTTGAAATCGGTCACCACCACGTCGACCGACGCCGGCTCC
>Ga0209023_10003018_pt1 | contig 20371 bp, 23 predicted proteins | sample LakOneMetagenome_FD_187468 | JGI IMG/M metagenome (GOLD analysis project Ga0209023, IMG submission 187468) | Freshwater and sediment microbial communities from Lake Erie, Canada (SPAdes) (version 2) | ecosystem: Environmental > Aquatic > Freshwater > Lentic | place: Lake Erie, Canada...
TGCCGCCGCAGCTTGCTTCTTGGAAGCAAGCGAGGCGGTGACGCGTTGGACTGCGTCTTCGCGGCTCACCTTTTCGACGGCCGCCAGTTCGCGGGCCATGCGGTCAAGGGCGCTCTCATAGAGTTGGCGCTCGGAATAGGATTGCTCCGGCTGATCGCTGGCGCGGTGCAGGTCGCGCACCACTTCAGCAATCGACACCAGGTCGCCCGAGTTGATCTTGGCTTCGTATTCCTGAGCGCGGCGCGACCACATCGTCCGCTTGATGCGGGCGCGGCCTTGCAGCGTCTTCAGCGCCTCGGTGACCACTGCGGCCGACGCCAACGCGCGCATGCCGCAGGACTTCGCCTTCGCAGTCGGGACGCGCAGCGTCATCTTGTCCTGCTCGAACGAGATCACGAACACGTCGAGGTCGAGGCCCGCGACAGATTGCTTTTCCACACCCATGACGCGCCCAACGCCGTGCGCCGGGTAAACGATATGGTCACCGGGGCGGAAAGCGATCGGCGGGTTGGCGGTTTGCATTCAGTGTTCTCCTGTCCCGGTTGTTTCTGGGACAGCCCGACCATTCCGCTACGTCATAGGCGCTGGCGCACAACGAAAGCGGACGGTTTCGCCCGTCCGCGATCCTATTGTGCCCTGCGCAGCTCTGAGCGCTCTGAAATGATCCGACTGCCGGGTGTGACCTGCGCACACCCTCACTTGAGACCAGGGTATACCACAGTTTTGGGCGTTTCGAAAGCCAATGCCGCCCTGAAGATCAGTCCCCTGTTCCCGGCTCCGTGCTAAAGTATTTCTCGAACTTACCCTTCTCGTCTTTGAAGGCGTCAGCGTCCGCAGGCGCGGTGCCTTTTCGAGTAATATTTGGCCAGATCTTGGCGAAATCGGTATTTACCTTCAACCATTTGCCGTCTGCCGTGTCTTGGCTATCAGGCTTGATCGCGTCCACGGGGCATTCCGGCTCGCAAACCCCGCAATCGATGCACTCTTCAGGGTGAATGACGAGGAAGTTCTCACCCTCGTAAAAGCAATCGACCGGGCAGACCTCGACGCAATCCATGTATTTGCAACGCACGCACGCGTCGGTGACGATGTAGGTCATGGTCTGAGGTTCCGATTCAGCGCCGCTGACATGGCGGCCACACGCCGAGGGGTCAAGCGGGCAAGCCCGACAAGGATCAGGCGGGCTCAGCTATTTCTTCGTAAAGCGCGCGCGCTTCGGCGACCGGGCCGCGCCGCTCGCCGAGTTCCAATATCCTCACGGTCCGAAGCTGCTTGCCGGTTCTGAACGTCAACGCGTCGCCCGGTGCGACCTCTATCGAGGCGCGGTCGAGCTGACGGGATGAGCCGTCGCGCAGCAAGCGGACGCTGCCCTCTGTGACGAAACGCGCAGCGGCGCCGCGCGTCTTGGCGAAGCGGGCGCGGAACAGCCACACGTCGATCCGCTGTCGCGCTAAGCTCACGCCGGACGGCTCCGGCGCCGGCGTGGTGGAGCGCCTGAGGGCGGCAGCAACGTCGCCAGAGCCGAGAAGGCGTTGTCCTTGTCGGCAGGCCGGCGTGCATGGGACCGGCGTGTTTCAACACGCTTCCAGCGCGCGACTTCACCTTCAACCACGCGATGATAGCCAAGCGCCGTAAGCACGTTGGGCAATTCGCGAACAGGCCGACCGATCAAGCGCGCGAGTGCGACGTCATTCTGCGGCGGCTCGACCGCAATGGCCTCACCCAACCGCTCCACAAGGTCCACGCGCACCGCGACACGGCCGCACGGTCGATAGCCGGCGGCGACATATTCGCTCCATGTCCGCGCTCGATCGAACGGCATGGAAAGCGCACCCGGGCGGGCGGTCAGAACCGCGTGCAATTCACCGGGGTGTGCGCTGTGCCACAGCAAAGCGAGCGTTTGGGCGGCGCGGGGCTTGATCAGCGCCGGCATGTAGATCGTGTGCGCGCCGATGCGAACGCCGTGGCGTTGCAGAATCGCACGCGACGGGTCGGTGACGTGGTCAATGTCCTCGCTCGCACGATTTAGGGCGCCAGCGTTTTCGATCAGACGAAATGCCAAGCCCCGCGCGTCAGGAGGCAGGCGACCATCGCGCCACGCATTTTCCAACGCCACCAAAGGTCGCAAATCGTGCGCAACCTTGCGCGCGAGCCAAAGCTCAAGCCGCTCGTGCGCGATGTCGCGCTCCATTGTCGCCGCGCTCTCCGCGCCGATGAGTTCAACACGGGGCTTCAACACCGGCGCGCCCGCAACGAGTTTCGCGACCGCTGCTCCGTCGACGCGAATGCGACCATCGCGGCTCAGCACAATCTCCGCGTCGTCGGCCATGGATATGTGCGCAAGCCGCTGCGTCACTACGGGGCGCAACGCGCGTAGCGCCGCATTGCGCACGGCGCGGCCCTCGAGGCCCGATGAAATGCGCGGGTCGGGCTTGAATTCCAGCCCTTCGAGGCGGCCAACGAAATGGCCTTCGACGGACACTTCTCCGTCTTCGGAAATACCAGCGAGCAAGGCTTCTTCGCGCTTCAACCCTTTGAGCAGCGCGCTGGTGCGGCGATCGATGAAACGCTGCGTCAGCGCCTCGTGCAGGGCGTCGGACAATTTGTCCTCCACCGCCCGCGTGCGAACACGCCAATCTTCCGCGTCCTCAAGCCAGTCGCTACGGCTTGCGGCGTAAGTCCAAGTGCGTACGTGCGCCAAACGCGATTGGAGCGCGTCGAGATCGCCCTCCGTGCGGTCGAGCTTATCGACCTCGGCCTTGATCCATTCACTCGGCACTCGGCCCTTTGGCGACAGGATGTAGCCTGCGAAACGCCCCGCGAGACGCACGTGCTCATCGCTCGACAGCTTTCGGAAATCCGGCAATTGGCAGATTTCCCACAAACGCTCGACGTGCTGCGGCGTGCGCACGCGGTCGGCGATGTCAGCGTCGTCGCCGAGATGTTTGAGCACCATTTCATCGTCGGCGCCGCGCACCCGCAAAAGACCAGGTCGCTGTGGCGGTTTTTCCAACGACGCGACCAAAGCCGCGACGCTGGTGAATTTGAGCGCTTCATTGCGCCACTGCACCGCTTCGATGGTTTCGAACTCGTGCGCCTCGACACGCTCAACGATCTCTTCGTCGAACTGCGCGCACTCGCCGGTTTCACCGAACGCCCCATCTGTGGTGAAGCGCCCGGCGCGCCCAGCAATTTGCGCGATCTCGTCGGCGCGCAGATCACGCCAAGTGTGGCCGTCGAATTTGCGGCGCGAGGCGAACGCCACGTGGTCGACATCCATGTTGAGGCCCATGCCAATGGCGTCGGTCGCGACAAGGAAGTCCACCTCGCCGTTTTGGTAGAGCGCCACTTGCGCGTTGCGAGTGCGTGGGCTGAGCGCGCCCATCACCACCGCTGCCCCGCCGCGATGGCGGCGCAGCAATTCGGCGATGGCGTAGACTTCCTCGGCGGAGAACGCGACCACTGCCGATCGCTTCGGCAGCTTGGTGATCTTCTTCCCGCCGACATAAGCCAGCGTCGATAGACGTTCGCGGTGGATGATTTCGGCGTCCGGCAACAGCTTGCGGATCATGGGGCGCATCGTGTCGGCGCCCAACAACATGGTTTCGCCGAAACCGCGCGCATGTAGGATGCGGTCGGTGAAGACGTGACCGCGATCGAGATCGCGCGCGACTTGGATTTCGTCGATGGCCAGGAATTCCACGGCCCGGTCGAGCGGCATCGCTTCGACCGTGCAGATGAAGTAGCGCGCCGTCTCGGGGACGATCTTTTCTTCGCCGGTGATCAGCGCCGCCGACGCTTCGCCCTTGGCTTTGACGACACGGTCGTAGACTTCACGCGCCAGCAGCCGCAGCGGCAGGCCGATCATGCCGCTCGCGTGCCCGAGCATCCGCTCAATGGCGAGGTGGGTCTTGCCGGTGTTGGTGGGTCCGAGAACCGCCCTCACCGGGGCGCGCGCAGCCATGAAGCAACGATGGGTCGAGGCCGCGGCCATTTCAAGCCAAGCCGGCCGGTGGATGATCGGTCAGTAATGCTGAGGAAGAACGGTGAGCGAACGAATCAATCGCGAATCGCTGCACTTGATTCGTTCTTATCTCGTTCACCGCTAAGTCTTGTGGTTAACACTTAAGTAGCACACAAGACCTGAAATAGAGGTTAGCGCAGCCGCGTACCGTTGATGGTCACACGCCGGGCTTCGAGACGCACGACTCCGAAGCCGTCGGTGGGCATTTCGATGGTTATGGGTGCGCGCGCGCCGCCGGGGCCGGGGTTTGAGATAATGAAGGTGAGCGTTGCGGCGTCTTGGTGGTCGCCGAAGCCGGCGATCGGGCGAAAGTCGACGGTGCATCGGACACCGGGGCCGCGATAGGCCGGTGAGTTGATGTTCACCGCCGTGCCGGCGCGCATCGCGAAGTCAAATCGGGCGCGACCGTCCATGTAGACGTGCAGGGTCTGGCCGCAGGGATCGTTGCTTTCGGTGATGAGAGCGGCAATTGCAGTGATTTGATCAATGACGCCGCGGCGCTGGGCGGGTGTCGCCGGCGGATCACCCATATTTGCGCGGCCGGGCGTGGCTGTGGTCACGACGTCTTCAGCGGTGAAGGCCGCACGAATGAGCTTTCCTTGAGGGCGGTCCGCGGCACGGCGGCCGCCTTGGTGCTCATAGGCCGACGGGTGCAGCGACCCATCCGCCGCCACGGCCCCGCGTACAGCGTAGCGGAAGTCTTGGCTGTGGTTCAGCGCGCCACCGACCCAGCCGGTCATGACGCGGGTTGCCGTGGCTTGATATCCTCCGCCAGTGCGCTGGAAGTGGTAGTTGAAGTCGCCGACGTTCATGCCGCGGCCAATCACCGAATAGGTAGCGTCAAAGGTCAGCGGCGCGGCCGCGGGCTGTTGCGCGGCAGCGGACCCGGCGAGGGCAGCCAGGCCAAGCGCGAGGGCGGCGGCAGCAAGCGTCTTCATCAAAACCCACCTCTTCGGACTGAGAGCGGCCAACACCTAAGGACCCGTCTGTGATCCCCGCATGAACCAAATGGGGCTGATTCAAGGAATGGGCTACCGTTCCTTTCCTCTCCTTGACCCCCGCCGCCCCTTCCAGTAAGCGTCCGCGCTTCAATTTCCGCATCTTTCCGTGAGCGCATCCATGTCCCGCCGTTGCGAGCTGACCGGCGTCAATCGCCAGATTGGCCACAAGGTCAGCCACTCGAATATCAAGACGAAGCGCAGCTTCGAGCCGAACCTCGTCAACGTGACGCTGGCGAGCGAAGCGCTTGGCCGGAATTTCAAGCTCCGCGTGACTGCAGCCGCGCTGCGCACCGTCGATCATCGCGGCGGCCTGGATGGCTTCCTGCTGAAGGCGAAGGACGCCGAGCTCTCCGATCGCGCCGGCAAGATTCGCCGCGACCTGAAGAAGAAGCTCGCGGAAACCGCCGCGGCCTAATTCGCCGCTGGCGTCTCGTCGATATCGAAGGCCAACAACAGCGTGCGCTGGCGCCCGCTGAAATTGTTGTCCGACACGATGTAGAGCCGCGTCACACCGCTGCTGAGCCTCACAGCGCTGACGCCTTCGAAATTGTCGAGCGTGAGTGGTGGGACGAGACGTGCCAACTCTTCCACGTCGGGCAAGCTCTGCGCGTGCGCATTTAGCGCGACATCAGCGAAGCGGGTGATACGTGCGCGTGCGCCAATGATCGGCGCGTAAAAGCGCTCCAGCGCGACGAATCCACCTTCCGGCAGGCGATCAAGACTGGTCAGCGAGTAGCCACGCGCGGGCGGGTAACCGATCAGCGGCGGCACAGGCCCGTGGGCATCGAGCGGCGCACGCCAAAGCGGCGTGGTTGCGGCGCCGCCGCCCTCAGCGCCGACCAACAGCGCGCCGTCACCTGTCGGAGCCAGCGCTTCAAGCCCAACATTCGGCGGTAAGCGTTGCGTCTCCGCCAACGCTGGACCCGCGATGGCTGCGCCGAACGGCCCGTCGCGGTTGAGGTCGTAAATGCGGATGGTTTGGGTCTGCTCGAAGCTGACGGCGAAGCGCCCATCCGGCAGCTGCGCCAGATCTTCGGAATCGCCAGCAGCTTTGTTCGAAAACGGTTGACCGCTTTCGTCGCGCATGAGCGCGGTGCGCACATCGCGCAGGCCAATCAGCTCAGTTGAATCGTTCAGAACAAGATGGCCCTCGAACCACTGCCCGGCATCGCTGATCGCAAGGACACGATTGTTATCGAGCACCTCGAGGCCAGAGAGTCCGCCGAAGGTTGGATCGCTCGAGGTGAGAACCAGGCCACCGCGATAAATAAGCCGGCCGACACGCGGCGCTCCGAGCGGCACGGACGTCGCGTTGACCTCAATCTGGCGCCACTGCTCCTGGATCGGCGCGTCCGCCGCCGATGGCGAGCACGCGGCGAGCGCCAATGCGCACAACGCAAAGCACATGCGCTTCATGCGCTTGCCCGTTGGCGTAGGCGGGCCTCGCGCGGCGAGCGTGGCGCCTCGCGCATCTCGTCCGGCGTCGTTTCCTCGAACAACTCCGCCAGCTTCTCCGTCATCACGCCGCCAAGCTGTTCGGCGTCGGTGATGGTGACGGCACGTTTGTAGTAGCGCGTAACGTCATGGCCGATGCCGATGGCGATAAGTTCGATCGGCGAGCGCTGCTCGATCCAATGGATGACAGCGCGCAAGTGGCGCTCGAGATAGTTGCCGGGATTGGCGGACAGCGTTGAATCATCGACGGGGGCGCCATCGGAAATCACCATCAAAATGCGCCGCTGTTCCGTGCGGCCAATGAGGCGTTCGTGCGCCCACAACAATGCCTCACCGTCGATATTCTCTTTGAGCAATCCCTCGCGCATCATTAGCCCGAGATTGCGCCGTGCGCGCCGCCATGGGGCATCCGCAGACTTGTAAATCACATGCCGCAAATCGTTGAGGCGTCCCGGTTGCGACGGACGTCCCGCTTGCAGCCAATCTTCCTTCGATTTGCCACCCTTCCACGCGCGCGTAGTGAAACCAAGAATTTCCACCTTCACGCCGCAGCGCTCCAACGTGCGCGCGAGGATATCGGCGCACAATGCCGCCACCATGATCGGGCGCCCGCGCATCGATCCGGAATTGTCCAACAGAAGCGTGACCACCGTATCCTTGAACGGCATGTCCTCTTCTTGCTTGAACGAAAGCGGCGCCATCGGATCGGTAATCACTCGCGTGAGGCGTGCGGTATCGAGCACGCCCTCTTCAAGATCGAACGTCCACGAGCGATTTTGTTGCGCTAACAAGCGGCGCTGCAGCCGATTGGCGAGTCGGCCAACAACGCTTTGCAACGGCTTCAGTTGTTGATCGAGGTAGGCGCGCAGGCGCGCCAGTTCTTCGGCGTCGCACAGATCTTCGGCGATGATTTCTTCATCGTGCGCGAGCGTAAACACCTTGTAGACCGCGCTCGGGTCATCCGCCGAATTGCGATCCTTGGGTCGAAGCGGACGGTCGCCGTCCTCTTCTTGATCCGTCTCTTCAGTGTCATCGGAAACGTCGGTATCAACTGACGTCGTTTGGTCGGTGTCGATATCGACGTCGCTGTCCATCAGTTCGATGTCGGCGGTGGATTCTTCGTCCTGCTGGTCTTGCGAATCCTGATTGTCGGACTGCGGCGGCGGCTCTTCGCCGGCGGATTGCTCGCTATCGGGATTATCGTCTTCGGCGCCAAATTGCTCGCCTATACCCAGATCTGTCAGCACGTCGCGCATGACGCGCGCGAATTTTTCCTGGTCGCCGGCAGCCGCGCCGAGCTTGTCCAACGCTGTCCCCGCGTCGCGCTCAATCTCGACGCGCCAGGAATCGACCAGCGCCTTCGCATTGGCCGGCGGCGGTGCGCCGGTCAGCCGCTCGCGCACCATCAACGCGACGGCGTCGGCGAGTGGCGCGATAGCGCGGGTATTCAAGCGCGACGCACCTTTGCGCTCCAACGTGTCGGTGAGCGCGGCGGTCAGATTGTTAGCGACGCCCTTCATCGCGTTGGCGCCCAGCGCCTGCACGCGCATTTCTTCAACGGCGTCGAATACGGCGCGCGCTTCGGCGCCGCTGGGGCGCAAGCGTGCGTGCTCCGCATCGTCGTGGTGCGCCAGCTTGAGCGCCAGCGCATCCGCCTGCCCACGCAGCCGCTCGGCTTCCGGCTCACTGATCACCCGCGGTGGATGCGGCAACACAATGCGGCCCTTCGACAGCCGCGGACCCTCCGCGCCGAAGGAAACCTCAAGCTCCTCCTCGGCGCCCGCAAGTGCGCGCGTCGTCTGCGCCAGTGAGCGCTTGAATAGTTCGGCTGGGGTCTCTTTCACGGGCATCGGTCACGCAACATAGCGGCCGAAACCCGGTCCGCAATGCGGCTAACCGATCCTTGATCGGCGCGTTTAGCCGCCGCGGCGATCGCGCTGGATCACGATCTGCTTTTTGTCGCGGGCGACTTGTTCAGCGATCGCATCGCCGACGCGAAGTTTGTCAAAGCGGCTCCACTCGTCCTTCGGCAACCGCGACGCGAAGATCGAGAACGGCTCGCGCATAATCAGCACGTACGCGACCAACAGAAACACCAAACCAACCGCACCCACATAAAGGCAGGCCGGCAGCGTAGGCGTCGCGACCGCCACAGTTTGCTCAAGAAAATAAACGCCGGCGACAGCCAAGATCGAGAGCACCGCGCAAATGATGAAGCCAGACGCTTTGTAGAGCCAGGTATTGCGGCGAATTTGGAAAAGGTTGTTGCGAATGCAGAGCTCTTCAGCGAACTGGCGGATCGCGATCCAATGATACGTGAGCGCCCACGCGGAGGCGCGCGGCTCGACCTTGTCGTGCTGCGTGCTGTCGAAACGCGTTTCGGCCTGCATGCATTCGGCGCGAGCGACATTGAAGGATTGGTTGAGGCTGGTGAACTCGGTTTGGATGAAACTGTTCATTTCCTGCGCGTTCTGACGCTGCACGTGCGTGAACGAAAAGCGATAGATGAAGACGATAAACAGCAGCCCGAGACCCGCGGCCGTCGCGGCGACGACGATGCCGCCTGCGCTGTCCGCCCACGCGCCGTGCAGCGCCACCGCATGCTGCGCCGTTGCCAGCAGACCGAATGGATTGAACAGGAGCACAGCGGCTTGGAGCGTCAAAATGATCGCCAACGTCAGCGGTGCGAATTCGCAAAACAGCGTGCGCGCGTTGGCGTTCGCAATCTCGCGGCCTTGGCGCATGAGCCGGATGAACTGGTCCTCGTTGCTCTGCCCTTCGGTTTCGATTTGCGCGACGTGGGTAATGAAATGATCGCGCTCCACTTCTTCGTAGAAGTCCTGCGCGGGAAACAATTCTAACCTGTGTGAAAAGTATTTCAGCGCCTTCTGCGCCCATTGCGCCGCGAGTTCGTGTTCATCCGCGCGGATGATCGTTTCATCGCTGGGTTCGCGCGTGAACACCTGCCAGATGCCGCTATAGCGCCGGTCGTAATGATCTGATTTTTGCTCGAGTTTACTGGCGCCGCCGGCAGCCGCTGCATCGGCCGCGCGGACGCCTCGCGCTCCGCGGACGCCGCGGCGTAGCAGCATGAATGGCAGCCGAAGCGGCCACAGCAAAATCCATAGCAAGCGTGCGAGCATGTCGGCGTCCCCCTTGCCGCGTGCGTCTTACAGCGCCGTAATGGTGGGCCGGTTGTAAACTGATGGCAAGCCGCAACTTGCGGTTTGTGCGGCGCAGCGGAGCTAGGCCACCTTCACCCGCGTCGCACTTTCCGGCAGATCCGCGCCGAAAGCGCGTTGGAAGAACTCCGCCACCGTCGGCCGTTCAAGTTCATCGCATTTGTTCAAGAACGTCATGCGAAACGCGAGGCCAACGTCGCCGAAAATCTCGGCGTTCTGCGCCCAGGTGATGACCGTGCGCGGACTCATCACGGTGGAGATGTCGCCGTTCATGAAGCCGTTGCGCGTCATGTCGGCGACGCGGACCATCGCCATGATCGTCCGCTTGCCTTCGGGCGTGTTGTAGGTCGGCGCCTTCGCCAGCACGATCTCAGCTTCGACGTCGTGATCCAGATAGTTGAGCGTGGTCACCACCGACCAGCGATCCATCTGCGCTTGGTTGATCTGCTGCGTGCCGTGATACATGCCCGTCGTATCCCCCAGACCAATCGTGTTGGTGGTCGAGAACAAACGGAAATACGGATTCGCGGTGATGACGCGGTTCTGATCGAGCAACGTGAGTTTGCCGCTCGCCTCAAGCACGCGTTGGATCACGAACATCACGTCGGGCCGGCCGGCGTCGTATTCGTCAAAGCAAATCGCCACTGGCCGCTGCAGCGCCCACGGGAGCATGCCTTCGCGAAACTCGGTGACCTGCTTACCTTCCTTCAGCACGATCGCGTCCTTGCCGACGAGATCGATACGGCTGACGTGGCTGTCCAAATTGATCCGCACCAGCGGCCAATTGAGGCGCGCGGCAACCTGCTCGACGTGCGTAGATTTGCCGGTGCCGTGATAGCCCTGCACCATGACGCGGCGGTTGTGCGCGAAGCCCGCCAGGATCGCCAAGGTGGTCTGCGGATCGAAGCGATAGGCTTCATCGACCTCAGGCACATACTCGGTCTTCGTCTTGAAGGCCGGAATTTTCATGTCGCTCTCAACGCCAAAGTCGCGGGCGGAGACCTGTTTGTCGGGCTTCATTGAGAGGAGATCGTCAGCAGCGGTCATGTCGTCTCGTTGTATGGGCGTACGGAGCTTACCGCGCCGCAGCATATGTCAAAAGCTCAATAAACGCAGAGCCCCAGGAGTCTACCGGAGATAGAACATGATCGGGTAGAAGACGACCGGCAGCATCTGGCAATCGTCCGGCGACTCGGCAGTCCGCTCAACACGCCAGTGAGAGGCTACCGCGCGAACAGGGACGCCAAAGCGTTCGGGCACCGCGGCCGCGACCTGTACATCTCTGGTGCTGCCGTCAGGGTTGATCAGCATTCGCGTTACGACGGCGCCAAACTCGCCCTGTTGGGCTGCCCCTCCCGGATAACGCGCCTGCGGCTCTTCAACCACTCTGATGGCGCAAAAGGGACGTGGGTCAGTGATACGCACGCGCAAGTTTACTTGCGGATCTGGTAAGCGCGTCTGGTGGTCGCTGCTGAGGCGAGAGTTGATGACCGTGCGCCACGCGCGTGCCGTCGCGTAAGTCCGTTGCGCGACCGTCAAAGCAGTTTCGGCCGGGCGAACCATCGCGAGGGGAAACACCGCCTCTTCAGCCTGCACCAACGCTGCCTGGGCTTGCCTGTAAAAATCTCCCTGGTCGGCGGCGCGAAGGTTTGAACCGGTTACGCCAAGTCCGCGGCCCCATTGATCGACCTCCGAACTCGTGGCGAGCGCGACTAGAGCAACGCCCTGCGCCATGCGCGCCTGACCACGGGCTAAATCGTGATCGCCCTGCGCCGATCCGGAAAACAAGGCGGCTTGATCATAGCTATCAGCGGCAAGCTGGAAGTGGCGTTCGTTCAGAGCCCATTCGCCCAGATCGTTTGCAGCCTCGAAGGCGTCTGCGCTCAAATCGGCGCGGTCGTGCGCGGCGCGAATGGCGTCGATCAACGCGCCGACGTCTTGTTCGGTTGCGCCGCGTACGAGTTCAGTGCGACCAAGAATTAGACCTGCGACCAGCGCATCGAGACCTGCGCCAGGCGCGCTGCTGGCAAGCGCAACGGCCTGCTGCGCGGCGGCATGGCCCGCTTCACGATGCCCATTGGCGAGCGCGACCTTGGCATAGTTGAGCGCAAGCAAGCCGGTCCGGCTGCCGCTCGGATCAGCCGCGTTTGCGGCTTGCCACGCGGCGCGGCCTGCGGTCTCCGCTGCCGCGAGATCGCCGGCCTGCAGCGCCGTGCGGTACGCCCGGTAATTTGTCATCACCGGATCGGCGGGCGCCTGCGCAGTCAGCGCGAAGACGCCAAGCACAACAAAAATGGCTTTCCGCATGCGCAGCCCCTTTGCGACCCACGGCTGCGCTTTAGCGCTTGAAATCCTCTGCGTCACCGCCCCGCGACAGGACGGCGTCCTCGCGTCAGACCAGCCCGCTGGCTTTCAAGGTCTGGTACGCCTTGATGACGCGCTGGAGCTGGGCCTCAGCGCTGCGATCGCCGCCGTTGGAATCGGGGTGCCAGCGTTTCACGAGTTCGGCGTAGCGGGTGCGGATGTCCGCCGATCCCGCCTTTTCGTCCAGCGACATGGCCTCGAGCGCCAAGGTTTGGAGGCGCGTCAGCCGGCGCTTCGGGCGCGCATCCTCGGGCGCGGCCTCACCGTTGCCAAACATCCCAAAGGGATCGCTGCGGCGACCGCCACGCGCGCTGCGCTGGGCGGCAGTGTGCTGGTCGAGCCGTCCGCTGCGGAAAGTCCACGTCGGGCGATGGCCGATCTCTTCCTTCTTCCTGTAGGCCGCGAGCTCAGCGTCATTCATGCCGGCGAAATAGTTCCAACGCTTGTTGTACTCCGCGACGTGCTCGCGACAGAAATGCCAAAACTGGCCTTCGCGGTCGCGGCCTTTGGGCGCGCGGAATTCACCGGCGAGCTTGCAGTCCACGTGATCGCAAGGCGCGCCGACCGGGTCGCGATTCTCCGTCCCCGCACGGGGGGCTTCCGCGCGCGATTTCTTGACGCGGATATCGACGAACTTTGGACGATAGGAGAAGTCATCTGGCATAGGATCAGCGAGTATGGGCGCCAGAGGTTAAGCGGACAAGGAATTGACAGACGCCAATTCGCATCTTTCGCGCGCCGAGCGCATGGAAACGCAGCTTCGTGAGCGATTTGCGCCGCTTCACTTTGTCTTGACGGATGAGTCCGCAAAGCACGCGGGCCATGCTGGAGCGCGGCCGGGCGGTGAGACGCACTATCATGTGGTGATGATTTCCGCCGCGTTCCAGGGCCTGAACCGCGTGGCGCGTCAACGCTTGGTTTACCAGGCGCTCCGTGAAGAATTCGACACAGGCTTGCATGCGCTCTCGCTCGACCTCAAAACACCAGAAGAAGCTGCGTCTTGAGAACGGGTGGGCGCGATGCTGCGGAAAATTTCAGCTTGGATTGCGGCGATTGTAGCGGGGCTCGTGCTCGGCCTGGGATCGGGCTGGGCGACGCTCGAAGTTGGCGGCGCCGGCTTCGGCCAAAGTATCGGCGCCTGGACCTATAACAGCGCGGCGGGTTCCGAAGCTGCCGGTCCCTACACGCGCGCCATGATCGCAAAGATCGCGCTGCTGGCGCTGAGCGCGCGCGAGGCTCGCTATTATACACTGTGGCAAGACGATCAGGGCCAGCGCCTCGAAGAAAGCTGCATCTACGACTTGGCGGGTCACACGCTGGATACGCGCTGGTGGTCGGTGACGCTCTACGCCGATGACAATTACTTGGCGCGCAACACGGACCACGCGGGCTCTATCGATGCGTCGCGCGTGACGCCGGCGGCGGATGGCAGCTGGCGCGCGCGCGTTTCGCCAGTGCGTGGTGACGCGCCCTACTGGCTCTCCTCACGCAATGCCGGTCGCGATTTTTCGCTGACGCTCCGTGTCTACAATCCGGCTGACGGTTTCGAGGCGACGCCGGACAACTTGCCGCAACTCACGCGTGTCTCTTGCGCGGGAGGCGGCTCATGAGCGGAGCAGCGAAATATGTTTGGGCTGCGCTCATCGTCGCGGTGGTCGCGCATTTTGCTTTTATCTATGCCACTCCGCGCGTGTTGATGAATGTCGCTTTCAGCCGTGTCGGCGCAGGACGCCCGAACGAATGGCATCTGGCGCCCCGCGTGACGCAAGACTCGCGCACTATCGTTCGGCCATCGCCTGATTTCGCATACTCCGCCTGCGCCTATGATCTAAGCCACGGCCCCGTGCACTTCCGCGTTCCGCCGTGGAACGCCTACTGGTCGCTCTCGCTCTATGCGGACAACAGCGACAACTTCTTTGTCCTGGACGACCGTGAAGCCCGCGAAGGCGCCGACATCGTCCTCGTCCGGCGCGGCGGCGAACATCCCCGTGACGCGGTGCGTGTTGTCGAGGCGCCTTCGGCTCGCGGCATCGCGCTGATCCGTCGCTTAGCGCCGACGCCCGACGAATACGCTGGTGCAGCACAAGTCGCACGTGGCGACGTTTGCGCTCCTTAGGAAAACGCCAGACGCTGCGCTGCTAGCCGCGCAAACAGCAACGTCACGGCCTTGCGCCGCGCCCCAGCCATCTGCCGCAGAGCGCTTTCACGCAGGATCGCGCCGCCGAAGCCATCGGCTACGATGAGCCCAGCTTCCTGCGGGATAAGATCGCGCGGAAAATCTTCCGTCACCCCGAAGAAAAAGCGATCGCAATACTCAAGATAGTCCGGCCACTTCTCGTCGCAGGCATAATCCGCGAGACACGACTTTGTCTCGACGATCCAAATTTCACCACGCGCCGTGAGCGCCATCACGTCCGCGCGGCGGCCATTCGCCAGCGGCACCTCAAGCACAGATGCGAGACCATGATGCGCCAACATCTGCGTCACGCCCCGCGCGAGCGCTGCAGTGATATCCGGTCGCGACAGAGGTGTTCCGTCATCCATCGCAGCGATTTTCCCACGCTCTCGCGGCGGGAACAAGCGGCCGGAACTGCGCAGGCGCGCGCCGCGTTCGCTGCACGACCAGTGGCAAGGATCACGCTCTCATGCGCAATACAATCTTAGCAGCCGTCGCAGCCGCAGCACTTCTCGCCGGATGCGGCATTGGCGCGCGTTATCCTGACTTTGGACAAACGGCCTACCGCGTCGAAGGTATGACCGAATCCGCGAACGGCGGCGCCGCTGTCCACACCGTGATCTATCGCGACGGCCCGAAGATGCGGGTGGAAACCGTGTTGCCCACCCGCGGCGCGGCGACAATCGTATTTGATCAAGCAAGCAACGCCGCTTATGTCCTCAATCCTGTGGGTCAAGTCCCGTCGACGCCGATAGCAGGCGCACCAACACAAGCGGCGGCGGCTACGACGCAAGCTACAACAACCGCCACTTCAACAACCAGTACAACGAGTATCGCCGGCAGCACCACGACGGCTCCTGCGCAGCCGGCGACAACGGCTGCACGCGGAGTAGCCGTGCGCATCGATGATGCTGACGCGCCTCAGCCGCTGGAAACGGCATGGCAAGCGCTCGGTTCTGACAACGCCCAGCGCGTGGGTGATTGCACCGTCGCCAATGAACGCGGCACCGAGTGGCGCCCGAAAGAAGCGCCGGCGCCGGGCGTAGAACGCACCGCTTGCATCACCAACGACGGCATCGTGCTGCGCGTACGAGAAAATCAGCGCGTGTTGTGGCAAGCTTCGTCGCTACAGCGCGGACCGCAACAGGCTTCCTTGTTTGGTATTCCCGCCGGCTACCAGCTGATCGATCCGCAGGCCGTCGCTGAACAAATCGGCGCGAACATGGAAAACTTGAACAGCGTGACCGGCAGCCAGCCTGCGCCGCAGCAACGGCCAGCGCCGGCGCCACCGGGCTAGATGCGAGAGACGCCGCAAAGAAAAACGCCCCACCTTCCGGCGGGGCGTTTTGTTTATGTCTAATCGGTGCTTACTCGGCGGCGACGGCGCTTGCTTTGACGTCGTCCAGCGCACCGCTGTTGATGCCGAAATTGATCGTCTGCAGGTACTTGATGCCATCAGCAGCTATGGAGTCGCCGACCATCTCGTCGCCTTCAGCTTTGAACTCATCGAAGTTCACGTACATCGAGTAGAACGAGGCCGTGCGCGTGGTGATGATGCCGGCGTTGTAGAGGGTCTTCACCAGCACGCGGAAAATGTTGGTGCTTTCCTTCATCTGCTCGCGGCGCGCTTCATCCGTGGCAACCGCCTGGAAGCCTTCCATCACCTTGTCCGGATCGAGGCCGAAGCGTGCGTAGATGTCCTTCATCTGGTGCGGCGCGACGAGGTTGAAGAGAAGCGTCTGGAAACAATGCGCCGCCCAATCTTCGACGATGTTGTGCTCTTCTTCGCTTAACTTCGGGATTGTGCGGTCGGCCCAGATTTTCCCGAATTTGTGGTGGAAGGCTTCATCGGTCATCACCAGCTGCGTCAGCTTCTTCGCCAGCGGGTCGTTCCATTGCTGGTAGATCGTGGCGAAAGCGCCCATGGCGAGACCTTCGACCAGCATCTGCATGCCGATGATCTTTTTGTAGACCTCCGGTGCGTGCACGATTTCTTGCAGCAGCGTCGCCAGTGTCTGTCCGCACGGCAACGGCGAACCCCAACGTGCTTTGATGTACTTCGCGAACGCCGTGACATGACGGCCTTCTTCGCGCGTCTGGTTGGCGGCGTATTCTTGCGCACCCGGATCGCGCAGCACGTGGCAGAGCGAAGCCGACAAATTCAGCGCGCCCTGCTCACCGTGGAGAATGGCGCTCATCGACCAGCGCGCGATCTCGTTCTTGAAACGCGTGCGCAGCTCGGGATGCTTCTTGAAGTGATCCGTGACGTAGTCGGTCAGCAGCGCCGGCACCATTTCATCCGGCTGGATGTCCATCGTGTCGAGGTCCCAGGGGGTCTCGTCGAAGTCGATGTATTTTTTGTCCAGCGGGTCCCAGAAGTGATCGTGCGTGGCCGAGATGATCTTATCGAACGCGGTCGAGCGGTTCATGTGGCGCTCGATGTCGAGCATCGCGCCAAAATCCGTCGGCGCGACTGCGTCGTAGACCTCGTCTTTGGTGATTTGGCGGATCGTCGGCATGTTGGCGGCAGTGTCGGCCATCGCGTCTCTCCCGGGCGGCCGCGCTTCGGCAGGCCTTATTCTGGATTTCGCCAGACTAGCTGGGGTTTTGACCTCGCGCAACAAAAATGACGCCTGCGTCAACTTAAACTAATGCTTATTTACTGACCTTATGACCGACGCCCTCGCCCCTTCTCTCGATGACATTGAGCGCTTGGCCCGTGCGGCTTGGGCGGCCGTGCCGGAAACATTCCGCACCATGGCCGGCGACATCCTGTTCCGCGTTGAAGACTTCGCCAGCGACGATGTTCTGGCCGATCTCGATATCGAGAATCCGTTTGAACTCAGCGGGCTCTACCAAGGCGTCGATCTCACGCACCCGCTCGATCATGGATCCGACGCCGCAACCACCGATCGTTTTTCTGTTTCGGCGCGCCATCCTCGATGAGTGGATTGAACGCGGCGACGTATCGTTGGCTGAGCTGGTTGCGCACGTGCTCATTCACGAAGTCGGCCATCACTTCGGGCTCAGCGACGAACACATGGACGCGCTGCTCGAGGCAGCGAACTAGCGATCGTTTGGAATTTCGATGAGTGCCGCGCTAGGCTTGGGCCCACCAGCAAGGGAGGCGGAGATGAAAACGCGTGTTGTCCTGATGGCGGCGATGGTTTTCGCGCTTGTTGCGTGCACCGAGGGCATGACCAGCGGAACCAACACCACGACGCCGCCCACGCCGGTCGGTGGCCGTACCCAGGCCGCACAAGGTCAAATGTGCGGTGGCATCGCCGGCGTTCAATGCGCCGCGAACTTGTATTGCTCCTATCCGCAAGCCGCGCAGTGTGGCGCTGCAGACCAGTCCGGGACGTGTCAGCCGCGTCCGCAAGCCTGTACGCGCGAGTACAACCCCGTTTGCGGTTGCGACGATCACACCTATTCAAACGCGTGCACGGCCGCGAGCGCTGGCGTCAGTGTGGCGCATACCGGCGCATGTGCGAGCGCCCCCGCGCCGCACTAGCGAGACCGCGGCGGGCGGCGCGATTGGCGGCTAATCGGCACGGCCGTGCGGTTCGCCATGCCCAGCGATTGCGAGCAGTATTCTTCCGGCGTCGTCAGCTGCGGGCGCATCGGATCGCTTTCAAACGCCGACTGAACGTGCGTGACGCATCGATCCCACGAGTTGATGTCCTGCATCCGCTCGTCCTCGGTGCGCGGGTCACCGTTAGGCGGCGGAAGCTGACGCTGGATCGTGCCCGGCACGACAACTTCGTCGTCGCTGTTGCGCGGCGGCGGACGATCCGCTGCTGGCGCGGCCACGCTTGGCGCGGCGACCGGTGGCGCAACCACGGCTGGGGCGGGCCCAGACGGCGCGGTCGTAACGGGCGCTGAGGATGGCGGCATCACCAGGACTGGCGGCGGCGCGCTCGCGGCTGGCGCGCGCGAAACTGGCGCTGGTGGCGGCGGCGAATAGGTCGGCGGCGGCAAAGGCCGCGGCGCCGGCGTAACGGTTGCGGCGCGTGCTGGCGGGGGCGCGGGCGGCGCTTCCATGCCGCCACGCGCATTGCGGCCGGCTGGAGCGACGTTTGCGCAGGCAGCCAACACGATCAACGCGGCCAAAACCGTCATTCGTCCGTACATGCGTCACTCCCTCACCGGTTTCGCGCCCCACACGTAAGCTGGAAAACCAGGGCCGCCTAGCCTGCGTTCCTTCCAGCCTCGCGTTCATTTTGGGCGACGCGATGACCAGACGAGGCGCCAGCTTTTCGCCAGGCGCGCGAACTGTGACACCCTCCAAATGCTCTAGATTTTTCCGAAATCAAAACAAGGCTTGACCCGTTAACCACGTTGGAGTTTGCGGTAGCGCGGGGGATGTTTGAGAGGAGCGCCAGAATGCGCATCGCATCAATAATCGCCGCCGCCGCGCTGGCCCTGCTCGCAGCAGGTTGCGCCAATCGCACCGGCGATCAGACAATCGCCCAATGGTGTTCCGCCGACGCATCGCGCGCCAACACCGATATTTGCAAGCAACACGCCGACACTGAAGAGGTGCGCATGACCTTGGGCGAGCGCATCGCCGGCGCGCTCGGCATCGCGCAGCACGCACAGGAAACCGCTGATCAAGCCAACACGCGCAACGTCATGTGCGTCACGCGCACCCTGCGTCGCACGCAGACCGGCAGCTGCGATGCGGGCTACACGCTGACCAGCTGCACGCAAACGCACTACACGTCGCGTTCAGGCGGCATGGCGATCCTGCGGTCGATCAACGACAGCGAGTGCCGCTTCAACACGCGGGTGCTCGAAGTTCAGGCGCGCTGCTGTGCGATGGGCCCGAACCCGCCGCCGGCGACTATGGTGAGCGGCGTGCAACCGCCGGCGCCGCAAACACCGCAACCTGCGCCGGTTTCGTAAGCCGACGGCCTCAACCTTTAAGCTGATAGTCCGCTTCGAGCCGATATAGGCTCGGAGCGGATTTTCGTGTGAAGCTGGAGTAGAGGCCGAAACTTCCGACTTGGAAGCTCTCGGTCCGGAACAATCCAAGCTGAGACTCGAACGCCTGAACACGATCAAGCGGTGCGCCGCTGAGGTAGGCAATCGTTACATGCGGCGTGAATTTGTGCGGCTCGGGCTTTAAGCCGACACGACGCGCCGCGCGCTCACACGCCGCGGCAAGCTTGGTAAGCGTTGGGCTCTCCGCCACGCCAATCCAGAGCGCGTGCGGATCAGCACCGCCAAACGACCCCGCCCCTTTCAGCTGCAGAGCGAACGGCGAAATGCTGTCGGCGATCTGCGCCAAAGCAGCATCGATCTCATCGGCGACAGGCTCCTGAACCTCACCGAAAAACCGGAGCGTCAGATGCAAGTTCTCGCGCGGACGCCATTTGGCGCCGGGTACGCTTTTCATCAGCACGGTGAGACGTTCGGCGATTTCGTCAGGCAAACCGAGGGCGGCGAAAAGACGAAGCGACATGATGTGTTTTAGCGCGCGTTGCGCGTTCGCGAAGTGCGCCGTGCGCGACGCATCGTTCGTTGCCGATTTGTTCGAGCGAACATCACCATGTGCTGAAGCGTCGCCTGACGCCGGCCCGAGATGACGTGGCCCGCAATTGTCGCGGCGCCATTGCCGCTGCGGTGATGTTCATCGGACGGGAAGACGTTTCGACGCGCGCCGTGGCCCAGGTGTTGTTTGCTGCATAAGCAATGCGAGGGAACCGGCAAGCGGCGCCAATGTCTTCCGACAAACGAAGCGAACACCCAACGCGCGAATGCGTCAAGCGCGGAACCGGAAACGTGATCGCGATGACATGCGTGCAAACAAAACGCGCATTACGGCGTCGTTGTCGCCGGCGCAGCGTTCGCGCGCGGCAGCGTCTTGATGTACGCGACAACAGCGTTCGCATCGTCCGCGTTCAAACGAAACGCCGGCATCGGCGGATTGGGATGCGAACCGTCTGGGCGCACCCCGGTTTGCAAGAACGTCGCGAATTGCTCGTCGGTATAATTCGCTGGCCCGCCTGCGATCGACGGCGCAACGGGCGTCCAAGGCACGTGACCCTGCAAAGCAGGCACAAGCTCGAACGACAGCGGCGCACCTTGCAGCGAATGCGCCATATCCGGACCGGTCGGGCCTTGCGGCGTGTGACAATCGTTGCAGCCGCCAATGGCGGTCACG
>Ga0209023_10003019_pt1 | contig 20370 bp, 20 predicted proteins | sample LakOneMetagenome_FD_187468 | JGI IMG/M metagenome (GOLD analysis project Ga0209023, IMG submission 187468) | Freshwater and sediment microbial communities from Lake Erie, Canada (SPAdes) (version 2) | ecosystem: Environmental > Aquatic > Freshwater > Lentic | place: Lake Erie, Canada...
GCCGGATCGCGAAAACGGTCCCCGCCGACCCCGGCTGCGCGGTCATCTCAGTCGGCAATCTGACGGTCGGCGGATCGGGCAAGACGCCGGTCGCGCGCGAAACCTTGCGGCTGCTGAGGGCGGCGGGGGTGGAGGCGCAAGGTCTGTCGCGCGGCTATGGCGGGCGGCTCGAAGGGCCGGTCCGGGTCGATCCTCAAATCCATACGGCCGACGATGTCGGTGACGAGCCCCTGATGCTGGCGCAGGGATCGCCGGTCTGGATCGCACGCGATCGCGTGGCGGGCGCCAAGGCCGCCGTCGCGGAGGGGGCGCTGGCTCTGGTGCTGGACGACGGCCATCAGAACCCGGCCCTGAAAAAGACCGTCAGCCTGATCGTCGTGGACGGCGAGACGCGCGGCGACGAATGGCCGTTCGGAGACGGATCTGTCTTTCCTTCAGGCCCCATGCGCGAGCCGCTGAAGGCCGGACTGGCGCGCGCCGACGCCGTGGTGGTCATGCTGCCGACCGATGTCGAAGAGGCCGATCCCGAACTGCTGGCGGTCTTCGGCGCCCTGCCCGTCTTCGTCGCGCGTCTGACGCCCGAGGGGCCCCCGCCGTCGGGGCCCCAGGTCGGCTTCGCCGGCATCGCCAAGCCCTGGAAGGTCGAGCGGTCGCTGAAGGCGGCAGGCTGCGACCTGGTCGACTTCGTCCCCTTCCCCGACCACGCGGCCTATAGCGACGCTGACATGACGTTCCTGACCGACCGGGCTGCGGTGTTCGACGCCGGCCTGGTCACGACGGAAAAGGACTGGGTCCGGCTGACGCCCGAGCAGCGCAAGGACGTCGTCGCCTGGCCGGTCGTCGCCCGGTTCGAGGACGAGGCGGCTTTCGCCGCCTTCCTGAACGACAGGCTTCAATCGGCGCGATAGACCACGCCGGACTTCATCACGAACTTCATCCGCTCCAGCTCGGTCACATCCGTCAGCGGATCGCCCGACACAGCGACGATGTCGGCGGGCATGCCCACGGCGATCTTTCCGGCCTCATTGGCGATGCGCAGGTGTTCGGCGGCGCCGACGGTGGCGGCCTGGATGGCCTCAAGCGGGCTCAGGCCGGCGCGGACCAGAAGCGCGAACTCCTGGGCGTTGTCGCCGTGGGCCGAAACGCCCGAGTCGGTGCCGAAGGCGATCTTGACCCCGCCCTCATGCGCGCGGCGCGCCATGTCCAGCATCTTGGGCCCGGCCTCCAGCGCCTTGGCCGTTTGGGCGGGGGTGAAGAAGTTGGCGGGGCCGGAGGCGATGCGCGCCACGAAATCGCCGGCCAGCAGGGTCGGGATCAGCCAGGCGCCGTTCGACTTGAACAGGCGGATCGACTGGTCGTCCAGATAGGTGCCGTGTTCGATGGAATCGCCCCCGGCCCGCAGGAAGGCGTTGATGCCGTCCACCCCGTGGGCGTGCGCCGTCACCTGGCGGCCCATGCGGTGGGCGCTACCGACGATGGCGGCCAGTTCGTCGTCGCTGAACTGCTGGTTCAGGCCGGCGGCGGTGTTGGACAGAACGCCGCCGGTGGCCGTGATCTTGATGATGTCGGCGCCGGCGCGAACCTGGGTGCGCACGGCCCGCATGCAGTCCTCAGGCCCCGAGCAGATGCTCTCGGACGACAGCAGGTGCATGACGTCCTCGCGATAGCCGTTGATGTCGCCATGTCCGCCGTGGATCGACACCGACGACCCCGCCGCAATGATGCGCGGTCCCGGCACGTCGCCGTTCCTGACGGCGTTCCGCAGGGCGAAGATGGCCTGGTTCGAGGCGCCCAGATCCGCCACCGTCGTAAAGCCGGCCATCAGGGTCCGACGCGCATAGCGGGCGCCAACCATCGCCTGATCGGCATCTGAAAGCGTCACCTCTTCAAGGCGTGCGTTCGGGTTTTGCTGGCTCGTCAAATGGACGTGGCTGTCGATCAGGCCGGGCAGGACAAAGGCCTGGCGCAGGTCCACGACCTTGCCTTGCGATGCGTCGCCGACGAAGCCGTCGCGCACTTCAACAACCTGGTTCCCTCTGATCACGAGAGTTTTATCGCGTTGCACAACGCCGTTCGACGGATCCGCAAGCAACCTTCCGGCTTCAACGAACGTTGTATCTGGTTGCGTCGAAACGCCTGTGGCCACGGGGGTTTGCTGCGCGTGAGCGCTTACCGCCGACGCCATCAGCGCCGCCAGCGCGATTCCAAAACGTTTCATCGATATCTCCCCGCGACGCGTCGGCCGCAAAAATGCCCCACAAGGCTCAGGTTGCCTCGCCCGTAACCAACTGAAACAAACACGCCTCAAGACCAACCGCAACGAGGGCGTCGCATGCGGCTATCGAGACGAGGACTTATTCTGGGTGGATCGGCCATGCTGGCGGGATGCGCCAGCGCGAGCGCTACGGCGCCGCTGACGACGGCTCAGAACGGAACTCCGATCGCCATGCCGCAGGTCGGTCTGCCCACGGTCCAGACCTCCGCCCTGACGCCGCCGCCGCTGGATCCACGCGGTCACGTTCGCAAGGAGCTGATGGAGCGCGCCATGACCGCGCTGGACACCCACCATCACCGCCTGCCTCTGCGTGACCGGATGTATCTGGTCGATTTCCAGAAATTCTCGGGCGAGGAGCGGCTGTACGAAGTCGACCTGATCGCGGGTGAAGTGAAGGTGCTGCGCACCTGCCACGGTCGGGGATCGGATCCCAGCCACACCGGCTATGCCCAGCGCTTTTCCAACACGCCCGATTCCAACATGTCCTCGATCGGCGCCTATGCGACGGCGGGCGCCAACTGGGGCGCGCAGCAGGGGCCGAACGTACTGCTGGACGGGCTGGAATACTCTAACGACAAGGCGCGCGAGCGGGCCATCATCGTCCACGGCGCCGACTACGCGGATCCCGACTTCCTGGCGCGCGAAGGCAAGCTGGGTCGCAGCTACGGCTGTTTCTCGGTCGCCCACACCGACCTGCCGGCCTTGCGCGAACGCATGGGCGAAGGCCGACTGCTGTTCGCAGCGGCCTAGGCTTCAGCCCCGGTCCAGCGCCCGCCAGCCGATGTCGGAGCGGTTGAAACCGCCCGGCCAGTCGATCTTGCGGATGGCGGCATAGGCGCGTTCGCGGGCCTGGGCGATGTCGTCGCCCTCGGCGCAGACGTTCAGGACGCGCCCGCCCGAAGCGGCCAGCAAGCCGTCGTCGCGGCGCTTGGTTCCGGCGTGAAAGACCTGGACATGAGGGCCGAAGTCCTGGTCGGCGCCGCGGATGATCGAGCCTTCCAGCGGGCTGTCGGGATAGCCCTTGGCCGCCATGACCACGCAGATCACCGTCTGAGGCTTGAAGGCGGGCGAGGCCAATCCCGAGACGTCGCCGCGCGCGCAGCCCAGCAGATAGGGGACGATGTCGCCCGCCATCCGCATCATCAGCACCTGGCATTCCGGGTCGCCGAAACGGGCGTTGAACTCGACCACCTTGGGGCCGTCCTCGGTCGCCATCAGGCCGGCGTAGAGGACGCCGCGATAGGGCGCGCCCTCTTCGGCCATCTTACGGATCGTCGGCTGGACGATCAGCGCGTCGGCCTGCTGCACCAGCTCGGGCGTGAAGACGGGCGCGGGCGAGTAGGCGCCCATGCCGCCGGTGTTGGGGCCAAGGTCGCCGTCGTAGGCGCGCTTGTGGTCCTGGGCGCCGCCGAACAGCAGGGCGCGTTGACCGTCGCACAGGGCGAACAGCGAGCCCTCCTCGCCGTCCATGAACTCCTCGATCACGACACGGGCTCCGGCCGCCCCGAACCGGCCGCCCAGCATGCGCTCGATTTCGGCCTCGGCGTCGGGGCGGTCGGGGCTGATGGCCACGCCCTTGCCGGCGGCCAGGCCATCGGCCTTGATGACATAGGGCGGCCGGAACACGTCCAGCGCCGCCTTGGCGTCCTTGACCGTGTCATAGACGCCGTAGCCGGCGGTGGGGATTTCGTGCCGTTCGAGGAAGCCCTTCGAAAAAGCCTTCGACGTTTCCAGCTGCGCCGCCTTGGCGGTCGGTCCGAAGCAGGGAATGCCGGCCGAGGCCAGACGATCAGCCAGACCAGCGGCCAGCGCTACCTCTGGCCCCACAACGACCAAGTCGGCCTTGATCTCTCTGGCCAGGGCGGCCAGGCCGTCGGCGTCGTCCGCCTTGACGGCGCGCAGCTCGCACAGCTTCTCGATGCCTGGGTTGCCCGGTGCGGCGACCAGGCGCGTGACCAGCGGAGACTGGGCGATCTTCCAGGCCAGGGCGTGTTCGCGGCCGCCCGATCCGACGAGAAGAATGTTCATGAGATCGGGCAATGACCGGCCGGCGCCGGCCGGTCAAGCGCCCGTCAGACTTAACGCCGCATTCAGCGCGCTGGCGGGGTCCAGGCCGGCAGGGCCTGAAGCTGGCCGGGCGTCAGATCGGTGACCAGATCCCGGTCGCCGTTGCGGTCGATCGGAGCAACATCCGCGACCGGAACCAGCACCTTCATGTCGCCGGGCCCTTCCAGCTCGACGACTAGATGGGTGAGGGCGCCAGAGGCGTCCAGCACCAAGGTTTCCACGTCGCCCAGATCGACGTTGGCGCGCGAATATAGGTCCGCATCCTCCAGCTGATCGCGGGTCATGTTGAAGGCCAAGGCGGCGTTTGAGGCGGCGGCATCCGCCTGCTGGTCCGGCAAGGCCACGGGCGGGGCGCCCGGCGCAGGGGCCTGGACCACATCGTCGTCGCGATCTGAGCAGGCGACGACGCCGCCGGTCAGGCAAAGAACGGCGGCGAGCGGGACGAAGCGGTTCATACGGCCTCCTTGGGCATTAGAGCAGGGCCGAGACGACATAGACGCCCAGCCCCAGCAGAATGATGCAGCCGATGATCAGCCACGGGCTCATGGCCCCGGCGCCCCCGGCACGGCGCGACAGATCGCGCTCGTGCGGGTCGCGGTCAGAAGGATCGGTTCCGGGCGGGTCGGCGGCCATGAAAGTCGAACGACAGGGCGCGCGCGGCGTTCCCGGGCGGATCGACGCAGGCTAGGATGTCTTCATGAGCGACGACTCCTACGTATTCGAAGGCCCGGCCGAGGTCACTGCCCCGCGCGACAACAATCCGCCCCTGTCGATCTCGGAACTGTCGTTCGCGCTGAAGCGCACGCTGGAAGACCGGTTCGGCCACGTGCGGCTGCGCGGCGAGGTCTCCAAGGTCAATCGCCACGCCTCGGGCCACATCTATCTGACGCTGAAGGACGACAAGTCGGCCATCGACGGTGTGGTGTGGAAGGGGTCGGTGCGCGGCCTGGGCGTCCAGCCCGAGGCGGGGCTGGAGGTCATCGTCACCGGCAAGATCACCTCCTATCCGGCGCGGTCCTCCTATCAGATCGTGATTGAGAGCATGGAGGCGGCTGGCGCCGGCGCCCTGCTGGCCCAGTTGGAGCGGCTGAAGGTCCGCCTGCGTGAGGAAGGGCTTTTCGAACCCGGGCGCAAGAAGCCCCTGCCTGCCTTTCCCGCGACCATCGGCGTGATCACCAGCCCGACCGGCGCGGTGATCCGCGACGTGCTGCACCGGATCGCGGAACGCTGGCCTTGTCGCGTCATAGTCTGGCCTGTGGTCGTTCAGGGCGAATCGGCCTGCGGTCAGGTGTCGAACGCCATTCGCGGTTTTGACGGGATGACCGCCGACGGGCCGATCCCCCGCCCCGACCTGCTGATCGTCGCGCGCGGCGGCGGGTCGGTCGAGGACCTGTGGTGCTTCAACGACGAAGGCCTGGCGCGGACCGTGGCGGCGGCGCGCATTCCGATCATCTCGGCCGTGGGGCACGAGACCGACACCACCCTGATCGACTTCGTTTCGGATCGCCGGGCGCCGACCCCGACGGGCGCGGCCGAAATGGCGACGCCGGTGTTGGCGGACCTGCGCTACGCCGTCGCCGACATGGACCGGCGTATGGTGCAGGCGGGCGGGCGGCTGATTGAGGATCGACGTACGCGCCTGCGGGCGGTGGCGCGCGGCCTGCCGGCGCGGCCGGAGGACCTGCTGGCCTTGGCGCAGCAGCGGCTGGACCATGTGTCGAGCCGGCTGGGATCGGGCCTGCAACGCAACGTCGCCCTGCACGAGCGGCATCTGGCGGTGACGGGCGGCAAGCTGAGCCCCGCCCTGCTGCGCACCCGGATCGAGCGAGGTCAAGACCGGCTGCGCGGCGCGGGCGATCGGCTGGGCGCGGCGCTTCAGGCCGGAGTGGCGCGCGGCGAGCGGCGGCTGTTGCAGGTCTCTGGGCGGCTGTCGCCCGAACCGCTGCATCGGCGGCTGGACCAGCGTCAGGCGCGGCTTGAAGCCGTCGGCGCGCGACTGGACGGGGTCATGCCCCGTCGGCTGGAGCGGGACGCCGATCGCCTGGCGGCGCTGTCTCGCGCGCTGACGACCCTGGACCCCAGACGTCCCAAGCCCGGCTTCGCCCGCGTGGAAGATTCAGACGGCGCCTGGATCACCTCGGCCAAGGCGCTGGAAGCCGGTCAGGCCGTCAAGCTGGTGTTCGGCGACGGTGTTCAGCCGGCGACGATCGACGGCGGCGAACCCCGTCCGTCCCCGCCGCGTCCGGCGGCCAAGCCGAAGCCGTCCGCCGCGGATCAGGGCAGCCTGTTCTGACGGCGCCGGATAGGATCCGCGTTTTCCGCTTCGCCCCGGCGCCGCTTCCTGCTAACGGCGCCGCATGAAGATCACGCGCCTCGCCGTCACCGCCTATGTGTTCGCCCTCCTGATCATCGTCCTGGATCAGCTGACCAAGGCCTGGATCATCAGCGGCCTGTCGCTGCAGGAAGTCGGCCGCATCCCCGTCTTCCCGCCAATCCTGAACTTCAGCTGGGTCGAAAACACCGGCGTCAGCTTCGGCCTGTTCGGCGGTGGCGAAGCGCGCTGGGGCCTGGCCATCTTCTCCATCGTCGTCTCGGCCGGCCTGGCCTGGTGGGCGACGCAGTCGAACCGACGCCTGCTGATCACCGCAATCGGTTTCGTCATGGGCGGGGCGCTGGGCAATGTGATCGACCGGATCCGCTTTGGCTATGTGGTCGATTTCATCGACTTCTCGGGCACAGGCGTGTTTCCTTGGGTGTTCAACGTCGCCGACAGCGCCATCACCATCGGCGTCGTGCTGCTGATCATCGACAGTCTGGTGTCTGACAAACCCGCCAAGGTTGGCGCGGCCGTCGAAAAGTCGTAATCACCCCGTCTTCACTATGCCGACTGCGCCATCGCGGCGCTTCCCGCATCAGCCGACCAGAGCCTGAAACCATGCGTATCCGCAGTGTCGCCGTCCTGACCCTCGTCGCCTCCTCCGCGTTCGCCGTCTCGGCCTGCGGCGGCATCAAACAGGGCATCGGCCTGACCAAGGTTGTGCCGGACGAGTTCGTCACCGTCTCGACCGCCCCGCTCAGCGTTCCGCCGGAATACGGCCTGCGTCCGCCCGCGCCCGGCCAGCCGCGCCCGCAGGAACTCGCCCCCGAAAGCGCCGCGCGTCAGATCCTTCTGGGTCAGCGTCAGGCCGTCACCCGCACGCCGGGCGAACAGGTTCTGGTGGCCCAGGCCGGCGGCGAACAGGCCGACCCGCTGGCCCGCTATGTCGTCGATGACGAGTTCGGCGATCTGGCGCACAAGGACGAAAGCTTCGCCAACCGCCTGATGTTCTGGCGCAAGGACGACGCCTCGACCCAGGCCCCGACGGTTCGCCAGACCGCCGAAGGCCAGAAGACCATCGACGCCTCGACCGAGGCCGCCCGCCTTCAGGCTCTGACCGGCGGCCAGCAGGCCATCACGATCCAGCCGCGTCGCAGCAGCGGCTTCAAACTGCCGGGCCTGTAAGGACCGATACGACGGGCGCTTGCCACGGCAGCGTCCGTCCTTATTGTAAACGGACCTGATCAGGAGCCGTTTGCATGACCGAAACCGTCGATATCGCCGCCCTGTCCGGGATCGACCTACTGCGTCTGGGCATGACGGGCGGCTTCATCGCGCCCATCGCCCGCACCGTCGGCTTCGAACTGACCGAAGTGGAAGAAGGCCGGGTGGTGTTCGAGGCCATCCCCACCACCGCCGTCTATAATCCGCTGGGCACGGTCCATGGCGGCTGGATCGCGACGGTGCTCGACTCGGCCTGCGGCTGCGTCGTTCATTCGACGCTCCGGCCGGGTCCGACCTATACGACGCTGGAACTGAAGACGGTTTTTCACAAGGCGCTGACGGCCGGCACGCCGGTTCGTGCCGAGGGCCGGATCGTTCAGGCCGGTCGCCGCGCGGCCTTCTCGGAGGCCGATCTGCGCGGCCTGGACGGCAAGCTCTATGCGACCGCGACCTCGACCTGCCTGGTGATGGAGCGCTGAGGGCAGCAAGCGTTTGCCGCGCCTCGCTTTAGCCGCTATCAGCGGCGAGCGTTGATGATCGGCCGCCGATCGTCGTGCGCCCTCTCTCGCTGTCGGAAAAATAAGCTGATGCGTCGCGTGTTCACCGCCCTGGCCGCCCTCTCCATCGCGGCCTCCGTCCTGCCCGTCGCCGCCGAGGCCCAGACCTCCCAGCGTCAACGCGAGCGCGGCGGGCAACAGCAGCAGGCCTCGGGTGAAGACGCCGCGCCGTCGCGCGCGCCGCGCATCGCACCCCTGCGTCGCCGCGCCAACGCCGGCCCCTGTCCCTATGTGAAGATCCTCTACGACGCCGCCCGTTACGTCGAACTGGAAGGCGGCCGCGCCGCCGTGGCCAACGTCGGCTACACCGGCGAGATCGAAGGCGTCTCTTCGGACTGCGAATATCGCGAGGCCGATCCGATTCGCGTCGACATGGACGTGCTGTTCAACCTGGGCCGGGGCCCGCAGGCGACGGGCGAGCAGCGCACCTATCGCTACTGGATCGCGGTGACCGAGCGGAACAACGCCATCCTGTCCAAAGAATATTTCGATCTGCCGGTGAACTTCGAGGGCCAGCGCACCGCCTCGGTCACCGAAAAGCGCACCATCGTCATTCCGCGCGCCGGCATCGAGACCAGCGGCAGCAACTTCGAAATCCTGGTCGGTTTCGACGTGACGCCGGAAATGGCCGAGTTCAACCGCTCCGGCAGCCGCTTCCGCGTTAACGCCGGCACCACGCCGGCCACGCCCTCGCCTGCTTCCGCACCGAGCCAATAATGTCTGATCTGAAGACCGTCCTCAGCGAAGCGGTCGCGGCCGCCTTCGCCGCCGAAGGCATGGACCCGGCCCTGGCCCGCGTCACCCCGTCGGACCGCCCCGATCTGGCCGATTTCCAGTCCAATGGCGCGCTCGCCGCCGCCAAGGCGCTGAAGGCCAATCCACGCGAACTGGCCGGCAAGATCGCCGAGCGCCTAAGCGCCGATGCCCGCTTCGCCTCGGTCGAGGTGGCGGGACCTGGCTTCATCAATCTGAAGCTTTCCGACGCGCTGCTGGCCGAACGCGCGATTGAGGTGGCGAACGACGCAGACCACGCGGGCGCCGCGACTGTGGCCGCACCGCGCCGGGTGGTCATCGACTACGGCGGTCCCAACGTCGCCAAGCCGATGCACGTCGGCCATTTGCGCAGCGCCATCATCGGCGAAAGCCTGAAGCGATTGTTCCGCTTCCGCGGCGACCACGTCACCGGCGACGCCCACTTCGGCGACTGGGGCTTCCAGATGGGCCTGCTGATCGTCGCGTGCGGCGATGAAGGTCTGGGCGAGGCCTTTATGGCTGAGGGCAAAGGTCCCTTCCCGGCCGAAAGCCCTGTCACCCTGGCCGATCTCGACCGCCTCTATCCGCAGGCCGCCGGCAAGGCCAAGGAGGATCCGGCCTTCCGCGACCGCGCCCGCAAGGCGACGGCGGAACTTCAGAACGGCCGTCCAGGCTATCGCGCGCTGTGGCAGCATTTCGTGGCGGTCAGCCGTGAGGCGCTGAAGCGCGAATACGGCGACCTGTCGGTCGATTTCGACCTGTGGAACGGCGAGAGCGACGCCGATCCGCAGATGCCGGAAATGCTGGCGCACCTGAAAGAGACCGGCCTGTTGGTCGAGGACGACGGCGCCCAGGTGGTTCACGTCGCCAAGCCCGGCGAGACGCGCAAGAAGAAGCTGCCCGATGGCTCGGTGATCGAGGCCCCCTCGCCCCCGCCGCTGCTGGTCATCAGCTCGGAAGGTTCGGCCATGTACGGCACGACCGACCTGGCCACGATCCTGGACCGCAAGAAGGCCCTGTCGCCCGACCTGGCCCTCTACGTCGTCGACGAACGCCAGGCCGAGCATTTCGAACAGGTGTTCCGCGCCGCCTATCTGGCTGGTTACGCCGAACAGGGCGCGCTGGAGCATCTCGGCTTCGGCACGATGAACGGACAGGACGGCAAGCCCTTCAAGACCCGCGCGGGCGGGGTGTTGAAGCTGCGCGACCTGATCGATCAGGCGACGGACAAGGCGCGCGAGCGCCTGCACGAGGCCAAGCTGGGCGACGACCTGTCGCCGGAAGAGTTCGAGGCCATCGCGCACAAGGTGGCCATCGCCGCCCTGAAGTTCGCCGACCTGTCGAACGCGCGCACGACCAGCTACGTCTTCGACCTCGACCGCTTCATGAGCTTCGAGGGCAAGACCGGGCCGTATCTGCTGTATCAGTCGGTCCGCATCAAATCCTTGCTGCGCAAGGGCGCCGAACAGGGACTGACGCCCGGCGCCATCGTCATCGCCGAACCGGCGGAGCGCGATCTGGCCCTGACGCTGGACGCCTTCTCGACCGCCGTGTCGGACGCCTACGACAAGCGGATGCCGCATCTGGTCGCCGAACACGCCTATAGCGTGGCCCAGTCCTTCTCGAAGTTCTACGCCGCCTGCCCCGTGCTGATCGCGCCGGACGAAGCGACCAAACGCTCGCGCTTGGCCCTGTCCGCTGCGGCTCTGCGCCAGCTTGAAATCGCGTTGAATCTGCTGGGCATCGACACGCCGGAGCGGATGTAGGGTATAGACAGGGCGACGTCCTCCCGGAGATCGCCCATGTCGCTCGACGCCTATATCGCCGGCCTGCCCAAGGCCGAACTGCACCTGCACATCGAGGGCTCGCTGGAGCCCGAGCTGATGTTTCAGCTGGCGCAGCGCAACGGCGTGTCCATTCCGTATGACAGCGTCGAGGCCGTTCGGGCGGCCTATGATTTCTCGAACCTGCAGGACTTCCTGGACATCTATTACGCGGGGGCCGCCGTTCTGCTGAAGCGGCAGGATTTCGAGGATCTGGCCTTCGCCTATTTCGAGCGCGCGGCGGCGGACAACGTGCGCCACGCTGAAATCTTCTTCGATCCCCAAACCCATACCGACCGGGGCGTGCCGTTCGGCGTGGTGGTCGAGGGGCTGATCGCAGGCATGGACCGGGCTATGGAGGAGGTGGGCGTGACCAGCGGCCTGATCCTCAGCTTCCTGCGCCACCTGACCGAGGAGGAGGCGTTTGCGACGCTGGAGGCCGCCAAACCCTATCTGCACCATTTCATCGGCGTCGGGCTGGATTCATCGGAGGTCGGCCACCCGCCGTCCAAGTTCCAGCGCGTCTTCGCCTCCGCGCGTGAGTTGGGCCTGAAACTGTGCGCCCACGCCGGCGAAGAAGGGCCGCCCGCCTATGTCCACGAGGCGCTGGACCTGCTGAACATCGACCGGATGGACCACGGCAATCGCTCCATGGAGGACGAGGCCCTGGTCCAGCGGCTGGTCACCGAGCAGATGACCCTGACCGTCTGCCCTCTGTCGAACCTGAAACTGTGCGTGGTCGATGACCTGAAGGCCCATCCCGTCCCCGAGATGCTGCGCCGGGGCCTGCACGTCACCCTGAACTCGGACGACCCGTCCTATTTTGGGGGATATGTGAACGATAACTACAGCCGGCTGGCTGAGGCCGTCGGCCTGACACGCGATCAGGTGACGCGACTGGCGAAGAACAGCTTCGAAGGGTCGTTCCTGGGCGAGGCGGAGAAGGCGGCCTACCTCGCTGAGGTTGATGCCTACGCGAAGCGATGAATACCGCTCAAGCCGCTCTGGCCATCGCTGGCTGGTTCAGTTTGGCGGCAGGCATGGTCAGCAGCATGGGCGCGCATTTCGCGGCCGACCACAGAAGGCGAAACGGGCTCGTTCCCCGGAAGACCCCGGATTTCTACGACTTCTCGAAAAATGTCTTTTACTTCGGCATAGGGCCGTCGTTCAGGACGATCTTTTCCGACGCACACCGTCACTATAAGAGCCGCTTCATAACGCGTTGCGTCAAAGTCGCGCGGGTGGCTTTTGTTCTGGCCGCCGCCCTCCTCGCTGCATTCTTCGTAAGCCTGGTTATCTGGTGATCGACGCCCTTTAGATCACTTCGTGTTCCTGATATGTTCCGCCGATGGCGCGGACAGGATCACCGGTGGAAGACAGCGCGAACCTACGCTGGCTGTTCGTCGATCTGAACGCCTTCTTCGCCAGCGTCGAACAGCAGATGAACCCGGACTGGCAAGGCAAGCCGGTCATCGTTCGCCCTGCGGAGAGCGAATACACCGGCGCCATCGCCGCCAGCTATGAGAGCAAGGCCTGGGGCGTTCATACCGGGATGCGGGTGTCCGAGGCGCGCAAACTGTGCCCCGACCTGATCGTCGCCGAGGCGCGCCCCGACCTTTACGTCAAAATCCATCAGCAGATCATGGCCGAGATCGACCGCCATGTGCCGGTGTGGAAGGTCGGCTCGATCGACGAATGTTCCTGCGAGTTGCTGGGTCCAGAACGGCTGGAGGCGAACGCCGTCGCCCTGGCCCGCAGGATTCAGGCGGGCATCCTGCAAAACGTCGGCGACTGTCTGCGGTCGTCCGTCGGGCTGGCGCCATCGCGTTTCCTGGCCAAGACCGCCTGCGGCATGCAGAAGCCCGCCGGGCTGACGGTGCTGCGCGCCAACGAGTTGCCCGGTCCCTTGCTGGACCTGCCGCTGTCGAAATATCCGGGCATCGGCTCGCGCATGCAGGTCCGGTTGCAGGCGGCGGGGGTCACCGACACGGCCGGCCTTTGGAACATGAGCGCGAAACAGGCCCGCGCCGTCTGGAACAGCATCGAGGGCGAACGCATCTGGCGCGGCCTGCACGGTCTGGACAGCGAGCCGACGCCGGAAAAACCGCCCGCCTCCATCAGCCACAGCCACGTCCTGGCCCAGGCCATGCGGACCCCGGACAAGGCGCGGGCCGTGGCGCGGCGGCTGGTGGTCAAGTGCGGGGCGCGGCTGCGGCGCATGGGCCTGACCGGCGCCAGCCTGACCCTGCATTTGGACATGGGGCCGAAGGCGACGCCCCGAAGCGGTCGTCGCGGCTGGGAAACGGCGGCGATGAGTTGCCCCATCGCGCCGACGCAGGACACCTTCGCCCTGCTGGCGGCGCTCGACAGTCTGTGGCGCAAGGTCGAGCCGGAGTTGGAGGCGGGACGCCTGAGCTATGTCGGGGTCGGGGTGCACGGCCTGAAATCCCGCGACGATTTCGAGACGGACCTGTTCGCCGCCGGTCCGGATCAGGACGGCGACGCCCCGTCTCTTCGCCTGTCCCAGGCGCTGGATGCGCTGAACCGCCGCTACGGCAAGGACACCGTCAGCATCGGCCCCAAGGCCGGCCTGCCCGACTATATCGGCGCCAAGATCGCCTTCACCCGCATCCCCGAGGCCGAGGATTTCTGGGAGTGAGGCACACCTAGCTCAGCAGGGACGCGGCCGCGATCTCAGCCACGCCCAAGGCCCGGAAACTGTCTTGGGCCGCCGCCTCGGTTTGCGGCGCGATGGCCCGGCTGGCGTCGGCGATCACCATTGCTTCGAACCCCTCGCGAACCGCGTCCTGGGCCGTGAAACGGACGCAGTAGTCGAAGGCCAGACCGCACAGAAAAACGCGCGTCACGCCCAGTTCACGCAACAGGCCGGCCAGCCCCGTCGGGGTGCGGTGATCGTTCTCGAAAAACCCGGAATAGCTGTCGACCGCCGGATTATAGCCCTTGCGGATCACGGCCATGGCCTTCTCGACCGTCGGTGACACGTCGGGATGAAAGTCGGCGCCGGGCGTGCCCTGAAGACAATGATCCGGCCACAGCATCTGGCGACCGTAGGCCACCTCGATCTCGGTGAAGGGCGCCGCGCCGGGGTGGTTGGAGGCGAAAGAGATCTGGTCCGGCGTGTGCCAGTCCTGGGTCACGATCACCCGGTCGAACCGAGCCGCCAGCCGGTTGATCAGCGGCATGATCCCCGCGCCGCCGGCCACCGCCAGACGGCCGCCTTCACAGAAGTCGTTCTGCGGATCGATGACCAGAAGGGCGTCGCTCATCAGACGCCTGCGTAGGCGTCGATCTCGTTGGCCGAACCGAGCGCGACGGGGATGCGCTGGTGCAGATGCTCGGGCTGCACGTCCAGAATGGCTTGGCGTCCGTCGGTCGTCGCCTTGCCGCCCGCTTGCTCGACCAGGAAGGCCATCGGATTGCCTTCGTACATCAGGCGCAGCTTGCCCGGCTTGTTCGGCTCGCGCCGGTCCCAAGGATAGAGGAAGACCCCGCCGCGCATCAGGATACGGTGAACATCCGCGACCATGGCCGCGACCCAGCGCATGTTGAAGTTCTTGGCCCGAAGCCCCTCTTCGCCCTTCAGCAGGTCGCCGACATAGGTCTGCACCGGCTCGGCCCAGTGGCGCAGGTTCGACATGTTGATGGCGAACTCCTTGGTGTCCGGTGAAATGGCGATCTCGTCGTGGGTCAGGATCCAGTCGCCGTCGTTCGACAGGGTGAACCCCTTCACGCCCGCGCCCGTCGTCAGCACCAGCATGGTCTGCGGCCCATAGACGGCATAGAGGGCGGCGACCTGACGGCGGCCGGGCTGCATGAAATCAGCCTCGGTCGGGGTCGCGGTGGCGGACTTCAGCACAGAGACGATGGTGCCGACGGGGGCATTGATGTCGATGTTGGAGGAGCCGTCCAGCGGGTCGAACAGCACCAGATACTCGCCGGCCGGGTTGGAGGCCGGCTGGACCTCGTCCATCTCTTCGGACGCGACGCCGGCGACGGCTGAGCTGGCCAGCAGGGCCTCGGTCAGCATGTCGTTGGTCATGACGTCGAGCTTCTTCTGCTCCTCGTCCTGCACGTTGATCTGACCCGATGCGCCCAGCGCCCCGGCCAGGGCCCCGCCCGCAACGACCTTGCTGATGTCCGCGCAGGTGGCGGCGACCACGGTCAGAACCGTCTTCAGCCCCTCGGGCGCATCCAGGGCGGCGATATGGGCGTCAAGGCGTGTGCGGGTCATGCAGTCGGTCCGGTTCTGGGCGTTGCGCCGTTTTGGCGGGGGACAGGCCCCAGGGCAAGGCGGCAGGGCGAGGCGCCAACGAAAACGCCCCGGCGAAAGCCGGGGCGCTTCCTTATCTTTCGGCGTCTCGTTGGATCAGATCGGCAGGATCGCCGTACCGAACGCCCGTTTCAGTTCGTGGGCGGCGAAGGTTTGGGCCGCCGCCGCATCCGGCACGACCGCCGCCATGCCGAAGAACTCGTGCGTCGAGCCGTGGAAGGTCTTGTGACGCACATCGACGCCCGCCTGCTCCAGCTTCTCGGCCAGCAGTTCGCCCTCGGTGCGCAGCGGATCGATCTCGGCGCAGATCACCGTCGTCGAGGGCAGGCCCGACAGGTTCGCCTTCTCGACGATATTGATGCGCGGGTCCTGAGCATCGGCCTCGTTGGCGAAGATGTGCTTCACGAACCACTTCATCATCGGCTTGTTCAGCGGCTTGGCGTCGGCGTTCTCGACGTAGGACTCGTTGTCCATGTCCACGCCGGCGACCGGATAGACCAGCACCTGATGTTTGGGCGCCGGCAGGCCGGCGTCGCGCGCCATCATCGACACGCCGATGGCCAGGTTGCCGCCTGCGCTTTCGCCCATGACGGCCACCTTCTGCGGGTCGCCGCGGAAGGTCTGCGCATTCTCCAGCACCCAGCGGTAAGCCGCCAGGGCGTCGTCGTGGGCGGCGGGGAAATGATGTTCCGGGGCCTGGCGATAATGGACCGAGACCACGATCACATCGGCCATCTTGGACACGCCGCGCGGGCCGCCGTCATAGACGTCCAGATCCGCGATCACGAAGCCGCCGCCGTGGAAATAGACGACGACCGGATGCAGCTTGTCTTCGGAATGGTCGTGCGGCTTGTAGATGCGCGCCTGGATCGGGCCGGCCGCGCCGGGAATAGTGATGTCGCTGGTCTTGACGCCCATGTCGTCGCTGGGGTCCTTGCCGTCCTTGCGCAACAGCGATTTCACCGCATCGGTCGGGGTCGGTTGCTGGCGAGCCTCCTCGGGCGACAGGGTCTCGATCGGCTTGCCGCCGAGGGACGCGAGTTCGTCCAGCACCTTCTGCATCGGGCCATCGGCCTTGGCGGGCGTATCGCGCGGCTTGTCGCTGTCGCCGAACAGCTTGTCTATAATGGACATTTTCGCATTCCTGGGTTTGGTGTCGAGGTTCGGAACGACAACCCGCCGCACGCATCCTTGTTCCCGGCCCGCTTGACTTGGCGCTTGAGTCGATGCCTTAGGTCGCAGGCTCTCGCGGGAGAGATCGAGCGCTGGAAACAGGGTTCGACGCCGAAGGCGCAACCGCCCCGGAAACGCTCAGGCAAACGGACCGCGAAGCACACGGACGCTGGAAAGTCGCCCATTCGGGCGCGCCGACGGAGCAAGGCGACATGATTTGGTCGCCGGAATCTCTCAGGCTTCAGGACAGCGGGGGCGCGAGGACGGCGGAGCTCCGCCACAACACGCGACCGTGAAAGCCTGAACCATGACCGACCAGACCCTGAAGACTACGCCCCTTAACGCCGCGCACCGCGCGCTGGGGGCCCGCATGGTGGGCTTCGGCGGCTATGACATGCCGGTCCAGTATGAAGGCGTTCTGGCCGAGCACCGCTGGACGCGGGAACACGCCGGTCTGTTCGACGTCTCCCACATGGGCCAGTGCAAGATCACCGGCGAAGACGCGACCGCCCAGTTCGAGCGTTTCGTGCCCGGCGACTATGCGATCCTGAAGGCCGGCAAACAGAAGTATTCGCTGCTGCTGAACAAGGACGGCGGCATCATCGACGACCTGATGGCCGGACGGCCGGATCACGACGGCCTGTTCGTCGTCGTCAACGCCGGCAATAAGGACGAGGACTTCGCCTTCTGGGAAGCCAACCTTGAAGGCGACGCCAAGCTGACGGTGCTGGACCGCGCGCTGATCGCCATCCAGGGGCCGGAAGCCGCCGAGGTCATGGCCGCGCACGAGCCGATCCTGGCCGAAATGGGCTTCATGGAATGCGCCCGCCTGATGCTGTTCGGCGCCGACTGCTACGTCTCGCGCTCGGGCTACACCGGCGAAGACGGCTATGAGATTTCGGTCCCGGTGGACCAGGCCGAGCGCATCTGGAACACGATCCTGGAAGACGCTCGCGTCAAGCCGATCGGCCTGGGCGCCCGCGACAGCTTGCGTCTGGAAGCCGGCCTGCCGCTCCACGGCCACGACATCGACCCGACCACCTCGCCGGTCGAAGGCGCCCTGACCTTCGCCCTGTCCAAGTCACGCAAGGAACGCGGGGACTTCGCCGGCGCCGACCGGATCCTGCAGGAACTGTCCGACAGCCCGTCGCGCGTTCGCGTCGGTCTGATCGTCAAGGAAGGCGCTCCGGCCCGTGAAGGCGCCGACATCGCCGACGCCGACGGTAATGTGATCGGCAAGGTCACTTCTGGCGGCCCCTCCCCCACCTTGAGCAAGAACATCGCCATGGGCTACGTCCCGCCGGCCCATGCCGCCCTGGGCACGGCGCTGAAGGTCATCGTGCGCGGCAAGACCGCCGCAGCCGAAGTCGTCGCCATGCCCTTCGTGGCCCAACGCTATTACCGCAAACCCAAAGCCTGAGAGATCAGACCATGAAGTTCACCAAGGATCACGAGTGGGTCAGCCTGGACGGCGACATCGCCACCGTCGGCATCTCCAAACACGCCGCCGACGCCCTGGGCGACGTGGTGTTCGTCGAAGTGCCTGAAGTCGGCAAGACCGTCTCGAAGGGCGACAGCTTCGCCGTGGTCGAGAGCGTCAAGGCGGCGTCGGACGTCTACGCCCCCGTCTCGGGCGAAGTGGTCGAGGCCAACGACGCCCTGTCGACCGCCCCGGAAACCGTCAACTCGGGCGCCGAGGCCGACGGCTGGTTCGCCAAGATCAAGGTCTCGGACGCCTCGCAGCTGGACGCCCTGATGGACCAGGCCGCCTACGACGCCTTCCTGAAGACCCTCTAATTTTAAACTCCGTCACCCTCGGGCTCGACCCGAGGGCCGGACGATCAACCACTCGTGCGAAGCCTTCGATGCACGAGCCGCACAACATCCGGTCCTCGGATCAAGCCCGAGGATGACGGATGCAAGGAACCGGATATGCGTTACCTCCCCCTGACGCCCGACGACCGCACGGCGATGCTCGCCGCCATCGGCGCGAAATCCATCGATGATCTGTTCGTGGACGTGCCCCAGGCCGCCCGTCTGGACGGCCCCGTCGATCTGCCGCGCGTCGCAGGCGAACTGGAGGTCGAGCGCGCCCTGTCCGCCATGGCGGCCAAGAACGCCACGGCCGGCGCCGTGCCCTTCTTCTGCGGCGCTGGAGCCTACAAGCACCACGTCCCGGCGACGGTGGACCACGTGATCCAGCGCTCGGAGTTCCTAACCAGCTATACCCCCTACCAGCCGGAAATCGCGCAGGGCACGCTGCAGTATCTGTACGAGTTCCAGACCCAGGTCGCGAACCTGACCGGCATGCCGGTCGCGAACGCCAGCCTCTATGACGGTTCGACCGCCATGGCCGAGGGCGTGCTGATGGCGACCCGCGTGACCCGCCGCAACAAGGCGGTGATCTCGGGCGGCGTGCACCCGCACTACATCAAGGCGACCGAGACCGTGGTTCACGCCGTCGGCGTCGAAACCCTGGCCCTGCCCGCCGCCGTGGACGCCGAGGCCGCCGTGATCGACCAGATCGGTCCCGACACCGCCTGCGTCGTCGTCCAGACCCCCAACGTCTTCGGCACGGCCACCGACGTGACCAAGATCGCCGAGGCCGCCCACGCCGCCGGCGCCCTGCTGATCGTCGTGGTCACCGAGGCCGTGTCGATGGGCCTGTTGAAGTCGCCCGGCGAAATGGGCGCCGACATCGTCGCGGCCGAAGGCCAGTCGATCGGCAACGCCCTGAACTTCGGCGGCCCCTATGTCGGCCTGTTCGCCACGCGCGAGAAGCTGATCCGCCAGATGCCCGGCCGCCTGACCGGCGAGACCGTGGACGCCGACGGCGAGCGCGGTTTCGTCCTGACCCTGTCGACGCGCGAGCAGCACATCCGTCGAGACAAGGCGACCTCGAACATCTGCACCAACTCGGGCCTGTGCACCCTGGCCTTCACCATCCACATGAGCCTGCTGGGCGAGACGGGCCTGCGCAAGCTGGCCCTGCTGAACCACGAAAAGGCCGTCGCCACGCGTGACGCCCTGGCCGCCATTCCGGGCGTCGAAATCCTGACCGACCGCTTCTTCAACGAGTTCGCGGTGCGCCTGCCCAAGAACGCGGCCGAGGTCGTGGATCAGTTGGCCGCCCATCACGTCCTGGCCGGCGTGCCCTACAGCCGCCTGGCCCCCGACGCCGGCATGGACGACGTCCTGCTGGTCGCCGCGACCGAGACGACCCTGGATGCCGACATCCAGATCCTCGCCAAGTCGCTCTCCAAAGTCCTCGGCGCGTAAGGGATATTGACCATGAGCACCATGAACACCGTCGGCCGCCCGACCGCCCCGAACCAGGTCCAGACCAAGCCCGCCACCCTGACCGGCGGCCGCGGCCTGTTGCAGAACGAAGCCCTGATCTTTGAGGGCGACGGCTGGGGCAAGACCGGCGTCGATCTGCCGGAACCCAAGACGGACGGCTCCGACCTGGGCGACCTGGTCCGCAAGGATCCGATCGGCCTGCCCGGTCTGTCCGAGCCAGAAACCATGCGCCACTATGTGCGCCTGAGCCAAAAGAACCACGCCATCGACCTGGCCATCTATCCGCTGGGGTCGTGCACGATGAAGCACAACCCGCGCCTGAACGAGAAAATGGCGCGCCTGCCCGGCTTCTCCGACATCCACCCGCTGCAGCCGATCTCGACGGTTCAGGGCGCTCTGGAACTGATGGACACCCTGGCCCACTGGCTGAAGACCCTGACCGGCATGCCCGCTGTCGCCCTGTCGCCCAAGGCCGGCGCCCACGGCGAACTGTGCGGTCTGATGGCGATCCGCGCCGCCCACGAGGCTTCGGGCCAGCATGAGAAGCGCCGCAAGGTTCTGGTGCCAACCAGCGCCCACGGCACCAACCC